>Ga0209058_1004839_pt1 | contig 10637 bp, 9 predicted proteins | sample GraSoiAngelo_147_FD_185904 | JGI IMG/M metagenome (GOLD analysis project Ga0209058, IMG submission 185904) | Grasslands soil microbial communities from the Angelo Coastal Reserve, California, USA - 14_1009_05_40cm (SPAdes) (version 2) | ecosystem: Environmental > Terrestrial > Soil > Grasslands ... | reverse complement strand
TTAAGAACTCATCGTCGAAGAGCGTGACGTTTGCCGTGGACATAATAATTGTGATTCGAGGTCAGACGGGTGAGTTCCCTATTTTCCGACCAAAGTTTCGTTGAAGGAAAAGAGGGAATTCACCCGTCTGACCCCAAATTTCCCTACGCCGGCTCCGACGTGCCCTCGAGGATTCCAGTGATGATCGTGTCGGGATCGATTCGTTCAGCCTCTCCTTCGAAATTCAGGAGAATGCGGTGCCGAAGCGCGCCGTACGCGACCGCGCGGATATCCTCGCCCGACACGTGCACGCGATTATTCAGAAGGGCACGAATCTTCCCGCCGATGACAAGCGCCTGAGCTCCTCGCGGGCTCGAGCCATACCGCGCGTACTTCATCGTTAATGGATGAGCGTAGGGCGGTTTGGGATGCGTGGCCAGCGTGATCCGGATCGCGTAATCTTGTACGGGACGGGCAATGGGAACCGCACGCACGGTCTTGCGCATTTCGAGCACTTCAGCTTGTCCCATCACGCGATTCACTTTTGGCTCTTCGACCTTCGTCGTGCGGTTCAGAATCGTGTGAAGGCTATCGACGGTTGGGTAATCGACCTTCAGCTTCAAAACGAAGCGGTCGAGTTGCGCTTCGGGCAACGGGTATGTCCCTTCCATTTCGAGCGGATTCTGTGTTGCCAGCACGAAGAACGGTGAGTCGAGTTTGTGCGTTCGCTTCCCGACCGTCACGCTGCGTTCTTCCATGGCTTCCAGCAATGCCGATTGCGTTTTTGGAGTGGCACGATTGACTTCATCCGCCAGCAGGATGTTTGAAAAAATCGGCCCAGGCTGAAAATCGAGAAACTTTTCGCCCGTGGCGTCTTCGTGAATCATGTTGGTGCCGGTGATATCGGCCGGCATGAGGTCGGGCGTGAATTGAATTCGTGAAAACTTCAAATGCATGACATCGGAGAGGGTCGATACCAGTTTCGTCTTACCGAGGCCAGGCACGCCTTCCAGGAGGACGTGACCGCTGGCCAACAGGCTCATAATGACGCCGTCGATGATTTCCCCGTAGCCGACGATGACTTTGGAAACTTCGTCTTTGACCTTTCTGAACTGTTGCTGGAACGTGACAACTTGTTGATCGATGGCAGTGCTCATCTATTTATGAATGCTCCCACTTCCTATGAACGCTCCTACTTCTTGGCGGGTGGCCGGATGGCTTGGAAATAATTTTTAATGAGCGGCCGGTATTCCCATGGAATGCGGTCCTGGTTGAGGAGATCTTTTTGCGCGGGGCTCAGCTCCGACTTCACGTTGCGATAATCGAGTTTTGAGCGTTCTTGCTTGCTCACCTCCTCGATGTTTTCTTCCTTTCCCTGATCTTGCACGCCTTTGATACGCTCCTGCTGGAGCTTGACATCGAGCGTCGTGGCCGCCCCCTCGCGCGGAGCATCGCTGCCACCCTTTCCCGACGGCATCAAGCCATTGCCTTCGCTGTTGCCGGGCATTGGCGCGCCGGCCTGGCTGTCCAGGCCGGCTTGATCGGTGGGTTCGCCTTCGGTTCCTGCCCCGAACTGCAAGCCTTCGGCTTGATCATTTTGTTGCTGGCCGCGCTGTCCTCTCTGCCCTTGCCCCTTCTGGCCCTGGGCTTGTCCCTGCTGGCCTCTTCGGCCTTGTTGTGAGCCTGCCTGTTGGCGCTGGCGCAGCGATTGCTGCAGATTCTGAAGCTGCTCGGCCGCAAGGTTCTTCAATTCCTGGCTCTGCAACTTTTCTTCAAGGCTGTCCAACTCTTGCGCGGCTTCGTCCAGGGATTGTTGCGCGCCCTGCTGATCTTCATTCTTCAGATTCTCCGCAGCTTCCTTCAAAAGCTTGGCCAGCTCTTCCAGACCCAGACGCGGGTTTTCCGAAGCTTGCTGCAGGCTCTTTTGCATTTGCTTGTTCGATTCGGGGGTATTGAGGCCAAGCTTCTCGGCGAGTTTGCGCAATTCGTCCGCCGCCAGGTTGAGTTCCTTGTTCTTCATCGCTTCAGCCGTCGGTTCCAGCTTGTCGGACTCAGCCAAATCCCTGGCCATTTCTTCCAGGCCCTCGCGGATGCTGGCTGTATCGAGATTGCCTTCGTCGAGCAGGCTTTGAAGGAGGTCCAGCATCTGTGCCGCTTGCGCGGCGTCGATCTTTCCTTCCTGCAACTGCTGGACGATCTCTTCCAGCTTCTCTGCCAGTTCCGGCTGCTTGAGTTTTTCGGCTTTGCGAAGCAGCGCCTCGGTCTGTTTCAGGATGGCGGCCTCATCCGGCGTTAGAGCAAAAGCGGGAGCTGCTTGAAGCGCGAGCCAGTTGTGATTCCACGGTAAAGGAACAAAATTGAGACCGGTAAATAGAAGAAGTAAGCCTGCAGCCACGTATGATGTTTTCGGAAGGCGCCGTGGAAAAAAAGTATCGAGATTCATTCTCTTCGCGTTAATCGACGCGCGATGAATCTGGACATCGACCCATTCCGAAGGCCTTGGATTATGGATAAACCAGAAGGCTGTCTTGATCTCATCGTTCAGGCCGGCCGCTTTATCGATCACGGCGGCGGCTTGTCTCAGCGTCGCCCGGTAGAGGCTACGCCAAACCACGTAGGCGGCAAAAAGTAGAATCCAAATACCAGCGATGAAGGCGATCGTGGCGCCTCGGAGAGGATCGAAGAGATCCCAGACTTTGAGCGCAAGAGGAAATGCCAGGAAATACGTGGCGCCTAGCGCGAGCTCATTAAGTAGCCGGTTTGTCCGAATTCGCCGCTCAACTCGCTCGAGCGACTTGATGATAATTTCCTTATCCGACATTGAATGGAAAGGCTCTTTCCTAACATTAATTTCCGGTAACGCTTACCATACCCTAGCTGGACGCATAAGGAAAGGTAGAATTGGGTTCACACCGCTGCAAAATTCATCGGCCATCCCTCCGCTGGTGCCTTGAGAAAGAAAACGGGCGCCGGTGGCAAACCGGCGCCCCTCCTAACGGAGAATCTACAAGGAGAATCAATGTCGCTAAATTGATTAGCAATTCTAAGGCCGCGTAGCGCAGTCCAGCGATCTCTGGCGAATATTCAACGTCTATAGATGTAGGGGGAAATTCCGTCATGAAAGTCAGAGAGATCATGAGCCGCAACGTTGAATGCATCGAGCCCGATACCAGTATCAAAGAGGCCGCAGAAGAGATGCGGTTACTCGACGTCGGCTTTTTGCCGATTTGTGAGGGCAATCGCGTCATGGGGACCCTGACCGATCGCGACATCACGATCCGCCATGTCGCCGATGGCCAGAATCCGTATCGCGTCAAGGCGCGCGATGTCATGACGCCGAATGTCTTTTACTGTTTCGTCGACCAGGATGTCGAAGAAGTCGGCCGGTACATGCAGGAACACGAAGTCAGGCGCGTCTTGATCTTCGATCGGGGCCAGAATCTCGTCGGCGTTGTGTCTTTGGGCGATATTTCCAAAGCCGCCGGCGAAGAACGTCTGGCCGGAGAAACGTTAAAGGAAATCGCTGAAGCCGCGTAGGGGGCAGACACCTAAATTCGGGGACGCACCCCGAATTGTGAAGTGCAGGAATTCCGGGTGCGTCCCCAGAATTTTGTGCGTTTTTGTGGCTCGTCCTTTACGATATAAAAGCAAGGAGTATTTGATGCCAGAGACAGAAGTCAAAAACGTCGAGATTACACCGAAGCCGAAGTGTCTGCGCTGCGGCGCAGAGCATACCGTGTCCGATCTGGGCCATTGGGGAAAGGGTTGGTGGACCTGCGCGGTCTGCAATATCCGGTGGGAAGAAGACACTTTTGACTAGGGTCCATCCAGGATACGTCTTGCATTCCTGAATACAGCGTCGAGCATCGTTTCGGTTAGCTTTCCTGTCTGCGTATTTTGTTGGCTCGGATGATACGAGCTAATGATCGTCACGCCATCCGCAAGCCCCGCCGCCAATTCATGCCCGAATGGCGGCAGCGGAGTGGGATTGATCCGGCCAAGCTGCTTACGCGCCGCAAAATACGTTTTAAAAGCAACCATTCCGAGGGCGACAACCACACGGACGCGCTTCAACCGTTGAAGTTCCTCGAGCAGATAAGGCCGGCAATTCGCAAATTCCGCCGGCAGCGGTTTGTTGTCGGGAGGCGCGCAATGAACGGCGGCGGTGATATAGCAATCGATCAATCGCAGCCCATCACCGCGGTGAGTGGATGTGGGACGGTTCGAAAAGCCAAAATTGTAAAGGGCCCGGTAGAGCCAATCGCCCGAACGATCACCGGTGAAAATTCTTCCCGTCCGGTTCCCGCCATGCGCTGCCGGAGCCAGTCCGACGACCAGAAGCCGAGCCCCAAGGGGGCCAAGGCTGGGGACGGGCCGTCCCCAATACTCCCAGTCACGATACCGCCGAACTTTGGTTCGGGCGACTTCTCCCCGATAGATCACAAGGCGCGGACATCGCCGGCAATCGATGATCTCACTTTGGGCCGCTAACCTGACCATTCTCTAAGGTGATGATCGTTCTCCCGCCGTCGAAGTAGAGAGTTTCGCCTGTTCGTGTGGCCACCGTCACTGAGGGCTGCCCAAACTGACGTATAACGTCGGCGCGAGTTGTACCAGGTGCTGGGTGAGGCACCACTTGTTGATTAGCCAAAGGAGTTCCAAAAGTGGACTGCACTTGCGGTTGCATGATTGGGCCGGCGGTTGGGCTGGCGATGACGGTCTGACCAGGAACGAGGATGTGGTCCGGAACCGTAACTTGAGAGGGCATCTGGTTGATAGCCGAGACGTGGCCTGGAAAAACAAACGGACCAGAAATGACCCCCGGAGCGGTAGTGAACACCGGATTGGGCAAAAACGCAGGATTTGTCGGCACGAAAAATGGAGTGGGCGCAAAAAATGGAGCGGGCGCGAAAAACGGAGTGGGTGCGAGAATCTGGTTTGGAATGAAGACCGGGTTGGGCGCGATCAGCTGATTCTGAATGATCACGATCGGACCGGCTCCTACTGGCAACGCATTCCCGATGAATGTACCGCGCGTTGCGATTGCCGGCGTCTGCACCGGTGGAAACGCAACCGCTGGTTGCGAGATCCCAATCTGAAATCCAGCGCGTTGTGCCAGGGCCATCGGACTGCTCGCTAGAACCACAATGACAACCAAGCAAGTAAGGCGTGATGTGATTTTCATAAGTACATTCTACTCCAGTTGCGGTCAGAGGTCGCTTCGCTTCACGCGCCGCCTCCCTCACGAGGGGAAACCGCGGGGGCGGCTCGATTTCGCAATATGGGCAAAGCGGCTACCCGTAGTACACTTGGTTCCGGCTGGAAACTGGCCGGCCGCGAATTCAATGAATACCGACTTGTCACTTGCCGAATTGCTCGCCCTCATCGAAATTGTCGACGAGCATGTGGACCGCAACTTCCCAGGGGTAGATCCGCCGCGGGTCTTAAGAGAAATCCAGCAGAAGCTGGATACGGTTATCGTCCGCCATCACGGCGAAATCGATAAGACGATCAAATCCGCAAAGAAAACCAGAAGGGTCCGAGGGCCAGGAAGCGTCCGGATTTAAGTGCCAGTAGAGTACAATTAATCGCAATGATTTCCCACGGTGTACGAGCGTTCATCCTTCTCCTGTTTCTAACGGCCTCATTCGCTGCAGCACAGGAGAAGCATGTCATGATCATGCATACCAATGACATCCGCGGGCACATCCTGCCGGGACCGGACGCGGGCGGCAGCGCCCGGTTGGCGACCGTAGTGCGGGAGCTCAAGCCGGATCTGATGCTGGATGCGGGCGGAATCCTATCGGGATCTCTCATCTCCGATACTTTTCAAGGCGAGCCGGTCGTAAATGCTATGAATGCCATCGGTTATGACGCGGTAGCCGTCGGAAGCAGCGAGTTCAATTTCGGTATTGCGGCGCTGCGCGCGCGGAGCCGCCAGGCCAATTTTCTGCTTCTTTCGGCAAACGCCGCGTCCCCGATTGATGAAATTCAACCGGCTGCGATCTATAACACTCAAGATGTGCGCATCGCCGTTATTGGGTTAACCAGCCAGGAGATTACGGGGCATCCTCAGAATGTCAAATACGTCGATGTGGCGGATCCGGTGCGAACCCTGGAAGATGTATTGCCGCGCATTCGCGGCCGCGCCGATGCCATCATCCTTTTGGCGAACGTGACGAGGACTGAAGAGCAGCGCATTGCGCGCGCATTTCCCGAGATTCGTCTGATCATCGCGGCGCACGAAGAAGCTGATCTACCGTTCCGGATCGGGCAGACGACGATTGTCGGAACGGGAAAGTTCGGCAAGTACGTCGGCAGGCTCGATCTGACATTTAGTGAAGGTAAGCTGAAAGGAATCGCCAGCCGCCTGATTCCGCTGGAAGGTTTTGAGCCGGATCCGTCGATTGCACGCCTGCTCGAGCCCTACCAGAAGACACTTGATCAAACGCTGCAGACGGTCCTGGGCCAAGCTGCCGGTGATCTCCTGCGCTCAACGGCCGGGGAATCGCATCTGGGCAATCTTGTCGCGGATGCGGTTCGCGCGAAGACCGGCACGGAAATCAGTCTCATCACCGCAGCCGATCCTCAAATGGGCATTCCGAAAGGGCCGATTACCAGCCGCACGCTGTTCGAAGTTTTGCCTTCCGAAAAGACGCTTGTGACAATGCGGCTGAGCGGCGCGCAAATCAAACGGATTCTAGGTCGGACCATGCTCAGCGTGAGCGGTGTCCGCGTGAAGCTGGATCCGGCCAAGCCTGAAGGTAAACGGCTTGTGTCGGTCCGCCTGGAGAACGGCACTCCCCTCCGCGATAAAGATTTCTACACTGTCACGACTAACGATTACCTGCTGATGGGTGGCGACGGCTTTACCGAATTCGCCGGCGGTGCGGATGTCGAAGACACGGGAATCCTTCTGCGTGACGCGGTCGCCGAGCATATTGCGCGCCTCGGAACCGTGTCGCCGCATCTCGACGGAAGAATTCAATTTTCCAGATGATGTATTCCCCTCCTCGCAGAGGAAGGGTGGCTGCGCTATCAAAAGAATGCCGCGAAGCCACCGCAGCGGCGCAGCCGGGCGCGAAGCGCGAGCGCGATAGCGCGAAGCCGTAATAGTGGTCAGACCGGGGCGACGTTTCGCCGAACTGACCGTTAATTGATGCTTCGCCCTAACGGGCTTGCGCTTCGCGCCCGGCGCTCCAGCCTTACGCCGGCTCGTTATCGGACACGCCTTGGTGTAGGAAACCCGACGGCATAGGTCCCATCGTACCGGATTCTCTTCCCATCCTTGTCGAGAAATCCTATTGATTGATAGAAAAGCGCCGGCGGGGGCAAGTTGGCGGGCACCGTTCCCTCGATGATGTAAAGGCGGCCTTCGTGCATGTAGATGCCCGCGCAGGTACGGGTGCCGTCCGGATTGGTCAGGTAGAGTTCGTGGCCTTCGACACGATCGGCGTTCGAGAGTGCGAGGTGAGTGACCTTCGCGCTCTTTTGGATAAGTTCGAACGTCGCATGGATGATGGCTCCCCGCATATCTCCCCTGGCGTGGTTGTTGCAGAGATCGCCTTCCCCTCCCGCCGCTTTGCACGCTTTCACACGCTCGTCCTCTAACTTATCCTCGTTTGTGTAATCGACGACGGTGACGGAATAGCGAGAGCGGCCGTTTTCATAGCTGTACACATGGCCCGGCAGCGTAATCGCGTATTCGGTCGTGTAAGTAATGTCCTTCGCCCGGGGCTCGCCAGGGAAATTGATCGCGAAGAAATCCGACCGGTTGGAATACTCGATCCATTCTTGTGCGGATGCGGTTGTCGCCAATAACAAACCTAAGACGGCGGCGCGGATGATGATGAAGCGCATTGTTGATCCTCCCAAACCGTAATCACTACTGGCGGCAATTATAAACGCTTTCGACCGCAAATCACTTACGGACCGCAGTTGGCCGCGGTAGATGGTAAAGTGAGTCCGCTATGGTTTCCGTCAGCGCACTGGCCGAAAAAATCTTGGAACGCGCTCCCGCAAGCGTGGCGGAGGCCGGCGATTATCTGTTGGAAAGACTATCGGGCGGGCGCTTGCAGCGCGGCAAATTTCTGGAGGATCCGCTCGCACTGATCGGTCCTCCCTACTTCGTTTCCCGTTACCTGGCTCAAGTCACCGTGCGCGCGTTGAAGGGCGAATACGAGACGCTCGATGAAATGATGGCCGGTCTCGGCGCGCTTAGCGAACGTAATCCGCCGATCATCGAACGTAAGCGAGAAACTAGCGACGGCCGTGTCGTTTTGCCTGAAGCCAAAGTTGTGGATCTGCGATATCCGGTGAAAGGAGAGAACGGCATTTGGCAATCGTCGATCGAGGCGCTCGTGACTTCCGGCCCCTTGCGCGATCGGGAGGTTCGAATATCCATCGGATCGGATCGAAATCGTAGCGCCTGTTTCCTTGTCCCCTATCTTTGGATTCACTCCACAATTGCGGCATACAACCTCGCGCCAATCCATGACGGGACTGATAAATGCGTCTTCGAGGCAATACCGGAGACCTTCATCGTCGTCGAACCACTCCGCCAGGTTAATGCGACCGCTGTCGCGAGAAGTCTTCACTGTACCAAGCCACAACTCGATCAGATCCGGCGCGGAAAGGGGGACGTCACGGTCCAGACCCTCAAAGGGCAACTGGTACACGCGCTTTTCGACCGCATGCTGGAGGGTGGCATAACGGCTGCCAATGATTACGAAGCCGCATATCGTGAAGCGCTTCCATCATTCCTCGTGCCGCTGGCTTCTGTAACGGAGCGGTACTTTGACGAAATTGCATTTCGTGTAGATGTGTTGCGTCATTTAGAGGCATTGAAAGCTTTCATCGATTGCAATCCGCATCTGCTCGAAAACACACAGTTGGAGTTGAAACGATATTCCGCGACCATCGGAATTCAGGGCCGAATCGATGCCATCTTTCGCGAAGGAAACCGGCTGGACATTTTAGAACTCAAGACCGGTATGCGGCTACGGCCGGAGGATCACGCACAGCTCTTTATTTATCGCTTGCTTCTGTCGGATTTGGTGCGCCGATGGCAACGGAACGACGGCCAGGACGTGGAAATCACAACGCGCCTGCTGTCGTCGATCGATGGCTCTTTTGCGCCGCTCCGCGTGACCACGGATTTCTATCAGGTGCTGGACGCGAGAAACAAGCTTATTGCCATTCAATATGCGTTGGGCCGTAATCGCTCCTATATCGCCCCGAGATATGAAGGCTTCAATGAAGAGGTTTGTGGAAAGTGCCCATCGTGGACTAGGGACCACTGCAAGGATACTTCCGATCTCTTCGGCGACCGGCCCGATTCGCTCGAATCGCCAGAGCTGGAGTATTTCCGCCGGTTTACACGTCTGGTCGAACGCGAGCGATGGTATGCCGATCAAGAGGTCGCAGATTTACTCGACGACAGCCGCCTGGAATTTCGCGTCAAGAATTTCCGCACGATTCGCGGCGCCAGGATTGTTTCGGGCGGAGAACCGTTCACGTTCGAATTTGAAGAGAACACATCGGACCTGGAGTGTGGCGACACCGTTCTGATTCATGCCGGGCGCATTTCAAGCTCGCCAACGTACCACGGCCTTGTTCGGGAAGTAGGGATAAAGCAGATTCGAGTCTCGATTCCGCTGAAAAATTTAGCCGCAGCGGTGTTCGAAGCCCAAAGGTGGATCATCGACAGATTTCCACGCGATGTTACGGCGGAAGCGAGCCACACAGCCCTCTACGACTTTCTCGTCGCCCCGATGGATGAGAAGAAGAAGGTGGTGCTGGGATTGGGTGGCTGTGCCGGCAGCCAGCAGGCTGGCGGCACAGACGGGTTGGCGCGAAGCGCGAGCCCGATAGGGCGAAGCCTCAATAGAAGCTCGGCGCAACCTTTCGGCCTACCTGACCACCCCGGCGCTCCAGCCTTTGGCTGTCGCGCCACCGCTCCTCTGCGAGGAGGGGAATTCCCTAAGCTAAACTCCAGCCAGATCGAAGCCATACGCCGAGCCGCGAATTGCGAAGTGTTTCACCTCATTTGGGGCCCACCCGGCACGGGGAAAACGAGAATCATTCCCGAGATCATACGGTGCGCGGGCGGCCGCGTCCTGCTCGGCGCTTTCACCAACACGGCCGTAGACAAGATGCTGATGGCACTTCTGGAGCATGATCCCACAACGCATTTTCTTCGTGTCGGCAGAGCTTCGGATTCGCCGGAACTGGTGGGGAAGATCTCCGGTGATCCCGCCGATTTCTTCACCCACGATCTGGCGCGCAAGTACGGCAGTGTCGGTCCCGTTAGAGACGCGCTTCAACAAGCCGCCATTGTCGGGGCTACGGCGCACCGCGCATCGACGATTCCTTATCTTCGGTCGGCCGCGTTCGAAATGGCCATCGTTGACGAAGCCGCCCAACTGACCGAGCCGCTCACGCTCGGACTAATTCTTCGGGCGCGCCGTTTTGTCCTGATTGGCGACGACCGCCAGCTTCCTCCCGTTGTTCGTGCCCGCGAGCTTGGCCAATCGATGTTCGAGCGCCTGAAACGCGAGCCGCAAAACGTGACGCTGATCGAAACGCAGTACCGTATGCATCCGGGGATTATGGAAGTATCGAATCGATTGTTTTACGACGGACGTTTGCGCTCTGGT
>Ga0209058_1004835_pt1 | contig 10645 bp, 4 predicted proteins | sample GraSoiAngelo_147_FD_185904 | JGI IMG/M metagenome (GOLD analysis project Ga0209058, IMG submission 185904) | Grasslands soil microbial communities from the Angelo Coastal Reserve, California, USA - 14_1009_05_40cm (SPAdes) (version 2) | ecosystem: Environmental > Terrestrial > Soil > Grasslands ... | reverse complement strand
GGGCCCCTACCAGCCGGCTTACAAGCTCAGCGACGAGCCCCAGATGGACCTCGCGGGCGGGCCCGCCACACTCGTCGTGCTGCTGTTCCCGGATGCCGACCTGGCCGCCGAGCGCGCGGCGCTCGAGGCCATGGGAGGAACGGTGATCGAGGCCACCGACTCGGGGCGCAACAAGCTCGTGCGGGTCTCGATCGACGGCGCCCAGGCCTCCACGATCGCCGCGCGGAACGATGTGGCGTGGGTCGAGCCCTGGCATCAGCCGGTGATCGAGAACGCGACGGCCCAGTGGGTGGTGCAGACCAACGTCACGAACAACCGGCACATCTGGGACATGGGGATCCAGGGCCAGGGTCAGGTGGTGCACACCTCCGACAGCGGCATCCGGACCACCCACAACGCGTTCCGCGATCCCAGCGTGTCGATCACGACCTTCGGCGACTACCCGACCCATCGCAAGATCATCGCCTACCGGGCGGCGCTGCCGGGCATCCTGTTCGGTGACGCCTCGGGTGCGTCGTATCACGGCACGCACACCGCGGGGACCATCGTGGGTGACGATTCGCCCTTCGCGACCAACCTCAACGACGGCCAGGCGCTCAAGGCGAAGATCTTCTTCACCGACGCCGGCAACACCGCGAACTCGATCAGCACCCCGGGCGACCTCAATCTGCTGTTCGGTCCGGCTTACCAGGGCAACGCCGGCGGCGCCGCGCGCATCTCGTCCAACTCGTGGGGTGCCTCTTCCAACAACTACGACGTTCTGGCGATGAGCGTCGACCAGTTCATGTGGGACCACAAGGACTTCCTGATCTGCTTCTCGAACGGCAACGACTTCGCCGCCGCGATGGTCGGGACCCCGGCGGTCAACAAGGACGGTATCGGCGTCGGCGCCACGCAGAACGGCACGACCGCGGGAGTGAAGGCCTCGTTCAGCAGCGAGGGGCCCACGGAGGACGGCCGCCGCAAGCCCACCATCTGCGCCCCGGGCGACGGCGTCACGCCGCTCAGCGGCATCACGTCGGCCAACGGGGCGAACGACACCGGCTACCAGAACCTGGCCGGGACCAGCATGTCGTCGCCGGCGGCGGCGGGCGCCGCGGCGCTGATCCGGCAGTACCTGACCGACGGCTGGTATCCGACCGGCGCGCCGGTCTCCGCGAACGGCTTCAATCCGAGCGCGGCGCTGCTCAAGGCGATGGAGATCACCTCGACCGACAACGACATGCCGGGGCATCCGATCCCCGACTATGGCGTCGGCTGGGGCCGCATCAAGCTCGACAACGTCATGTACTTCACCGGCGAGGCCACCCGGCTCGCGGTCGTGGACGACAACGGCGGGCTCACCACCGGCCAGTTCGCCGAGTACGGGCTCGACGTCTACGACACCTCGGTCCCGCTCAAGGTCACGCTGTGCTGGACCGACAAGGAGGGCAACCCGGCCTCGATGACCCAGCTCGTGAACGACCTGGATCTCACCGTGACCGACCCCAACGGAGTGCCCTACCTCGGCAACGTGATGTCGGGAGGCCAGTCGGCGCCCGGGGGCGCCGCGGACTTCCTCAACGTCGAGGAGGGCTTCCGGAGCAACGCGCCATTGAGCGGCGTCTGGAAGATCCGCGTCAGCGCCGCGAACGTGCCCTTCGGACCGCAGCCCTTCGCGCTCGCCATCACCGGCGGGGTCGGGAACGTGGGCGGCCTGCTCAGCCTGGACCGCCACGTCTACGGCCGTGACGACCTGATCCAGGTGCGGGTCGACGACGCCAACGCGGCCGGACCGGTCAGCGTGACGGTGGGGTCGAGCACGGAGAGCACGCCCGAGACGGTCCTGCTCTCGGGAAGCGGCGGTGTGTTCACCGGCTCGATCGCGACCACGCCGCTCGAGGCCGCTCACGGGGACGGCAAGCTCTCCGTCTCGCACGGCGACGCCGTCACCGTCACCTACGTCGATGCCGCTCCGGCGGCCACGCTCACCGCGAGCGAGACGATCGACTTCGACGGGCCGGAGATCACCGGCGTCGGCGCGGCGGAGCGCGGCGAGAACCAGCTCGTCACGTGGAGCACGAACGTCCAGGCCTCGACGCGCGTGTACTACGGCACGACGACCGCTCTCGGCCAGGCGACGCCGCTCGATCAGGACCTGGTGCTCACGCACGGAGTGCTGCTCACCGGACTCCAGCCCCAGACCGAGTACTTCTACGACGTCGAATCCGCCGGCCAGGACGGCAACGTCACGCGCGACGACAACGGCGGCAGCCATTACCGCTTCGTGAGCGGGAGCAAGGGCGACATCCTGGTGGTGATCGGCGACGGGAGCTTCCCGGGCACGAGCACCTACGTCGACGCCCTGATCGAGCGCGGCTGGAACCCGTCGGTGCTGGAAGGCGGCACGATCGACAACCCGCCGCTCGGCGACCGCAACTCGGGATTGCGCTCGTTCACGACGGTGTGGTGGCAGTGCGGGCAGGAGCAGTATCCGCCGGTGCCGGACGCCGCGCGCGACGTCCTCACCCAGTACCAGCAAGGCGGCGGGCGCCTGGCGGTGACCGGGCACGACATCTCCTGGGCGTTCACCGATCCCGCCTCGGGCTTCTACACCCCCGACCGGTGGCGTGGCTCGAGGGCACGCTGCACGCGCGCTTCCTCGAGGACCCCGCGGCCTGGGTCGTGAACCAGGGCGTCACCGGCGACCCGATCAGCGATCCCTACGCGGCCGGGGTGCCGTACAGCGCGCACCGGCAGGGCGCCAGCGGGGACGAGATCGAGCTGGTGGCGGGCTCGGGCACCGGCAGCTACGTCTGGAAGGACACCGACGCGACCCAGGGCAACATCGGCCTGCGCTGGCAGAGCGCCACGCCGGACGGCAGCCCGGCCGGCGCGGTGTGGGGCGGCACGCCGAGCAAGCTGCTCTACAACGCCTTCGAATGGCTGCAGCTCGTGAATGCCGCCGACCGCACCGACATCCTCGACCGCTCGCTCATCTGGCTGATCGGCAACGACCACCCCGACGTCGCGGTGCAGAGTCCCAACGGCGGCGAGGTCGTGAATGGCAACACCGTGTCCGTGACCTGGACCGAGACGCCTCACGGCGGGGCCACGATCGCCCAGCGCGCGGTGTACTACTCGCCGGACCGCGGCCAGTCGTGGCGGCTCGTCACCGCGAACGCCGGAGCTTCACCCTATGCCTGGAACGTGAGCGGTCTCCTCAACGGGACCGCCTACCGCGTGCGCGTCGACGTGTCCGACAACGGCAACCCCGCGCTGCACGGCCATGACGGATCCGACGCCGACTTCACCATCGCGCGGCCCGGGGGAGACAACCGCGGGCCGGTGGTGGTGGCGGGATCGCTCCGGTCCGATCCGAACCCGATGGACAATCGCGCCGCGACCGACCTCCTGGCCCGGATCTCCGATGTCGCGGCCGGCGGCTCCCGGATCGCGGCCGCGGAATGGTCGCGCGGCGACACCCCCGCGCCCGCCGGCATGGGGGTCGCGATGAGCGGCCCCTTCGACGGCCCCGACAACGAGGTCTCGGCGGCGATCCCGGCCGGCAAGCTGCCTCGGGGCGAATCTCGATTCTGGGTCCGCGGGCGGGACGCCGCGGGGAACTGGGGCCCAGCCTCGTCGCGGACGATCCTCGTCAATGGCGATGCCATCGTGAGCGCGGACGACAACCTCCCGGCCCGATTCGCGCTCCATCAGAACGTGCCCAACCCGGTCTCGGGTCCCAGCACCGTGCTTCGCTACGGGCTCCCGCGCTCGGGTCCCGTGGAGTTGGCGATCTACGGCCTGCGCGGCGAGCGCGTCCGGACCCTGGTGTCGGAGTTCCAGGCGGCGGGCCGGCGTTCGGTGGTCTGGAATCGTCGCGACGACTCCGGCCGGCTGGTGCCGAGCGGGATCTATTTCTACCGGCTGGAGGCTGGCGGCGACCGCGCCACACGCAAGGTCGTAGTCTTGGAGTAGGCGGGGGCGACGTCCACCGCGGCCTGGCACGTCGGATGCGTCGTCCAGGGCGTGGTGCAGAACCTCGCGCTCCCAAGCCATGGCGGCGGGGCGGACCCTCGGGTCCGCCCCGCGCTCCCGAGCCCCGTCGCCGTGACCGGGGTGCTGGGATTCGTCGGCTCGCACCTGCTGCCGCGCCTCCTCGAGCGCGGCGCCCGCGTCATCGCGCTGGTCCGACCGGGGCGCGACGCCTCGCGGCTCGAGGACCGGGTCACCGAGATCCGGCGCGCCAACCTCGACGATCCCGGCACGCTGGCGGGAGCGTTCGAGGGGGCCGAGGCGGTTGTCCACCTCTCGGGGCTCGCGCAGGTTCCGGGCCTGGTGGCCGCTCTCGAGGGGGCGGGGGTCCGGCGCGGCGTGTTCGTGAGCTCGGCGGGAGTCCGCACGCGACTCGAGAGCCGCAGCGCGGATGCCAAGCGCGCCGGAGAGGAGGCGCTGAGGCGCTCCTCGATCGGCTACACGATACTCAGGCCAAGCATGATCTACGGCACCCCCGCCGACCGGAACCTGGCGCGCTTGCTGCGCTGGCTGCGCGCATGCCCCCTGGTGCCCGTGCCGGGTGGCGGAGCGACGCTGCAGCAGCCGGTACACGTCGGCGATCTGGTGGCCGCGATCACGAGCGCGCTCGAGCGTCCCGAGACGGAGCGAAAGGAGTACGACGTGGGCGGGCCGGAGGCGCTCACGCTGAGGGATCTGATCCACGCCTGCGCGGCCTCGGTCGGGCGCCGCGCCTTCGTGCTCGGCGTTCCTCTGGGCCCGGCGCACGGGGCGGCGTCGCTGCTCCGGCGGCTGGGCCTCCGGAGCCCGGTCCGCCCCGAGCAGATCCTGCGGCTCACCGAATCCAAGGCCGTGGACATCTCGGCGGCGCGCCGCGATCTCGGCTTCGAGCCCCGATCTTTTGCCGATGGCATCCGGGCCGAGGCCAAACTGTTGTCACCCCGATAGAGCGGTCGCGCCCAGCGCAGCTTGAAACGCACTCCCGGCCCGTCAACCTGGCCCGGGCGCCGCGTTGCGAGCGGGCGTTTCGCGACGCGCGGCGGCGAAATGCAACAACCTCGCGGATTGCATTCGCGCCCCGGGCTAAGCCGTTACCACCGCATTTATTGACAGCGTTCTCGCGGCCGACCTAGAATTCGTGGACAAAGCCAACCGCCGGGATTCGTCGGGCATCCGGAGGTGCCCGATGGGGGGCCGGAGCGGCCCCGGGGCCAGAAAGAGGCTCCGGGGCTAATGTTCAGGGGGCTCACCGGAGCCCACCGCATTCGGGCACGATCCTCGCTCCTAACCGGGAACCGTCGACGAAGGGGGCCCGTTTCATCGGTGGCCGGCGGTGTCGCGCCTGTCGGGGCGATCGGCGCCTAGGCTCCGATGATTGCTTTGCCCCCGGGAATCGGGTGACCTCGGAGCGCCAGCTTCATGAGCTTGCGAAAGACGCCTCGCTACATATTGCTGACCGTCGGGTATGCGGCGCTGATCCAGGCGTCGTGCCTGGCGGCCTTGCTGCTGCGCTTCGAGGGCGCCGTGCCGGCCCGCTTCTGGTCCGGCTACCTGCAGATCGCCCCGATCTTCACCGTCCTCTCGCTCCTCGGCTTCTACCTCGCGGGGCTCTACGACGGGCTGTGGCGCTACGCCAGCACCGTGACGCTGTTCCAGGTGTTCAAGGGCGTCACCCTGTCCACGATCATGCTGGCGATCGTCATGCTGTTCACACCGCGGGAGGTGCTCCCGCACAGCCTGGTGCTCCTGGTGGGGCTGGTCGAGCTGGTCGTGGTCGGGGGGGTGCGCTTCGCGTGGCGGCTGTCGCGCGACCGTCTGCTCGACACGGCGCCGCGCCGCGCGGTGCGCGCGCTGGTGGTGGGGGCCGACCACACCGGGGTCCATCTCATCCAGGAGATGCGGCGTGGCGGCGGGCCCGAGCGGCTCACCCCCATCGGCTTCATCGACGACGAGGCCCGCCTCACCGGACATCTGGTCGAGGGCGTCCGCGTGCTCGGGACGATCGCGGACCTGCCCGCCATCCTGGAGGAGCGCCGGATCGAGGTGGTGGTGATCTCGGACCCCGACATGCCGGCCAAGGTGGTTCGCGAGATCGCGAGCTTCTGCGCCCAGGCCAACGTGCGGGTCAAGACCCTGCAGGGCCTCGCCGACCACCAGGCGGGCCGCACCGCGCTGTCCCAGATGCGCGACATGCGGATCGAGGACCTGCTGGGGCGCCAGCCCGTGCATCTCGACCTGAACGAGGTGCGCGGCCTGCTACGTGGGCAGTGCGTGCTCGTGACCGGCGCCGGCGGGTCGATCGGATCGGAGCTGGCGAGGCAGATCGCCAGCTTCGTGCCGGCCGAGCTGGTGCTGCTCGACCACGCCGAGAACGGCCTCTACTACGTGCACAACGAGCTGGCCGCGCTGCATCCCGGCGTCCCCGTCCACCCCGTGATCTGCGACGTCAAGGACGCCGAGGGGGTGGAGCGGGTGTTGGCGCGGTTCCGTCCCTCGGTGGTGTTCCACGCCGCGGCGCACAAGCACGTGCCGCTGCTCGAGGCCAATCCCCGCGAGGCGGTGCTCAACAACGTGGTCGGGACGCGGCATCTGGTGCGGGCCGCCGACCGGCACGGGGTCAGCAAGTTCGTGCTCATCTCTACCGACAAGGCGGTCAATCCCACCAGCGTGATGGGCGCCTCCAAGCGGGTGTGCGAGATGCTGCTGCAGAGCCGCTCGCAGCGCAGCCGCACGCGGTTCGTCGCGGTCCGGTTCGGCAACGTGCTGGGAAGCGACGGCTCGGTGATCCCGCTGTTCCAGCGCCAGCTCGAGCGCGGCGGCCCGATCACCGTCACCCACCCCGAGGCGCGCCGCTACTTCATGACCATCCCCGAGGCGGTGCGGCTGGTGCTCCAGGCGGCGGCGATGGGGCGCGGCGGCGACGTGCTGCTGCTCGACATGGGCGAGCAGGTGCGGATCGTCGACCTGGCGCGCCAGCTCATCCGCATGGCGGGGCTGCACGAGGGCGAGGACATCGAGATCGTCTTCACCGGCCTGAGGCCGGGGGAGAAGCTGTGCGAGGAGCTCCACTCCGACACCGAGCGCACCCGCATCACCCGGCACGAGCGGATCCTGGTGTGGGAGCTGGACGCGCGCGACGAGGAGAGCCTGCTCAACGAGGTGGCCGAGCTCGAGGCTCTGGCCCACGAGGGGAACCCCGGCGCGATCAAGCGCCAGCTGCGGCGGCTGGTTCCGGAGTACGCCGAGCCTTCCCACGAGGTCCTGGAGGCCGCGCCCAAGACGCCGGTGGTGGAGCTGCCGGCGGCGACGGCGCCGCGGGCTGGTGTTCCGTCCCAGACCTGGCAGGCCACGACCCGCAGCCTGGTCGAGAGCTTCGTGGCTTCCCTCCTGGTCGCGATCTCGCTGCCGATCTGGGTGGCGCTGTGGATCGAGGCCCGCTCCTCGGGGCACAAGAGCCCGTTGATCCGCGAGAACCGGATCGGCGCGAGCCGCCGGCGCGACCAGCGCCGGAGCACGCCTACGGAGATGCCGATCGAGCGGCGCAGCATCGAGCGCCGCACCCAGGATCTGAAGGGTGTCGCGATCCGCTGCGCGCGCTTCCGCGTCGACCTGGGGCCGGTGGGGCGCTGGGCGGCGCATCACCATCTCGAGACGCTGCCGTGGCTGCTCAACGTGATGCGCTGCGAGATGGCGCTGGTGGGGCCGAGACCGGAGCGCGAGGAGCAGGTCCTGAGGTGGCGGCTGCTGCTGCCCAGCTACGACCGGCGCTTCAGCGTGCTGCCGGGGGTGACCGGCCTCGCTCAGATCTCGGGCTTGCCCGACGCCGACGCCGAGGGAATCACGCGGCGGCTTCATTACGATCTGCATTACGTCGAGCATCGCTCCCTGCTGCTGGATCTCCGGACCATGACGCGCACCGCCGCGCTCGTGCTGCGCGCCGAGGATCCGCCCCCGATGAGGCCGATGCTGGCCGCGACCCCCCTCGAAGAACGGGCTTCCGCTCCGGCGGCTGGCGACGAAGCTTCCGCCCAATCGAGACCTGCCCCATACCCCTCGAGCTCGGCGACCGCCGTCAAAGGAGTGACGCGATGACGAGGACTAGCATTCCCTGGATATACCGCTGCCTGTGGGCCGCGATCGCGGCCGTGCTGATGTGCGGCGCGGCCGCCCCCGCCCGCACCGACCCCCAGGAATACGTGATCGGAGCGGACGACGTGTTGTCGGTCTCGGTGTGGCTCCACCCCGAGCTCGAGCGCGCCGTCACGGTCTCCTCCAAGGGCAGCATCGTGTTCCCGCCCCTGGGCGAGATCCAGGCCGCGGGCCTCACCGCCAAGCAGCTCGGCGACCACGTCAGCGACCGGCTGTCGGCCTACCTGCGGCAAACCGCCACGGTGACGGTCACGGTGACCCAGTACCTGAGCCAGAGCGTGTTCGTCTCGGGCGCGGTCGCGCGACCGGGACGCTACGGCTTCGAGCGCATCCCCGGAGTCTCGGACGTGATCAACGCGGCCGGCGGAGCTTTGCCCACCGCCGACCTCGGGCATGTCCAGGTCGTGAAGCGCGAGGGCGCGGCGCGCCGCACCTCGACGGTCGACGTCTCGGCGCCCGGAGGCGCGGGAGCCGAGACCGTTCTCGCGGCCGGCGACGCGATCGTGGTTCCGGTGAGCGCGGAGGCCACCGGCCCGATCGCCGATGGGGCGGGTGTCCTGGGCGAGGTGAACCACCCGGGGCTCTACCCGGTGGGCGCCGGCCAGGATCTCTGGATGACGCTGGCGCTGGCGGGCGGGGCCACCGGACGCGGGGATCTCGGCGCGATCCGGGTGCTGGCCAAGGACCGGCAGGGCGGAGGGGCGCTGCGGATCGACCTGATCCACACCCTCGAGCGCGGGAACCGTTCGTCCTACATCGTCAAGCCCGGGGACATCGTGATCGTGAAGTCCAAGGGCGGCGGGACGTGGGCGAGCTTCCTCCAGCTCCTCGGCGTGAGCCGTGACGTGCTCGGGGTCGTGGCGCTGGCCCAGGTGCTGGACAAGCAGAAGTAATGGCCGTCAGGGCCGAGGCGCTGCCCTCTCCTCCGCCGGACCTGCGGGAGACCTGGCGCGTCCTGATGAGGCGCAAGGTCCTGATGCTGGTTCCCTGGTCGGCCGCCGTGCTGGGCGGGGCGACCCTCGCGTTCCTGCTCAAGCCCATCTACTTCAGCGGCGTCACGCTGCTCCTGGAGCGGCCCCAGGCGCTCTCCGGCGCGCTGGGGGGCATGGTGAGCGCGATCGGTCCCGAGCAGCAGGCCGAGGTGATGCGGGAGCAGGTGCAGAGCAGCTTGTTCCTGCGCAGCGTCATCACGGCGTCGGGGGTGAAGTCCGACCCCGCCACGCGCGCCTGGGCGCTCAGGCACGCCGACAAGGTGCCTGGGCTGTCGCCCGACGAGCGCGTCGAGGCGTTCCTGGTCGACTACCTGCGCGACAACATCAACGTCCGGCGCGGGCGCGGCAACGTGTTCCAGATCATTGTCGGGGACTACACCGCCGAGCGGGCGCGCCGTCTCGCCGAGGCGGTGGCCAACGAGTTCGTGATCGCCTCCAAGGCGGCCCAGCTCGAGGCCGTCAGGGCCACCCAGGAGTTCAGCATCGAGCAGCAGCAGGTCTACAAGCGCAAGCTCGACGAGAGCGAGCAGCGGCTCGAAGCGTTCCGCCGCGAGACGATCTCGAGCTCCATGACCGGCTCCTCGGTGAACGAAGGCAACATGGCGCGGGCCCGGACGCTGCTCGACCAGACCGGGCTCGACCTGGACGAGCAACGCCAGCGCGTGGCACAGCTTCACGACCAGTTCGGCGGGAAGGTGCGCGAGAACGACCCCGCGCTCCTCACCAGCCCCCAGACCAACGAGCTGACCGGCCAGCTCGTGGGGCTCGAGCGCCAGCTCGCCACTGCCATGCTCCTCGCCGACCCGAACAGCGACAACGGGGCGGGGGCGCGCCAGGGGATCGCCCGCAAGGTGGCGGAGCTCGAGCGGCAGTTCACCGCGAACGCCGCGATGGCGCTCCCTGGCGCCTCGTCCGAGGCGCGCGACCTGATGGTGCGCTACCGGCTGGCCCAGGCCGACCTCCAGGCCAAGGAGGCGCGGCGCAACTACCTGAGCGGCCAGGTGAGCGCCTACCAGAGCCGGGCGGTGATGAGTCCCGACCGCGACCTGGACCTCCAGCGCCTCAACCAGGAGGTGGAGAGCAACCGGTCCTTCTACAACTCGTTCCTCGAGCAGTCCTCGGCGGCGCAGATCGCCGAGGCGTTCGAGAACGCCAAGGTGAGCGGGCGGTTCGTGGTGCTCGAGCCCGCCAACCTGCCGCGCTCGCCCGGGAAGCCGAACCGCCCGATGCTGGTTCTCCTCTCGCTGGTGATGGGGGGAGTGATCGGCGTGGGGCTGGTGCTGGTGGTGGAGCAGCACGATCAGTCGGTCAAGAACGCCGACGAGGTCGAGAACCTGCTGGGCCTCCCCGTGCTGGGGGCGGTGCCGAGGGTCGAGGAGCTGCGCCGGGCGCGGCGGTCGCGTGGCGCCCCGGGCGGCGGGGCCGGGGCGCCGCCCCGGGATCCCGGCATGCTCCAGCGGCTCAAGGTCGAGAGCCCGCTCGGGCTCGAGTTCCGCCGCGTCTATCTC
>Ga0209058_1004828_pt1 | contig 10652 bp, 10 predicted proteins | sample GraSoiAngelo_147_FD_185904 | JGI IMG/M metagenome (GOLD analysis project Ga0209058, IMG submission 185904) | Grasslands soil microbial communities from the Angelo Coastal Reserve, California, USA - 14_1009_05_40cm (SPAdes) (version 2) | ecosystem: Environmental > Terrestrial > Soil > Grasslands ... | reverse complement strand
CTTTTGCGAAAGAAACCGGCGGCGAAATCGAGCGCGGCCTAGCCGAATTTAGCCTTCAGGGCTCGTAACCTCGGGACGCCGAGTTTATAATCAAGTGTTGCAGGTGCAACACTCCAATGTAATTTGGCAAAGCGGTGTGGCGTTGCGCTTCCCACCGCGCTCCAAATGGCCACCTGGATCAGGCGACCACAAATTCCTGGAGCGTTGCCCCAGGCTAAAATGAATACCGCGCCTTTGGCGCTAAACACCAGGAGATTCCAATAGCGTGGAGCAGTTTTCCATCCGGCCTTAGGTTGATTGCTCTCACACCTTGAACGTGGGATAAAAACGCAGATAGATGACAATGAGTACCATCGAAGCTCGCGACTTGACCAAGGTCTATCGCACCTATCGCAAGGAGAGTGGACTGCGCGGGGCGATCAAAGGGCTGGTGCGGCGTCGTTACGACGAGACGCGCGCGGCCGACGCGGTGAGTTTTCAGATCGAGGAAGGCGAATTTGTCGGCTTTCTTGGGCCAAACGGCGCCGGGAAAACAACGGTGCTGAAAATGTTGTCCGGGCTGTTGAATCCAACCTCGGGCGACGCGCGGGTGCTCGGTTTCGTCCCCTGGGAGCGGCGCAACGAAATGAAGCGGCAATTTAGTTTGCTGATGGGACAGAAGAATGCGCTGTGGTGGGATCTGCCGGCGCAGGAATCGCTCGAGCTCAATCGCGCGATTTACGGAATCGATCGTGAGCGTTTCAATAAAGTGGTCGGCGGATTAAGCGAGCTGCTCGAGGTCACGGACAAAATGAACGTGATGGTGCGCGAACTATCGCTGGGCGAACGAATGAAGATGGAGTTGATCAGCGCGCTTATCCACGAACCGAAAGTGCTTTTTCTGGATGAACCGACGATCGGTCTAGATGTCGTTAGCCAGAAACGGGTGCGCGAATTCCTACGCATTTATAATTCCGAACACCGCATCGTCACACTCCTGACCAGTCATTACATGCAGGACATCGCGGAGTTGTGCGATCGGGTCATGATTATCGATCATGGAAAGATTTTTTTCGACGGCCCGCTCGATACCATTATCGACCGCTTTTCCGGCGATAAGGTCATCAGCCTGACTTTTACCGGTGAGTCGAAACGCGATTTCACCGAGTTCGGCGAAGTGGTGGCGCAGACTCCGGTTTCGGTGCAATTGAAGGTGCCGCGGGCACATGTCACCGAGACGGCGCGCCATTTACTTGAGGCCTGTGATATCAGCGACATCAACGTGCAGGAAATGCCGATCGAAGACGTGATTCGTTCGCTTTTCGGAGAACGTCGAACGCGTGAGCCGGCGATGCCGACTGCGGTTTAGCGCCGGGCAATCGCGGTCCGCAATTCGTGGACGTAGGCTGGATTTACTTCGAACGCAGTCGAAGGCATTTCGGCCAGGTCGACCTGCTCCGCGTAGGGAATTGTTTCCACGAAACCCGCTGCAATCAGGCCGTTAAGGGTATCGCCTACATCCTCCGGTTCCATGCGGGTGGAATCCAAAATCTCCGCGCCCAGCATCGATTCGGCGAATCCAATCGCGCGCACTACTGCGGCCTCGCGACCCGACAACTTGATATCCCGCATGGGAAGCTTTTTAGCAGCAAGCATGCCGACTTTTTGAAGCCAAGCCGAGGTCACGCGCCGCAATTTTCGAGGGCGGGAAGGACCGAACGACCAAACCCTTCGCGATAACTGGGATAGGCTGGGACCCAGCCGAGGGCGCGCAATTTTGCATTGCTAACCCGCTTGTTGGAACGACCGCGCCTTGCCTCCGGAGAGGGAGCTGAATTCGAAAGCGGAATTCCCAGGCGCTCCGATAACCAAGCCAAAATCTCGGCCCGCGGCGCGGGGGTATCGTCCACGACATTAAAGATTCGCGGGGGGTCGACGGCGCGACATCGCGCGAGAAAAGAAATCGTGGACGCGACATCATCACGATGCACCTGATTGACGAAGCGATCGCTGCTGACGGCGGTTCCGTTCATCACGCTGCGAAGCAAAAACGATCGGCCGGGCCCGTAAATGCCTGCCACCCGCAAGACAATGCCGTCGTTGGCGAGGACGATCTTCTCGGCCTGGCCCAGCATTTGTGCGTTTTCGGAATCGGGCTCGGCTGCGCTCTCTTCGGTAACGAAACTTCCGTCATACTGTGGATAAACGCTGGTGCTACCGGTGAAAATGATTCGCGCGCCTGGGAAACAGGCAGCGAGATTGGCCGCGCCATCGCGATAGACATGAAGATAAGAATCGGCGCCGGAACTCGCGCAGTGCACAACCACATCGGCGGGGAAGCGATTGCGGCGAACCGCTTCCAAATTGGTGATGTCCACCGCACAAAGCGAGATCGCGCTCTCCAGTGTTCGCTCGGCCGATTGCTCTCTTCTCGTCCAGCCGATGACCTCCCACCCTTCCTCCGCAAATAGCTTTGCTGTAGCGCTCCCGACGTAACCGCAGCCCGCAATCAGAACGCTCGGCATGTTACGTGTTCACCGTCCGTCGCAGACGATTCTGCCTCTCCCTTTCGGGAAAGGGAGAAGATTGCGGTGAGGGATTTTTTCTACCTTGCATGTTCGTTCATCCCAACGACCGAGCCCATGTTTTTCCACTCCTCGCCTTAGTCCTCTCCTCGATCGAGGAGGAGAGGAGACCCTCGCCACAATGGACGCTAAACAAACACCTCCGCATTTTCAGGCGGCCGCGGCAATTTCAATCTCGCCGAATTGGCCTGGCTGGATCGCGCGCACCTGCTTTAGACGAATCAATTCGAGGAGCGCGAGAAACGTAACCACGATCTCAACGCGCGACGCCATCTCCGCGAACAATTCGGAGAATTTTAGCGCTCCACCTTCGCTGACGCGCGCAAGAATGGTTTCGATTTTATCGGAGACAGTGTAGTTCTCGCCGAAAATTTGCTGCAATTCCTCGCGTGCTTCCACCCGCTTGATCACGTTTTGGAAGGCGTTGATCAGCTGAAAAATTCCCACCTCGCCTAAAAGTAACGGACGCACGCCCTCCGAGGTGGAGATTCCGCCGCGCACAAAAGTATTTTCCTGTTCGAGCGCGCGATCGTGCAATTGCGCCGCAGCTTCCTTGAACTTTTTGTATTCGATCAACTGCCGAATCAGTTCCCAGCGCGGATCGTCCTCCTCCGCTTCTTCCTCGGGTGGCTGCTGATCGACCGGAAGCAGGCTGCGGCTCTTGATGTAAAGAAGGTTCGCCGCCATGACAATGAATTCGCCGGCCACGTCGATGTTCAATTCCTTGAAGGCCTGCAGATACTCGAGGTATTGCCGGGTGATGCGCTCGATGGAGATGTCGTAAATGTCGAGCTCATCGCGCTTGATCAAATAAAGCAGCAGATCGAGCGGGCCCTCGAAGATCTCGAGTTTGACCTTGTAATCGGTAGTCATCGGTGAGCAGACAACGCTGCTCACTCTAGCGCAAGTCGCCCCGGCGGTGAACCCAAACGCTGTTCACAATGCCAAGCCCGAACATGATCATGAGGACAAACGATCCGCTATAACTGATGAGCGGAAGAGGAACGCCAGTGATCGGCAAAACCGAAATCGTCATCCCGATGTTTTGAAAGATGTGGGTGAAAATAAGAGCAGTGATTCCAACGACGAGCAACAGTCCGAACTGATCACCGGCACAGAACGCAACGAAGAGGCAGGTCACCAAGAGCAAGGCGAAAGCCCCGAGCAAAAACATTCCCCCGACAAATCCCCACTGTTCGCCGATGGCGGAGAAAATGTAATCGTTGTGCACGGCCGTAGCGGGAAGAAACCCAAGCTCGATCTGGGTATTGGGCGCCTTGAACCCTTTGCCAGACCAGCCGCCCGAGCCAATGGCGATGAGCGATTGATTGATGGCCCAGGCCGAACCCTGGCGATCGATATCGGGATTGATGAACGCAGTGATCCGTTCCTGTTGGTAAGGCTTGAGTCCGAGGTTGATCGCGATCGGAATAAAAGCGACCACGATCAAAGCGATGCAAATGAGATAACGCACCGGAATTCCGCCGACGAAAAGCAACGCCATCAAAACCGGTCCCCAGATGATGCACTCGCCCAAATCCGGTTGCAGCAGAATGAGCAAACAAGGCGCGCCGACGATTGTGCCACACAACGTCAGACGCAGCATCGGATGCATCTGCTTGAACTGGCTGAGAAAAAGCGACAGCACCATGATCCCGGCGATAACGGCGAGCTGCGCGGGCTGGAAGTTCACCGGACCGAGATGGAGCCAACTGCGGGCACCGTATACTTTTTGGCCAATGAATTTCGTCAGGATTAAAAACGCGAGGCCCGCGAGATACATTGGCAGCGCGCCCCAGCGGACCCAGCGGTAATCGATCAAACTGGTGATGATAAAGGCGAAAAATCCGACCAGCACCCAGTTCGCCTGCTTGCGCCAGAATTCCGCAGCCACTGGATCTTCCCGCATGTAAGTCGCGCTATAAATGGCGATCACTCCAAAGATCGCGAGCGCGAGCATGACCGCCATCAGCAGCCAATTGAGCCCGAGAATTTTTCTGAGAAACGGAGTCACGTTATTTCGATCCGCCGGTTTGCGGAATATATATAGGAGAGGCCGGAGGTAAACCTGCGGGCATTGGAAAAAACTGAGCTATTTGCAAGCCAAGCGGCTCGACGGAGTCTCGCCCTACCAATTTGTCCTGCGAAAATTTCCCGGTAGGGCTACGCTCTGCGGAGCCGCACGCGAGCCCGATTCGGCGGACAAGATGCCCACCGGCCCCACAGCCAAGATGGCTGTGCTACGGCCCGGCTTTATTCCGAAGAATTGTAGGGCGGCGATCTTCGCCGCCGTTTTCTTTTTGTTGGCGGCCAAGATGGCCGTCCCTACAATTTTGCTGCCCGAGCGTGATGCTGGGGGATGCCGCAACACGCCTGTCGCCCACCGAAGGGACCAGGGAACACAGGTCAACCGACCTGTGTGGCGCACAGACCTCAGGTCTGTGTTCCTCAAAAAACGCAGTCGTTAGACGAAGGTCTTGCGGCGCTGAACCTTGCGCAAAATAACACGTCTAAGGCAGCAGGTTTTCGCAATTTTAATAGATTCTCGCTTTTGAGATGTGAATCATAAATATCTGATATTCAGTAGTTTAAATGTATAGAAAAAATAATATCGAGCTTGTTGTTTCCTGATTTCCACTCGCGTACAATTGATGGGTGCCGCACAATCAATCAGGGTTTTAAAGGGGATATGGCGAGACGGACGAAACGAAAAATCTCGCGATCGCGATTGCCGCTGCAGAGGCAGTTCGGGCTCGAAACCGAAGGCCGTTATTTCGATTTGCGCGGTCTCTTCGACAAACTAAACGGGCGTCATTTCGGCAACCGCCTTCGCGGTTACAAAGTGGTTTGGGGCCGCAAACGCCAGGAACGTCCAAAAGAGTATTTCATTTTCGGTACTATCCAGGAAGAAGACCGCGTTATCCGCATCAATCCCTGGCTCGATCAGAAATTCGTCCCGCTCTGGTTCCTCGAGTACATTCTTTATCATGAAATGTTGCACGCAGTCGTGCCCGACAAAGCCCACGGTAATGGCCGGCGTTGTGTTCACACCGACGAATTCAATCGCCGCGAACGCGAGTTTCGCTTCTACAAACGCGCCCGACGTTGGGAAGACGAAAATCTCGCGCGTTTTCTGCGCTAGGCGCGCACGGACGTTGGCTCGACAGAGTCTCGCCCTACCAATATCTCGGAGGCTTCGCTGGTAGGCGACGCTCTGCGGAGCCGCAGACGAACCTCATTCAGATTCGCTATGGTCCCGATCTGAAATTTACGCGGAGGAGGACGGGCCTCCGGCCTGTCCGGCAAACAGCCTTCCACCCTGTTGAGGCTTCTGTAGCGGCGGTCTATGACCGCCGGACCGGCCAGCGGCCTGTCCTCCGCTAGTGCGCTTGCTCTGCAGACGTTGCACCGGCCTCAGACGGCGATGGGGTCGTTGCCACGTTCTTTTTGATCAGATACCAGAGCGTGGTCGCGAGGAGGAGCGAGATGATCTTCGCCTGCCAGTTTTTCAGAATCAGTTTCTTCATCATCGGAGGTCTGTAACAAAATTTCGCCGATCCGTTTGCGGAATGTTTCCGGCGTAAAATCACGCTCAATCCGGCGGCGATGACAAATTGAAATTGCGCCCGTCTCCTCCGAGACAACGACCGCGACGGCGTCGGATTCTTCGGTTAATCCCAAACCGGCGCGATGCCGCAAACCCAGGCTGCGATCGAGAGTTTCGCGCTGGCTCACCGGGAAAATGCACGCCGCCGCTGCAACCCGGCCGTTACGCACAATCACGCCACCATCATGCAGAGCGGTTTTGGGATGAAAAATGGTGAGCAACAGCTCAACGGAGAAATCGGCTTCGAGTTGAACGCCGGTCTCTTCATAAACGCGAATGGAAGTGTCACGTTCGATCGCGATTAATGCGCCGAATTGTTTGCTGGCGAGTTGAGTGACCGCTTCCGCAAGGTCGTGAAGCATCTCGCGTTTTTCGCTGCTGAGCGAAAAAATGGGATGCCCGCCCAGTTCCGCCAAAGCGCGCCGCAGTTCCGGCTGGAAAATAACGACCAAGGCGATGGCGAGGAAGACTGAGAAGCTGCGAATGATCCAGCCGATGACGGCGAGTTTCAGCAAGGTTGAGATCAAGGTCAGGGCCAGAAAAACGATGGCCAGACCGGTCAACACTTTCGCGCCGCGAGTGCCGCGAAAATAGAGATAGCCGTAATAAATCACCACGGTCAGCAGCACGATCTCGAAGGCGCTGCGCCAGCCGACCACAAAAAGATGGACGATGCGATCAATCATGGCGCACTCCGAAGCGCGTCGGCGACACGGAGCGCCTCCACATTTTCTTCCACATCATGCACGCGTAAAACATCGGCGCCGTTCATTCGCAGCAGCGACGTGAACGCGACCGTTGGCAAAAGGCGATGGTGGATCGAGCCATTGTGCCCGGAAATTTTGCCAAGAAACGATTTACGTGACACTCCGACGACGAGCGGACGATTGTTGACGCGCAAGCGCGGCAAATTTTTCAGCAACGAGAGATTGTGCTCGAGCGTCTTTCCGAATCCGATTCCCGGATCGAACGCGAGCGTCATGGGATCGATACCGAACTTTAGGGCGCAGGCATATTGTTGTCGAAAAAAATCGGCCACTTCGACAACGACATCATGATAAAAAGGCGCGCGTTGCATGGTCGGCGAAGTTCCTTGCATGTGCATGATGATGAAAGCGGCGCCGCGTTTGGCCAACAGCGGCCACATCGCGTCGTCCCCGCGACCGCCCGTTACATCGTTCACGATTTTCGCGCCCGCATCCAAAGCCGCGGCCGCAACTTCCGCCTTCGAGGTATCGATCGAAATCATTGCTTCGCCGGCGAGCTCTTCGATTATCGGAATGACGCGGCGTTTTTCTTCCGCAGCATTGACTGGTTCGGCGCCGGGGCGCGTCGATTCGCCGCCGATATCGATAATGTTGGCGCCGTTCGCGATCATTTTTCGGGCCTGGGCAAGCGCCTGCGGTGCCTGAAAAAACCTGCCGCCATCGGAAAATGAATCCGGTGTGATGTTCAGGACACCCATGATCCAGCCGCGGGCAGAGAGGTCGAAAATCTCGCCCGCAATTTTCCATGGCGTCACACGCATATGGGTGAGACTACCACGCGCAGCGAATTATTCGAGGCGCTGATGGTAATCGGAGACGTGGCCGCAGCCCACTGCCTCGACGCCGAAACTACTTGTGTGAATACCGCGCCATCAATTCGCCCTGCGCCAAAATATGACCGCGCATGGCAGCATCGAGTTCCGCGCGGCGCGCACTGGGCTTCAAGTCCAGTTTAGTATCGAGCGCGAAGATTTTGAAAAAATAGCGATGCGTTCCGGAAGGCGGACAGGGCCCACCGTAATTGCGCTTACCAAAATCGCTCGTGCCCTGGACCGCGCCAGCGGGCGCACTGTTCTCGGCCACTTGTGTCGTTTTCGGATCGATGTTCCAGACGATCCAATGCGTGAACAAACCGCGCGGTGCATCGGGATCATCGACAATCAAGACCAGCGATTTCGCTTCGTTCGGGACGCCGCTAATCTGCAATCCAGGACTTACGTTCGTCCCGTTACAGGTGAATTTCGCTGGAATATCGCCGCCGCCTTGAAAGGCCGGGCTGGTGATCGAGATCGAAGTAGCAGCGTTCATATTAAGAGTCACTCCAAGGAAAATCGCGAGAGCGAACCATATCGGTTTCATTCATCAAATTTTGGCCACTCCGGCATGCGGTCAAGTACGGAGTGACGAAGTTACGACGCGCTGGAAGATAGGCATCCCTGCCTGTCTCGGACGACGGGCATCCTGCCCGTCGATGCTCACGACCGCGACATGCTGGAAGCATGTCGGCCAAGTCAGGCTGGAAGCCTAACTTCCTCAAAGATCGCGCTGGAAGACTAACGGGGAACAAAGCAACGTTGCGTCGCCATGGCAGGCAAAAAGAAGACAACGAATCACGATTTGCGCGCGGAGATTTTGCGACTCGTTCAGGAGCCGAAGTATCGGCCACTGGATAAAATCGAAATCGCCTCTGCGCTTGGTTACGGCGCAGCGCGACGGAACGAAGTGCGCCGCGCTCTCCGTGATCTCGAACAGGAAGGCGAAATCGCGCGCATTCGAAAAAATCGGTACGTCCTGCCCGACGCAGCCGATCTCGTCACCGGAACGTTGAGCGTGCATGAGGCCGGCTACGCCTTTTTGACCAACGAAAAACCAGGACAGTCCGATCTCTTTATTGCGGCGGAAAACACCGGCACTGCCATGCACGGTGATCGCGTGGTCGCCCGCATCATTCGCGGCGCGCAAGTTTCGCGGGCACGCACGCCGCGCGCGGAGGGTCGCGTCATCCGGATTCTGAAACGCGCGAACGAGACGATCGTCGGAACGTTGCAACAGACGCGCAATTTCTTCTACGTCGTGCCGGACGATCCGCGGCTCGTTCACAACATTTATGTGCGGCCATCGTCAATTAATGGCCGTCAGCCACGGCTCAGCGACAAAGTTGTGGTCCGCCTCGAGGCCTGGGAATCGCGTCACGTCAATCCGGAAGGAAAAATCATCGAGCTACTGGGGCCGCGCGCTGCGCCGGGGGTGGACATCCTCTCCATCGTCCGGAAGTACCACCTGCCGGTCGAGTTTCCGCACGCCGTTCTCGAGGAAGCATCCGCAATTCCCGAAACAGTGACCGCCCATGCCATCGACGGTCGCGAGGATTTACGCGGCCAATTTATTGTCACCATTGATCCAGACGATGCGCGCGATTTTGACGACGCCATTCACGTCGAAGACATCAAAGGCGGCTGGCAACTTGGAGTGCACATTGCGGACGTAAGCGCGTATGTGCGGCCCGGCAGCGGGCTCGATCGCGAAGCGCAGCGTCGTGGCAACAGCGTTTATCTGCCGGACCGTGTCATTCCGATGTTGCCCGAACGGTTGAGCAACGGCGTTTGCAGCTTGAATCCGCACGTGGATCGGCTGACCCACTCGGTTTTCCTGCAATTCGATCGCAACGGGCGAATGCGGCAGAGCCGTTTTGCCCGAACCGTGATCCGCAGCGTGCACCGCCTTACTTATAAGAAAGCGTTCGCGATTTTAAAAAATCCGGCCCGCGATGAACTGGGCGAGCGTTTGCAAACCGCGTGGAAATTGGCGGCGTTGCTGCGGAAGAAGCGTTTTGAGCACGGCTCACTCGATCTCGACATGCCGGAGGTAAAGGTCGTGGTCGATAAAAAAGGGAAACCGATTCGATTTGAGCGAGTTGAGAATGATGAATCGCACCAATTGATCGAGGAATTCATGCTGGCCGCGAACGAGGCGGTGGCGCGTGAGCTGAAAAACCGCGGGATTCCAACAATCTATCGCGTGCACGAAAATCCGGAGGCGGAGCGACTAGGCGAATTCCGCGAGTTCGTTCTGGCACATGGAATTCGAGTGGGCGATCTGACGCATCGCGGCGAGATGCAGAAATTATTGGCTGCCATTGGGGGAACGGCCGAAGAACATCCGCTCAAGATCGCGCTTCTCAAGAGTTTGAAGCGGGCACGCTACACCACGACGCCTTTGGGTCATTATGGCCTCGCGAAAACGAATTATACCCATTTCACCAGTCCAATCCGGCGTTATGCCGATCTCGAGGTGCATCGCGCACTGGCCGAGCGCGATCTGCCGCGCCGAAGTTCGCGAGCGATGCCCCAGCTGTCGGCTATCGCCGATCACATTTCCGCCACCGAACGCAACGCTGCTGAGGCAGAAATTGATGCCGTCAAAATGAAGAAGCTGGAATTCTTCGAATCACAACTGGAGGCACGCAATCCGCAGATCTTCGACGCGGTGGTAATCGACGTGCGTAATTACGGGATTTTGGTCGAACTGCCGGAGATTTTGCTCACCGGGTTGGTCCATGTCTCGACGTTAGCGGACGATTTCTACATTTTTTCGACGGCCCAACGCCGGTTTATCGGCCGCCAAAGACGCCGCAGCTTCGCGGTGGGCAACAGATTACGCGTGCATGTCGCCCGGGTGGACCAATTTAAGCGACAAATTGATTTTGCGATCGCT
>Ga0209058_1004820_pt1 | contig 10659 bp, 11 predicted proteins | sample GraSoiAngelo_147_FD_185904 | JGI IMG/M metagenome (GOLD analysis project Ga0209058, IMG submission 185904) | Grasslands soil microbial communities from the Angelo Coastal Reserve, California, USA - 14_1009_05_40cm (SPAdes) (version 2) | ecosystem: Environmental > Terrestrial > Soil > Grasslands ... | reverse complement strand
CCCCGTCGCCGAGAGCGAGTTGCGCTCGGCGGATGAGATCTGGGTGACTTCGTCATCGAGGGAGGTGCTCGCCATCACGACGCTCGACGGAAAGCCGGTCGGCAGCGGGAAAAACGCGGGAAAGCGAGGGGCCGTTTGCGAGCGCGTCTACGCGCTGTATCAGGAGTACAAAGCCAGGGTGATGCGTGCCCCCGCCCATGCCTGAAAACGATTCGCCCGTTCTCGCCTTCCCTTGCGATTTCCCCATCAAGGTCATGGGAAAGACGCAGGCCGGGTTTGCGCAGGCGGTGATCGAGGTGGTGAAGCGCCACGCTCCCGATTTCGATCCGGCGACGCTCGGGATGCGCCCCAGCCGCGAGGGAAAATACCTGTCGCTCACCTGCAACGTGCGCGCGGTCTCGCGCGAGCAGCTCGACGAGCTGTACCGGGAATTGTGCGATCATCCGATGGTGACGATGGTGTTGTGAACTAACCCATGCAAAGCGCCGCGAGATCAGTCCACTCCGTCGTTCCCGCGAGAGCGGGAATCCGGATCGGCAATGCGACTATCGTCAGGCACCTCGGCCTCGCCGAGTATGCGCCGACCTACCAGGCGATGCGCCGGTTTACCGATTCGCGCGGAACGAAAACGCCCGACGAGCTCTGGGTGCTCGAGCATCCGGCCGTGTATACGGTCGGGATCGCCGGCCGGGCCGAGCATTTCCCGCGGAGCGGCGAGGTGCCCGTCGAACGGGTCGACCGCGGCGGGCAGATCACCTACCACGGGCCCGGGCAGGCGATCGTGTACGCGCTCATCGATCTCGCCCGGAGCGGTCTGACGGTGCGCGGCATGGTGAGCTTGATCGAGCAAGCGGTGATGGAATTGCTGGCGGCTCACAGCGTGGGAGCCGAGCGCAGGAACGGCGCACCAGGCGTCTACGTCGATGGTGCGAAGATCGCGGCTCTCGGACTGCGGGTGCGGCGCGGCTGCTGCTATCACGGGGTCGCGCTCAACGTGGACATGGACCTCGCGCCCTTCTCCGCGATCGACCCCTGCGGCTATCCCGACCTTGCGGTCACGCAGACGCGCGCGCACGGAGTGCTCGCAGATGCGCAAGGAATGGGCGACGAGCTCGCCCGCCGCATCGCCCGGCTGATCGACAAATGACGAGCCTCGAAAAAAAGAAGGGCCTGGCGAAGACGCGCATTCCGATCGCGCTCGTTCCGGCCGAACGGCTCGCAAAGCCCGAGTGGATCCGCGTGCGCGCCGCTTCGCCCGGCTCGCGTTTCCACGAGATCAAGCAAATCCTCCGCGAGAACAATCTTCACACGGTGTGCGAGGAAGCCTCCTGTCCCAACATCGGCGAGTGCTTCGGAAAGGGCACAGCGACCTTCATGGTCCTGGGCGACCTGTGCACGCGGCGCTGCCCGTTCTGCGACGTCGCCCACGGACGGCCGCTCGCGCCCGATCCGGAGGAGCCTGCGCGCCTCGCGCAGACGATTGCCGCGCTCGGCCTCGCCTACGTCGTCATCACGAGCGTGGATCGCGACGACTTGAAGGACGGCGGCGCGCGTCACTTCGTCGACTGCATCCGCGCGGTGCGCGCGCGCTCGCCCCGGACGAAAATCGAGATCCTCGTGCCGGATTTCAGAGGAAGACTGGAGCGCGCGCTCGAGGTGCTGGACGCGGAGCTCCCGGACGTGATGAACCACAATCTCGAGACCGTGCCCAGGCTTTACCGGCAGGCGCGGCCGGGCGGCAACTATCCACACTCGCTCGAGCTCCTCGCGGATTTCAAGGCGCGCCATCCGCACATCCCGACCAAGTCAGGCCTGATGGTGGGCCTGGGTGAGTCCGACGACGAGATCCTCCAGGTCATGCGCGACTTGCGCGCGCACGGCGTGGACATGCTCACCATCGGCCAGTATCTGCAGCCTTCGGCGCACCATCTTCCGGTCGCGCGCTACGTGCACCCGGACGCCTTCGCGATGTTCCAGAGGGAAGCGCAGGAGCTCCGCTTCACCCACGCCGCGGTCGGCGCTATGGTGCGCTCCTCCTACCACGCCGACCGGCAGGCGCACGCGGCGGGCGTGAACTAGAGGCGCTTCATGGTTCGAATCGTCGGATGGTTCGGCTCACTTCTCGTTCCAGCTGCCGTGTGGGCCGCGGGCCTCGACGACATTTCCAACCGTGAAGCCATCAACGGACTCAAGGAGGCGCTTACGCGAGGCTCGCATGCCGCCGTCGCGCGCCTGGGCGTCGAAAACGGGTTTTTCAGGAACGACCGCGTCAAGATTCCCCTGCCGCCTTCCCTGCGTAGACTCGAAGCGGTGATGCGCTCGATCGGCATGGACAGGCATGCCGATGAGCTGGTCCTTCGCATGAACCGCGCGGCCGAGGCGGCGGTGCCCGAAGCGAGGACTCTTCTCGTCGACGCGGCGAAGAGAATGAGCGTGCACGACGCGAAGGGGATCCTCACGGGCGGCGACGATGCGGCGACTCAGTATTTCAAGCGCACGACCTCCGAGCCGCTGGTCAAACGATTTCAACCGGTCGTCAAGAAGGCGATGCAAAAAGTGAAGCTCGCCGAGAAGTACGACGAGATCGCTGCGAGCGGCGCGAAGCTCGGGCTGGTCAAGGAAGAAGACGCGCAACTGGAGGACTACGTCACGCGCAAGGCGCTCGACGGCTTGTTCCTCACCATCGCCGAGGAAGAGAAAAAGATCCGCCGGGATCCCGCCGGCGCAGCTTCGGCGATGCTCAGGAAGGTGTTCGGAGCCGCGCGGAACTAGAAATACACTCGCGTGCGCCCGGGATTGCGCGAAACGTCGTAGAGCGCCGAGCGGGCCACGTTCGCCACTTTGCGCACGCCGGCGTGCGACAGCAGCGTCTCACTCGCGTAGTCGCCGTCCTCGTCGCATACGAGGCGCAGCTCCACGACGGAGAGCCGCGCGGCAACGGCACGCCGCAGGAGGCGGTCGTTGAAAATCGCGAGCGCCGTCGCGGCCACTCGCTGCTGCGAGAGCTCGACATAACGCGCCGGAACGAGCGTGCATACGATCGTCGGCACACCGGCCTCCGTGGCGGCGGCGATCAGGCAGGCGAACATGTTCTCGAACTCATCGGCAGCCCAGGCCAGGGTGTCCAGGGCCTCCCGAATCGTCCGCGCGCTGCCCTGCAGCAGTCCGCTCGTCTCGATCGCCCAGCCGCCGTCGACGCAGATCGCGATGTGAGTAACCTCCGTCGGAATCGCCCGCACCCGGCCCTGCCGCAGCACCTCGGGCGGCTGGAGTACGGTGAGCTTCCAGGGATTGCGGGGCCGGGGGACCAGTGCGCTCTCGGCCTGCCCCTTTCCGAGATCTATGTTTTGCAGCGCGTCTCCGAGCAGCACGAGGTGCCGGATGACGTCGGGGGAGCTCTCGCTTTCCGGAGCGGAATTCAGTGCCATGTCGTCCTCCTCTGTGTGGGTTTTCTTATGGGCGCTTAGTGCGCCTTTTCCCAATTCTGTCCCGATCCCACGTCCACGACAAGAGGGACTTTGAGTTTCGCCACGCCGCTCATCAGCTCCGGGATCTCGGCCTTCACGCGGGCGAGTTCGTCCTCCGGCGCCTCCAGCACCAGCTCGTCGTGCACCTGCATGATGAGCTTGGTCGAAAGCCTTTGCCGGTCCAGCCACCCTCGCACAGCGATCATCGCGAGCTTGATCAGGTCGGCCGCCGTGCCCTGCATGGGCGCGTTGATCGCCGCGCGCTCGGCTCCGCCGCGGCGCGCGGGGTTTGCGCTCTTGATCTCGGGGAGCCACAGGCGCCTGCCGAAGACGGTCTCGACATAGCCGCGGTCGCGCGCGGTCTTGCGCACTTCCTCCATGTACTTTGCCACGCCCGGATAGCGGGTGAAGTAGCTTGCGATGTAGGCCTGCGCCGTGGCGCGCTCCAGGCCCAGCTGCTGCGCCAGGCCGAACGCCGACATCCCGTAGATCAGCCCGAAGTTGATCACCTTGGCGTAGCGGCGCTCCTCCGGCGTGACTTCGTTTAGCGAGCGCCCGAAAACCTCGGCGGCGGTAGCGCGGTGGATGTCCTCCCTCGCCTCGAACGCGCGCAGCAGGTTCTCGTCCCCCGAGATGTGCGCCATGATGCGTAGCTCGATCTGCGAGTAATCGGCGCTCACGATCGCGTGGCCTTTCGGCGCGACGAAGGCTTCGCGGATGCGTCGCCCCTCGGGGGTTCTCACGGGAATGTTCTGCAGGTTGGGGTCGTTCGAGGCGAGGCGCCCGGTGACGGCGGTCGCCTGCCCGTAGTTGGTGTGCACCCGGCCCGTGCGCGGATTCACCATCTTCGGCAGCTTGTCGGTGTAAGTGGACTTGAGCTTCGAGATTTCCCGGTGATCGAGCAGCATCCTGGCGAGCGGGTGGTCGAGAGCCAGCTTTTCCAGTACGTCCTCGTCGGTCGAGGGTGCGCCGGAAGGGGTCTTCTTGATGACGGGCATTCCTTTTTTTTCGAAGAAAATCTCGGCGATCTGTTTCGGCGAGCCGAGGTTGAAGGGCTGCCCCGCCTCCTTGTGGGCCTTGCCTTCGAGCTCGAGCATTTTCTGCCCCAGCTCGTGGCTCATCGCTTCGAGCTGCGCCGCGTCGATCAGCACGCCGTCCCTTTCCATCCTGAAAAGGACTTCGCGCGCAGGAAGCTCGATCGAGCCGTAGACGTAGGCGAGCTTTTCCGCGGCCTCGATTTTCGGAAGGAGGGCGCGGTGGATTCTCAGCGTAAGGTCGGCGTCCTCGGCGGCGTAGGCCGCGGCCCGCGCGATATCGACCTGCTCGAAGGGAATGCGCCCAGCACCCGTGCCCGTCACCTCGTCGTAAGAAAGGGTTTTCAACCCGAGATGGCGTGAAGCGAGACTGTCCATGTCGTGGCGCGCGTGGCTCTCCAGCACGTAGGACTCGAGCAGTGTGTCGTGCGCGATGCCCCTCAAGACAATGCCGTGGTTGGCGAGCACGTGCTGGTCGTACTTGATGTTCTGGCCGAGCTTCTTGCGCTCTTCGTTCTCGAGCCAGGGTTTCAGCATCGCAAGCGCCCGCTCGACGCCCAATTGGCCCGGCGCGCCGGCGTAGTTGTGCTCGAGCGGCAGGTAGGCGGCGCGGCCCGCAACCACGCAAAATGACATGCCCACGAGCCGCGCCTGCATCGGGTCGAGGCTCGTCGTCTCGGTGTCGAAGGCAACGAGCTCGGCCGCTTCGAGATCCTTCAGCCAGCGCGCGAGATCCGCTTCTTCGGCGAGCGTCTCGTAGCGGCGCTCCTCCCGGTCCGCGCGGGCGAGCGAGGGGCTAGTCGCCGGAACGTGGGACGGGTTTGCATCACCCGCCGTCTCCTTCAACCAGGTTTTGAATCCGAAGTGGGAAATCAATTCGGCGAGACGCTTCTCGTCGCGGGGACCGAGCTTCAGCTCTTCCAGCTTCACCGGCAACTCCAGATCGCATTTCACCGCGAGCAATGCCTGAGCTCTGGGGAGCCACTCGAGCGCTTTTCGCAGATTTTCGCCCACTGCGCCGCCGATCTCATCCGCATGCCGCACCACCTCTTCGAGTGAGCCGTACTGCTCGATCCACTTCGCCGCGGTCTTGGGTCCGACTTTGTCGACTCCAGGCACGTTGTCCACGGAATCGCCGACGAGCGTCAGGTAATCGAGCATGCGTTCGGGCGGAACGCCGAACTTCGCCTTGACTCCCGCGGGGTCGAGGCGCTCGTTCGACATGGTGTTGACGAGGGTCACGCGGTCGGTGACCAGTTGCGCGAGGTCCTTGTCGCCGGTGGAAATCACGCAGCGCAGGCCGCGCTTTTCGGCCTCGCGCGCGAGCGTGCCGATGACGTCGTCCGCCTCCACTCCTTCGATCTGCAGCAGAGGCCAGCCCGAGGCCCGGATGGCGTCGAGGAGCGGCTCGACCTGCGCGCCGAGATCGTCGGGCATGGGCGGTCGGTTCGCCTTGTACTGCGCGTACATCTCGTCGCGGAAAGTCTTGCCTCGCGCGTCGAAGACGCAGGCAAGATAGTCCGCCTTGTGATCTGCAAGGAGGCGCCGTAGCATGTTGAGCACGCCGTAGATCGCGCCGGTGGGCTCGCCCGTCGCGTTGCGCAGGTCGGGCAACGCATGGAAGGCGCGGTACAGGTACGACGACCCGTCAACCAGCAGCAGCGTTTTTTCCAAGGGAACTTATGAGCGACAAGATTCCGAAGTCTTTCGACACCGCCTCGCGGGAGGCGAACGCGGCAGGCGAAGCCTGGCGCCTGTTCCGCATTATGTCAGAATTCGTCGAGGCCACCGAGCGAATGGACGAGGTCCGTCCCGCGGTGAGCGTGTTCGGCAGCGCGCGCGTTCCGGCCGGCCATCCGTACTTCGCGCTTGCCGAGAAGACGTCGCGGCTGCTTTCCGACGCCGGGTTCTCCGTGGTTTCGGGCGGCGGCCCCGGAATCATGGAAGCCTCCAACCGCGGAGCCCACTTCGGGCGCTCCCCCGCGGTGGGTCTCAACATCGAGCTACCGCGCGAGCAGTTCGGCAACACTTACCAGGACATTTCCCTGCTGTTCCGCCACTTCTTTGCGCGCAAGGCGATGTTCGTGAGGTGCGCGAGCGCCTACGTGTTCCTGCCAGGCGGCTTCGGGACGCTCGATGAATTTTCGGAGGTTCTCGTGCTCATGCAGACGGGCAAGAGCGCGCGCGTGCCGTGCATACTCATGCATGGGACGTTCTGGCGCGGATTGCTCCAGTGGATGCGCGAGCGGCTCGTCGGGGAGAAGATGATCAACCCTCAAGACATGGAGCTGGTCCAGGTCATCGACGAACCCGAAGGCGTGGTCGAGGCGATCTTCAAGCATTACGAACATCGGAGCTTCCAACCGCGCGCTGCCGAGCGCGAAATCCTGCTCAACCTCTAGAACCACGAATGCGCAGCGGTTCTGATAGACTCGCCTGAAAATGGATTTCCGTCTCATGCTGCGCCGAATTCTTGCTCCTGCGCTGTTGCTTGTCTCGCTGCCTCTCGCTGCACAGAAGCCGCCCAAGCTCGAACCCCTTCCCGAGCTTCCGCCGCCGCCACCCGGTGTTTCTTCGGAGCAGCCGGGAGAGCCGCCTGTGCGCATCCACCCCGGCGGGGGGGACCAGGTCGAGGAGCAGCTCATCGACGGCCGGCGCGTGGTGCGCGTCACCACGCCTTTGGGCCAGGAGTACTACCTGATCGAGGACCTGGGCGACGGCCCGGGTTTGAGGAACGAGAGCCTCGATCACGGCGTGCGGGTCCCGCTTTGGGTGATCCGCCGGTTCTGACGCTGGCGCCGGCGTCGGCGACCACTCGGGCATCATGTCCGTCTTCACGCGTGTCACCGCCGAGGAACTTTCGGCCTGGCTGAAACGCTACGCTATCGGCGAGCTGGTCGATCTGCAGGGCATCGCTGCGGGGATCGAAAACACGAATTACTTCGTCACCACTTTGCACGGCCGCTTCGTGCTCACGCTTTTCGAGAGGCTCAGTGCAGTGGAGCTTCCCTTCTACCTGAACCTCATGGCGCATCTTGCGCGTCACGGCATACCGTGCCCCGCGCCGATCGCCGACCGCGGCGACAGGTATCTCGGAACCTTGAACGGCAAGCCCGCCTGTTTCGTCACCTGCCTCCCCGGCGCCCCGGTGAGCTCGCCACAGCCGCGCCACTGCGAGAAGGTCGGTGCCATCCTTGCCGACATGCATCTTGCCGGAAGAGGCTACGACGGAAGGCTCGAGAATCCACGGGGGCCGAAGTGGTGGCGCGAGGCGGCGCGTGAAGTGACGCCGTTCCTCGACGAAGGGTGCAGCGAGCTGCTCGCATCCGAGCTCGAATTCCAGGCGCTCCACCGCACGCTCGATTTGCCGCGCGGTCCTGTCCACGCCGATCTGTTCCGCGATAACGTGCTGTTCGATGGAGACCGCATCGGCGGAGTGATCGATTTTTATTTCGCCGGGATCGACGCGCTCCTGTTCGACGTCGCAGTGACGGTCAACGACTGGTGCGTAGACCCGGCCGGCGAAATCGACCCGGTGCGTGCGACGGCGCTCGTGGGGGCGTACCGCCGCGCCCGCGAATTCACCCGGGTCGAGCAGCAAGCCTGGCCGGTTCTGCTACGCGCCGCAGCACTGCGGTTCTGGCTTTCGCGTTTGTACGATTTCTACTTGCCTCGCGCGGGCGAGCTCACCCACGCGCATGACCCGGAACATTTCCGCCGGGTGCTCGAGGCGCGCCGCACCCGTCCTTTCCCTCTTGTTTGAAACCGGTGGCTGGACCACACTGGCGCAGATGAACGCGAGCGGATCTCGAGTCTAGCGATGCGCGTCGTTCCGGCGAGAAACGGCTGGTCCTGGCTCGTAAGAGGCTTTGCGCTTTTCCGCAAGAGCCCGCCGATGTGGCTGTTTCTGGTGTTCACGTACTGGATCGCCGTTGCGCTGCTCGGCCAGATCCGTTACGTGGGCCCCGCCACCTCCACCGTGTTGTTGCCGGCGTTTTCAGTCAGCTTCATGGTCATGTGCGCGGTGCTCGACCGCGGAGGCTTGCTGCGTCCGGCGCTGCTTTTTTCCGGTTTTCGAAGTGGACCGGCCACGCTGGTCGCGCTGGGCGTTCTGTACCTCCTCTCGATCATTATGGTGCTCGGCGTCGCCTCGTTTGCGGACGCGGGTGCGCTCATGCAATGGGTCCTCTCCGGCCAGGAGCCCTCCGTCGAGGCCTTGCGCGACGGCAGCGTTTCGCGCGCGATGCTGGTCGCGACCTTGGCCGCTACCCCGGTGCTGATGGCTTTCTGGTTTGCGCCCGTGCTCGTCGCATGGAACCGCATCGGCGCCGCTCAGTCGCTCTTTTACAGCTTCTTCGCCGTATTGCGGAATTGGCGGGCATTCTTCGTTTATGGGGCCGTACTCGCGCTGGCCGGGGTGGTCTTCATTGTGGCGGTCACCGTCGCGGCTTTCTTGATGCAGGGAAAGGTACAGGTGTTGCACTCCCTTGCATTGATTCTTACCCTGCTCTCCCTGCCTACGGTGTTCGCCAGCTTTTACGCGAGCTATCGGGATATCTTCCCGGAAAACGCGGTCCCGGCCGAGCCGCCGTCGAACCGGGAAAACCCGTAATCGCGGCCGATTCTGCTATCCTTCGCCGCAGCGCAGACGATTCGCCGACGCGGCGCCCCCGGACGGGGAGTAAAAATTTGATCGACATACCCTGCGAGCTATGCGACTCCCCTGGCGGGGATTTGCTCTGGCGCGATGGGTTCTGCCGCGTCGTGCTGGTCGATGATCCGGATTATCCCGGCTTTTGCAGGGTGGTCCTCGAGCGGCACGTAAAGGAGATGACCGACCTTGAGCCTGCCGAGCGCACGCGGCTCATGAATGCGGTGTTCGCCACCGAGGCCGTGCTCCGCGAGTTCCTCGATCCGGACAAAGTCAACCTCGCGAGCCTCGGCAACGTCACGCGCCACCTGCATTGGCACGTGATTCCGCGCCATCAGCGCGATCGCCATTTTCCCCGCCCAATCTGGGCCGAGTCTTCGCGCGCGGACGTCCCGCGGCGCCCGGCTCCGGACCGCGGCGCGCTTGCGGCCGCGCTGAGGCGCAGACTGGATTGAACCATGTCGAGCTTCGATCCCCCGAGCATCAAGCCGGGCGCCGCTCCCGATTTCACGGATTCTTCCGGCTGCGCGAAGTGGTTGCAGTCGCTGCCACTCATCAACGTCGGCCCTTCCCACGTTCGTCTCCTCGCTCAGCTCGATGAGCTGAATGCCTGCAACATCGCGCCTGCCGAGCGGCTCAAGATCCTGGAGCTCTTGCGCGAGCCGGTGAGCTTCGTGCAAAAGGAACATTCCAAGAAATTTTCCAGCCGCCCCGCCCCGCTCACCAAGCCGGAGCGAGAGATCCTCCACAGCGTGCAAGCGCTCTGGGACGCGCTCTCATACGGATATCAACATTGTCTGAAGGCGGTTGCGGGCGGCGCCTCCGCCACGAGCGCAGCCTTGATAGGCCAGCGCGTCTTGTGGTGCACCGGGCAGAAGATGGTCGCCTACTATCAAGCCTATCAGGACGTCAGCGAGCGCGAATGGAAGCTGCTGCACAGCGTCTATGCGTTCGTCGAGGACAGGGGCGTGGCCGGAGGCGAAGTCGCCCATCCAGCCCATAAAGGCAGACAGACGACCTGCACGGAAACCTACGCGCAGGTTCTGCTGATCGATCTCGCCAACCCCGGAAAGCTGACGCCGCGCCAGATCGAGCTCATTTCGCTCTGGCTCGAGCGCTGGACGCCGAAGGTCACGATCGGGCGCACCCCCGCTGCCGCCGGCGACGGCGTCGCGCCCCTGGTCATCGATCTTTCGAGTGCTGCCGGCGCTTCGCGCCGCATGCCTGAGGGCGACACGATCCGCGTTCTCGACATCCACGAGCTTGGGAGCAGCGTGCGCAAGCGCGTCGGCCTGCTGCGCAAGGGTGAGATTCCTGCGGCGCTCGGCCTAGGCGAGGATGTGACCGCCCCGCTCGCCGAAAGCCTGCTCACCATGCTCTATCGGCGGTGGTGCGAGGACAAGCAATCGCGCGCGCACCCACGCCGCAGCGCAAGCGGCACGGCACAGACCTGCTCGGGGATGGCCGCGGTGCATTACTTCGTCACCGGCCGCGTGTTCGCGGTCCG
>Ga0209058_1004818_pt1 | contig 10660 bp, 10 predicted proteins | sample GraSoiAngelo_147_FD_185904 | JGI IMG/M metagenome (GOLD analysis project Ga0209058, IMG submission 185904) | Grasslands soil microbial communities from the Angelo Coastal Reserve, California, USA - 14_1009_05_40cm (SPAdes) (version 2) | ecosystem: Environmental > Terrestrial > Soil > Grasslands ... | reverse complement strand
GATTTCGCTGGCTTCGCCCGCGGCCGCGTGCCCCGCGACCTCACCTTCGTGACGATGACCGAGTACAAGGTGGGCCTGCCGAACGTCCTCGTCGCGTTCCCGCCGCAAGAGGTCGTGCCGATGGCGCAGATCCTCGCCGACGATGGACTCACGCAGTTCCATACCGCCGAGACGGAGAAGTACGCGCACGTCACCTATTTCTTCAACGGCGGTCGCGAGGAGCCATTTGCCGGTGAGGACCGCGAGCTCGTGCCCTCGCAGAAGGTGGCGACCTACGACGTCAAGCCGGAGATGAGCGCGCCCGGCGTCGCGGCGGCGCTTGCCCGCGCTGTAAGAAGCGGCAAGTACGACTTCGCGATCGTGAATCTCGCGAACCCAGACATGGTCGGCCATACCGGCGACTTCACGGCGACGCTCGCGGCGATGGAGGCGACGGACCGCGCCGTTGGCGAGATCGTCGACGCGACGCTCGTCGCCGGCGGATGCGTGCTCCTCACCGCCGATCACGGCAACGCCGAGGAGATCGCGTTCCCCGACGGCACGCCAAACACCCAGCACAGCATGAACGTCGTCCCGGTGATCTTCATTGCGAAGGATGCCGATCGGTTCATCGTTCGCGACGGAGCCCTCGCCGATGTCGCGCCGACCCTCCTGACACTGTTGGGGCTGCCCGTGCCGGAGCGCATGACCGGACGGTCGCTTCTCGAACCCCGCTCGCGGTGATGCGCTCGCGCGCGGCGATCCCGTGGTGGGTCCTCGTCCTCGTTTCCGGTGCGATCGCCGCCGCGGCCGTCATGCGCTGGATCTGGGCGATCACACTCGACGGGCCGGTGCTCTACGGCGAGGGAGCGGTCGCGCACGCGGCGCTGCTTGCCCGCCAGGGCGCCGAGTACGTCGCGGGCGCGCGCTACGGCGACGTCTCGCCGATCTTCACCGCCGCCAATTACCCGCCGCTCTATTTCCACATCGCCGGACTCGGAGATCCGTTCATCGCCGGCCGGATCGCGAGTGGCGTCGCGACGCTCGCGATCGCGGCGGCGATCGCCTTGCGGGCTCGAGCGGCCGGACCGCTGGTCGCAGCGGGCCTGGCGCTGTCGTGGATCGCGACGCTGCCGGTCATCGTGTGGGGCGTCGCCGTGAAGCCCGACCTCGTGGCGCTGGCTCTCACGGTAGCGGCGTTGCTGATGCTCGAGCGGCGCGCTCCGTTCCCCGCAGGCATCCTCGTCGGGCTCGCGGCCGCGGCGAAGCCGACCGAGCTCTTTCCAGCCGCGGCATTCGTGGTCGTGCTCCTGCTCGCGCGCGAGCTCCGCGCCCTCGCGGTCTATATCGGCGGTTTCGCTCTCGCGGCGATCGCAACGAGCCTTCTCACCGTCGGCGCGGACGGAAGCGTGTTCATGCACGTCATCGATTGGAACGCCCTGACGTTCCACGTCGATCAAGCCGTGCTTCTCGCGGTCGTCGCGATCCTCGTCGTCGGCGTTCCGCTCTTCTCGGTCGCTCTGGTGCGGAAGGGACTCTCGCCGATCCGCGCGGCGTATGTCGTCGCCGCGCTCGCAGTCGTCGCGTTGGGCGGCCGCGAGGGGGCCACCATCAACTACATCCTGGATCTTGCGACCGCGAGCTTTCTTGTGCTCGCCGCGGTCGGCCCGCACGTCCGCGCGAGCGGAGCGCTTCCGATCGCGCTCGCGGCCGAGCTCGTCGTCGTCATCGCGCTCTTCGATCCCTTCGGCTTCCTGCCGGGCCGCCCGCCCGGGACCGGAGCCTGGGCGGATCCGGCGAGGCTCGCGGCCGCCAGCGCGCTCGCGCCTCTATGACCGCGGCGGGTCATTCGACGAAGGCGGCCGACTGATCGACGCGGTGAGCGCCCATCGCTTTCAGACGATCGTGAGTGAGACCGACCTCGCCCGCCTGGATGCCGCTCCCGCGTATGAGAGACAGCGCTGGGCGAGCGCGCTCGTGAAGGCGGTCCTCGACGGCTATCGGCTCGACCGACACACGGGCGCGCTCTGGGTCTACGTGCCGCGTTGACCGGCTAAACTGGAGATTCCCATGGATCCACTTCAGATCGGCCAGATCATCATCGCGATCGCGGTCGGCACGTCGATCCTGCTTCAGGCGCGCGGCACCGGACTCTCTTCCACTTTCGGTGGCGAGTCGACCGCATACCGCAGCCGCAGGGGCCTCGAGCGGACGCTCTTCAGGCTGACCATCATTCTCATCGTCGTCTTCGTGGTGATCTCACTGGTCGGCGCGCGGGCGGCGTCCACCGGCTAATGACCGGGCGCGACAAGTTCATCGTCGTCGCCCTCCTCGGCCTTTTGGTCGTAGCAAGTGTGGTAGCGATCGTCGTCGACCAACGCACCGGACCGGGCGATCCGGCGGTCGGCGGCACGTATGTCGAGGGTGTTGCGAGTGTCCCGCAGTTCCTCAATCCGGTCATCGCCTCGACCGATGTCGACGAGGACGTCGCGCGACTGGCCTTCAGCGGCCTCACCCGCTACGACCAGACGGGGGCGATCGTCCCGGATCTCGCTGCAGCGTTCCGGACCGAGAGCGACGGCAAAGTCTGGACGTTCGACATCCGCGACGACGCGACGTGGCAGGACGGCCAGCCGGTGACGGCTGATGACGTCGTCTACACCGTCAAGCTTCTGCAGGACCGCGGCTACGTCGGCCAGTACAGCGACGCATTCCGCGGGGTGAGCGTCGAGAAGGTCGCCGAGCGTACGGTTCGCTTCACGCTGCCGGACGTCTACGGGCCGTTCGCGGACAGCACGACCGTTCCGCTGCTCCCGGCGCATCTTTTAGGCAACGTCCCGTATGCGGAACTCCCGCGAAACCCGTTCAACACGCACCCCATCGGCACCGGACCGTTCCGCGTCAGCGATGTCGACAACCGCCAAGTCACGCTGACCCGGAGCGAAACCTTCTATCGAACGCGTCCGGCCCGGACGCGGCCTTACCTGGACAAGGTCGTGCTGCGGTTCTATCCGAGTCCAACGGAGGCCCTCTTCGCTCTCGCGCGGGGTGAGATCGACGGTGTCGCAGGGCTCTCGAGCCAGGACGCCGAGCGCGCCCGGGCACTGAAGAACGTGGTGCTCTACAGCCTGCCGACCGACAACTTCGTGGCGCTCTTCCTCAATGTGCGGCCGGAGAAGGCGGCGTTCCGGGAGAAGGCGGTGCGGCAGGCCATCGCGACCGCGATCGATCGCGGAAAGGTGCTCCAGGTCGCGGCCGATGGCCGCGGGACCCTCGCCGACGAGTTCGTGCCGCCGAGCTCGTGGGCCTACGTGAAGGACGTGACCAAGTACCCGTTCTCAACCGACGACGCCAAGGCGCTGCTCGACAACGCGGACTGGAAGGATCACGACGGCGACGGGATCCGCGACAAGGGCGGGCAGAAGCTCGCCTTCACCATCACCACGTCAGACGAGCCGGCGCGCCGGCTCGCCGCGAGCCAGATCCAGAGTGACCTGAACGCGATCGGCATGAAGGTCGACGTCAAGACGATGCCATTCGGCGAGCTCGTCGACAGCGCCGCGCGCCAGCGCAATTTCGATGCGCTGCTCGTGGAGATCGCCGTGGCGGGCGACCCGGACCCCTATTCGTTCTTCCATTCGACGGAGGTGAACGACCCGGGTCACAACTTCTCCGGGTTCAGCACGCTGCCGATCGATCGCAACCTCGAGGCCGCACGGCGTACGTTCGACGAAGCGGCACGGCGTGAGCTCTATGCCCCGGTGTTCCAGATCATCGCGAACGAGGTCCCTGTCGTGTACCTGTACTTCAGCGATTACCTCTACGCGCAGAGCCGCACCGTGCAGGGGCTGCGCATCGCACCGCTCACCGACCCGCGCGAGCGGTTCTGGAACGTCGAGGACTGGTATGTCAGGACGCAGCCGAAGCGATAAGGCTTGTCGTCAAAAATGACGACAGCCCTGAAACATTTATGGGTCTTCCCATCACACGCGCGTCGTGCGTAGATGCACGCGTGGGAAAGGGATGGGCCAAGGGCCTGACGGCTGCGACCGATCCGCGCGTTGCGAGGGCCGCGGCGGCCCATCGCGGGATGGCGTACCAGCGGCGAAAGCCCTTCGGAGAATGCAACTGGCGGCTAGCTGGTAGGACCACCCTGCCGCTCGAATGGTCGGACTCGATGGCCTACATCGTCGGGCTAACGGCTACGGACGGCTGTCTGATCACCGGTCGTCGAGTCGTGAACTTCAAGTCGGAGGATCGGCAGCTCGTCGAAACGTACCTCCGCCTTCTAGGTCGACTCAACCGAATCAGGATCGTGAAGACTCGGACCGGCGGAGTCGTGTATGTGACCCAGTTCCACGATTCAAGGCTGTATCGGTGGTTTCTTTCTGTCGGACTGACTCCGCGGAAGAGTCTCACTCTTGGTGCGATCCCTGTTCCGGATCAGTTCCTTTTGCCGCTTGCCCGCGGACTGATGGACGGGGACGGCAGCATCGCCAATTTCGTTCATGCGCCTACACGAAAGACCTATCCCGACTATCGCTATGAGCGGCTAGGGGTGTCCTTTCTTTCGGCGAGCAGACCGCACATTGACTGGCTCCGCGAGCGACTCAGGCCGATCTCAGATACGCGTGGCTACGTCGAAACATCGCAGAGGGAGGGCAGGCACGACATGTACAAACTCAAATATGGCAAGGCCGCCACAATCCGGTTACTCACGGCTTTCTACCCCAACCCAGACGTCCCGCGACTCATCAGAAAGTGGGAGATTTGGGATGACTACATCCGGAGGACCCTCAGTGCCGACGGAGGGAGTCGAACCCTCATGTCTTTCGACACATGCTCCTGAAGCATGCTCCTGTACCAATTCGGATACGTCGGCCTAGACGTCAATTATAAGACTGCGCAGCAGCAGTCCGACGACAAGGTTCGTACCATCGCCTCGATGCGTCGTACCGCGGATGTCGTCATCGTCGGTGGTGGAATCGTCGGCGCATCGATCGCCTATCACCTGACGCGCAAGGGCATGCGCGACGTGATCGTCGTGGAGCGGGACCGTCTCGGCGCCGGTTCGACGGGAAAGAACGCAGGCGGGATCCGTCTTCAGTTCTCGAGCGAGATCAACGTCCGGCTCTCGCAGCACGCGCTACCGCGGATCGAGCGGTTCGCGGAAGAGATCGGCGCGGACCCACATTTCCACCAGGTGGGCTACCTCTTCCTTATCACCGATGAGCAAGACGTCGGTCCGTTCGAGCGCTCGCTCGAGCTCTGGAAGCGACTCGACGTACCGGCTCGACGCATCGATGCTGCGGGTGCGCATGAGCTCTTTCCTTCGGCACGCACGGACGATGTTCGTTTCGCGACGTTCTGCGCAAAGGACGGATACGCGGATCCGTCGAGCATGCTCGCGGGATACGTCGCGCGGGCACGCGAAGGCGGTGTGCAGTTCGTCGAGCACACCGCGGTCACGAAGGTGATGTGCGAGAAGTCCCGTGTCGTGGGGGTCCGCGCGGGGGATGACGAGATCGCGGCACCGGCCGTCGTCGATGCGGCCGGCCCGTGGGCGGCCGAGGTCGCGAAGCTCGCCGACATCGACCTTCCGATCCAGCCCCTGCGGCGGCACATCTTCGTGACCGAAATCGTCCCCGGTCTCGACCGCGAGTTTCCGCTGACGATCGAGTTCGCGACGGGACTCTATGCGCACCGCGAATCTGGTGGCGTGCTCCTGGGCATGGCCGATCCGAACGAGAAGCCCGCGTTCGACGACAGCGTGAACTGGGACTTCATGCCCACGGTGGTCGAGCGTGCCCTCGCGCGCTTCCCGATCCTCGAGCGGACCTCGATCAAGACGGGCTGGGCTGGCCTCTACGAGGACACTCCCGACAAGCATCCGATCCTCGGACCGGTCGACGGAGTCGACGGATTTATCTGCGCGGCCGGATTCTCAGGACACGGGATCATGCATGCGCCCGTGACCGGAGCGCTCATCGCGGACCTGATCGCGGACGGACGGACGTCGTTCGACATCAGCGCGCTTCGAGCGTCACGATTCCGGGAGGGTCAGCTCGTGCCGGAGCACAACGTCATTTGAGCGCATTCCTCCTGCTGGTACTTGATCTCGTTCTCGTCGCTGCGGCAGCCGTCTTCCTGCTGCTCGTGATCATTCGGCGCGGCCGGATCGCCACGAATCTGGGAGTTGCCGTTCTGCTCCTGGTGCTCGCCGCGACCGTCTGGTACACGGCCGTCCGCACGCCGCCGCCGCTTCCCTGAGTGTTGGAGCGTTCCGGGTTCGTTCACATCACATTCACAACCGCGCGCCACGCTGCAAGCGCAACGGAGGGGAGGCACAGCAGATGAAGGCCATCGTTCAGGACGGGTACGGCTCAGCGGATGTTCTGCAGCTTCGCGAGGTCGATAAGCCGGCCGTCGCCGACGACCGTGTGCTGGTTCGCGTCCGCGCGGCGTCGGTCAACGCGCTCGACTGGCACACCGTCCACGGAGGCTGGTTCATGCGCGGGGCCGCCCTCGCCATGCGCCAACCCGTGTTCCCGATCCGCGGCGTGGACGTTGCGGGGGTCGTCGAGGCGGTTGGCGCGAAGGTGACGCAGGTGCGTCCTGGCGACGAAGTGTTTGGGACCGGCAGAGGAACCTTCGCGGAATACACGACGACGCGTGAGGACCGGATCGTGCCCAAGCCGCCCGAGCTCTCGTTCGAGCAGGCGGCCGCGATGGCTGTCGCGGGCGTCACCGCGCTACAGGGCCTGCGGGACACGAGCGACGTTAAGCCGGGCCAGCGGATCATCGTCTACGGCGCGGGCGGCGGTGTCGGGACGTTCGCGGTGCAGATCGCCAAGGCGCTCGGAGCGCACGTCACCGCGGTGACGAGCACGAAGAACCTCGAACTCGTTCGCGGGCTGAACCCTGACGTGCTGTTCGACTACACGCAGGAGGATTTCACTCGACGTCCGGAGCGATACGACGTGTTCTTCGACGTGGCCGGAAACCGCCCGCTCACCGACGGCAAGCGAGTCTTGACTCCGACGGGAAAGGTTGTGGTCGCCGGCGCTGGCAAGAAGGGTGGCGGTGGCCCGCTCACGCGATTGCTGGCAGTAATGGTGCGCAAACGAATGGGCCAGCCCTACACGACGTTCCTTGCCAACGTGAACCATCAGGACCTTCTCGTCCTGAAGGATCTCGTCGAGACGGGGAAGGTCTGTCCCGTGATCGATCGGCAGTACCCGCTGAGCGAGGCTTCCGAAGCCGTTCGCTACGTCGGCAGTGGCAAGGCTCGCGCCAAGGTAGTCATCAAGGTGAGCTGACCGTCTCCTCGTCGCAGGAACCGACCGCGTTCCGCAAGTAGCATCGCTTCGTGTTCACCCGCGATGAGATTCGACTGACGACGCTGTCCACCTGCGCCGGCTGAGGGGCGAAGCTGGGCCCCGGCCCGCTGGCGCAGGTCCTGCGTCCGATGCGCGCGCAGCGAAGTCCCGCGGAGCTCCTCGTCGGCCTCGATGTCGCCGACGACGCCGCCGTCTATCTCGTCGCGCCGGATATCGCGATCGTCGAGACGCTTGACTTCTTTCCGCCGATCGTCGACGACGCCTATGCCTCGGGCGCGATCGGCGCAGCGAACGCGATGTCGGATGTGTACGCGATGGGTGGCGAGGTGCTCTTCGGTCTGAACATCGCCGCCTGGCCGGAGGACGCACCGCTCGCGCAGCTGGAGCGAATCTTCCAGGGGTCGATCGACAAGGTGGCCGAAGCGGGCGGCGTCGTCGCAGGCGGACACACGGTCATCGATCGCGAGCCGAAATATGGACTCGCGATCACGGGCCGCGTCCACCCCGAGCGAATGCTGCTGAAGTCAGGTCTCCGGCCTGGGGACGGGATCTGGTTGACCAAACCGATCGGCACCGGGGTTTTGACGACAGCGCACAAAGCCGGCGAGCTCGAAGCGGCCGACCTCGCGTCGGCGATCGCCTCGATGGTGACCTTGAACCGCGCCGCCGCTGGGGCGGCGGTCGACGCCGAGCTCCACGCCGGGACGGATGTCACGGGTTTCGGTCTGGCTGGGCATGCGCACGAGATGGCGGAGACCTCGCGCGTTCGGGTCCGGATCCGCTCGAGCGCAGTGCCTCTTCTCCCCGGCGCGCACACACATGCGAAGCGCGGCATCAGCTTCGGCGGGCTCGAACGCAACCAGGCGTATTTCGACGATGGGCAGAAGGTCCGGTTCGCGGTCAGCGATGGCGCGACGCGAAGTCTGATGCTCGATCCGCAGACCTCCGGCGGGCTCCTCGTCGGCGTTCCGCGAGCACACGTCGAGGCATGGCGACGGGCTTGTACGTCGCGTGGGGTGGCCGCGACGGAGATCGGCGACGTTGTCGAGGGCAGCGGAGTCGAGATCGTCGCGTGACCACGACGACCGAGCTCGCGGAGGAACAAGCCGAAGCAGAAGCCATCGAGGCGGTCCCGAGCCGGCGCGCGGCGGAGCTGGCTGCGTTGCACCCGCAGCGGGCGGCGCTCGAGCTCGCGTGGCCGGGGATCATCGAGAACCTCATCGCGGCGCTCGGGCAGGCGACGATCTTCGCGTTCGTCGGTCATCTGAGTGCCGTATCGATCGCCGCGGTCGGTGCGGCATTCCAGTTCCTCTTCCTGATGTTCCCGGTCTGGCGATCGCTCGCGATCGGCACGATGGCGCACGTCAGCCGTCGCATGGGGGAAGGCCGGGCGCGCACCGCAGCGGATGTCGCTCGCCAATCGTTGGTGCTCGGAGTCATCTCAGGTGTCGTGTTCGGGATCGGCTTCGTCGTCTTCGCCGAGCCGCTGCTGCGTCTTCTCGGTGCCACCGACGAGGTGGTCGCGGCCGCGACGCCGATCCTCGCGTTCATGGGCGCGGGAAGCGTGTTCCAAACGGTCTGGTACATCGGCGTCTCGGCGATCCGCGCGGCAGGCGACAGCCGGACCCCGATGTGGCTCGCGATCCTGTCGGTCTGTGTCACCGTGCCGCTCGCGTTCTTGTTCATCGACGTCCTTGGCGTCGGTCCGATCGGTGCCGCGTACGCGATCGTCGGCGACGGCGCCCTCATCTGCGCGCTTGCGCTCGTTTTCCTGTGGCGCGGACGCGCGGACCTCACGATCCGTGGCGGGCCGTGGGGAATCGACGTAGGTCTCATTCGCTCCATCTTCGCGATCAGCCTGCCCTCAGCCGCCGAGAGCTTGATGTTCAGCGTCGGCATCCTGGCGCTCTCGAGCTTCGCGTTCCGACTCGGGACCAATCCATCGGCGGCCCATCAGATCGTCAATCAGGTCGAGAGCTTCTCGTTCCTACCGTGCATCGGGTTCTCAGGCGCGGCGAGCGCGCTTGTTGGCCAGGCGCTCGGGATGGGCGATCCCGCACGGGCAACGCGATCGGGATGGGCCGCCGTCCGGATGGCGTTCCTCTGGTCGACGCTCGCCGGCGTCGCGTTCATGGCCCTGCCGAACGTGCTGCTTGGTCTCTTCACCAACGACGAGCGCGTGGTGCAGGCCGGCATCGGCGCGCTCGCCATCGTTGGGCTCGGGCAGCCGGCGCAGGCGTTGATCTTCACCCTGGGCGGAGCGCTGCGCGGCGCGGGCGACACGCGCTTTCCGCTCATCGCGACGGTGGTGAACTGGTTCGTCGTGCGGCTCCCGCTCGCGTACGTGCTCGCGTTCCCGCTCGGGCTCGGTCTTGCCGGGGTGTGGGCGGGGATCGCGGCCGATTATTTCGTGCGCGCGGGATTGCTCGCGTGGCGATTCAACTCGGGAGCGTGGCAGCGAGTGAGGGTGTAACTTGATTTTTTACTGTGCCCAGGGCGGGACTTGAACCCGCACGCCTTATTCAGGCACGTGCCCCTCGAACACGCGCGTTTACCGATTACGCCACCTGGGCGAGCGAGGCAATTCTAAACGATAGGCGGTGCGTGGCGACGCTGATATTCGGTCCAGATTGCGCGCTTTCTCTCTAGGCAGGGCGCGCCCTCCGGATACAGCAGGGGCAAAAGAACTAGCGAACTGCGCTTGCCGAACTCAAGCTCGAACATCAGGTGACGATTTCCTCGTGGTTTCGTCGTTGCTACCCCGAGGGTCCCGATCCGGCCGGTCGTCGCCAAGAATCGAGACCGTAACCACTCGAGGTGCTTGCGGCTGGCTGAAATGAATCTGGTAGTCAAGCATTCCCAGTAGTAGTCATCGCGGCGACCCCCGTGTCGGCGCGATAGATCTTGTGGATGATGCTGCCATCTCCATCGAGAAGCCCCCTGGCGAGCGCAATGAAGAGCCCATCAGGCACCGAGAGCGCGCCAATGGTGAGGCTCTTGCGAGGTATGAGTCCGACTGACTTGAACCACTCGTAGAGTCTCGAGTCGTGAAACTGCGTGAAGTAGGCAACGCCGCCGTTTGCGGTGGGGTGGCTCTTGACGCGATTCTTGCGGCCGAGCAGTCGGAGGTACATCTCCACTAACTGTCCGTCGCCGGATTTGAAGTTGATCGCTCGCCGGCCAGTGATGAGGCACCCGTCCGTAGCGGTGAGCCCGACGAGGTATGCCATCTCGTCTGACCACGTCAGCGCAAGCTTTGTGAATCCGGCGAGCGGCCACCGACAGAGCTCGATTGGGGTTCGCCTTACGTATTGCATCCCGCGGTGCGCCGCGGCGGCCAG
>Ga0209058_1004809_pt1 | contig 10678 bp, 9 predicted proteins | sample GraSoiAngelo_147_FD_185904 | JGI IMG/M metagenome (GOLD analysis project Ga0209058, IMG submission 185904) | Grasslands soil microbial communities from the Angelo Coastal Reserve, California, USA - 14_1009_05_40cm (SPAdes) (version 2) | ecosystem: Environmental > Terrestrial > Soil > Grasslands ... | reverse complement strand
GACGCGGCGTTCTGCAGCGCCGTGCGGGTGACCTTGGTCGGGTCGATGACGCCGGCCGCGACCAGATCCTCGTACTCGTCGGTCTGGGCGTTGTAGCCGAAGTTCAGCTTGGCCGACTCCTTCACCTTCCCCACGACGATTGCGCTCTCGGCACCCGCGTTCTGCACGATGATCCGGATCGGCTCCTCGAGCGCGCGGCGGACGATGTCGATGCCGGTCTTCTCGTCGTCATCCGCGCCCCTGACCTTGTCGAGCGCCTTCTGGCACCACAGCAGCGATACGCCGCCGCCCGGCACGATGCCCTCCTCGACCGCGGCGCGGGTGGCATGCAGCGCGTCTTCGACCCGGGCCTTCTTCTCCTTCATTTCAGTCTCGGTGGCCGCGCCCACATTGATCACCGCGACGCCGCCCGCCAGCTTCGCCAGCCGCTCCTGCAGCTTCTCCTTGTCGTAATCCGACGTGGACTTCTCGATCGCCGCGCGGATCTGGCCGATGCGGCCCTGAATGTCGGCCTGCTTGCCCTTGCCGCCGATCAGGGTGGTGTTGTCCTTATCCACCACGATGCGCTTGATGTGGCCAAGATCGTCGAGCCCGGTGTTCTCGAGCTTGAAGCCCAGCTCTTCGGAGATCGTCTTGCCCGCGGTGACGGTTGCGATGTCCGTGAGCAGCTCCTTGCGCCGATCGCCGAAACCCGGAGCCTTGACCGCGCACACCTTCAGCGTGCCACGCAGCTTGTTGACTACCAGCGTCGCCAACGCCTCCCCCTCGACGTCCTCGGCGATGATGAGCAGCGGCTTGCCCGACTGCGCCACCTTCTCGAGGACCGGGAGCAGGTCCTTCATGGTGGCGATCTTCTTTTCGTGCACCAGGACGTAGGCGTCCTCGAGCACGGCCTCCATCTTCTCCGGATCGGTGATGAAGTAGGGCGACAGGTAGCCACGGTCGAACTGCATCCCGTCCACCGTCTCGAGCGTGGTCTCGAGGCCCTTCGCCTCCTCCACCGTGATCACGCCGTCCTTGCCCACCTTCTCCATCGCGTCCGCGATGATCCTGCCGATCTCCGGATCGTTGTTCGCTGAGATCGTCCCGACCTGCGCGATCTCCTTCCGGCCCTTGCTGGGCGCGGAGATCCGCTTCAGCTCCTCCACCACCAACTCGACCGCCTTGTCGATGCCGCGCTTCAGCGACATCGGGTTGGCGCCCGCGGTGACCGACTTCAACCCCTCGCGGAAGATCGCCTGCGCCAGCACCGTCGCGGTGGTCGTGCCGTCCCCGGCGATGTCGGAGGTCTTGGTCGCCACCTCCTTCACCATCTGAGCGCCCATGTTCTCAATCGCGTCTTCGAGCTCGATCTCCTTCGCGACGGTGACCCCGTCCTTGGTGATCGTCGGGTTCCCGAACTTCTTGTCGATGACGACGTTGCGACCCTTGGGTCCGAGGGTGACCTTCACCGCCTCGGCCAGCTGGTCCACGCCCCGCTTCAGGCGTGAGCGGGCCTCTGTATCGAATTCGAGGTACTTGGCAGCCATGTATTCCTCTCCCGCTCAGCTGAGCTTGGCGATGACGTCGGATTCCTTGATCAGGATGATCTCTTCCTCGTCCAGCTCGACTTGCGAGCCGGTGTACTTCCCGTAGACGACCCGGTCGCCGACCTTCAGCTCCATCGGGACCCGCTGGCCCTTTTCCAACCGGCCGGGCCCGACCGCGATGATCTCACCCTGGATCGGCTTCTCCTTGGCCGTGTCCGGGATGTAGAGACCACCTTTCATCTCCTGGGTGTCTTCGATCGGCCGGATCGCCACGCGATCAGCGAGTGGGAAGACCTTGAGCCGCGTCTTCGTCGCAGTAGCCATGATGCTCCCCGTGTGCGTGCTCGGTAAATTTCTAGGCTCTCCGAATAGCGGGGAGAGCGGCCCATGCCGCCCTCCTCCCTCGTACTCGTACGGTCAGGCGTTCAACAACGCCTTGTCAGGCGTGACCTCGACCGTGATCAGATGAGGCTTGGCCGTCTCCGCCTTCGGCAGCGTGATCGTCAGCACGCCGAGGTTGTAGGTCGCCTTGATCTTGTTCGCATCGATCGAGGCGGACAGCCGGAACGACCGCTCGAAGGCGCCGTAGGTCCGCTCATAGCGATGGACCTTCTCGGCCTTCTCCTCCGGCACCTGCTCCTTCGTGCCCCTGATCGTCAGCAGGTTGTCCTCCACCGTGATCTTCACGTCCGAGGGCCTCACCCCAGGCACCTCCGCCACCAGCCGAATGGCATCGGGCTCCTCGAAGATGTCCACCAGCGGCAGCCAGGCGGTGGTCACGGCCTCGGGTACGGGCCATTCAGATCCGCGCAAAGGCTCGTTGAAGGTCCGGCCAATCCGGTGCTCCAAGTGATGCAGCAGATCCAGCATCGGGTCCCTCTGTGTGGTACCGAACATGTCAGTGCTCCTTGCCGTCGTTGGAGGCCTGCACTTAACTAATTAAGTTCACAGCGTGCTGTCATTCGTTGCGTAACGTAGCGATAGTGTACTGTACTTGTCAAGTACACTCGATAGTCTTAGATTGATTGTCGGCAGGAGTTAGAGTACTTGAGAAGTTAATCCGCAATGAACTCGGCCTCAGGAGGCCCTGTGGACGTACCGTTTGTGATCCTGCACCGGTTAGAGGAATTGGGATTGGAGCAGCAAGCGCTCGCCCGCGCCGCCCACGTGACCGAGTCCTACATCTCGCAGTTACTGACGCGGCGAAAAGCGCCCCCCGCGCCGAACCGCACGGACATCTATGACCGCATGGACAAGTTCTTGAAGCTTCCGAGCGGGGAACTCGCCAAGCTGGCGGATCTCCAGCGCAAGGAAGAATTGAAGCGGGAATTGGGGGACGAGCCCGCCCCCCTGTTTCACGAAGTCCGCGAGCTGATCCTGCGCAAGTGTAATCCCGAGAAGCAAAAACATGTCCGCGCCATCTTTGAACGGCAGCCCTTCGGCGAGCTCGAACGCCTCGTCACCCAGACGCTGCTGGACGTGGTCAAGCGCGTGGCGAAAGACGAGCTCGAGAATGACTACTGGCTCCGGATGGTGGCTCAGCTCAGTCGCCGCAGCTATGAGGAGATGCGGGTCGTCGTGCTCGAGTTCCTCGATACGGACATCTTCCACGTGTCCGCTGAGAACTGCGTCTCGTTCTTGGATCCGCTGATTGAATCCTGGGACATCGACCTCGCGACGTTCGGTCTGGAGATTGTCTTAAACCACAGCGTCGTCCCAGGGCAGGCGAAGCGATTCGATTATGTCGAGCGGGAAGCTGAAGAGCCCGTCGCCGAAGAGCCGGGGCTCCAGGAATTCCTTCAGGATCCTTCCCTGAGCGGCACGGCGACCGCGAAGGAAGTCGCGTTTCTCAAGCGGCTGAAGTTCCAGGGCCGGCGGCCGACGCCCCTCTACTATTACCGGGAGTTGCAGAACCTCCGGGACCCGCTCCATTTTCGCACCCCATAGGCAGCCCGCGGAGCCCGTGGAGTCCCTTGCCTCGAAGGATTATTATATCGCCACGTGCTGAACCGGCAGGGAGGTTTGCACCTCAAGCTCGATGCCTAGATCAGGATGGCGACGCCGCCCGGTGGCGCGGAGGTCTAGCGGACCATGACACCGCCTCGCATGCAGGACAAGCGATTTCGGCAGATGCTCGACGCCGCCCCCGATGCCATGGTCATCGTCGACCAGCGGGGCAGCATGGTGGCGGTGAATCGGGAGGCCGAGCGGCTCTTCGGGTGGACCGACGCGGAGCTCCGGGGCGAGCCGTCCAGTCGGTTCATCGCCGAACGCTTCCAGCGGCTCTACGACGCGTTGGACGAGAGCGATGACGAGTCATGTGAGACCGCGCCGAAGCGTGCACCGGTCAGGATCTTCGCCCGACGACGTGACGGCGGCGAGTTCCCAGTGGAAATCCACCGCCGCCCTCTCGGTCCCAGCGAGGACGCCCTATTCTTGGTGACGATGCGCGATCTCACCGAGTGGCGGGACGTTCAGGAGAGCCTGTTCCGGCAGAAGGAGCAGGCCATCGTCGCCCTGGCATCGATCGCGGAAGCCGTCATCACGACCGACCTGGCGGGAAGGATCACGTTTCTGAACCCCACGGCGGAGCGGCTCACCGGTTGGCGCACCACCGAAGCGTTGGGGCAGCCAGCGGACACCGTCCTCGCGCTCATCACCGACGCGACGCGGCAGCCCATGGAGAGCATCTCAGCCCGCTGTCTCCGCGAAGGGCGCGCGGTGGACCTGGCCGACGGCGTGCTGCTGCTGCGCCGCGGTGGGACGGAGGTGCCGATCGGGGGCTCGGCGGCCCCGCTCCGCGACCGCCACGGGGCGACGACCGGGGTGGTCCTGGTTCTTCACGACGTGACGGAGCGGCGGCGCGCCGCCCGCAAACTCTCGCACGAAGCCACGCACGATGCCCTGACGGGCCTCGTCGCCCGGAAGGAGTTCGAGGACCGCCTGGCGCGCGTGCTGGCGGAGGCCGCGGCCGGTGTGGTGGAGCACGCGCTGTGCTACCTGGACCTGGACCGATTCAAGCTCGTGAACGATACCTGCGGTCACGAAGCCGGGGATGACCTGCTCCGCAGGATCAGCCAACTGCTGAGCAGTCGCTTGCGCAGCCGGGACACGCTCGCACGCCTCGGCGGCGATGAATTCGGTGTCCTCCTGGAATATTGTTCCTTGACCAAGGCGGCAGAGATCGCCGGGAAGCTCGAGCGAGCGATCGAAGAGTTCCGCTGCGTATGGGGGGAGCGGAGCTTCTCGCTGGGCGTCAGCATCGGCGTCGTCGCGATCACCGCCGCGAGCGGACGCACGGCTGACGTCCTGCGCGCCGCCGACGAAGCCTGCTACGCCGCCAAGGACGCGGGAGGCAACCGCGTCCATGTCGCGCAGCCGGAGGCGGCCCCTGGGCTCCAGCAGCAGGTGGAGAGCCGACGGATCATGCGCCTCACCCGAGCGGTGGACGAGGGCCACTTTCAGCTGTACGCGCAAGCGATCGTACCCCTGGCGCCGGAGCACCCGGCACGTCCGCGGTGCGAGATTTTGCTGCGCCTGCCGGACGAGCATGGGGGTGTGGAGACCGCCGACGCCTTCCTCCCGCAAGCGGAGCGCCATCGCCTCATGCCGGCCATCGACCGCTGGGTCGTGCGCCAGACGGTCGCCGTCCTCGGTCAGTGGCATCGCGACCACCCGGAGTTCGAGTTACCCCTCTGCTCGATCAACCTCAGCGTTTCCTCACTGGACGATGCGGACCTGATCCCCGCCGTGCGAGAGTACTTGACGCAGCACCGGCTTCCGCCGGAGGCGCTGTGCTTCGAGATCGCCGAAGCCGCCGCGCTCGGGAACTTTGCGCAACTGGTGCGCCTCATTTCCGAGATCCGGGTGACGGGGTGCGGCGTGGGGCTGGACAACTTCGGCAACAGCCTGGTCTCGTTCGCCCACCTCAAGGCCCTGTCGGTCGACTACGTCAAGATCGGCGGGCACTACGTCCGGGGCGTGGCCGACGACCCCGTGTACGGCACGCTCGTGAAGGCCGTCAACGAGATCGGTCGAATCATGGGCATCACCACGATCGCTGAAGAGGTAGAGAGCGAAACCATTCTGCAAAAGCTGCGGGGCCTCGGGGTGGGGTATGCCCAGGGGCATGCGGTGGCGCCGCCGGCGCCGCTGGTGGACAAGGACGGACAAGTGGCACTACCCCACGTTCAACCAACGGGTTGATCTGAATCAGCGGCTTCAGAGTCGACGCGCGTCCTCGTGGGATTGCAGGGCGCGGTGCTTACGGACGAGGACGCCGCGAGCTCCTCCATCTCGTAGTCCTTCATCCCGTCGCGATTAGACCACACGATCTCGCCTGCCTTCGGATCGAAGAAGGCGCGATCGTTTGGGTTCGCTTCGTCCTCCGAGCCAGTCGAGGGCGGCGTCTTCGACGAGGGGCTCCGCGGAAGTGGCCTGAGGTTGCCATCAGGATCTTGTCTTCGGTGCTTCGAGTGGGGGCAGCTCCTTGACCCCCTTCAGCACGAGTTGGGTAGCTACCAACAAGTCTGTCAGTAGCCGCTCATCCACGTCGAACATGCCTTCGTATTCCGACAGGTTCCGCCGTTCATGTGCCTTGGCAAGGACACGCCACGTTTCGGGGGGGAGGCCCAACGTGTGCGCCAGAGCCTGAAACACGACGTACCGATTCTCCGACCGGTAGCCGCGATGGCGGAGCGCCGCCAGCGCGAGCGCGTGGGCGGCGTTGTACGCCAAATCGAAGCGGCCCTCGATGGAGAGGACGGGGTTAGCAGCATCCGTAAGGCGCGCGGTACCGGACTTGACCAGGTTGTCGAAGTCGCGCTGCGAACACGCCTCCCGTTTGAGGTGGCCGAGGCGGACGAGATTCTCGAGCTCAGGCGAGGTCATCGTCGGACCCGATCAGGAAGAGGCGAGGCTGCGTCGCGATGCGGGCGGCAAACGAGCCGGCCTGGTCGCGTTTCGCCCGCCATTCGGCGCTCGTCATGACGTTCGGGTTGACGGGCCGGGCGAGCACGCGCTCCGTCGCCTGCAACGCCCGGAACAGATCCGGGTAGCTCACGTTGTCGCTGATCACCATGACGTCGATGTCGCTCTTGGCCGTATCGGCGCCTTTGGCTACTGAGCCGTACACGAAGGCGGCTGCGATACGCTTCGCGAATGGCGCAAGCGCGCGCCGAAGGGGGCCGACGACGCCAACGGTCTTGACGACAAGCCGATGCAGCTCGCTAAAGATCGGGCTGTGCCGATTGGCCTGATAGTGTTTCTGATTCCCGGAGCGGCTGACGGTGACAAGTCCGGCATCTGCCAGCCTGGTCAGGAGGCGGTGCGCTGCGCCGGTCCCGCTGCCCGCGAGGCGGATCAGCTCAGCGCTCTGAAAGCGGCGCTGCGGTTGTCCGTAGAGCAGTCCCAGCACGCGCTGCTGCACCGGGGAAAAGAGGGCGTCGGCCAGGCCGCGCGAGGGTCCTGATTTCGTTCCCATATCGGGTATGATCATACCCATTTTGGGAATGTTCGCAAGACTTCTAGCGTCGGATGCGTGGCAAGGCGGTGGTGCAGTGCTTGATCCTAGCGATCTGGTGCTTTGAAGGAGAAGCTCGCAAAGCTTCCTGATATCGAGCGACTTGGCAGGCGTCCGGTGGACCGCGCCGTGGTACAAGTTGAAGCCATCGACGTACACAAAGGTTTTCATGCAGGCGCCGGGGAAAAAGCAGAGGCCGGCCTTTCGGCACGGCCTCGCGCCCAGCTCCCGAAGGAACTAGGGGGGTGGCGTCGCTCTGAACATAGGCCTGACGGGGGTGGCGGGGAATCCTCCCTAAGGCTGGGGCCATTCACAAAGCGCGGCGCTGAGCATACCGTGGCACGAAGAGGATCGGGATATCTCGGAGTGCACTGACTTCAGCCGCGTTGTTTGTTGTGCAAGCTAGTGCGCAGATATCGGTGCACGCGCTGGTGCGCGGCCCCGAATCTGCGCAAAGAGGCGCATTCGCACCCTGATGGGTGCTCAAGCGCGGAACCTTCCCCCACCACACCCCCGTTGCCCACCCCTCACTGCGCGGCCCGGAGCCTCGGTCGGGCACGCTCGGGGTCATCCGAGGCTATTCCCTTATAGAGGGGCCTACGATCCACCGTCGCGCGACTTCGGAGCGTCGATGCCCGCCACTCGCCGCCGAACCACCACGAAGCTCCTCCGGCTCCACCCCGAGGAACTCGCCCGCATCGCGGCGCGCGCCGAGGCCTGCGGCTTAAGGCCGGCGCGCTTCATCCGCGAGACCGCGCTCGGGGCCACGCCGAGAGCCCGGCGCCACCTGGATACCGACCGGCTGCTGCGCGCGCTGGCGCAGCTCGGCGGGAAGCTCGAACGAGCCATGCGGGACGCCCGGGCGCGTGGGGACACCGAGCACGCCGAACAGGTCGCACTCCTCCTGGACGACCACCGCGCGCTCGCGGCGGAGGTGCTGGCCCTCAGCGCTCCTCACGATCCGGCGGCAATCACCACCGCGCCCCCCGCCAAGGTAGCATCGCGCCGGCGCACACCCCAAGGCACGCTGGAACACGGGCGGGTTGAGCCCCTCGGCGACCAGTTCGCGATCAACTTCGATGCCGTCAAACCCGCGGCGGCCCGGTGACACACGAACCCGCAGGAAAGCCAAGGACCCGGGAAGAACGATGAAGACCCTCGCGCAGACCCGAAGACTCGAGCAGCGCGTGCGTGCGCTCGTCAGGTCCTGGCGTCTGCGAGCGGAGCCCTTCGCCGACCACCATTGCGACGCGGTAGCAACAGCCTATCGCCTCCTGGCGAGCGAGGTGGAAGCGGAGCTCCGTGCGTGGGACAATGAGACCCTGCCGGTCCGGGACGCGGCCGCCGAGAGCGGATACTCTGCCGAGCACTTACGTCGACTAGCGAGGGGTGGTAGAATCCTGAGCGAGCGGGGTCCGGGAGCCAAGAGTCACCTGCGCGTACGACGCGAGTCTCTCCCCGCCAAGACTGAGCGAGCTGCGAGACGCACTCCCGCGGCCGTCTCGGTCTACAATCCCGACGAGGACGCCCGAGACATCGCCAAACGGCTAGGAGGCAGCAATGCCTAAGCTGTGGCGGGAATCCTTGGGCGAGCGCGGGTGCCGGGTGATGCTGTTCGAGAGAACACCGGGCGGCCCGATCTATCGCGAGGTGTGGGTCAATGGCGAGCGGATCGCGGCGCAGCGAAGTATGGGTCACCGCGACCGAGAACAAGCGAAGGCTGAAGCGTTTACGCTCTTGGCGTCGCTGAAAGCTCGACGTGAATCACTAACCAGCGGCCACGTCACCCTCGCGACGCTCTTTGACAAATACGACGGATCACCAGCATTCCGTGCGAAGAAGACGAGGACCCAGGCGGAGGATCGCCGGAAACTCGAACGGGTGATGGGGTTCATCGGCCGCGATCGGGATGTGACGACGATCGCTCCTTCGGACGTGCAGCGATACGTCGAAGCCAGGATGTCAGGCCAGTGCAGCTCGAACGGGAAGCCGGTGCGAGCACGGGCGGCGGCCGCAGACCTTGTGGCCCTGAACATCATGCTCAACTGGGCAACCCGTGAACGCAAGAGTGACGGGTCACCGTTGTTGGCGCACAACCCAATGCGCGGCATCCGACGTCCTGTGGAGAAAAACCCGCGGCGACCGATTGAGACGTACGACCGGTACCTCAAACTGATGCGGATCGCTGGCGAAGTCGATTGGCGCTTGCCGTTGGTGCTTGCCTTGGCCGAATCGACGGGCCAGCGAATCAGCGCAGTTCTCCATCTGGGGCGCGAGGATCTCGCACTTGAGCGGCTGCCGTATGGATGGGTACAGTTCCGCGCGGAGCATCAGAAGAACGGGTGCGACCACTGGGTGCCCCTGACCAGGAACACCGCACGGTTGATTCGAAGGCACTTGCGGTGCTTGCGCGGTGAAGCAGCGTCGTTTTTGTTTCCCGCAGACAAGGAACCGACGCAGCCGGTGGATCGCTGGTTCATGAGCAGACGGCTGCGTGCCGCGTATGAGAGGGCGGGGCTCAAGCCGTTGAGCGGTGGTTTGTGGCATCCGTTCCGGAGGAAATTCGCCACGGAGCGGAAGCACTTCCCGCTGCGGGATGTAGCAGTGGCTGGCGGATGGAAGGAGGCGCGGACGTTGCTGGAGTGCTATCAGTTGGCCGACAACGCCACGCTGCAGGGGGTGGTGCTCGACGCCCCGAAGCTGTTTACTGACGGGCTGAGAGCAGTTACTCCAAGTGTTACTCCAAACTCCAGGACCCGCACGACGCACGGCAGGCGGAAGTCAAGATTGGAGAAGGCAGTACCGGTTTTCGGGACGTAGCGCAGTCCGGTAGCGCACCTGAATGGGGTTCAGGGGGTCGCGGGTTCAAATCCCGCCGTCCCGACTGAGTGAAGATCAAGCCCTGCAGCGACTTTCGCTGTGGGGCTTTTTCTTCGTACTGCCCCATGCTGTGAGTAATGCTGTGAGTTTCTACCGGCTCACGATCCGGTGCGTCGGGTGCAGCACAACATTCTTGATCGTCTCGGCGTCGGCCTGCTGGTACGAGGTCGTCAGCACTTCCTCGGTCTTCCAACCGCCCGCCGCGGCGACGTCCTTCACGGGATAACCTTTGCGTTCGGTGGCCCATTTGCGTCTGATCGAGTGCCACATCCCGCGACGCTGCGGGACGATCTTCGCCAACTTGTACGCCCGCCGCAGCCAGTCATCGAACAGATGACGATTGCACAGCTTCGTCGGGTCCTTGGGCGACGGAAATACGGCCGTCTTCCCAATCGCCGCCTGCGCCTTCTGCTGCGCCGCAAGCACATCCCGCACCGACTCGCTCATCACCACGACTTGCTCGTAACCCTTCTTGTCGTGCTCGGCGCGCCAGTGGATCGTCCCGGCCTCGAAGTCGACATCGTCCCAGACCAGGTTGCGCCACGCCGAGATCCGCCGGCCGGTTCCTTCGGCCACGATGAGCGCCAGCGGAAGCAGTGAGTGCACGCGCGGCGCGACCTCGAGCAGCTTGAGATACACGTCGTGCGACATCACCGGCCGCTCCGGGTTCTTCTCCTTGGGGAGTCGAATGCCCGTGAGCGGGTTCTCCTTGAGCAGGCGCCGACCCGTGCTGGTTCGCTCGCGAGCG
>Ga0209058_1004807_pt1 | contig 10679 bp, 12 predicted proteins | sample GraSoiAngelo_147_FD_185904 | JGI IMG/M metagenome (GOLD analysis project Ga0209058, IMG submission 185904) | Grasslands soil microbial communities from the Angelo Coastal Reserve, California, USA - 14_1009_05_40cm (SPAdes) (version 2) | ecosystem: Environmental > Terrestrial > Soil > Grasslands ... | reverse complement strand
TTTGCCGCCAACGACGAAGCCGCAGATGCCCTCGATGTTGACGCCGGCCTTGCCCAACGCCTCCGCCGCCGCGGCCACGCTGCCGACCTTCTCGTCGAGCTCGATCGTCAGATCCTTCAGATCGTGCGCCATGTGCCGACCTCCTTAACCCCCCGTTGCTGCCCGATTTGGGCATTTTAGGCGGCTCCTGCTCAGGCTTGCTAGATGACTCGTTCCGGGTCGTAGAGCCAGTTGAGGCCGATGCCGAGGACGGCGACGGCAAAGGCCATGACCAGGACGACGAGCAGGATCCGCCCTGCGACACGAATCATCGGCGGCTGTCGTTCGAACGGCCGTGATGGCTCATACCAGAGCGTCCAGATCCCGAGCGGGAGCACGGGAAGGCTGCGCAGCACGATGCGGACCATCGGGTTCGGAGCGATGAAGGCGGCGATCACATAGGCAGTAGCGATCGGGAGCAGCACGGCCGCAAGCACGAGTCGAACCGCAGACTTAGTAGGCCTCGAGGTAGGCGTCGAGCTCCCACGCGCTGACCTGCTTCTCATAGCTCTGCCACTCCATCTCCTTCGCTTCGATAAAACGTTCCAGGAGGTGGACACCCAGCGCATCGCGCATGACTTCGTCCTGGCGCAGGTCGCGCAGCGCCTCAGCGAGGGAGCCGGGCAGCTGGCCGAGCTGGTGGCGGGCCAGGCGCTCGGGGTCGAAAGCGTACAGGTTTTCCTCGACCGGCGGCGGTAGCGGCAGCTTCTGCCGGACCCCGGCGAGGCCGGCGTGGAGCATGGCGGCGAACGCCAGGTACGGGTTGCAGGAGGGGTCCGGCGCCCGGAACTCGACGCGGATCATCGCCCGATCGCCGCTGCCGGCGCGGGGCACCCGGATCAGCGCCGACCTGTTCATCTGCGCCCAGCTGATGGCCACCGGCGCCTCGAAGCCGGGCACGAATCGCTTGTAGGAGTTGACCAGCGGCGCGACCAGCGCGCACATCGCGCGGGCATGAGCCAGCTGCCCGGCAATGAAATGCTTGGCGACCGGCGACAGGTGATACTGGTCGGCGCGGTCGTAGAACGCGTTGACATCCTTGCCCCCATCGTTGAGCACCTGGTGCGTGTGCATTCCCGAGCCGGCCGCGCCGAAAATCGGTTTCGGCATGAAGGTCGCCAGCAGGCCGCGGCGCTGGGCGACCGCTTTGACCGCATGCTTGATCGTCACCAGTTGATCCGCGCTCTTGAGGGCATTACTGAGACCGAGGTCGAGCTCGTACTGGCCGGCCGCGACCTCGTGGTGGCTGGCCTCGATCGTGATGCCGAGATGGTCGAGCCCGTCGACGATCTCCTGCCGGACTTCGCTGCCCAGGTCGACCGGATGGTCGAAGTAACTCGCCCGGTCATGCCGTCCCGGGCGCGGGCCCCCGGCCGGGTCGGTGTTCAGGAGAAAGAACTCCAGCTCGATGGCGACCGCGTAATCGAAGCCCAGCGCTGCCGCCTCCGCCAGTGCCCGAGCCAGCACGCCGCGCGGGTCGCCCGCAAACCGCTCCCCCTCGGGGGTCAACAGGTCGCAGATCACCTGGGCCCCGGGAACGCTGTCGCCGGCAGCGATGGTGAGCGTGTTCAGGTCCGGCCGGAGGAACATGTCGCTCTCGAAGACGCGGGCGAAGCCTTCCACCGATGAACCGTCAAACCACTCGCCGTTGCGCACGGCGTGGGGCAGCCGTTGGCTCGGGATCGTGATGCTCTTTACCGTTCCCAGGACATCGACGAAGCGCAGGTCGAGGAAACGAACGCCACGCTCGGACAGCCGCTCCAATGCGCGTTCGACGGTGATGGACGCCGTGCGGCCGGCGGCCGTCTCAGTCTTCGGCGTCGGGGACTCCCTTGTGCTCGGAGTCCGACGGCTGTATCTCCTCCATCCAGGACGGGCCGGGACGCGGGTGATCGGCGGGTCTCCAGGGCTTGTCGTGTTCTACCGGAAAGTCCATACGCTGCTCCTTACCTGATGATGAGGCGGCTGCCAGGGCGAGTGGCAGCCGCCCAAACGACGAACGCGCGATCCGGCTAGCGGGGCGAACTAAATGTCGTGGTAGAGATAGAACTCCCATGGATGTGGCCGCAGCGCAACCTGGTCGAACTCCTTAACACGCTTGTAGTCGATCCAGGTCTCGATCAAATCGGTGGTGAAGACGCCGCCGCGGAGGAGATATTCGTTGTCCACCTCCAGGGCATCCAGAACCTCGAGCAAGGAACCCGGCGTGCTCTTGACCTGGCGCTTGAGCTCCGGCTCGAGCTCGTAGAGGTCTTCATCGATCGGCTTGGGGGGCTCGATCTTATTGATCACCCCGTCGAGACCGGCCATCAGACAGGCCGCAAACGACAGGTAGGGATTGCAGGACGGATCCGGAGTCCGGAACTCCAGGCGCTTTTGCTTGGGATCGCTGAAGTACATGGGGATTCGTACGCAGGCGCTGCGGTTGCGCTTCGAGTAGATGAGGTTGATGGGCGCCTCGTAGCCGGGCACCAACCGCCGGTAGGAGTTTGTCGTCGGGGCGGCGAAGGCGAGCAGTGACGGGGCGTGCTTCAGCAGACCGCCGATGTACCAGCGGCACATGTCGCTGATGCTCGCGTAGCCCGCCTTGTCGTAGAAGAGGGGCACCCCTTCCTTCCAGAGACTCTGGTGGGTGTGCATCCCGGAGCCGTTGTCCATGAAGAGCGGCTTGGGCATGAACGTCGCGACGAACCCATTCTGGGCGCAAACGTTCTTGACGACGTACTTGTACATCATGACCTGGTCCGCCATCTTGACCAGCGTCGAGTAGCGCATGTCGATTTCGGTCTGGCCCGCCGTGCCGACTTCGTGGTGATGCACTTCGACGTCGATACCGGCCTCGATCAGCTTGAGGACGATCTGCGAGCGAAGGTCTTGCAGCTTGTCGGTTGGCGGGACCGGGAAATAGCCTTCCTTGTAGCGCGGCCGGTATGCCAGGTTAGGCTCCGAGTTCTTGCTGGAGTTCCATACGCCTTCTACCGAGTCGATCTCGTACATGCCCGAGAACTGGTTCTGGTCGAAGCGCATGCTGTTGAAGATGTAGAACTCGCACTCCGGACCCCAGAAACTGGTGTCCGCGATGCCGGTGGAAGAAAGGAACGCTTCCGCCTTCTTCGCGACATAGCGAGGGTCGCGCGAGTACGGCTCGCGGGTTATGGGGTCGATCACGTCGCAGGCCAGGCTGAGGGTTGGCACGCGCAACACGGGGTCGACAATGCCCGTCGATGGATCGGGGATCAGCAGCATGTCGCTCTCGTGGATCTGCTGGAAGCCGCGAATGCTCGAGCCGTCGAAGCCGATGCCGTCCTCGAAGAGGCCTTTACTCAGTTGCTGGACCGGGATCGAGAAATGCTGCCAGGTCCCGATCAGATCGATGAACTTGAGATCGACGATCTTCAGTCCCTGCTTGTGAGCCAGGTCGATGACGGACTGGGCATCCGCCCTGGTTTCCTTTTTCGAGCGCACGCCCTGGTCAATCGCCATAGACAATTTCCCTCCGTTGCACGCGGAAATCCGACTTGCCTCGATCCTAGGCACGGCGGTCTGCCACGTCTTCGGGCCGGAAAGACGAGTTGCCGGGGCCCTTTTTGTGCGCCGCGCCTAAGCCCGCTTACGGGCTCGGACCGGGGGACTCCGAGGGGGAGCCCAACAGATTCGGATTGATTCGGTCCACGATCAGCGCGTAGCTGCCGGACCCGGCATCGAGGTCGATCGACACGATAAAGGTGCCTTTGACGAAGCGGGCGCTGGTCGTCGAGGCCGAGGTCGTATCTTCGACCCAGCCACGCTTGGCCAGCTCCGCTTTATAGAAGGGGATGACAGCATTCAGGTCCGTGGCCTTGATCTCCTCGGAGATGCTTTCGGTGTCGGCAAGGCCGGGCTGCTCATTGAGGACCGTCGCGCCGGGCGGGCGCGGGAGGGACTCGATCAGCGGCTTTGTGACGCTGACGTCCGCCCCGCTGATCTGAGCGGCGAGCTGGGCGCTGTCCACCAGCTCCACGCCGGCCACGCCGCCCAGCAGGGCCGCCGCCAGCGCAGCCCCCGCCCATCCCACGGCCCGGCGATTCAGGCCCTCGCGATAGCGGCGCCAGGCCGCCAACGACAGGATCACCACGGTGGTCACGCACAGGGCCACGACACAAGCGGCCAGCAGGTTGAACCAGGCCCCTGGCATGAACGCAACGATCTGGTCGATCGCGAGCAGCACGGCCGCGATCAGCGCGGCGTAGACGAGGGAAACCGCCGGACGCAGCAGCGGATGGTCGCCGCTCGCCACCGGCCGTCCCGGTCGGGTCGAACGCCTCAACCGCCGGTCTACTGGCCGGCGGCTTGCTCCCACTCCTGGTACAGCGCCCGCAACCGCTCCGAGGCGTCTTCGTGCGCGCGGGCCAGCTCGGCGACACGCGCGGGGTCGTCGTAGGTCCGGTGATCCGCCAGCTGTGCTTCGATACGGCGAACTTCCCCCTCCAGCTCGTCGATCCGATCTTCGACTCCTGGGGTTGACGCGGCGGCTTTGCGGTCAAGCGCGATGGCTTGATCCGCCCGGCGCGCGCGCGCCTGCTCGGTGCCCGCCCCGGATCGCGGGACGCGCTGGCGGCGCCGCTCCAGGTCGCTGTAGTTGCCCAGGTGCTGGGTGACCGCGCCGCCGTCGATCACCCACAGCCGAGTGGCGATCGCATCGATGAAATACCGGTCGTGGGAAACGAACACGATCGTGCCTTCGAAGTCCTGCAGCGCCGCTTCCAACATCTCCTGGGCCGGAATGTCGAGATGATTCGTCGGCTCGTCGAGCAGCAGCAGGCCGGCGTCGTCGAGCATCAACTTGGCGAGCGCTACCCGGCTCTTCTCCCCGCCGCTGAGTGAACGAATCGTCTTGAAGGCGTCATCGCCCGTGAAGAGCAGGCGGCCGAGGAAGGTGCGCAACGTTTCCTCCGGAAGGCCGAAAGCGTCCTGCAGCTCGGTCAAGACGGTCTTTGACGGATCGAGGTCCGCGAGGTGCTGGTCGTAGTAGCGCATGGTGACCCGAGGTCCGGTCTTGACCCGGCCCCGGCGAGGGCGGAGCTCGCCGAGCAGTGCCTTGAGCAAACTGGTCTTCCCCGAGCCATTGGGCCCGACGATCGCGATCCGCTCGCCGGCGGTCACGGTAAAGGCCGGGACGCTGAGCTTCCAGACTGACGCCTCAAACGCTCGCATCGCTTTGAAACGTGGCTCGCGTGGGGTGGCAGGCCCGGGATACACGAGCTCGAGGCCATCACTCTGGAAGATGAGCTCGCTGGTGCCGGAGGCCTGCAACCGGATGCGGATTTGCTGGTCGTCGGCGGGAGGCGCCAGTCGTTCCAGCCGGTCGAGCTTTGTCTGGCGGCCGCGAGCCTCGCGGGCGCGCTGCCCGGCTTTGTAGCGGCTGATGAACTCTTCGGTGCGCGCAATGTATTCCTGCTGCGCGTCGTACTCCTTCTGCCGCACGGCCCGCCGTTCGCGGCGCAGCCGAAGGTACTGCCGGTAGTCGCCGGGATACCACTCGCCAGCTCCCGCCTGCAGCTCGAGGATATCGTCCGCAGTGTGCTCGAGGAAGCGGCGGTCGTGCGACACGATCAGCATGCCCGCCCGCGACAGGCGTAAGAAGCCTTCGAGCCATTCGATCGCAGCCAGGTCCAGATGGTTGGTCGGCTCATCGAGCAGGAACAGGTCTGCCTCCTGGAGCAGCAGCCGCGCGAGCGCCAACCGGCGCCGCTGCCCCCCGCTCAGCGCGCTCGGAGGCAGCTCCTGGTCGGCCTCGGTCAGCCCCACTCCAACAAGCACCTCGGCGACCCGGTTGTCATACGCGTACCCATCGAGGCGCTCATACTCGTGCTGGAGGTCGCCGTATTCCTCGACCAGGATCGCCAGCCCGGCGCCGCTGGTACCGCTCATCGCCGCCTCCAGCCCGGCCAGCCGCTGCCGTAGCTGGATGATGTCCGCCCGGCTGTGTAGCGCGTCCGCGTACACGCTTTCATGGGGACCGGCTTCGAGCTCCTGCGCCAGGTAGGCGGTCCGGGTGCGCGGCGACAGGGTCAAGGACCCGGCGGCCGGCGTGATCTCGCCCGAGATCGCCCGCAGCAGGCTCGATTTGCCGCTGCCATTGGCGCCGACGATCCCGAGCCGTTGCCGTGGCTCCAGCTGGACGGTCAGCTCAGAGAGCACCTCCGTCGCGCCGTACACCAGGGCCAGCTTTTCGACGCGCAGCAGCGGCATGTCACCGAAAGTCTACGGCGGCATTGCCATCGCCGAACTCGAAACGGCGCCATCGCGTTCGGGAATAAACGGGGGACCGAACCGGTTTGGGAGCGTGTAGTCATCGTTTTCGTCGGCATGAAATGAGGGTTCGCTGATGACAGGATTGCTTGCTCAAACCAACGCCTACATCCGTAACGCCGAACAGCAGCATCGGGACTCGAAGGCTCGCCAGGACCAGCTCCGCCGACCGGTGCAGCTGATCGACCGGTTGTTGCAGGAGCTCGAGGAGCTGAATCTCAAGGGAATGAAGCGCGTTCCGGTCTCCTATGAGCCGCGCCTCGAAGAGATCCTTACGCTGGTGGCGCCCGTTCAGTCGAACCCCGATCAGCTGCTGAACATCAAAGTCAAGGTGGGGATCCCGAAGTTGATGGACGCCCTTTTCGCCATCGAGGAGACCTTGTTCACCGAGCGTCGGGGCCCATCCCTCGATTCGGACATCGAGCCCTTCGACAACAACCTCTTCACGGCCGCCTAGTCGTTTCTTCGCCGCTCATGCCGGCGCGGCAGTACCATAGCGCCGTGCCGAATGCGTTCGACCTGATGTTGCGACTGGTGATCGCGCTCGTCCTGGGCGCGTTCGTCGGACTGGAGCGCGAGCGTCAGGAGCGGGCGGCGGGGCTGCGCACGGTGACCATGGTCTCGCTGGGATCGTGCCTGTTCACGATTGTCGGCGCCTACGGCTTCAGCCAGACCGACCCTTCGCGGGTTGCCGCGCAGATTGTGACGGGCATTGGCTTCCTGGGCGCCGGGACGATCTTCCTTCGCAAGGACCTGGTGCGAGGCCTGACGACCGCGGCGACCATCTGGGCGGTGGCCGCCATTGGGATGGCAGCCGGAACCGCGCAGTACTTCGAAGCGGTCTTCACGACGCTCTTGATCCTGGCGGTGTTGATGGTGCTGAAACCGATCGAAAAGCGCTTCTTCAAACGGCCCAACGAGGCCATGGTCAACCTGGTCGTGCCGCGGAGTGCGGATGAGATCGAGCGTGTGCGGACGGCCCTGGCGGGCATCGGCGCCTATCCGATGTCGATTCGCATCCATGAGCTGAATGACACGGATGACCGCCTCGAGATCGACGTCGGCCTGCCGCACCAGCGGACGACCTCCGAGCTGCTACGGCAGCTCCGCACCGTTGAGGGGGCTCGTCAGATTCTGATCTCCCGCGACCTGGTTGAAGATCGGATCCGCGCGGGCAACTGATACAATGGCCGCCTAAGGTCTGGGAGGTGGTGCCCATGGCAAAAGTTGATTTAAGTGAGAGCGGCGGGTAACACCGCCGCTCTTTCTTTGTCTAGCCTCTAAAGACCGGTCTGCGCTTCTCCAGGAACGCCCTGATCGCCTCCTGCGCATCGGGGGTCCGAGCGGCACGCGCCTGAAGCTGGGCCTCCAGCTCCATGATCTGTTCGAGATCACCTGAGAGCGCCCGCTCCATGCCTGCCTTGATCAGGGCGTAGGTCCGTCTCGGTCCCTGCGCGAAGCTGGTGGCGCGTGCGAGGGCCGTCGCCATCAGTTGCTCGGCCGGCACGACCGCCGCGATCAGGCCCAGCCTCTCCGCATCCTCGGCGGTGAGCGGGTCGCCGGTCATCGCCAGCTCGGTCGCCTTGCTCAGGCCGAGCATTCGTGTCAGGAAGAACAGGCTGCCGGCATCTGGAACGAGGCCCACCCGCGCGAACACCACGATCAACGGCACCCCGGCAGCCGCGATCCGAACGTCGCAGGCCAGTGCCACGCTCAAGCCCGCCCCGGCGGCGGTTCCATTGAGCGCGGCGATCACCGGCTTGGGACAGGCGCGCATGGCGCGGATCATCGGCGCGTAATTTGTACGGAGGTCTTCACCGAGGTCGGTCTCGCCTGCCGCCGCGCGAGCGGTGACCTCTCTTAAGTCGGCGCCGGCGCAGAACGCCCGCCCCGCTCCGGTGACGATGATCGCGCCCACCTCGGGATCGTGCGCGGCCGCCTCGAACGCCGTCGTCAGAGCCCGGGTGGTCTCGCGGTTCAGCGCATTGAGCGCGTCTGGTCGGTTGATCGTGAGGGTGAGGACCGCGTCGTGGCGCCCGCTCAGAAGAACGTCGGTCATCGCCCGGTGAATCGGCCGGGGCGCTTCTCGAGAAAGGCCCGCATTCCTTCCCGCTTGTCGTCCGACGCGAACAGCAGGTAAAAAAGTTTGCGTTCGAACTCGAGCCCGGCCGACAGCGGAACCTCCATCGCCTGGTTGACGGCTTCTTTGCCGAGCCGGACGGCCAGGGGCGGGCGGGCGGCGATCAGATTCGCGAGTCGAAGCGCCTCATCGAGCTGGGCGCCTGCGGGCACCACCCGGTTGACCAGGCCGATCCGCTCGGCGTCGATCGCCCGGACCGGTTCGCCGGTGAGCACCGCCTCCATGGCACGGACTTTCCCCGCCGATCGAGCCCAGCGCTGGGTTCCGCCCGCTCCCGGGATGATCCCGATCTTCACCTCGGGCTGGCCGAACTGCGCGCTCTCGGAGGCGACCACGAGGTCGCACATCAAGGCCAGCTCGCAGCCGCCGCCCAGGGCATAGCCGCTCACTGCGGCGATCACCGGCTTGTGGATCGCCCTGAAGCGCGCCCATCGCGCGAAGTTGTCGTCATCGAGCACGTCGACGGCGCCGGCCTCAACCATTTGCGAGATGTCCGCGCCGGCGGCGAAGGCCCGGTCGTCGCCGGTCAGGATCATGCAGCGGACCTGGTCGTCCCGGTCGAACGCATCGAGGGCGTCGACCAGCTCAGCGATCGTTTGATGGTTCAGCGCATTGCGGACCTGCGGCCGATTGATGGTGACGATCCCAACCGGGCCGCGAACCTCGGTGAGAACGAATTCGTACGGCATGCTTGCCGAGTTTAGCGCCAGCCGACGGCCCGATCGTCGTTATAGGGTCGTGAAACGGCTGGCGCTGGCCCTGGCACCCACCATCCTGGTCATGCTGCTGTCGCCGCTCGCCAGCCTGGCCGAAGATCAGCCCTACAAGACGGTGGTAGACGGCACCGTGCCCAAGATCAATAACCTCACGATCCAGGGCGCAACCGGCGGCTGCGACCTGCTTGTGCAAAACCTGACCGGCCAGACGGTGACGCTGTTTGACATGAGCAAGCCGCCCAAGCCTTTTGGATTTGTCGCCCAGCCCAAAGGTGCATCGCCAAAACCGCCGATCGCCGCCCATTTACCAGCCAATGGCGTCTGGCCCTGCGCGAGCCTACCGGCCGTCACCGAGGACCAGCGCTGGAACCATGCCGAGGCCACCGTCGTCAGCTGGACCATCAAGGGTGCCGTCGGCGCGGTGACGTTCGTCCTCAACGCGCGCAGCGTGTACGACCCGGCGCTCGATCCGTCGGCGGAGTGGACATTCTATCTCCGGGTCGCGGTGGGTCTGATGGTGGTGGGCAGCCTGCTGGTCGCCGGGCCCTACCTCTTCAAGCGCCGCCGCGAGATCCTGGGCAAGAGCAAGAAAGCCGCCTGACCGAAAAGGTCGGGAAACTTGGCTCTGGACGGAGCGTGACGCTGCTCATATAATCCGGGCAGCCTCATGGAGGGGAAGCCGGCGGTATATGAAAGGCGCCATTTCGGACGTTGCTTTCCTTATATACCCGCTGTAAAGTCAGAACAGTGATCGCCGAAGTCCGCGGGGCCGTCGCTCGCCGGGTGGGCGCCATGGGGCGTAAGCAGATCTCCACCGGGAAGAAGGCCGTGATCCTCCTCGGGTTCTGCACCGCTCAACTGCTCGACATCGCGACGACCCACATCGGTCTGAGCGAGGGCCACCAGGAGCTCAATGGGATCGCTGCCTGGATCATCGCTCACAATGGCGAGCTGGCGGTCTATGCCATCAAGCTAGGGTTGGGCGCCGCGCTGGTCGCCTTCCTGCTGATTTTCGGACGGCGGCGCGCCGGCATCTGGAACGCGTATCTGGTCGCCGCCTGGATCACGACCTTCGCGGTCGTAAATAACTTGTACCGAATTCTGAGCTAACTACTGCGGCCATGGTTACACGGTGATTTAAACGCGCCGATGCGCCGCCCAGCGGCCCATCGCGCACTCGGGCGAAATTCCATTGCCCTCTTTGGCGCGTACAGGCCGCGATACGGCGCCGGCGCTTGCGCGCGGCGGCCTGACGGGCGCTAAGACTAAATTGGCATAGTGACTCCGGCTGCCATCACTTTTGGCGAGATCATGACGCCGCTCTTCTTCTACGTCGTCATCGCCGCCTATATGGCCTTCGTGCTGGCATCGGCGTGGCAGTTCTCGCGCCGGCCCGAGCCCGGACGGACGATGCGAGGCATCAACCTGACCCTCGTTCCGCTCGGGGTGCTGGTCGCGCTCGTCGGCGTTCTGGCCGCGAGCTTCAACGCCTT
>Ga0209058_1004802_pt1:7500-10689 | contig 10689 bp, 13 predicted proteins | sample GraSoiAngelo_147_FD_185904 | JGI IMG/M metagenome (GOLD analysis project Ga0209058, IMG submission 185904) | Grasslands soil microbial communities from the Angelo Coastal Reserve, California, USA - 14_1009_05_40cm (SPAdes) (version 2) | ecosystem: Environmental > Terrestrial > Soil >... | reverse complement strand
ACATATGCTGCGGCCAAAAGCCACCAGAGCCTGATCAGCTCCGGGCCTGAGAACATTCGAAAGAGGTACCAGCCTCCGATCGCATTTTGGGCAGTATGGTACACAATGACGAGTAACGCGCTCTCATGTGCGTTGTAATACACCCAGTTCGCAAGAACAGCCGAAGCGACAGATCCGACGAGGTACGCTGTAATTGATGGAGCGGCCAGGGCAACCGGCACATGCCACCCGGCGATAAGCACCCCGAGGATCAGGCTGTTGGCCAGTGGCGAACGCTTGGCTGAAAATCTCGGCAGGGCATAACCGCGCCAGCCTGTTTCCTCCCCTAGCGGAGCGTCAACTAAGGCCAACGGAAACAGTATGAAGAGGCTGTACCAGGGACCGAATCGGTTCGCATTGGGCATGGGTGCGCCAAGCAGGATGTTGAGGGACACGGCAGCAAGGGCGATGGCAACCGGGACGAGCAGCGCTGCCAAGTACCACTTGAGTTTGACGCGCCACCGCAGGCAGCGATTCAACAAGTCTTTCAGCCCGTCCATCCCCCGGGTGACGCTTGCAACGATCACCGCGGCGAGCAATGGACCATAGGGGAAGAGGAAGGGAAAATTGGGCCAAGCCCTAGACAGTAGATAGTTCCCCCACGAGATGCCGAAGGCCAGAACGAAGAATGCAACCAGCGAGCGACGATTGAGGAAAGAAGTCATACGCAGATCGAGGCGGAATGCAGGGAGCTCACACCTGGCGCCGCCACCCGGATCCAATCCAGGGGATACCCTCGTTGGCGTCGAGTCTCAACCGCAGACTTAACATCGCAGCATGGTGCTGGATGTGCCGGATGTTGTAGACGTGTAATTCGGCTCGAGAAAACTCCCGCCAGGCGAATCCGGAAGGCCCGCCCAGCGCCTCTGCAGATTCTGTCGCCACGACTTCCGCTGCCTTGTTTCGACAGTGTTCCACGTAGGCTTTGATCGACGCCTTGTCGTAGAGCGACACTGGCGCGCGGTCTTCGAATTCCTCGTAATCGCCAAAGAACCGCTCGTTGGCCCGGTGAAATGGCTGCTGGCGGAATTCCCCACCCTTCTCATCGTCATCTTGCCCGAGATAGAAATCAGCCCAGAACAACGTGTGGAAGGCGACCTGACAAAATCGGTAGTTTGCGACACGCGAGTTCCAAACGGTCTCAGGGCATCTCTCAATGCACATATTGAGCATGGACAGGACGGCTTCATACTGATTCGCGAGCAACTCTTTCAATGTATCGCGCATTCATGGTCCTCCCCGACTTTATACGCTCACTTTCGACGGTGGGTGGCAATATACCAGTTGTTTCCAAATGGATCCCGCACGGCGGAAGCGCGTTCTGCGTACTCCATCTCCATCGGCTCGTGCAGCGCTTGCGCGCCATTTTCGAGAGCCCGTTGATGGGTGTGATCCACGTTAGGAACGTAGATATGAATCGCGCCAGGTATAGGTCCCCATTGCTCGGTCGCTTCTGACACCTCGATGTGCGAGTCACCAACCCGTACAGTGGCATGGGCAAGCTTCCCGTCGGGCCGTTCGGATCGGTCAGCGACTCGCGCGTCAAATACAGCCACCAGGAAATCCAGTAGTTTCTGGGCTCCGTTGACCGTCAAGTACGGAGTGACTCGCGTAAATCCATCAGGCGCGTAGGGTTCGCTCATCTGCCGCTTACTGGCCGGCTTCTGCTCGGGGGGAGATGGGCAACAATAGGATCAGTTCATCCTGACTTCGGTAGAATTCGATGCTCGGCCGACTGCTATCGACCCGGAGTCGCTCCCGCTCGCCCATGGCCTTGAACATCTTGCCGATTTCATCCGTCCGGCTTGTCCAATTCTTCATCTTCTCGCGGAAATAGAGCCCGCCCGGAATCACACCAGCAGCGAGTCCCAGTCGCGCCGGATCATCACCCGGGACACATGCGACGCATGCACGGTACTCGCCGGTGGTGGGGTGGAATGTGCCGTAGAACTTCCGCCCTCGGAGCGACGGAAGCTTGCTTTCGAGTCGGTTGAACGCCTCTCTCGCACCCTCCGGCCCGCCGTCGGCCACGATGCACATCATCGGGATGTCGTTCAGGGTCGTTTCCATGATCTGTCAACCCAAGACGCGAATAGCTTTCTGCAAATCAGCGGACGGATCAGCCCAGCCGCGGTCGAAGTCCGCGGCGGACGACCGGCCTCGTTTCCTTTCGGCGGGCGACCTCGCGGAAGCCTGCGTGGTCGTAGAGGCTCTTGGCCCCGAACCACATGAAGTCTGGGTGACTTCGCGCCTTCTTGTCGATTGGATATGCCTCGAGCAGCGTGGCCCCGTTCGAGCGAGCGTAGTCGATCGCGTCCCGCAGCAATGCCCTCGTGATGCCTTGACCCCTCTCTTTCGAATCCACGAAGAAACATACGATCGACCACACGGGTTTCTCATCAACGCGCTTCATTACCCGGGAGCGCTCCAGCCGTGCATAGTCCTCGCGGGGCCCCAGCGAAATCCAGCCGACCGGCCGTCGATCTCTGTAGGCAATGAGCCCCGGCACCGTTCCGCCATCCACGAGCGCTTTCATCGCTCGCTTATTTGCCTTGCCCCGGCCGAGGCCGCCACTGCCCCCCGATTTCCGATAGTACATACACCAGCACCCCCGGACGATTGAGCCTCCAGGCCGGCTAAAGAGCTCGACCAGATCATCCCACCGATCCCTTGTCAGTGGCTGTACCGTTAGACGCATCTGCGCCTCGCTGGATCACCTCGACTCTTCATCTTGGATCTCTCAGACCTACCGAACGGGCTCGCGGCCTCTTCGATTATTCTCTTATAACATATGTCTCCCCGGAGACCTGAACGACGCAGAAGAGGTTGCCATCGGGATCTTGCAACACGACAAAGTCATCATTCGGCTTATACCTCCAGGGATAGCGAGTCGCCCCGATCGTGACGAGCCGCTCCACCTCTCCCTCTTGGTTGTTTGTGTAGAGGTCGAGGTGCAACCTACCCCTTTTACCTGAGCGCTTTTCCGGAACTTGGTCCAACGAGATGTTGGGCCCTTTTCCCTCAGGATCACGAAGAACCACCCAGCCGCCCTCCGCAGGCCTTCTGGGGACGTAGTGGAGCGCTTCCTGCCAGAATGCCAGCATCTTGTCGAACTCATAACAGCGGATAACAATCGAACCGATTTTCATT
>Ga0209058_1004802_pt1:0-2500 | contig 10689 bp, 13 predicted proteins | sample GraSoiAngelo_147_FD_185904 | JGI IMG/M metagenome (GOLD analysis project Ga0209058, IMG submission 185904) | Grasslands soil microbial communities from the Angelo Coastal Reserve, California, USA - 14_1009_05_40cm (SPAdes) (version 2) | ecosystem: Environmental > Terrestrial > Soil >... | reverse complement strand
AGGCATCATCCTTCTTGACATAGACCAGGATGGGCGGCTTGGTTACGTCAAAACCCTGGATCTTGCCGTTTAAGAAATGGTACCCCATGTTCGGGATCATCTGAGTGATGATGCCATACCCGTCCGTCTTCGCCGCTTCGAGGTCCATCGCATACTGCGCCGTGGCCAGGCGCGCTCGCGCGATCTCAGCCACCACTTTCGCCGGTACTGCCTGCGCTGCGACGGCCGGCAAAAGACTGGCCGCCCCGATGAGAATCATCGCTGCCACAAGACATGACAACACCCGCATCTCTCTCATTGCTCTCCCTCCTCGGATTTGGACTACCTATCTTAGTGGCGGAAGTGTCGGATCCCTGTGAAGACCATCGCTATGTCGTGCTCTCTTGCGGCCGCAATCACTTCCTCGTCGCGCACGGATCCGCCGGGCTGGATGATGGCCGTGATCCCGGCGTGGGCCGCGGCGTCGATGCCGTCACGAAACGGGAAGAACGCATCGGAGGCCAGCACCGCTCCGCGGGCCCGGTCGCCAGCGCCCTTGACCGCGATCTCCACCGCCCCGACGCGGTTAGGTTGACCGCTGCCGATCCCCACCGTGGCGCCGCCGTAGGCCAGCACGATGGCGTTGGATTTCACCCACTTGCACACCTTCCACGCAAATCGAAGATCGGCCATCTCCGCATCCGACGGTGCGCGGGGCGTCGCCAGACGCAATTGTGTTTCGTCTAGGTCAGTCGTATCGTGTCCTTGCACGAGCAGGCCGCCGCTGACGGAACGGATCTCAATCCCTATCAGGAGATTGCTTCGTCGCTCCGCTCCTCGCAATGACATCGGGGAGGTGGCTTGGCCTGAAGGTGCAGCGCATTCGAGTATCCGGAGATTTCCCTTGCGCGCCAGGAGGGCGCGCGCCCCGGCTGTGAACCCAGGGGCGATCAGGGCCTCGGTGAAGATTTCGGCAATTACAGCTGCCGTGGGCTCGTCGACGTCGCAATTCAGTGCCACGATGCCGCCGAACGCCGACACGGGATCACCGGCCCGCGCGGCCCGATAGGCATCGACCGCTTCCGGTCGGGTCGCCGCCCCGCAAGGCGTCGCGTGTTTGATGATCGCCGCCGTCGGGCCGTCGAACTCCCAGACGAGGTTCCACGCCGCATCCAGATCCACGACGTTATTGAAGGACAGCTCCTTGCCCTGCAGCTGCGTCGCGCGCGCGAGCGTTCCCGGGGCCGGCTGCGGATCACGATAGAAGGCCGCCCGCTGGTGCGGATTCTCCCCGTACCGGACCCCGGCGATCTTCTCGAATGCGAGCGTCAGACGCTCTGGGAAAGGTTGATCCAGCGGCGCAAAGGCGCCGGCGATGACGGCGTCATACGCCGCGGTACGAGTGAAGGCCGCGGCCGCCAGCACGCGCCGTGTCCCCTCCGACACGCCGCCTGCCTCTTGCATCTCGGCGATGACCGGTGCGTATTGCGCCGGATCACAGACCGCGGCGACTCGCTCCCAGTTCTTGGCCGCCGCGCGCAGCAGGGACACACCGCCGATATCGATCAGCTCCACGGCCTCGGTGAGGGGCGCATCGAGGGTGCGCGATTCGAACGGGTAGAGATTCACCACCACCAGATCGACCGGGGTGATGCCCATCTCGTCTAGTTGGGCGCGATGCGCGGCATCGTCTTTGCCCAGGATGGCCGCAAAGATGGCAGGGTGCAGCGTCTTCACGCGACCGTCCAGAATCGCCGGATATCCGGTGATAGACTCGACTGTGGTCACGGGAATCTCCGCCTCGCGCAGCGCCTGGGCCGTTCCGCCGGTGCTGAGGATTCCCACGCCCATTTGATGCAGCGCGGCCGCGAGATCGATGATGCCCGCCTTGTCCCAGACGCTGATCAGCGCGCGGCGGATTCGGACGACACCACCGGGCCTCGTGCCTGGGGCCTTCGACTTCAATGACGCGTCAGCCTCGTTCATGATCGCACCAACTCATAAGCATCGCGCGCTATCTGTACGTGCTTCCCATGTGTATGCAGTCTCCCTTCTGCAAACAACCGGATCGCCAGAGGATACAGGCGATGCTCGACTTCGGCAATCCGCGCCGCCAGGCTCTCCACGGAGTCGTCGTCGCGGACGTGAACGACGGCCTGGAGGATGATGGGCCCGCCGTCGGGGTTCTCGTCGACGAAGTGCACCGTGCAGCCCGAAACCTTCACGCCGCGAGCCAGCACCGCCTCGTGCACGTGCGCGCCATACATGCCAACACCGCCGAAGGCGGGCAGCAGCGCGGGATGGATGTTCATGATCCGTCCGCGAAACTGTTCGATGAACGCAGGCGTGAGAATCCGGAGGAAGCCCGCCAAACACACCAGGCTGACGTCATGCGCCTGGAGGACCTCGATTAATCGGGCATCGTGCGTGGCACGATCGGGGAACGAGCGTGGCGTCAACGCCACCGCCGGGATTCCGGCGCGCCGCGCCCGTTCCAGCGCGTCCGCTTTTGGATTACTGG
>Ga0209058_1004784_pt1 | contig 10716 bp, 14 predicted proteins | sample GraSoiAngelo_147_FD_185904 | JGI IMG/M metagenome (GOLD analysis project Ga0209058, IMG submission 185904) | Grasslands soil microbial communities from the Angelo Coastal Reserve, California, USA - 14_1009_05_40cm (SPAdes) (version 2) | ecosystem: Environmental > Terrestrial > Soil > Grasslands ... | reverse complement strand
GAGCACTCCCGGTCGGTACGACAGGCGCCAGGCGGAACACTCACGCGGTCCGAAGGCGTGAGGAGTTGGACGGTGACGGCGGTAGGCAGCGCGGCACGCGGCCGGCATTGACGGCAGTCACGATGCGAGCATACAGGAGTGAACAAAGGCGGATCGACGTTGGCCCAGAATCTTCTGCTCGCCAGCCTCGTGCTCTGGGCAGGCACAGTCGCAGCTGAACCGTTCGGCTGCGTGAGCAGGAGCGGCAACGTGCGGATGCTGACGAGGAGCCCCGCCATCTGTTCGGCTACGGAGACGCCCATGTCCTGGGGCCTAGACCAGCCGACAGATGGGCGCACCGGACCGACGGTGCATCGTCCCACGGCCGCACAGCTCGGGACAGCCGCACTCATCACGATCCTGCTATTGCCACGCACGGCTTCGTCGCGGTAGACGCGTCTCCCCGACGGGCTCGGGGGCTACGTCGTCATCCCGCGTGCCCACCTCGTCAACGTGACCAGCCTGGCACACCAACGGTGGAAGCGCCAGAATTGCCTTTCGACCCATCGAACAACTGCCGGCGCGCCTCGGTGTTGGACGGGACGATGAAGACCCTCGTGATCGGCCTCGGGACGCTCGTGCTCGTCGTGCTCACCCGACCAGCCCTTGCCCAACGATGCCCGTCCTTCCGGGCGCCCGCCTTCTTCGCCGGAGCGGCTGTGGCTCCAGGCTATCCGTACCCGGCCTCCGGCTACCCCGGGTACCCGTACTACCCGTACCCGCTTCCCCCGGCACCGAGCCTCGGGTTCGGCCGGGGCGGCATCTACGGGCACGTGTTCGTCTGGCGAGACCAGAGCATCACCAGCTACACGTTCCCCGGCCGCGATAGCTGGCAGTAGTCGGGCACGCGCCGTTCCCTACCCGGCCGCTCGGTGCCGGCGATGTCGGGGGCGGCACGCCCTTCACCGCATCCGCCGGAGCCGCGTGTGCAGCTCGATCACGTCGTCGTGTAGCTCGATCACGTCGTTTGCCAGCCGCCGCAGGTCATCGGATGCCCGAGGCCGCGTCCAGCGGTCGAGCAGTCGGCCCAGGACGACGGCGAGCCGGAAGAACACCTGCTGTGCATACAACGCCTGCTCGCGGTCCGAGGACCGCAGGCCCTCGCTGCGGGAACCCTGCGCCTTCTGGAGCCGCGGTAGCAGCTCCTTGCAGAGCGACGTGAGACGCCGCTCTATGGCTGTCGAATCCCCCGTCGCCAGGAACGCGCCGATCTCCTGCTCAAGCTGGTTCAGCTCGGCGTCTTCGGCAGCTGTCTTCTCCATGGCCGGCGTCATACACGCCTCCAAGCGCCGGCGCCGTCACGCATGTGTGTGAGCAGCTCGTGCTGCAGGCCGGTACGCACCCCGGTTATCAACGCGGGGCGCGGACTCCGGCCAACCTTTCCCAAGGACTGGCTCTATCCACGTCTACCCGACGATGGCCGAGGCGTGAAGATCGCGGCGCTGTCATTCTCGACTGACGTGGCGAAGCTGTCCTGCTGGGCTGAAGGATGACGGCGAAGAACGGGTGGGCGTGTTCGTGCTCGCCTTGTGTCCACTCGCGCTGTAAGTATCAGGGATGCTCGGACTGCTCGTGCTGGCTGCTGCGCTGGAGGTCGGTGGGGACGCGGCGATCCGTCACGGCCTTCTTCGGGCTTCCTGGCCCTGGCTGCTGGTCGGTGCGCTCGGGCTCACCGCCTACGGGCTCGTCGTCAATGCCAACCGCCTCATCGACTTCGGGCGCCTGATGGGGGTGTACATCGCCGTGTTCGTCGTCGTGAGCCAAGTGCTCAGCGTCATGTTTTTCGGTGAGCGCCCGTCTCCGAGTCTCCTCTCGGGCTGCCTGCTGATCATCGGCGGCGGGATCGTGATCCAGTTTGGTGCGCCCTAGCCAAGATGACACGCAGCGCTCTCATCGCCTGTCTCGTCGTGATCTTGCTGGGCCTCTTCATCGTTGGACAGCTTTTCCCGCGAGGGAGGAAGCCCTACTCGACCGACATCGGTGCGTTGCACGCGAGATTCAACGAAGACGCCGGCAAGGTGCGTCTGCTCCTGCTTCTGTCGCCTACGTGACCAGCCTGCCTTCGGGGGGCCTCCGAAGTCGAAAGTCGTGTACTCGACAAGCTGAACGCGCCCGATCTGCGGGTCTACGCAGTTTGGGTCCCAATTCTTCGCACGGACATGCGCCTGGCCGTATCGAGGGCGACGACACGGCTTCCCGATGAGCGCGTCAGCCACTATTGGGATGCCGAAGGCGACTTGGTAAAGACGTACTCGCGTATTCTTGGGCTGCCCGACTCCCGGCCGGCCTGGGACGTGTATCTCCTCTTCGATGGCAATGCCGAGTGGAAGGATCAGCCGCCCGCTCCGCAGGGCTGGATGCACCAATTGCCGCTTGCGCCCGCCGAGCGACGTTTGGATGGGGATCGTCTCGCCGAAGAAGTCGGCAAGCTGCTCAACGACAGCGAGTAGGGCGAAAGTTAGCCGGGCCGGAATGCTGCACTTCATGGAACCCTCGGGGCCGAGGGTGGCCGGTAGGGAGACACCCCGCATCCGCTTCGGCGGACGGGCTGGAGAAGCGTTCGAGGGGCGGAACGCTACGACTGGCGGCGTCCCGTGGCGATGTCATCGAGCCGGCAGCACACCTGGTGAATCCGCCTCACCGCCTTGCTGTTGGTCGCGAGCACGTCCTCGGGGAGGTCAGCCGCCTCGATGGTGATCGCGGGAAGGCGCTCTGCCTCCTCAAGCCGCTCTACGAACCCGCTGCGGTAGGAGACTCGCCCGATCCGCGCCATCGCCCGATCCTCCGTGACCGGCGGTTTGAGTCCGGTCGCCTCTACGCGCCCTCCAGGACGAAGCGACGGACCCGGCCGGCGATTTTCGTCCCTCACTCGCCGGAACACCGCGAGCCGGTCCTCGCGCGAGCCCTCCGCCTCAGCCGGGTCCTCGAGCGGCCAGTAAAGTGTGCGCGCGGCGAAGGGGTAGACCTTGGGGCAACTGCGATTCGCCCGCTCGCACACCACGACGGCGTAGCGGATGGGAACCTTGCCGAGAAACAGGCAGATCCCCTTGGCGTGCAGCCCGCTCGCGTCGATGCCGAGCTCCTGAAGGACCCGGCGAGTGAGGGGGTGAACGAGATATGACCGAAAGTTGTGGATCGTGGAGCCCGTGACGCCGGCGGCGTATCCTCCCGCCCGGGTTCCATCGCACGCACCCGCAGGGGGATCCCTTTGAACGCAACGCCAGACGCGCGGCGATTCTTTACCGACCGACATGCGACGTACGCGCGCTTCATCCGTGCGATGCGCTACCCGCAGGGACTGCGCGCGTTCTTTCTTGGCTCGCCGCTCGTCCGTTCCGGCCTTCGCATTCTCGATGCCGGATGCGGCACGGGCGCGCTGACGCTCGCGGTGCGTGACGCCTTCGTGCGGCGGGGGTGTGCGCCCAAGACGCTCCACGCATTCGACCTCACGCCCGCCATGCTCGATCGGTTACGCGAGACGCTGCGCCGTCGCGGGATCAAGGGCGTGGAACTGGCAGAAGCGAACGTACTGCAACTGGACGGGCTGCCGGCGTCGTGGCGGGACTATGACCTCGTCGTCTCGGCGTCGATGTTGGAGTACGTGCCGCGTGATCGGTTCGTCGATGCGCTCGCCGGGCTGCGCGCACGGGTGAAGGAAGGGGGCAGCTTCGTCCTCTTCATGACGCGCCGAAACCTGTTGACGCGACTCCTCATCAGCCGCTGGTGGGCGTCGAACCTTTACACCGTCGGTGAGCTGGCGGACGCTTTCCAACAGGCGGGGTTTTCAAGCTTCGCCTTCCGAAGCTTCCCGCCGGCCGCCCGCTACCTCTCGGTGTGGGGGCACATCGTCGAGGCGACCCGCTGAATTGTCGCGTCCGGAACGGACATGGTGCGTCAGGTCACGAGCCGGGGCCATCGAGCGAGAGCCAGCCCCCTCGGTGCGATCCACAACTCTCGACCATATCTCGGGGTGAACTTCGGTCGGCTCCAAGCCCGCGCTACAAACGGCTCATCTCCTGTCCGAGGAAGCGCCGCAGCGACTGGTCGGCGGCCGTCTCGGCCTCTGCGTCCGCGATCAGGGTGTACATCTCCCACGGCATGCCGTCCGCGTCGCGGACCCAAAACTTGTCGGCCTTCGCGTAGCAGCAGGTCGTCCCCTTCTGCTCCAAAAGATCGACACCCTCGTGCTTCGTGCGGACCATCTCCGACGCCACGTCGCCGGTGCTAGGGTAGCGGATGCCGAGGTGGCTCACGGTGCCTGGCTCGCCCCCGGTGTTGAGCGACAGGATCACAGGCGGGTCGCTGATTTCGAACTTGGCGTAGTCGTGCCGAACCTTGGCCGGCTCCTGACCGAACAGCTTCCGATACCGGGCAATCGCGGCGTCGAGGTCGCGGACGTAGAGCGCGACGTGGAATGTGTTGTGGGCCATGGGTCGTCCTCCTTCATCGACGGATGTCGATACCCTTGCACATCCCATCGACTAATGTCAATATCTCCTCATGTCGATGAAAGAGAAGGCGTCCCGCTGCTGTGCGCCGCTGCTGCGGACCCGCCTGGGGAGGGATGACGCCGAGGCGCTCGCGACCGCCTTCAAGGCGATTGCCGACCCGGGACGGCTGCGGCTGCTGAGCTTCATCGCGGGCCAGCCGGGCGCGGAGGCATGCGTCTGTCACCTCGTCCAGCCGCTCGGCCTGGCGCAGCCCACGGTGAGTCACCACCTGAAGGTGCTCACCGAGGCGGGGCTTCTGGCCCGTGAGCGCCGGGGCACGTGGATGTTCTACCGGCTCGTGCCAGAGCGCGTGGAGGCGCTGCGGCAGGCGTTGGCGCTCCCGTCCGAGAAGGCGGCCGTGAAGCGGTCGGCATGAGCCTCGGGCGGCGGCTGACCGCCGAGGGCGTGGGGACGGCGCTCCTCCTCGCGGGCGTGGTCGGCTCGGGGATCATGGGCGAGCGCCTGGCCGGGGGAAACGTGGCACTCGCCCTCCTCGCCAACACGGTCGCAACAGGGGCCGTGCTGGTGGCGCTGATCCTGACCTTCGGCCCGATCTCGGGCGCGCACCTCAACCCGGCCGTGACGCTCGCGGACGCCTGGGCGGGTGGTCTCGCGTGGCGGGACGTTGCCGGCTACACCCTGGCTCAGGTCGGTGGCGCCTTCGCGGGGGTCGCGAGCGCGCATCTCATGTTCGGGGAGCCGCTGTTCGCCCTTTCCCAGCATGAGCGGGCGGGGATGCCGCAGCTTTGGAGCGAGTTCGTCGCGACCTTCGGCCTCCTGGCAGTGATCCGGGGCGGCGTGCGCCAACGGTCTGCGGCGCTCCCATTCGCGGTGGGCGCTTACATCACGGCGGCGTACTGGTTCACCGCCTCCACCTCATTCGCCAATCCTGCGGTCACGCTCGCCCGCGCCGCAACCGACACGTTCGCTGGCATCCGACCGGCGGACGCCCCGGGGTTCATCGTGGCGCAGTTGCTCGGCGCGGGGGCGGCCACCGCGCTGTTCCAGTGGCTTCTGCCGCCTCAGGCCCGCGTGCGGTCGGGGGAGACCAGAAGCCGTGATGTCGCCAGGCGTGTTGTGGCGCACACGGAGACCGTGCGATGAGAGCGGAGGCGACGCTCAGTCACACGGCCGCGAGAGCGCTCTACGACCGGATCGGGCGGTGGCAGGACACGCAGCGGTTCTACGAGGACGATGCCACGGCTGACCTGATCGCCCGTTCCGACCTGCGGCATGCCCAATCCGTCTTCGAGTTCGGCAGCGGGACGGGACGCCTCGCGGAGCGCCTGCTGCGCGATCACCTTCCGGCAACCGCCCGCTACCAGGGCATCGACATTAGCTCCTCGATGGTGGCGCTCGCCCGTCAACGCCTCGCGCCCTGGCAGAGCCGCGCCGCCGTGGAGCAGTCGGACGGGTCGCCGCACATCCAGGCTCCCGACAAGCGATTCGACCGCTTCGTCTCGACCTACGTGCTCGACCTGCTGAGCGTCGAGGACATCGTGCTCGTTGTCCAAGAGGCGCATCGCCTCCTGGCACCGGAGGGGCTGCTCTGCCTCGTCAGCGCGACGCACGGTCGAACGCTGCTGGAACGGCTCGTCATGGGCGTGGCCGGGCGGCTGCATGCCCTGTCTCCCAGCCTGGTCGGAGGCTGCCGGGCCATCGACCTCCGGTCGTTCCTGGAGGCCAGCCACTGGCGAGTGGTTCATCGTAACCTCGTCAGCAGGTGGGGGATCGTCTCGGAGGTAGTGGTCGTGACCCCGACGAGCGTAACGTGACGACTGTCCTCTTCGCCTGCGTCCACAACGCCCGGCGCTCGCAGATGGCGGCGGCCTTCTTCAACGGGCTGGCCGACGCCACGAAGGCTCGCGCCATTTCCGCAGGGACCGAGTGAGCCCCTCGGCATCACCATCGAGGCGTGGCCGGCGGGGCCGTCGAAGCCATGCGCCACAGGCGGCCCTCCCTGGTTGTGGCCCGGCGCAGCCTCTACCCCCGCCGAGGCGATCCGACAAGGGGCGATGCCGTCGCTCGCGTTGCTGAGCCGCCATGTGATAGCGCGGCATTCCAACGGGAGTTGCGCGGCTGCCCGGCGGCTTCAGCACCTAGTCGTCGGGCGGCGGAAGGAGCGCCATGGGCGGCAAGTCCGCAAGGCGAGCACAGCGGGACTATGTCCCTGCGGCGCCCCAACTCTGGCTCTACGACTTCTTGGTCGCCGTCCTGGCGCGGGAATCACGCTGGCGCCCGGCTCTGGTTCGTCAGATTGCGCCCACCGCCGAGGACGCGATGGCTGACATCGGTTGCGGCACCGGATCGCTCATGGCGCTCATCAGCAGGACCGCCCCGCCGGCTGTTCTGATTGGAATCGATCCTGATCCCGCCATCCTGGAGCGCGCCCGGCGCAAGACGGAGGCGGCAGGGGCAACCGTGGAGTTGAAGGTCGGCTATGCCCGGGACGCCGCAGCGCTCCTTGACGGACGCGGCATCAACAAGATCGTGTCGAGTCTCGTATTTCATCAGGTGCCCATGGCCGAAAAGCGGGCGGGGTTGGCGGCCATGCGCGCCGCCTTGGTTCCCAACGGCGAACTGCACGTGGCCGACTACGGCCTCCAGCGCACGGCGCTCATGCGCCAGCTCTTTCGTATCGTTCAAAAGGGTGACGGCTATGAGAACACGGAGCCCAACGCACGCGGCGTCCTACCCAAGTTGATGAAGGACGTCGGCTTCCGTGCCGTTGAAGAGACCACCGTCATTGCGACGCCCACCGGCTCAATCTCCCTCTACCGAGCGGAGCGAGGCCCGTGAGCACACTCAAGTGCCGTACAGGCTCTTCGAAGTCCTCGCTCGCGCCGGTCTGGCGATTGAAGAGACTCGGTTCGACCTTGGAGGACCGGCGCCCCGCCCCCCACGCCAAGCGGTACGTGGACGGCTTGCGGCTTTGGCAACCAACGGCAACAAAAACGGCGGGGCAGGCGAGCTAACCATGCGATTCTCTAGGTGGTAGCCCAGCCCCAAGAGACATGCGGCGCATGTACCATTGCCGGGGCGGGCAAGACCAACCGGCGCGGCGCCGCGGATAGCGGATATTGGTTGACGCCGCCACCGGAAGTGTCGTAGCCAGGCCGGCCAGGAGGTTCTCCGCACGATGGAGATTCGCAGCCTCGGCGTCCTCGGCGCCGGTCAGATGGGGCTCGGCATCGCGCAGGCCGCGGCCCGCGCCGGCTTCGACACGATCATGGCGAAGGCCACCCCGGGGGCGCTCGACGCGCAGCGGGCCAGGGTCGAGAAGCAGCTCCACAAGGACGTCGAGCGCGGCCGGCTGACGGCCGCCGACCACGGCGCGCTGCTCGAGCGCCTGCGCTGGACGATCCACCTGCACGACCTCGCCGACGTCGACCTGGTCATCGAGTCGATCGTCGAGGAGCTGGCGGTGAAGCGGGACCACTTCGGGCGCCTCGACGAGATCGTGAAGGCGGAGGCGATCTTCGCCACCAACACCTCGACGCTGACCGTGACCGAGCTGGCCGCCGCCACCGGCCGGCCCGAGCGCTTCGTCGGCCTCCACTTCTTCAACCCGGTGCACGCCATGAAGCTGGTCGAGGTGGCGCCGGGCCTGAAGACGTCGGCGGAGACGGTGGAGACCTGCGTCGCCTTCGCCAAGCGGCTCGGCAAGGCGCCGGTCGTGGTCGCCGACTCGACCGGCTACATCGTGAACCGCCTCCTCGTCCCCTACATGGTCGACGCGATCGGCTGCCTCGAGCGCGGCCTCGGCTCGATCGCCGACATCGACGCGGCGATGCAGAACGGCGCCAACCACCCCATGGGCCCGCTCGCGCTCGCCGACTTCATCGGGCTCGACATCGTCTTCCACATGGCCTCGCTCCTGCAGGCGGAGTACAGGGAGCCGCGCTTCGCGCCGCCGCCGCTCCTGCGCCGCATGGTGCTGGCCGGGTACCTCGGGCGGAAGACGGGCAGCGGCTTCTACGACTACGGCCAGCATCCGCCCGCGCCGCGCGACGCGCTCGTGCGCCGGGACGGCGCGCAGGGCTGACGGGCTTCAGCCTGCCGTCGCGGGCGCGGCCGCCGAGGACGCGAGCCGCAGCACGTCGAGATAGCCGCGCGCCACGCAGGCGTCCCGCAGCACACCGCGCTCGCGCAGCAGCCGGTGCATGCGCGGCAGGTGGTAGTGCGGCACCGCCATCACGAGGTGGTGCTCCAGGTGATAGTTGACGCGGTTCGGCGCGAGCAGCAGACGCTCCCACCAGCGCGCGAGCGTCGTGCGCGTGTTGCGGAGCGGGTCGGCGGGGTCGGGCACCATGCCGTGCTCGGCGATCGAGCGGAGCCGCATCGCGAGGCTGTAGGTCGTGAGCCATGCCCCCACCCAGAGGAGGTAGAGCGCCGGGTGCCCGGCGAGAGCGAGCACGCCGAGCAGCACGCCGTTGGTGATGACGACCCCCCGGAGCGCCTCCAGCCCGGCGTCGAAGTTCCGCTTGACGCGGCCCCGCGACAGGCCGAGGTCGCGGCGCACGGTCGCCTTCAGGCGCTTCCAGCCCGTCTGGCCCGAGAGGTCGCGCCAGATCTTCCGCCGCATGCTCGCACGCGTCACCGGGAACGGCGTGGCGAGCGGCAGGTCGGGATCGCGCTCCGTCCACGTCTGCGCGTGGTGCTGGAGGTGGTAGGGGCGGTACGGGTAGAGGTCGCTCCACACGGGGTACGCGCACAGCCAGTTGCCGACCAGGTCGTTCCACCGCCGGTCCTCGAGCAACGTCCGGTGCGCCGCCTCGTGCATGAGGACGGCGAGGCCGAGCTGCCGGCCGCCGATGACGAAGAGAGCGACCACCACGGTGAGGAGGTGCGGCCAGTGGCCGACCAGGGCAAGGGCCGCGCCGATGACGGCCCAGTCGATCGCGATCGAGAACCACGAGCGCCAGTCGCGCATCGCGCAGAGCTCGCGCACCTCGGCGTCGGAGAGCGCCTCGCGCCAGGCCTCGGCCATGACTTCCCGACCATAGCGCCGGTCGGTGGCGTCCTTCAACCGCCGCCGTGGTCCGTCACCTCGACCTTCACGCCCCGGCGCTGGCCGGGCTCCCGGGCGAACGCTCCGCACGAAGACGTCGTGGAGGTGGGTCGGATCGATGACGTTGCCGAGCGCGACGGCCGTCATGTAGTCGATGTGAACGACTCGCCGGGCTTCACGTCCCTCGGCGTCGAGAAGACGGAGGCAGGCGGCAGGATCATGCTCGCGAGGTCACTCGTCTCGGGACGGAACGAGGTGGGCACCTGGAGAGCCGGCAACCGCTCGCAATGACCCTGCCGCCGACGCTCTCGAGGTGGATGACCCTGGTCGAGAAGTATGTCTTCTCGCTGTTCTTCCTCCTCCTCGCCTACAAGCAGCTCCACGCACTCGGCACGTCCGTCGCACTGCTCGGCGAGCGGTGGGCGCTGCCTCTCGGTCCGAGCGGTCTGTTTGCCGTGTCGGTGAGGGACGTCCTGATCTTCGCCTTCGAGCTCTTCGTCGGGCTCACCCTCCTCTTCAATCGCGCTCCGGTGAGGCAGCCGGAGAAGGCGCGGGACATCCTCGTCCCCTTGCTCGGAACCTTCTTCATCTACACCTTCGCCTTCGCCACCCGGGCGCCCGCCCCGCTCAGGGAAAACCTGATGCCCGCCGCCTTGCGGGACGTGGCCGCGGTCGTGGCCCTCCTGGTGAGCGTCGTGGGCTATGCAGTCGCCGTCTGGTCGGTCGTGTGTCTCGGACGCTCCTTCGCGCTCCTCGTTTCCGTGCGGACGCTCGTTCGTCGCGGGCCCTATCGGTACGTTCGTCATCCGATGTACCTCGGCTACATCCTTCTGTTCGCCGGGATCCTGATCGGAGCCCTCTGCCCGATCGTCATCGCGTTGACGGTGGTCTGTGTCTCGCTGACGGTCTGGCGTGCGCGGCTCGAAGAGGACGCCCTCACGCGACACGGCAGGAAGTATCGCGAATACGCGACGCAGACCGGCTTCCTCCTGCCGAGGCTCCGCGCATCGCGTCCGCTCTGAGCTGCCGGTCCGCCGGCCCGAGGGCGTCCCCGAGGGCCGTCCCTTGACCCCTGTCGACGCAGCGTGTTAGCTGCCTCGCGCTTCTTCGCGTCGGGCCAATGCGGTTCTACGAGTACGAAGCCAAGGCCCTCTTCGCCCGCCACGGCACGCCGCT
>Ga0209058_1004776_pt1 | contig 10724 bp, 8 predicted proteins | sample GraSoiAngelo_147_FD_185904 | JGI IMG/M metagenome (GOLD analysis project Ga0209058, IMG submission 185904) | Grasslands soil microbial communities from the Angelo Coastal Reserve, California, USA - 14_1009_05_40cm (SPAdes) (version 2) | ecosystem: Environmental > Terrestrial > Soil > Grasslands ... | reverse complement strand
CGAAAGCCCCACCATGCCGCTCGCGCCCGCCGTGCCTCGCAGGCGGCGGCGCCTGCCCGTCCGCGTGGGCGTGGCCGCTTCCGGCGTGCTCCTGCTCGGACTCGCCCTCGGCGTGATGCGCCTGACCGCGCGCCGCGGCGATGCACCCCTCGGTCCGGCGCAGGTCCCGGCGCCGCTGCCGACCGTGCAGGCGGCCAAGCCGCCGCCGGCCGCCGAGCCGCGCGCGGCGCGGCCGTCCGGCGGCAAGCTCCGAGTGCTGACCAGTCCCTCCGACGCCGAGATCCTGATCGACGGCCGCCACGTCGGCGTGGGTAGTGCCTTCGACCTCCCGCTGGCTGTAGGCGAGCGGCGGCTCGAGGTGCGAGCGACGGGATACAAGTCGTTCGACACGACGCTCGTCGTCACGGCGGGCAGCACGGTCGCACTAGGCCGAATCACCCTCCCTGTGGGTGAGCGGGAGCCGTGAGGCGTCTCGCCCTTGGCCTGGCGCTGGTGGTGGCAGCGTCGCCGGCGGTCCGCGCCCAGACCGAGACCGCCGACCTGCTGCGCCAGGCGCAGGAGCTGTACGAGCGGCTCGAGATCGAGCGCGCGTTGCCGCTGCTGCGTCAGATCGTGTCGCCGAGCTGGCCCCACCAGGTCACGAAAGAGCAGCGAGTCCAGGCCTTTACCTACCTCGGCGCCTCGCTCGCTCTGACCGGCGTGCGCGACTCGGCCCTACTCTACTTCCGAGGCGCGATCGAGCGGGACCCCTTCACCGACCTGGATGCGCGGCGCTTCACGCCGGCTCAGCTGGCCCTGTTCCGGCAGGCACGGCGCCTCACATTCGCCGTGGCGGTCCGCCCGGTCGCCGCGGCACGCATCGATCCCCGCACGGAGCGCGCCACCTTCACGGTCGTGACCACTCATGTGGCGTCCCTTCGAGTTGAACTGCGGCCAGCCGGCGACCAGACCGCGGTCGTGCTGTTCCACGATGTCAATGACGGCTTGCGCGAGGTGCCGTGGGACGGCCTGCTGCCTGGTGGCCATCTGGCCCCGCCTGGCCGATACGCGCTGGCCGTCGTCGGCCGGAGCCAGCTGGTCAGTCGCTCCGACTCGATGCAGGTCTACTTCACGGTGGCGCACGAGGCACCGCCGCTCGAGGACACGCTCCCCGAGCTTGCCCCGGACCAGCTCCTTCCCGAGCGGCTGAACGCGTCGGCGGGCCGGAAGGACCTTCTCAAGGGCCTGGGTGTCGCCGTCGGAGCGCTGGTCGCATCCAGCGTCGCGGCCAACAGCGACCTCGGGCGTGACGGCCGCGTGCTGGCGATCGCCGTGGGTGGCATGGCGGGGATCGCCGGCGTGTCGGCCTTGCTGAACGCCCGCCATGAGCGCGACCTCCCCGCCAATGTCGCGGAGAACAGCCGGCGCCGTACCGCCCGGGCAGCCGCGAATGCCAGCATCGCGCGCCGCAATGCCGAGAAGGTGGCGCAGACCGTGTTGGTCATCGTGCCGGCGGCCGGAGTGGGTCCGTGAACCGGGGGGGGGACGGCCCTACCGCGCCTGGCGCGGTCGCCGTGCGAGTCGTGCTCGCTCTCTCGCTCGCACCGGCGGCCGGGATCGCGCAGATCACGCTGTCCGGGACCGCGGCGGCATCGCTCGTCGTGCATCAGGTGAACATCGGATACGGCGTCGAGGAGTCGAGCGGCCTGCTGTTGGCTGGGGAAGGCGGGGTGACGTTCCGCTCGCGGGTCGGGCTCGCGATTCGTGCCGCGGGAGGGTCCTTGTCCACCTCGACGGCCGGGGCCGAGAACCGGGATATCGGCGAGGTCGGGGTCGAAGCGAGCGTCATCCCGGCACCGTGGCTCGCGCTGCGCGCGAGCGCGACGTCGCGGACCTATTCCACCGCGATCGCCCGGCAGCGTTGGACCATCGTGGGGGTCGGGGCCGAGGCGCGCCTCGACTTCGCGACGAGCCCGGTGCGGGGGGTGCTACGCGGCGGCCTGCTCCCCGTCGTCACCGTGAAGGGCCTGCCCGAGCCCGACGTCGCGCTCACCGCAGGGGCGGGGATTGAGTACTGCACCGGCTCGGTCATCGGCGGGCTGTTCTACGGGCTCGAGCGGTATGACTTCCCGGACGTGGGAGCGGGGCGCCGCCTCGAGCAGGTGAACACGCTGACGTTCCGCTTCACCGTGCACCGTGGCGGCCGCCGCGTCACGCCGCAGTAACTCAAAGCTTCGCTCTGAGCTAGCATCGTCGCGTGACACCGCCCGCCGCCTCGTTCGCGAACCCGTAGCGTGCCACGCGCCCCGTCATGGGCACGCTCGCCGGCGACGATGGCGCGGTTGAGGACGCCGACCGAGGCAACCGGCACGACGGCAGCTCAGCGCCCTGGTCGGTCCCATCCTACGGGCTCCGTTCGTGGACCGGTGTCGCGTTTGACACCCCCAATGCCGCGAAAGCGCCCTAAACGGCTCCAGGCCCAATGCGCAGATTCATTCGGGGTGCCCCAAGCGTAGTCCGCGGTCGGCGCCCAGGCATCGCAGCCTTCGGGGGTCGTCATGAGCTGGATCGGTGTCGGGTTGCTCGCCGCCGGCATCCTCGCCGCGCAGGGGATCTCTACCCTAATGCGCCAGGATCGGACGCCGGAAGTCCGTTTCTTCGGTGCACTCACGCTGCTGCTCGCGGGTCTCGGTCTCGTGGCTTGCGGGCCGTTGTTCGTCGGACGGCTCGTACTCAGTCCGGAGCTCGGCACCGTGATGGTGGAAGGATCACTCGCTCGGTTCGCGTTGGCGGTCGGCATCGCCGGTGGCTGCGTGGCCGGCGGCCTGGGTTGGCACGTGGCTCGATTGGGCGCCGGCTGGGCAAGTCGTCTGCCGTGGCTCCTCGGGGTGGGCGCGGGCGTCGGCGTCGTGGCGGCTACCCGTTTACTCCCCTTCAATCCCGACGACGCAGCCACGCTGCGGGTCTACGCGTACGACCTGTGGTGGCCAGTGCCCTTGATCTGGCTCTCGGTTTGCGTTGTGGATACGGCGCTCATCGTGCTGCGCGCGGGCAGCACACTGTGGCGCTGGTGGGCGGCCACGATCTTGATTTCGGCCATCGGGTTCCGCGCGCTGGCCCGACCGACCCTCGTGGACCCGACGTCTAGAGCCCTGTGGCTGGCCGCCTTGGTGGGCTCCGGGTTGTCGGCCTTGGGGCTGACCGTGACTTGTGCGCGGCGCGCGATCCTCGCTCATCGTGAAGGGACGCTCCACGCGCCGTCGCTCAAGCGGCCCACGCTCCGACAGAGCATCCTCTTGACGGGGCTGACCCTGGTTTCGCTCAGTGTAATCTTCCCCTTCGTCTTCTACCTGAACGTCGACACCGCGCTGCTGCTGGCGATGTTCATCATCGGCTGGACACTCATCGCGGAGCTGACCGAGGGGGGGCCACTCCAGAAGCTGGCGCAGACGATCGTGACGGCGGAGGTGCCGCACGCACGAGTCTTACTGGCCGAATGGTGGCGACAGGTCCGCGCGCGGCTCACCGGCTGGGCGCAAGGGCTCGGCGCGCACCTCAAGGGACTGGTGAGCCCCGGATCTTGGCCCGCCGCTCTCCTGAGGGTGATTGCGCTGGTGGTCGCCCTGGTCGTCTTGAGCGAGATCCCGAATTCCGGCAAGACGATCATCGAGCCGTTCAATGCCTCCCGCCCCACCGGCCCGGACAAGGTCGGCCGGGCCTTCTCGGACCGGTTATTCCACGACCTCGGCCTCCTCGACCAGCAGCTGCAGCCGTCGGTGGTCACGCCGGAGGGAGGCGCCGGGAAAATACGCTACGTCACGATGGGCGTCGGGACGGGGATGACCAATGCGGCCCTCGGGGAGATCAAGGACATTGCAGTGGCCGGGGTCCACATTCCGTTGACGCTCCTAGTCGCGCCGGTCCAGGGTCCCATGCACGCCCTGCTCAACGTGCGCGTGATCACCGGCAACGTCGAGGCCGACCGGCGCAGTTACACGGTGCTTGCCAGTGCGAGCACGGGAATGACGTGGACCGCGTCCGTGCCGCGCGACGGGTCCAAGGTCGCCGATACGTCCGCCGCCGATGACGCGGCGACGGATCTCGCCGAGCGGCTGGCGTTCAAGATCATCAGTACCGATCGGCGGTTCACGCCACTGGGGATGACGACGTCGTGGGATGCGTTTCAGGCGTTCCGCGAGGGACTCGAAGCCTGGAGCGACTTCAAGGCTCGGAACGAAGCCGATGCCCAGACGTACGACGGTCTCACCCGCGCCATTGCCCGCTTTCAGGAAGCGACCAAGCAGGATCCCGCCTTCGCGCTGGCGCACTACCGCCTCGGAGTGGCCCTCGAGGACGACGGCCAGCCGATGGCCGCCGCGCAGGCATTCCGCGCGGCGTTGAGCGCCGACCCGCACTTCGTGGCCGGCTATAACGCACTCGCTTACCACCTCTTCTTCTTTGACGACTATTACTACGCGACGGCCGCTGCTTTGCCTCCCAAGGCACCGTCTACGGAGGTTGCCCGTCAGGCGCGCCGCGACGAAGCTCGCGCCCTCTGGCAGCGCGCGATCCTGCTCGCGGAGGGCGATGCCCAGACCAAGGCGTCGGCGTACTACGGGTTGTGTCGGTACGCGCTCGAAGCCAGACAGTTCGGCGCCGCGTATTTCTACTGCACACGCGCCGGCAAGATCTACGCGGAGTTATCCCGCGAGGTGCTGTCGGCGCTGCGAGGTCGGGACGCCGAGGCCTCCGCGCTCAACGCGCTGGGCGTGGCGCTGGAACTCAGCGACGCCCTCCACGAGGACTCAGTGGCCGAGGACGAGTGGTCCTGTCAGGCGAGGGAGGTAGCTGCGAGCGGGACGGTGAAGCGGGCGACCATCACGCACAGTTGGTATGCCGCGACTGCGCTCCCGTATTACCGCCGAGCGATCGCGCTGCAGCCCAATGACCTCACTGTGCAGTGCAACGCGGCGAGCACGGCCTACGTGTTGGGCGACACGCACCCGATGCGGGCGCTCGAGTCGCTGGCCGCCGCGCACCGCACGCTAGCGGACGGGTACCGGGAGAGCGCCAAGGGGGCGGGTAGCGACACGGTGGCGTCGGCCTCCTATCGGCTCGCGCTGGAACAGTACCAACGGGCCATCGAGCTCGATCCCGCAGACGTGGTTTCCCTGAACGGATACGCGTACGCCTTCTGGAGCTGGCGACTCGGGTGGCCGGCCTCCAGGGAACCGACCACGGCCATGGCCGAAAGCGCGGAGGCGCACGCCCGCTCCGCGGTCACGCTGACCGCCACACAGCGGAGCGCTCTGGAGGCCATCGTTCGATCCACGTTGGGCGAGGTTCTGCTAGCGGAGGCCAGACCGCACGAGGCCATCGTCGAGCTGCGGTACATACTCGACCATAACCTCGCGCCGAAGCACGCCTCCTACGACGAGCTCCGTTGGGACCTGGCCGAGGCCGATCTCTGCGCCGCCCACAACGACGAGGATGCCCGGCTGACGGATTCACGCCACATCCAGGCAATGAAGATGGAGGCGGGTGAGCTGCTCGAAGGCATCCGACACAACGAGGAGCCGCGCGAGTTTCGGCCGTTCAGCAACGCGCCCCGCCGCCTGGACCCGGCGCACACTCAGCTGGCCTGCCAACGCAGGTTCGCGCTGCAGAGCGTCGGCGATTCGGCCGAGACGTGGTTTCGGCTGCTCGAGGGCCGACCCCACTACTCGGCGTACAAGATCTGCCGTTGGCTCGGCGTGCTCGGCGACGCGTACGATGGCTCGCTCGAGCCCCTCGACAGCCTCTGGCTACACGTCTGGGGTTCCGGGGTGGACGGACGCATCCGGGTCGGCGACGCCCCGCGCGACGCGATCTTTCTGTCGTACACGCCGAGGAACAGCCACGGCGAATACCTCGCCCGGCTGGAGAATGCTGCCGGTGGGCCGGCCTCCGGCGCGTACGAGATCGCAACGTTCGCCAATGATCGCCCCGATCGCTGTCCTAGAAACCAGATCGAACTGACCTTCATTCGAGAGCGCTAGCGGGAGGGCCCGGTGCCCAGGAGCGCGGTTTACGCGAGACGCGGAACGTCCCACGAATCCGTGCGACGTTCATCTGGCTAGTCCAAGGGACGTCCGTGTCTGTCGCATCGGAGCTTCTCTTCCGTGTGAGTGTGCCGTGCGGGACGTCTGCCACCACTCTTGCCACCAGCGCGCGACCCTGCGACGGCTAGTCGCAGAGTCGACGCTGGGAAGTCAGAGGACATTCCTCTCCGCTGATGGCGCGGTCCTGAGCGCCTTCGGCCGCGCGAGCGACGCGATCCGCGAGGGCGAGCGTGTGATCCACATCATGCCCGTGTCGAAGGATGCCATGGAGGGACCGCTGATGCTGGCCAACCTCGCGCGGATCTACGTGCTGCTGGGGGAGCGAGAAAAGGCCATCGATCAGTTGGAACTCGTGCTCTCTCGACCCGGTCCGCTCTCGGCCAACTGGCTCAAGGCCGATCCGTTCTGGGATCCTGTGCGGACAAGCCCGCGGTTCCAGCAACTGGCTGCGGCGAGGAACTAGTGGACTTCACGTTCTAGTCGCCGGTTAGGGGTTGCACACCTCCCAGTGAATTGCGAGCTTCCGCACCTCGTGGAGAGGTGGCCGAGTGTTGGTAGACGCCATCGCTTGCTAGGTGGCGCCCCCTATCCTTCATAGAATCCCGCCGAGATGAAGAAGAAAGAATACCAGAGCTAGGAGTGCGGCCCCACTCCGCGCCGCGTGGAAGCGATTCCACCTTGCGAGCAGTGCGGCAGCCTTCGACGAACCCTCGTCCAGGTTCGGATCGGAGAGGCCGCGATTTGTGGGGAAGATGACGATGAGGGTAAACGGCACGACGCTCCCAATACCACTAGACCTCTCCGAGTCTTATACTCCGAGGTCCGTTCGACCGAAAGGTCGTTCGCTGACATCAATTGACGAGGGAGATCAGGATCGATCGTGCAGACAGTCCCCGCAACTCGTTCCGTGCGGAGTAAACATGCCGCCGGCCGCTGTCCGGCGCCACACAGCGGTTATCCTAGGCACCGTCCTAACATCCGCCCCGCAGCCCCTGGATCACCTTTCGCCTCGGAGCCGAACATGTCATCGAATACGAACGTCGGGCTGTTGCACGGCCCGCGCTCTGCGCGCTGTACGCTTCCCATTCTCGTCGGCCTCCTTGCGCTCGCCGCCCCGCTCGTCGGTCAAGCGAGACGAGGCCACGTCTATCACGTCAATTTCTATCAGGTCCGGCCCGGCGAGGAGAAGGCATACGATTCGGCGCTCGTCAGTGTCGTGACTCCGGTATTCGACGAGTTGGTGAAGCGCAAAGCGGTGGTGTCGTATCTGTTGCTCACCAAGACTGCCGGCTCCGGGGAGTACACGAATGTCGTCATTGTGGAGGTCGCAGCACCGTCGGCCGCGGAGGGCACTTTCCAACGGGAACTCGAGGCAGCCACGCAGTCGGTGTTCCACAAGTCTTGGAGCGACGCGACCGTGCGGTTCTCCGAGCTGCGCCGATTCATGCACGCCGAGCAGTACACGGCGGCTGGCCAACGGCCCTAGCGGCGGCATAACACGCGTGTGATGACCTGGCGCCTCGCGGGCCGGCTGTCGGACATGCTGCGCGGTTACGTCTACTGCAACGGCGCGGGTGAGCCGCCCCGAACACACGCTGGATGTCCACACGGCATACCTTCGGCGTGCATTGCGCGCAGGCAGGCATTCCGATCGTCCGCATCCAGCGGCTGCTTGGGCACTCGACCCCCGTGATGGCATTGCGCTACATGAAGCACGTGCCGGAGAATTATTTCGCGGCAGACGCGGCGCGCGTGGCTGCGAGTCTGTCGGGCATCGCCGATCGAGAAGCGAGCGCTCAGGCAGAGCCTACCCGGCAGGGGCTCAAGACAAGCTAGCGGACACGGTGTGCCACCATTCTTGCCACCAGTCGACTCGGCGCCCGCATGTTGAGCAGTTGGTAGGGGGTTGCGTAAGCCCAAGTGAGTTGCGACGTTCTGCTCTCGTGGGAGAGGTGGCCGAGTGGCTGAAGGCGGCGGTTTGCTAAACCGTTATAGGGGCTAATACCCCTATCGGGGGTTCGAATCCCCCCCTCTCCGTACCTCACCCCATGTCCATCCGCGTCCGCTTCGCTCCGTCCCCCACAGGCTATCTCCACGTCGGCGGCGCCCGCACCGCCCTCTTCAACTGGCTGTACGCGCGCCACGAGGGCGGCAAGTTCCTGCTGCGGATCGAGGACACGGACAAAGAACGCTCGTCCGAGGAGCACACCCGCGTGATCCTCGACGGCCTCACCTGGCTGGGCCTCGACTGGGACGAGGCGCTCGTGTTCCAGGGGGCCCGCATCAAGCGCCACCAAGAGACAGCCGACAAGCTGCTCGCCGAGGGAAAGGCCTACCTGGACGATGGAGCGATCCGGCTCACCGTCCCGCCCGGAGAGATCGCGTGGGACGACGCGGTCCACGGTCGGATCTCGTTCCAGGGCGCCGACATCAAGGACTTCGTGATCCTCCGGTCCGACCGCACGCCGCTGTACAACCTCGCGGTGGTCGTGGACGATCTCGACATGCAGATCACGCATGTGCTGCGCGGCGACGACCACATCTCGAACACGCCCAAGCAGATCGCGCTGTACCGCGCGCTCGGGGGGGGCGCCGCGCTGCCGGTGTTCGGTCACGTCCCGATGATCAACGGGCCCGACGGGAAGAAGCTCTCCAAGCGCCACGGCGCCACGGCCGTGGGCGACTACCAGCACATGGGGATCCTCCCGGCCGCCATGCGCAACTTTCTGGCGCTGCTCGGCTGGAGCCCCGGCGGCGACCGCGAGATCATGACGCGCGAGGAGATGGTGCGGCTCTTCTCGTTCGCCGGGATCCAGCAGAAGAGTGCCATCTTCGACATGACCAAGCTCGAGTGGATGAACGGGCAGTATCTCTCCGCCACGTCGGCCGAGGAGCTCTACCCGCTCGTCGCACCACAGCTGGCACAGCTGGGCCTGAACGGGCGGAAGGACGCCGTGCTCCGGGCGATCGCCGCGGTGAAGACCCGCTCGCGCACGACGCTCGACGTGGCGAAGCAGGTCGCCGTCCGGCTCGATACCAGGTTCGTGCAGCTCGACGAGAAAGGCGCGAAAGAGATCGCCAAGGATCCGGCGGGCTACAAGGCGTCGCTCGAGGCGAGCCTCGCCGTGCTCCGGAGAGTCGACTGGACGCCGGAGACGCTCGAGCAGCACCTGCGCGGGCTGGCGGAGCAGCGCGGCGTGGCGGCGGGCAAGGTCTTCCAGCCAATCCGCATCGCCCTGACGGGCGGCACGGTGTCGGAGCCGGTGAACGAGCTGTTGTATGTGGTGGGGAAAGAGGCGGCGCTGAAGAGATTGGAGAGCGCAATTTCGGGAAGTATCCCGGGCTGAGAGCCCGGGCTCGGCGCGATGTGCGCCCTCTAAGGGCGCATCCCAGGCCCGAGCGTCCCCTCTCAGGGGACGACCTTCGCGGTATCCGCCTTCGCCCCGGTCGTATCCCCTCGCGCCCGCTTTTCCGCGTCGCGCTCGGCCTGCTTGCGCGCACGCAGCTCGCGCACGTACTGCTTGAACAGCTGCAGCGTCTCGGTGCGCCGCGCGGCCTGCATCAGGTCCTGCCGCATCTCGTCGAGCTGGCGCGCGCGCAGCTGCTCGTCGTAGTTGCCCTGCGGGAGGCTGATCGGCAGCAGCGCGAGCGCCGCCGTCGGGATCTTGATCCCCGCCACGTGGATGTACTGCGAGTCGATGCCGAATACCTTGCCCGCCACATCCGTCGTCCAGGTGGGCTTTTGACGCCCGCGCTGTTCCTGATCGATCATTACGTTGAGCGAGTCCACCATGGCGCGCAGTCGCCGCACCACCACGGTGTCCCGCTGCTCCGGCGGGGCGTAGAGCGCGTCGGCGACTTCGGCGGGGAGACCGGGACGCGGCAGCACCCACAACCGGCCGTCGCCTGCCTCGGGGGGATTCACGATGTGCGGGCCGACGGCGACGGGGCTCGCCGCGAGGGTCGTGTCCGGCTTGCCGACCGGCGCCGGCACCGCCGGCGTCGTGTCCGGCACGGCCGCCTGCGGCAGCGGCCGGCCCATCCCGCCGCTCGGGCCCTTGCCGGGCCGCGTGCCCCCGTACGGCGGCAGCTCGAGCAGCTGCGGGGTGCTGGGCGGAATGATCGTGATCAGGCCCTGCGGGCGATCGATGCGCCACGACCCGGTGATCGCGAGCGCGATCAACGCGACGTGCAGCGCCGCGCTCGCGGCCACGCCGCGGGTGAGGCGCCACCCGGGGGGGCGGACCGGGAACCGCCGCAGCTCAAACAGTGGCGAGCACCTTTCCCAGCCGCTCCGCGGCCTCGACCAGCCGCGGCGCGCCGACTGTCAGCGCGATGCGGAAGAATCCCTCCCCACCGGCACCAAAGGCGCTCCCGGGAAGCGTCACCACCCCTGCGTCCTCGAGCGCCCGTCGCTGAAACGCGGCCGACGGCACGCCCTCGGGAAGCGGGACCCAGACGTACATCGTGGCCTGCGGCGTCTCGGGCTCGAACCCCTGCGACCGCAGCACGGGCAGCATCGCGTCGCGACGCTCCTTGAACCGCGCCACGTAGCCGCGCGCCAGGGACTCGGCCTGCGACAGCACCGCCGCGCCCGCCGCCTGCACTGCGAGAAACGCGCCCGTGTCGACGTAGTTCTTCACG
>Ga0209058_1004775_pt1 | contig 10724 bp, 9 predicted proteins | sample GraSoiAngelo_147_FD_185904 | JGI IMG/M metagenome (GOLD analysis project Ga0209058, IMG submission 185904) | Grasslands soil microbial communities from the Angelo Coastal Reserve, California, USA - 14_1009_05_40cm (SPAdes) (version 2) | ecosystem: Environmental > Terrestrial > Soil > Grasslands ... | reverse complement strand
TCGATCACTTGAGGTCCCATCTCGACTCCGGGCGGCGGCACCGCGAAGAGCCGGAGCTGGTAACCCTCCTTCTTGGCCACGGCCTCCACGATCGGGATGCCCTCGCGACCGGCCGGGTTGTCGTAGTAGATGTGAGCGATCTTCGCGCCCTTCTTGGCCCCGTGGTCCTTGATGAACTGCATGCCGGCGCCCGCCTGAGACCAGTAGGTCGCGGCCATCGGGAAGATGTACGGCCAGGCCGTGCCGTCCGTGGAGTCCGCTCGGCCGAACCCCGGCGTGATGCCCGGGATCTTGTCGTCCATGTGCCGCGGCGTCAGCGCGTACACGATCGGCGTCCCGTAGTCGAACGTGGCCACCGCGCCGTCGCGCTTGAGCCGCTCGTAGGCCTCCACGCCGCGGTCCACCGTGTACCCGTGCTCGATCTCCGTGTACTCGAGCTTGTGGCCGAGCACACCGCCCTTCTTGTTGACGAGGGCCACGTAGTCGGTCAGGCCGGGGCAGATCTCCACCCCGACGACCTTGGTCGCCCCGGTGCGGTCGCACTGTCCACCGAACTTGATGACGTGACTGGCCATCGCCGGCACCACCAGCCCCACCACCAGCGCGATGGTGAGAACCGCTGTCAACCATCCTCTGACTTTCATGTCGCCCTCCTTGTCAGTGGCACGACAGGATCGAACGCCCCATCTCCTCAATATGAATACGGCCACAGACGAAAGTACCGTTTCACGTTGCCCCACATCCGGAAGAGCCCCTCCGGCTCGATGGCCAAGAACAGGATGATCAGCCCGCCGAAGATGATCAGTCTGAGGTTCGCCAGGAAGTCGGCGATCGCCGCGTACTTGAAGCCGAAGAGGGCGGCGCCGCCCTCGACCACGTATACGAGCACGATCGGCAGCAGGGTGATGAAGACGGCGCCGAAGACCGAGCCCAGCACGCTGCCCAGCCCTCCGATGATGATCATCGCCAGGTACGACACCGAGGTGGCGAGCGTGAAGTGCTCGTAGTTGGCGATCTTGAGATAGTAAGTCCACAGAGCGCCCGCCACCCCCGCGTAGAAGGAGCTGACGGCGAACGCGAGGAGCTTGTAGCGGAAGATGTCCACGCCGATGATCTCGGCCGCGACGTCGCGGTCGCGGACGGCGATGAACGCGCGACCGACCCGGCTCCGCACGAGGTTCAGGGCCGCCACGTAGGCGACGATCGCGACGGGCAGCACCATGAAGTAGCGTCGATACTCGCTGTTGATCTCCCAGCCGAGGAACGTGGGCGTCGGCACGTAGATGGTCGATTGCACGCCGCCGCTGATCCAGGTGCTGTGGTTGATCGTCCACTCGATGATGAACTGACCGGCCAGCGTGGCGATGGCGAGGTAGAGGCCCTTGATGCGGAGCGAGGGGATGCCGAAGAACGCTCCGACCAGAGCCGCCACCGCCCCTCCCGCCGGCAGACCCACCCAGAAGGGCAGACCGAGCCTCACGGTGACCAGGGCGGCCGTGTAGGAGCCCACCATCATGAAGGCGCCGTGTCCGAGCGAGACCTGACCGGTGTAGCCGACGAGGATATTGAGCCCGATGGCACCGATGCTGGCCAGCAGCATGAGGTTGGCGAGCGACATGGCGTGGCTGTCGAGGGCGAGCGGGAGCAGAAGCAGGATCGCGACCGCGCCCAGGGTGGAGTAGCGGGCGAGCGGCAGCGGGTAGAGTGCCATGTCGTCTTCGTAGGTCGTCTGGTACACGCCACACTCGCGGTTGATCATCTGGCTATCGCCCTCAGACCCGCTCGATGATCTCGCGCCCGAAGAACCCGTACGGCCTGACCATCAACGCGAGGATCATGAGGACGTAGGGCAGGAAGTCCTTGGTGCCCCCGCCCACGTAGGGATCGACGTAGCCGGCGGCCACGCTCTCGACCGCCCCGATGATGAGGCCTCCGACCAGGGCGCCAGGAACGCTGTCGAGGCCACCGAGGATGACGGCCGGGAAGACCTTGAGGCCCACCAGCGCGAGCTGGGTGTCCACGCCGATGAGGTTGCCCCACAGGACTCCACCGAGGGCGGCCGCCAGCCCGGCGATGGCCCACGAGAGCGCAAAGATGAAGCGCACGTTGATGCCCACCGCCATCGCCGCCTGCTGGTCGTTAGCGGTCGCTCGCATGGCGATACCCATTCGACTTTTTCTGAAGAACCAGGCGAAGGCGACCAGGAAGACGCCTGACACGAGGGCGGCGACGAGGTTGACGGGAGAGATGTAGATCTCCCAGATCACGTACGGCTCGAGAGGGATCGGGAGCGGAATGCTCTTGGTCTGGGCGCCCCAGAGCATGGCGGCCGATCCCTGGAAGACCTGGGACAGCCCGATGGTGACCATGACCACCGAGATCACGTTCTGCCCCACCATCGGCCGCAACACGCCGCGCTCGACGATGAAGCCGAGCGCGATCATCGACCCGAGCAAGACCGGCAGCGCGATGGCCAGCGGAAGCTTGTACAGGACCACGAGCGCGGCCGCGATGTAGCCGCCGAACATCACCAGATCACCCTGGGCGAAGTTGACCACGCTGGTGGCCTTGTAGATCAGGACGAATCCGAGGGCGACCAGCGCGTACATCGACCCGATCATCAGCCCGTTCACGAAGAGGTCGAAGAAGAAGGCCAAGGCTACACCCCCGCCAGCTCGCGCGCCGCGCCGACCTGGCGGATGGCGAGCTCCGTGCGCACGGTGGCCTGCCGCCCATCCTGGTAGGTGATCACCGCGATGACCCCGACCGACCGGGCCTCCGAGTAGAGCGCCTCGATGATGTCCGCGTACTTCTTGGCCACGAAGCCGCGACGCACCTTGCGCGTGCGTGTGACCTCTTCGTCGTCCGGGTCGAGCTCCTTGTGGAGGAGCACGTACTTGTTGATGCGCGTGCCGTCCGGCAGGTCCCGGTTCACCCGCTCGACCTCCTCGGCGATCAGGTCATAGACCTCCGTCTTCTGGGCGAGGTCCGTGTACGTCGTGTAGGCGATCTGTCGACGCTCGGCCCACTTGCCGACGTTCTCCATGTCGATGTTGACCATGGCACCGACGTAGGGCCGGTCCTGGCCAACCGCCACCGCCTCCTTGATGTAGGGGCTGAACTTGAGCTTGTTCTCGATGTACTGTGGCGCGAACTTGGTGCTGTCGGCGAGAGCGGTAACGTCCTTCGCGCGGTCGATGACGATCAGGTGGCCGTCCTGGTCGAACAGCGCGGCGTCGCCGGAGTAGAGCCACCCGTCCCGAAGCGTCGCGATCGTCGCCTCCGGGTTCTTGTAGTACCCGACGAACACGCACGGGCTCCGGCTGATGACCTCGCCCGTCTCGGTGAGCCTGACCTCGGTGTTGGGGAAGGGCTTGCCCACCGTGCCGAGCTTGATGTCGCCATCGCGCTGGACGCAGGACACACCGCCCGCCTCCGTCTGACCGTACACCTGTTTGAGGTTGATCCCGAGGGAGCGGAAGAAGAGGAAGATCTCCGGGCCGAGCGGGGCCCCGCCCGTGTACGCGTAGCGGGTGCGCCGAAAGCCCAGCTGGTCGCGCAGCGGGGCGAAGACGAGGAATTCGCCGAGGGCGTGGAGGATGCGCAGCCGGAGCGAGAGCGGCCGCTTCTCCATCGCGCGTCGTGCCGCCTCTTCCCCGGCCGGCATGAGCCACGTGTACAGACGGCGCTTCGCCCAGGACGCGTCCGCCATCTTGATCTGGACCGTGGAGACCAGGTTCTCCCAGATCCTCGGCGGCGCGATCATGAAGTGCGGGCCGATCTCTCTCAGATTCTCGAGCACCGTTTCCGGACGCTCCGGGCAGTTGACCGTGCAGCCGACGATGAGGGAGCCGGCGAGCGACCAGAACGTGTCGCCGATCCAGGCCGGGGGCAGATAGGCGAGCATCTGGTCTGTCCTGCCGTAATGCTCGACCTCGAGGATCCCCTGGATCGCGCTGACGAGGTTGGCGTGCGAGATCATGGCGCCCTTCGGAGCGCCGGTGGTGCCGGAGGTGTAGCAGATCAGCGCCACATCGTGGGATTTCGTCGACCTCACCAGCTCCTCGAACAGCCCGGGCCGCTCGCCGTCGAGCTTCCGGCCCAGCTCCTCCAGCTTCTCGAGGCTCATGAGGAGCGGATCGGCGTAGTGGCGGAGCCCCTTGGGATCCTCGTAGATCAGCTTCGCGACCTTGGGGAGGCTCCCCTTGAGCTCGAGGATCTTGTCCACCTGTTCCTGGTCCTCGGCGAAGACGATCGTCGCGTCGGCGTGATCGATGACGTACTGGATCTCTCGCGCGATGGCGTCCTGGAAGACGGGCACCGGGATCCCGCCCACGACCTGCGCTGCGACCATGGCGGCGTACACTTGAGGTCGGTTGTCGCTCAGGATGGCGAGCTTGTCGTCGCGCCCGAACCCCAGGCTCACGAGGCCGAGGGCGAAGGCACGGACGTGCCCGAGGTAATCCGCCCAGCTCCACTCCTGCCAGATACCCTTCTCCTTCTCCCGCAGCGCCGACGCGGTCGGATGCTCCCGGGCGTTCTTGAGCAGGAACTGGGGAAGCGTCATCTCCGGCATGGGCTCGCCTCCTACACACTCGCCTTGGTGCCGAGGTACGCCTTGATCACCTGGGGGTGCGCCTTGACCTCGGCCGGCGTTCCCTCGGCGATCTTCTCGCCGAGGTCGAGCACGATCACACGCTGGGAGATGTCCATGACCACGCCCATGTCGTGCTCGATGAGGATGATGGTGGTCCCCCACTCGTCGTTGACGTCGAGGATGAAACGGGCCATGTCCTCTTTCTCTTCGTGGTTCGTCCCGCCCATCGGCTCGTCGAGCAGCAGCACCTTGGGGTGGAGCGCCAGGGCTCGTCCCAGCTCCACCCGTTTCTGGAGCCCGTACGGGAGCGAGCCGACCGGCCGCTTGCGGATGGCCTCGATCTCGAGGAAGTCGATGATGTCCTCGACTACCCGGCGGTGCTCGACTTCCTCCCGACGGCCGGGGCCCCAGTAGAGCATGGAGCGAAACACGCCGTTCTTCATGTGGATGTGGCGGCCGAGCATCAGGTTGTCGACGACGGTCATGCCCCGGAAGAGCGCGATGTTCTGGAAGGTGCGGGCGACGCCCCGGCCGGCGACGCGGGCCGGCGAGAGCCGGGTGAGGTCCTGGCCCTCGAGGACGATGGTGCCGGTCTCCGGGTGAAAGACGCTGCTGATGCAGTTGAGCAAGGTGGTCTTGCCTGCGCCGTTGGGACCGATAATGGACAGGATCTGGCCCTTCGGGACGTCGACGCTGACGCGACTCACGGCCTGGACGCCGCCGAAGGACTTGGAGACGCCTCGGAGCTCGAGCTGCGTCGGCCCCGACGTCACGACAGCCATCGCTTCCGTCGTCGGTAGTGCTTCACGTCCCGATAGCTCTTGCGCTGGCCGACGCCGGTCAGCCCCAGATAGAACTCCTTGATGTCCTCGTTCTCGCTGATCGTCTTCGCGTCACCGTCCAGCACGATCCGGCCATTCTCCATGACATAGCCATGCTGGGCAACCTGTAATGCCATGGTCGCGTTCTGCTCGGCCAGGAGCACCGCCACCCCTTCCTCCCGGTGCAGGCGGCCGACGATGTCGAAGATCTCCTTCACGAGCATGGGCGCCAGGCCCATGGACGGCTCGTCGAGCAGCATCATCTTCGGTCGCGCCATCAGCGCGCGGCCGATGGCCACCATCTGCTGCTCGCCGCCCGAGATGTAGCCCGCTTTGAACCCGCGGCGCTCGACCAGCCGCGGAAAGTAGTGATAGACGACCTCGAGATCCTTCTTCGTGGAGTGGCCGTTGCGACGCGTGTAGGCCCCCGTCAGGAGATTTTCCTCGACCGTCAGGTGCTCGAACACGTGCCGCCCCTCCATCACCTGCACGATGCCGTGCTTCACCACCTCGGAGGGGTTCTGCCGGTGGATCGCTCGCCCCTGGAACTCGATCGTCCCCTTGGTCACCTCGCCGCGCTCCGTCCGGAGGAGCCCCGAGATCGCCTTGAGGGTCGTGCTCTTGCCGGCGCCGTTGGCCCCGAGGAGGGTGACGATGCCCCCCTCGGGGACCTGGAGCGAGACGCCCTTCAACACGAGGATCACGTGGTCGTAGATCACCTCGATGTTGCTGACCGACAGGAGCGGTCTCGGCGCGGCGCTCGCCACCGTCGCGCCTCTATTTCTCCTTCGCGCAGTCGCGCATCGTGTAGCCGAGCTTCTTGGCCTCGTCGACGGCCGCCGCCTCGAGCTTCGGCCGCACCACCTCGCGAATCGGCTCGATCCAGTCGGAGACGACGTTCCATTTCTTGCCGTCCCACTGCTGGACGAACGCCTGCCCGTTCCCCTCGTGGTTCTCGCAGGTCACCCGCAAAGGGCGCATCATGCCCTTCATCCCCAGCTCTTCCAGCCGCTTCTCGGTGAGGTTGAGGTTCTCGAAGCCCCAGCGCACCTGCTCGCCGGTGAGCGGCTTGTTGCCGTGCTTCGTCATCGCGGTCCGGATGGCTTCGACGTTGAGCATGGCGTTGACCACCATCCGGTTGTAGAGCACCTCGCCGATGCCGTCCCGCCTGCCGGCGCCCTTTCCCTTGTCGTACAGGAACTTGTTGATGTCCTGGTGTACCTTGAACCCTGCGCCCGGGGCGTTGAAGTTCATGGATTTGTAACCCTTCGCTGCGTCACCGGCGGGAATCACGTCGACCTCGGTCCCCGTCCACCAGTTGCCGACCACCCGGTCCATTTTGAAGCCGATGGCCGCCGCTTCCTTGATCGCGACCTGGTTCATGACGCCCCAGCCGGAGATGTAGATCCAGTCGGGGTTGAGCCGCCTGATCTGCAGCCACGTGGCCTTCTGCTCCTGGCCGGGATGGTCGACCGCGAGCAACGTCAGCTCGAACGCGTGGCGGCGCGCCAGTTCCTCGAGGGTCGGGTTCGCCTCCTTGCCATACGGGCTGTTGTGATAGATGTGCGCGATCTTCTTGCCCTTGAGCTTGTCCATGCCGCCTTCCTGCGCGGCCACGTACTTCACGAAGGCCGAGGCCTGGCTCCAGTAGGTCATCGGGAAGTTGAACACCCACGGGAACCAACGGCCGTCGGCGGTGGCGGTCATGCCGTACCCCATTGAGTGCACGACGACCTTGTCGACGGGCGCCTTCGGGATGAGCTGATAGGTGATGCCGGTGCTGTACGGGTTCACCAGCACGGGATTCTTGGTCTTCAACCGCTCGTAGCACTCGACGCCCTGCTTGGTGTCGTACTGGTCCTCGCACTCCTCGAACGCGATCTTGACGCCGTTCACGCCGCCGTCGCGCTCGTTGACGAGGGTGAAGTAGTCGATGGCCCCGTTGGCGATGGGGATCCCGTTGGGCGCGTAGGGTCCGGTCCGGTAGACGAGCAGCGGGATGAAGATCTCGCCGGCCGCCTGCACCCTGGTGACCCACGGACCGGCGGCGACGGCCAGCGCCACTATCCCGACAAGCGCAACTCTCCACGTCATGGGTGTGTCCTCCTGAGTCAGTGAGGGAACGGCCAGAGGCGCAGCTTTTCCTTGCCGATCTGCCAGAGCCGCGCCAGTCCATGAGGTTCGACGATCAAGAAGAACAGGATCAGGCCCCCGAAGATCATCAGTTCGATCTGCTTCTGCAGCGCGACCGACATGGTGAGGCCAAGGCTGTGCGGCAGTCTGGTGAGGAAGATCGGCAGCAGGATGATGAACGCGGCGCCCAGCCAGGACCCCAGGATGCTCCCGAGGCCGCCGATGATCACCATGAAGAGCACGAGGAACGACTGGTTGATGTCGAAGGCGAGCGTCTCGGCGCTGCCGAGGTAGAGGAAGACCAGCTCGGCGCCCGCCACGCCGCAGTAGAAGGAGCTGATCCCGAACGCGAGCAGCTTTGTCCGGAGCGGCCGCACGCCGATGATCTCGGCGGCGATGTCGCGGTCGCGGATCGCCATCCAGGACCGGCCGATGCGACCGCGGACCAGGTTCTTGGCGACCAGTGCGAAGACTGCGACGAAGGCCAGCGCCATCACATAGCGCGCCGCCGCCGGCGCGTTCGGGCCGGTGACGGTCACGCCGAGCACCGTGCGATCGGGTGCGGTGATGGTGCCCGACGACGCGTAGTTGGTGAACCACGCGACCTTGTTGAAGAGCCAGATCAGGAAGAACTGCGCGGCCAGCGTCGCGACGGCGAGGTAGAAGCCCTTGATCCTGAGGCTCGGGATGCCGAACAGGAGGCCGATGGCGGCCGCGGCCAGGCCCGAGAGCAGGAAGACGGCGATGATGCTGAGCTGAGGGAACGCGGTGGTCAGCTTGAACGCCGAGTAGGCGCCGACCGCCATGAAGCCTCCGGTGCCGAGCGAGAGCTGGCCGGCGTAACCGGTCAGCAGATTGAGCCCGATGGCCGCGAGCGCGTAGATCAGAAACGGGATCAGGATCGCCTGGAGCCAGTAGTCGCCGGCGATCAGCGGCGGCACCACGAACGCCGCCACCACCGCCGCCAGAACGAACACCCGGTCCTGGACGATCGGGAAAACCGCTTGATCGCTCGCGTAGCTCGTCTTGAACTGCCCGGCCTCTCGGTAGATCACCGCATCACACGCGCTCGATGATCTTCTCGCCGAAGAGGCCCTGTGGTCGCACCAGCAGGAAGGCGAGGGCCAGGACGTAGGCGAACCAGTTCTCGATGGCACCCCCAACGAGCGGCCCCCAGTACACCTCGCCCAGCTTCTCGCCGACGCCGATGATGAGCCCGCCCACGATGGCGCCTGGCACGGACTCGAAGCCGCCGAGGATGAGCACCGGCAACGCCTTGAGTGCGATCAGTGAGAGGCTGAACTGCACGCCGCTCTTGGCGCCCCACATCAGCCCGGCGACGATCGCGACGACCCCCGCCACCGACCACACGACGACCCAGATCGTCTTGAGCGGGATGCCGATGGAGAGCGCCGCCTCGTGGTCGTCGGCGACCGCGCGCAGGGCCCGGCCGATGCGGGTCGTCTGGAAAAAGAGCGCCAGCAGCGTGACCAGGACCGCGGCCGTCACCGCCGCCGTCAGCTCGAGCTCGTTGATCTGGACCCCGCGCACGATGAACGATCGATCGGGAATGCCGATGTCGAGCTTCTTCACGTTGGCGCCCCACGCCATCTCCCCGAACCCCTCGAGGAAGAAATTCAAGCCGATGGTCGCCATGAACAGGATGATCTGCGGCTGATTGACGAGCGGGCGCAGCACGACCCGTTCGATCGCGTAGGCCAGCCCCACCATCACCGCGACCGTCAGGGCGAGGGCCACGACGACGGGCGCGCCGCGCTCGAGCAGCCCGACCAGCGTGAGGGCCGCGAACAGCACCATCACGCCCTGAGCGAAGTTGAACACGCCTGAGGCCTTGTAGATCAGCACGAACCCGAGCGCGACCAGCGAGTACATGAGGCCAGCGAAGACGCCACCGATCAGCACCTCGACGAGAAACGCCGGCGCGCCCGCCATGTCCTTGAACGGCGCGACCAGCACCATGTAGAGAAGATCACTCATGCGCCACGCCCAGGTACGCGTCGCGGACGGCCTGGTCCTTCCGGACCTCGGCCGGCGGGCCGTCGGCGATCTTGCGGCCGTAGTCGAGCACCACGACCCGGTCGGAGATGTCCATGACCACGCCCATGTCGTGTTCGATGAGCGCGATGGTCGTCCCGAACTCGTGGTTGACGTCGAGGATGAAGCGGCACATGTCCTCTTTCTCCTCGACGTTCATGCCCGCCATGGGCTCGTCGAGCAGCAGGAGCTTCGGCTCGGCGGCGAGCGCGCGGGCGAGCTCGACGCGCTTCTGCAGTCCGTAGGGCAGTCGGCCCGCCGGCGTCTTGCGGATCGCCTGGATCTCGAGGAAGTCGATGATCCGCTCCACGAAGGCCCGGTGCTCGAGCTCCTGGCGCTTGGCCGGTCCCCAGTAGAGCGCCTCGAGCAGGAAGCTCCCCCGCATTTTCAGCAATCGCCCGGTCATGATGTTGTCGAGCACGCTCATGCCCTTGAAGAGGGCGACGTTCTGAAACGTGCGGGCGATGCCGAGGGCGGCGACGTCGGGCGGCTGCAGGCGCGTACGGTCCTTGCCTTCGAACGCGATCCGTCCCTCGTACGGGTGGTAGAACCCGCTGACGGCGTTGAGCAGCGTCGTTTTGCCGGCGCCGTTGGGGCCGATGATGGCCACGATCTGGCCACGCGCGACGCTCAGGCTCACCTGGTTGACCGCGATCAGCGCGCCGAACCGCACGCTCACGCCGTTCACCTCGAGCACTGGGCCCGCGGGCGCGGGGTAGCTCACCGCGCAGCCTGGGCGGAGAAGACGTCGACGTCGCGGATGCTCACGTCCGCACGCATGGTGCCGGTACGGCCGTCTTCGTACGTCACCATCGCCTCGACCTGGACACGGTCACGCCCGGCGTAGAGCGCCTCGATGAGCGGCGCGTACTTCTGCGCGATGTAGCCCCGACGCACCTTGCGCGTCCGCGTGATCTCCTCGTCGTCCGGATCCAGCTCCTTGTGCAGGATCAGGAACCGCCTCACCTGGGCGCCGCGCAGGACCTCGTCCTCGGCGAGGCTTCGGTTCACGCGCTCCACCTCCCGGTGGATCAACTCGTAGACCTCCGCCTTTTGGGCCAGGTCGGCGTAGCTCGTGTAGGCAATGTTCCGGCGCTCCGCCCAGTTCCCCACGGCCG
>Ga0209058_1004769_pt1 | contig 10733 bp, 6 predicted proteins | sample GraSoiAngelo_147_FD_185904 | JGI IMG/M metagenome (GOLD analysis project Ga0209058, IMG submission 185904) | Grasslands soil microbial communities from the Angelo Coastal Reserve, California, USA - 14_1009_05_40cm (SPAdes) (version 2) | ecosystem: Environmental > Terrestrial > Soil > Grasslands ... | reverse complement strand
CCCGATGGCGATGCCCACATCGGCTTCGACCAGGGCCGGCGCGTCATTGACCCCGTCGCCGACCATCGCTACCGTCAGCTTTCGGCCTTTGATCTCCCGGATTTTGGCGGCCTTTTGATCGGGAAGCACTTCGGCGAAGTACTCATCGAGGCCAAGTTCCTGCGCCACCCACCGCGCCACGGCCGTCGCATCGCCGGTGAGCATCATGGATCGGATACCCATTCGCTTTAGCCGAGCCAATGCCTCCCGTGCCTCGGGTCGGATGACGTCCGCCAGGGCAATCGCCCCGGTCAGCTTCGAATCGACCAGTACGTAGACGACCGTCTTGCCCTGCTCAGCCACTCGTCTCACCCGCGCATCGTCCGCCGCGAGCCGCTGTTCTTTGAGGTATCCCGGGCTTACGACGGCGACCTGGGTCCCGTCCACGACACCGCGCGCGCCCTTGCCGGGAATCGCCGCGACATCGGTCGGTGTTGGGTACCGGATCGCGCGTTCTGTCGCGGCCTGGACCACCCCGGCGGCAATGGGGTGCTCCGAGCGGCTCTCGATAGACGCAGCGACTCGCAACACCTCCTGTTCGCTGCGACCATCCAGAGAGATGACGTCGGTGACGCCGAACCGCCCTTCGGTGAGCGTGCCGGTCTTGTCGAACACAATCGCATCGAGCGCGCGCGCCCGCTCGAACGCGGCGCGGTCACGAATCAGCAACCCGCTCCGTGCCGAGAGTGCGGTCGAAACAGCGACCACGAGCGGGACTGCCAATCCAAGTGCATGCGGGCAAGTGATCACCATGACAGTCACCATGCGCTCCAGCGCGAAATCGAGCTGACGTCCGGCCGCGAGCCAAGCGGCCAGCGTTACGATACCCGCCACGATCGCGATCACAGTAAGCCAGAGCGCCGCGCGGTTCGCCAAGTCCTGCGTGCGCGAGCGCGTCTCCTGCGCGCGACGGACGAGGTCGATGACCTGTGACAGGTAAGTCTCGGCGCCGGTACGCGTCACGCGCACCGTGATCGCGGCTTCGCCATTCACGGCGCCCCCAAGCACCTCATCGCCCGTGCCCTTCTCGACCGGCTGCGATTCTCCCGTGAGTAATGCCTGATTGATCGTGGTGCGCCCGTCGGTGAGCTTGCCATCGGTGGGGATTTTTTCACCTGGTTTCACGAGCACCAGGTCGCTGGATTTGAGCGCCGTCAGCGGCACGTCTTCGGTCGACCCATCGGAACGGAGTCGATGCGCTTCGGATGGGAGCAGCCGCACCAGCTCCTCGAGCGCCCGCGAAGCGCCGAGGACCGAGCGCATCTCGAGCCAATGGCCGAGCAACATGATGTCGATGAGGGTCGCGGTCTCCCAGAAGAACACGGAGCCTTGCAGTCCGAACACCACGGCTGCGCTATAGACGTAAGCGACGGTGATCGCGAGACCCACCAGCGTCATCATGCCGGGCAGTTTCTTCTTCAGTTCCGCGACGAGCCCGGTGAGGAACCGCCACCCGCCATAGAAGTAAACCGCAGACGCAAACGCGAAGCCAACGTAGCGATCTCCGGGAAAGCGCAGCGCCGCGCGCAGTCCCAGCAGGTGCTGCAACATCTCCGAGGTGGCCAGCACCGGCACCGTCAGCGCCAATGAAATCCAGAAGCGACGCCGAAAATCGTCGACCATGGAAGCATGACCGGCGTGTCCTTCGTGGCGCGTCATCGTCAGCGATGCCATGTGGTGTTCGTGTACCGGCATGGCGGGCGGCGGGGGCGGCGCGTGATGGTGATGTTCGTGGTTCACTTGTGCATCATTCCGGCGTGCATGTCCATGAGCCGGCGCATCCGCATGTCGTGGGCTCGCATGCGCGTCTCCAGCACGCGCCCAGACAGTGTCGGAAGCACCGCCAGGTCTTGCCGCACCGAATCAGCCAGTGCCGTCCACGCCGAGTCGCCTGGCATCCCCATCATGCGCATGTCGCTGCCCATCGCGTCGAGCATGCGAGACGCTAGCTCCTCGTGTCGGGCAAGCATCGCAGCGTTCATAGACGAGCCCATGTCCAGCGACTCAAGCTGCGCGCGCATCATCGGCATGAGGGAATCTGCCTGCATCGTCATGCCCACCATTTCATCCGATGCGGGTGCCTTTTTCTCCCGGCATCGCGCAACGAGGACGGCAAATGTCATCAAGCCTAGTATTCCCTTAAGCATCTCCTTCTCTCTCCTTCCAAGCTTCGAGTCCTTCCCGAATGATTATTGGCAGCATCGCCAAGGCAGCGAGCGGATCGGCCCACCACCAGCCCAGTAACGCGTTAAACGCCAAACCGAGAAGAGTTGTTGCCGACAGCCAAGCACACACGATCGTCTCGTGGGCATCCGCCCGTAACGCGCGACTGCCGAGAGCGGCCGCGACCCGAAGCTTCGCTCGGGCGAGGAGCGGCATCACGATCAGAGAAAGCGTGGTGAGCGCGATACCGAGACCGCTCGACTCCGGTCGATGAAAGGTCAGCAATACTCTTGTCGAGTCGACGACGATGTAGATCGCGAGTGCAAGGAGCAGCAAGCCGGCGCCGCGGGCCGCCCGACGTTCAACGGCCGGTCCGAGCGGCGCGGACCCGAGCTCGGCGCGGAAGCGCCACCACAACAGCCCGCCACTCGTTACCTCAATCACGGAGTCGATTCCAAACCCTGTGAGAGCTACGGAGCCGGCAGCGACTCCAGCGCTCACCGCAACGAGACCCTCTAAGGCGTTGTAGCCGACAGTGACGCTCTCGAGCGTTACCCCGCGCTGCAGCAGCGCGACGCGATTAGACGCTGAGTCCACGGCGCCGCCACAGGTAATACAGAACCGGAATGACGACGAGGGTGAGCACGGTGGACGTCACCATTCCACCCACCATGGGCGCCGCGATGCGCTTCATCACATCCGCCCCCGATCCGTGACTCCACAGCGCCGGCACGAGCCCCAGCATGATCGCCAGCACAGTCATGAGCTTGGGGCGCACGCGGTTCACCGCGCCCTCTTCGATCGCCGAGATAAGTGTTGCATCCCGCATCCCGCTTCCCGCATCCCGCTCCTTCCACGCGTGATCGAGATAGATCAGCATGACGACACCCGTTTCCGCCGCCACTCCCGCCAGCGCGATGAACCCGACCGCTACCGCGATCGACAGGTTGTAGCCGAGCAACCACATGATCCACACGCCGCCGACGAGCGCAAACGGCAGCGACAGCATCACGATCGCCGTCTCGGCGACGGTGCCGAAGGTCAGATACAGTAGAAGGGCGATGATCGCGAGCGTGAGCGGTACCACGACCTGGAGCCTGGCCTTCACCCGCGCGAGTGCCTCGTATTGCCCGCTCCACCGCAACCAATAGCCGGCTGGAACGTTGACCGCGCGATCGACCAACGCGCGCGCTTCAGTGACATAGCCCCCAACGTCGCGACCACGCACATCGATCGACACCTGATCGTACAGGTAACCGCCTTCGCTGCGAATCATCGCGGCCCCGGCACTGAACGAGATGCTCGCCACCTGGCCCAGCGGTACCTGCGGCCCCCCCCCGTCCGGACGGCCGACGAGGATCCGCGCGATCTGGTCGGGGTCGTCCCGAAAATCCAGGGCATAGCGCACCGCGACGGGATAGCGTTCGCGGCCTTCGACCGTCGTCGTAACCTCCTCGCCGCCGAGCGCCAGACTGATCACCTGCTGCACGTCGCCGGTCGTGAGGCCATACCGCGCCAGCGCGTCCGCGTCGGGGCGGATGTCGAGATACCGTCCGCCAAATGTGCGCTCGGCATAGACGCTCGCCGTCCCGCGCAGCGACGCGAGCGTCCGTTCGATGTCCTGCCCGATGCGCTGGATCGTCACGAGGTCCGGCCCGAAGATCTTCACGGCCAACGTCGTCCGCACGCCCGTGGACAGCATGTCGGTGCGGTTCTTGATCGGCATCGTCCAGGTGTTCACAGCGCCGGTCAGCCGCAGGCGCGAATCCATTTCCGCGATCAGCCGGTCCTGCGTCATTCCGGACCGCCATTGCGATGCCGGCTTGAGGTTCACGACCGTCTCCACCATCGAGATCGGCGCCCAATCGGTGGCGGTGTTCGCACGCCCTGCCTTGCCCCAGACCGACGCGACTTCGGGGAATGTCATCAGAATGCTGTCCTCGACGTGCAGTAGGCGACGCTGCGTGGTGAGCGACACGGCCGGCAGTGTGTTGGGCATGTACATGAGCGAGCCCTCGCGCAACGGCGGCATGAACTCGCTGCCAAGCCCCGAGAACGGCAACAAAGTCAGCAGGAGAATCACCGCCGCGCCGCCGAGCACGAGCCACCGCGATCGCAGCGCCCATTGGAGAATCGGCCGGTAGACGCGAATCGCCCAGCGGTTTACCGGATTGTCCGCCTCGGCGCGGATCTTTCCCCTCACGAACCAACCCATCAGCGCCGGAATCAAGGTGACCGAGAGCAGCGCCGCCGCGGCCATCGCGAACGTCTTCGTGAGCGCGAGCGGTCGAAACAGCCGGCCTTCCTGATCCTCCAGCGTGAACACCGGCAGGAACGACAGGGTGATGATGAGCAGCGACATGAACAGCGCCGGCCCGACTTCCCGTGCCGCCGCCAGCACGCGCTCCCAGTGCGGCCGCTCGGGCTCGCGCTCGATGTGCTTGTGCAGGTTCTCGATCATCACGATCGCCGCATCGATCATCGCGCCGATCGCAATCGCGATGCCGCCGAGACTCATAATGTTGGCGTTGATCCCGAGCCAGCGAATCAGCGCAAGCGCGATGAGGATGCCGAGGGGCAATGTCGCGAGCGCCACGAGGGCGCTGCGAGTATGCAGCAGAAAGAGGGCGCAGACCAATCCGACGATGATCGACTCCTCGATCAGCGTGCGCCACAGCGTCCTGATCGAGCCGTGAATCAGGTCCGAGCGGTCGTACGTCGGGACGATGCGAACCCCGGCCGGCAGCGCGGGCGTGATTTCGGCGATGCGTCGCTTCACGGCGTTGATCACGCGCAGCGCGTTCTCGCCGTAGCGCATGACGACGACGCCACCCACCGCCTCTCCTTGTCCATTTAGCTCGGCGATCCCGAGCCGTAAATCCGGTCCGACGGTCACCCGGGCGATATCGCCGACGCGCACCGGTCGTCCGTCCTTCCCGGCCCCAAGGCCGACTTGCGCGATGTCGTCCACACCCCGGAAGTAGCCGAGTCCGCGGATTGCGTAGTCCGATCCCGCGATCTCCACGGTGCGCGCGCCAACATCCTGATTCGCGCCGCGCACCGCGTCGACCACCTGCCGTGCTTCGACGCCGTAGGCGAGCAGCCGCGCCGGGTCGAGCAACACCTGGTACTGGCGCACGAAGCCGCCGAGGCTGGCCACTTCCGCGACGCCGGGCACTGACTGGAGCGCGTAGCGGACCTGAAAATCCTGAATCGAGCGCAGCCGGTCCGGCCCATATCCCGGCCCTTCGACCGCGTATTGAAAGATCCATCCCACGCCGGTCGCGTCGGGGCCGAGTCGAGTTTTGGCCGCGGTCGGAAGGCGGCTCTGGATTGCGTTCAGATATTCGAGCACGCGCGAGCGCGCCCAGTAGAGGTCTGTCCGGTCCTGGAAAATCACGTAGACGAAAGACGAGCTGAACATCGACTGGCCGCGCACCGCCTTGACGCGCGGCACCGAGAGGAACTGCGTCAGCAGCGGATACGTCACCTGATTCTCGACGACTTGCGGCGCCTGCCCGGGATAGTCGGTGTAGACGATGACCTGCGTGTCGGAGAGGTCTGGAATCGCGTCCACTGGCATTGTGCGCAGTAACCAGATGCCGGCCACGAGGACGAAGAGCGCGCCGAGGGCGATGAGCTCGCGCCGCCGGATCGACCAGGCGATGAGTTTCTCGATCATCGCCGCTTCTCCTGCGTATCCGGCCTTTGCATCCCGCCCATGTTCAGGCCCATCCCCATCTGGAGCATCAGACCCTGGATCGCGGCGGCAAGGTTGGACTCGGAGTCGAGCAGATAGGTTGCCGACGCGACGACTTCGTCTCCCGGCTTCAATCCCTCCACGATCTCGATGAGCGAGTCGCTGCGTGCGCCGACGCGGACCTCCCGTGGTACGAACCGGCCGTCGCCGCGATTGACGAACACCAGGTCTTTCGTACCGGTGGGAAGGACTGCCGTGAGCGGTACACTGACGACGCGTCGCCCGACCCGCGCCAGCTCGGCGGTCGCATACATCCCCGGCCGCAGCGCGCCCGCGGAGTTGGCGACCTCGACGCGCGCCGTGAGCGTGCGCGTCTTCTCGTCGAGCTGGGGATAGATGAACGTCACTCGACCCCGAAATGTCCGGCCCGGAAGTGCGTCGACGAGAATGGCAGCCGGCGTTCCCACACGCACTGCGGCGGCATCCTGCTCGAAGATCGCCACGTCCACCCACAGCTCGCTGCGATCGGCGATGAGAAACAGGTTCATCCCTGCCTGGACCGCCTGGCCTTCGATAACGTTCTTCTCCACGATCTCGCCCGACCGCGGCGCGCGCAGCATCAAAGTCCGAGCGACGGTCCCACGCGCTTCCAGGCTGTCGATCTGGTCGGCGGGAATGTCCCACAGCGCGAGCCTGCGTCGCGCGCTCGCCGCGAGCGTGTCGTCCCGCAGCCGCCGGGCGAGCAGATACTCCTCCTGCGCGCTGACCAGGTCAGGCGAATAGAGCGCCAGCAGCGGCTCACCGGCAGTTACCCGCTTACCGACATAATCGGCATAGAGCTTCTCCACCCAGCCGTTGACGCGCGCGTTGACATACGCCTGTCGCGGCTCGGCGTACTTCAGCACGCCGACCGCTCGCACGGACGTCGTGATCGGCCGATCGGTCGCCCGCGCGAACCTGATACCGAGTCGCGCCGCTTCGGCGCGATCGATCGGTACACCACTCGAATCCGTCTCCTGGGACATGCCGCCCCCGGTCATGCCCGGCATGTCGGCCATCGATTGCTCCGGAGTCTGCTGCTTGCGGCAGGCGCTCAGTCCCAGCAGACCAGCGAAAAAGACAATCACTATGCGTTTCATCGCCGCGACTCCTCTGCGGTCAGTTCCCGCAGCCTGACAAGTTGGGCTTGGTACTCAGCGGCGACGGCTGCGGCCTCGATCTCCGCCCGGTACCGGGCGTCCTCGACCGAGAGCAGGGTGAGGAATTCTGCGCGCCCTACCTCATAGCTCCGCAGCACCGACTCGACGGTGCCCCCCGCAGCAGGGATCACCCGGTCTACGAGCAGCACGAGACGTTGCTGCGCCGCCGCGACGCGCGCAGCCGTTTCCGTGACATCGCGACTCAATTGCAATTCCGTCTCGCGTAGCTCCGCGCCGGCCGCGGCATAATCCGCGCGTGCCGCGTCGGCTAGGCGATGCTGTTTGCGCGACGCCCACAGGGGTAACCGGATTCCAACAAACGCCGAAAAGAAGTCGGGGAAGTTGTAGCCGATCACGCGGGGCCTGTAGCCGTATCGCGCCATGAGCGTGAAGTCGGGTCGTCCCTCGAGACGCTCGACGTCAATCATCCACGCAGCGGCATCGACGGCGGCGTGCCGCGCGGCAAGGCGCGGATGCGTGGCCAATGCAGTGGCGACCAGCGAATCAGTCGGTAGCGGCGACGCTGCGTCCGACCGGACCGCCGCCAGATCGATCGGCGTGACCGGCACTGGATCAGCGGCGGGGTGGTTGCGCAGCGCATTCACGGCTGCGAGCGCACTCACTCGGTCGCGGTCCGCGGCGATCGCTTCCAGTTGCAGCCGGTCGCGCGCGAGCTTCGCTTGCAGCGGATCGCTCTGCGGGGCCGCGCCGGTGCCGTACCGCGTTGTGCTGAGCTGCACCGCCGCGTCGAGCAGCGTGAGCTGGCGCTGCAGGATCGCCAGCGCCGATACGGCGTATTCGAGGCGATAGTACGCGTCGCCCATCACGGCGACGATCTCGCGGCTGGTCACCTGCTCTTCCGCGCGGGCGCCGGCGGCCGATGCCTTGGCCGCTCCAGACCGGGCGCCGAGGCTGCCCGGCCACGGCACGGTCTGACTCACTTCGGCGTCCACTTCCGTGAAGTCGCTGAGGTTGAAGTCAAAGCCGGGCATCTGCAGATCCATCACGCCGGCGGTTAGCACCGGATCCGGCAGCGCACCGGCGGGGCGGATGCGAAACGCGGCCGCTCGCGCCGCCGCCTGGCGCTGCGCGATGCTCGGGTTCTGCGCCAGTGCCTCCGCGATGAGCGCGTTGAGCAGCGAATCGCGGTGCTGCGCAGATGCGGGCGCCGTGCAAACAAGCACGGCGAGCCATAGCAATCGACGGATGTTCATGCCTCTCTCCACTCAACAATCCCGGCAAAGTGGCCGGGGCCGACGCGGGCGCAGGGCGCGCCGCATCAGGGCACACTACTCCTGGGAGAGGCTAGGCTTGGGGCGGAGGCGGAAGCGGCGTCGCTGGGTCGCGAGGATGAGAGTCGGACTCGGACGGAATGTCCGTGCGATGTACAGCGCTTGTGGCAAGCGGGATCTGAGCCGTGACGGTCACGGCGTTAGGAACGACGGCGCAGAATGCAGAATTGGGACATGAAGACGGCGTCGTCGCCGCCATCAGGGTGGGCCCGCTCGCGGGATGCTGCATCTCCTGCTCACAGTTTGCCGCCCTTGCACCCGACGAACCCGGGCAAAGCAGTGGGAGGCCCAGCGGAGACAGCTGCGCGGCCAACACGATGACGGCGACGATCCTCACGGCTACAGTCATGGAGTCATCATCATGCTCGTCCAACGATCCACCCGAGCGCGTTGCTCATCTGTGAGCACGGCTCTCGCTTGGGCGGCGGCGGCGAGCATGGCCCACTGCGCCTTGCCCATGGCGGCATGCGCCGCCTGGAAGTGCATCTTCACCGCTCCCGTGTCGGGGGCCGCGACGTTGAGCGCCTGCGCCACGCCGTCCATGTGGGCCTTGGCGTCCGCTGCGGCGGCGTCGTGAGCAATCTTCGCGGCGTCACGCAGAGCAGTGAGGCGGGTGATCTGTTGTGGCGTGAGGTTCAGCGTATCCTTGCGGGCGAGCAGATGGTCGGGTGTGAACGCCATGGCGCGCATCATCGGCGCCATGATCTGCTCCATTTGTCGCATGTGGTCCTGCTGTTCGTGCCCCATCATTTGGGGCTGCTGCGCGGCGAGTGGCGCGGCCGCGAGCATGAGCGCCGCCAGTCCAGGTCTACACATCATGCAGTTCCTCCCTTTCAGCTGAAGGCTACAAAGGGACGCACTACCCGCCGTTAAATATCGCTGAAGGAACTGTCAGGGAGAACCCGGCTTCCGCTCTGCAGCGGCGCGCGCCAGTTTCGACTTGTGACACGTCTTGAACGCTGGATCGAGCCGCGTATTGCGGCGCATGGCGGCAACAACCGCTCGGCATTCCGACTGCTGGCGACCGGCCTCGATGCGTTCGTCGCCCGCGCCGTCCTCATCGAGCTCGCCGAACGCACCCTGGACCTGCAGTACTACATCTTCCATCCCGACAAGACGGGATCGCTGATCGTCGATCGCCTCATCGCGGCGGCCGATCGCGGCGTCCGGGTCCGGGTGCTGCTCGACGACTGGGGTACGCTCGACAAGAAAGACGAATCGGTCGCCGGACTCGATGCACACCCCAACATCGAGGTGCGACTCTTCAATCCCTACACGCACCGCTCTGGCCTGCACCGCCTCGGTGAGCTGCTGATCAGTTTCGCGCGCGTCAACCGCCGTATGCACAACAAGCAGTTCATCGCCGACGGCATCACGACGATCCTCGGCGGCCGCAACATCGGCGACGAGTACTTCGGCGTCGGCGAGCTCGATTTCCAGGATGTGGACGTGCTCGGCGCGGGGCCGATCGCGCAGCAATCGACAGCGAGCTTCGAGACCTACTGGAACAGCCAGTTTGCCGTGCCCATCACACAGCTCGGCAAGTTCGCTCCGGACCCGAGCTTCTTCCCCGCCGCGCGCGTGAAGTTGCGTGACCGGTGTGAGGGCCTGCGCGACTCGATCTATACGCGGGCGCTCACCGAATCCCACCTCGCCCGGGACCTGCGCGCGGACGACCTGCACGTGCATTGGGCGGATGCCCGCGTCATCGCGGACCCGCCCGAGAAACTGACCCAGCCGGCCGGCACCCGCAGCGACACCTACCTCGGCGGCCAGATCTCGCCGCACGCGCGCGCGGCGCGGTCCGATCTCCTGGTCGTTTCGCCGTACTTCGTGCCCCGCAAAACGGGAGTGGAGTTCTTCGGCGCGCGCCGGCGCGACGGCGTCAGCGTCCGCGTCTTGACCAATTCACTCGCCGCGACCGACGTTTGGCTCGTTCACGCGGGCTACATGAAGTACCGCCGCCCCTTGCTCGCGGAGGGCGTGCGACTGTACGAGCTGCGGCCCGAGGCGGCCGGCGCAACCAAAGCGCGGCCGTCGAAATTGACGATCGGCTCGTCGCGCGCGAGCCTGCACGGCAAGACGTTTGTGTTCGACCGCACCTCGGTCTTCATCGGTTCGGTCAACCTCGACCCGCGCTCCCTCGAGCAGAACACGGAGGTGGGCGTGCTCGTCAGCAGCCCGGAGTTGGCCGCGGAGGTCGCGGCCTTGTTCGATCGGTGGTCGAGTCCCGAGCTGGCCTACGAAGTCACGCGTGGAGCCAATGGCGGTCTGCACTGGACCGGCGGCTACACCAATGAGCCCGAAGCCGGATTCTGGCGTCCCCTCGGCGCGAAATTC
>Ga0209058_1004761_pt1 | contig 10747 bp, 7 predicted proteins | sample GraSoiAngelo_147_FD_185904 | JGI IMG/M metagenome (GOLD analysis project Ga0209058, IMG submission 185904) | Grasslands soil microbial communities from the Angelo Coastal Reserve, California, USA - 14_1009_05_40cm (SPAdes) (version 2) | ecosystem: Environmental > Terrestrial > Soil > Grasslands ... | reverse complement strand
CCGAACACGGAAGCATACGCAGTATTCTCCATCGCAATAATTACAATATGATCGAAATTGGTCCCTGTCGGTGCTGCTGAGGCAGGTCTTATTGAGGTAGCAAGCGTGGCGCTCAACACTGACAGAGTTACCAGTAGTAGTGCCAAACCTATCCGGTTCGGACTATGGGCTAATCTCATGTGGTTCCAATCCTATTTTCACGGTCTCGGTTTCCCTACGCCATTGACGAGGGATCAGTTCAGTGTCGGAGCGAAGAACCAGACTCTGTTTGTTTGAGCGAGTTCCCCGGCAAGAACTACTATAGTCTGAAGATTCTCAAAGGCAATCCTGAACCAAGACAAAAACTGCTTGGTTCTTGTGCCATCCTTCGCGTGGACAATACCATGGGCTGATTCGGTTCAGCATCGATATAATTTCCGGATTGGTGGTTGGCATTCAGCCCGATGCTCTTTCATGAAGTCGAGGAGAATGGAAGGTCAAGCAACCAAAGTTTGCTTATGAGATCGCAACTAATCCTACCTCGTTAGCGGGCTCAGATGCTATGACGGCCGATCAGACTAGGACTCGAAGAGCCATAATTTTTGCTGGGTACCTGTTGAAGAGATGGGGGCCCTGGCTTCATTTCCTTCGGCTCAGCCCTCTGCCGCTAAGCCTGAGTCTTTTTGGGGGGGAGATGTTTAGTCGTGCTTGTTATTCTTATTCAGCGATTGTTTGATGCGACTCGGTATCAGCTCCATCATCGTTCGTCTGCGCGTTTTCATTACCATCCGAGATCTCAATCGTAGTGTGCCGCGAAACTTTGCACGCGTCTTAATCGTGAGGAGCGCGATCGAGGTAACTACCCCAATCACCACACCAATGAGCAGGAACCACGCGACGGCAAGGACTCCCTTCGCCAAATTGCAGGTTAGGCAATCACCTCCAGTTACTGCTGGCGAGGGTTGCGAACTAGGCGGAGTGCCGGGTTTGCTTCCAGGTGTGCCGCCCGGCGTGTTACTGGCGTTCTCTACATGTATGGGCACCCTCTGCGTACTGGTCCATGATGGGTTGTTGCTGTTTGTCACAGTGAAGTCGACTGTGAACGTCTGGCCAGCCTGGCTTACGCCTGGTGTGAACGAGAAATAGCCCGTCGACGGGTCGAAAGCCATGTTGGAGACGAGTCCGGTTGCTGAGAGAAGCAAGGATCCTCCCGAGCCGGAGGGGTCGCTTGCCGAGACTGTGAAGCCAAGAGTTGCCCCAACGGTCGCGTTCCGCGGACCTGGTGCGATTATGGCTGGAAGAACGTTCGTTGCCATGACTGTTATGACTAGGTTGGCTTCGGTCGACAAAACGCCGTTGGTGACAGTGAAGGTGACGGTATAGGTGCCGGGAGCTATTGTTGTACCGGGGGTCCAGTTGAAGATGCCCGAGACGGGAACAGGTCCTTGGGTAGTTGCAAAGCTCGCCCCTTGCGGCAGGTTAGTAGCTGAAAGCGTCAGTGTGGATGTGGGAATGGACTGGTCTGTGGCGTTCACTATGAAGCTGAGTGTTGCCAGTTGGCTGACGGTCTCTGCTGCTGGGACTTCTAAAACTGGCGGAACATGCCTTCCAACGTGGACGGTTACATTAGCTGTCCGGCTAAGGGACCCACTGGTGCCAGTTATGGAGACAGTGTAGGAGCCCATTGCAACAGAGCTGACTAAAAGGGTCAAGCTACCTGTTCCCGTAACCGAGTCGCTGCTCAAGACTGTCAGGAGATCCGATGGACTGGAAGCGATGACCGTTACGTTTCCTCCGAATCCATTCAGTGCCGCGACTGTGATCGTCGAGCTTCCGGTAGTGCCTGTGTCTAGTGAGATGGAGGTTGGACTGGCTGAGAGAGAGAAGTCGATGGCGGTGATGATGAAGGTTGAGGTGTGGACCAAGCCGCCACTTGTTCCGGTTACTGTCACCGGGTATGTCGATGCGGCGGTTGGGCCACAAGATATGGTTGCCGTGCCATTCCCAGTGATTTTTCCAGGGGAGATTGGGTCGCAGCTAAGGTTTGACGGCGTAGCTCCAGATAGAACGACTGTGCCGTTGAACCCGTGAACCGTCCTGACAGTTATTGTAGACGTGATGCTCGAACCGACTTCCACCCCTGGAGGCTGGGTAGAACTTACTACAAAATCCGGTGGGTTTCCGAAGGCGAATGAGACCGTTGTTGAATGTGTGAGGGAACCGCTCGTGGCCTGGATGGTGACGCTGTACACGTTCCGTGTTGTTGCATTGCACGACAATGTTGCATTTCCATACGCGATTGTGTTGTTCGGAGTGACAGGTCCGCATGTTAGACCGTTCGGAACAATATCGGTGAAGACCACCGTGCCAGAGAATCCATTCAATCCGATTACAGCGACGGTCGAGTTTGCGGAGGAACCCACGTCAACGGGCGGCGGAGGTGAAGCAGTAAGAGCGAAGTCTTTGAACCGGAAGACGGCAGAAGCGGAATGAGTGAGAGACCCACTCGTACCAGTTACACCCAAGGTGAAAGTGCCGGCTGTAGGAGAGTTACATGACACCGTTGTGCTGCCTGAGCCAGTAAGGTCACTCGCCACGAGGGATCCACAGTCGAGTCCGGATGGGATCGTCTCAGCAAGAGTGACTGTTCCGTTGAACCCGTTCTCACCGGACACGGAAATAGTGGCGGTGGCCGATTTTGTCGTGTAGTCTTCTTGTCTGAAGTTGAAAGCGGCTGTCGTCGAATGAACTATGGAGCCGTTTGCCCCCGTTATTGTCAGGGTATATGTCGACGGGATTAGGGAGTTGCAAGATACCGTCGCGGTTCCTGAGCCCGTCAGGCTGCTAGGTGTGATGGCTCCACAGTTCAGCCCTGATGGGACCGCGTCTGTTAGAGTCACTGTCCCGGCGAAGCCGTTCTGTCCGGTAATGGTTATAGTCGAACTTGCAGATTGTCCTGTGTTCAGACCGTTCTGGGAAGACGCGGAAATAATGAAATCGGGTCCAAGTTGAAATAGGCTGGCGAATCGCAATAGACAGCCCCAGCCTTCTGGGTTGCTCGCGCAGTTCATTGCTCCGAATACTGAGCTTGTCGTGTCTGTCCAGCTTCCTGCAGGCCACCAGACCCAGTTGATTCTCTGAGGACTATTAGTATCATAGAGTCTGACGAGCGTCTGGATGAAGTGGAATGTCACATTGGTGTAGCCTGCACTCCCGCTCAGAACCGTATCAGGCGGGGTGTTGCTACAAGGATAGCATAACGGGTCAGTTCCACCTTCAGTGTTCAAGGCCGGCCAGCCTGTCTTTGTAATTCCAGCGACCACGGTCTGATAGTAAGCTTGAGCTACACTGTCCGCGGTTGCATTGTTCCAGCCCGCTGAACCGTTGTAGGAGTTGTAGCTCATGTAGCTGTGAAGACTGATGAAAATTCGGCCGCTCTGCGACAGTGTGCCTAGTGGATCTGACACTAGGGGGTAGCCGTCGACTGCAGACGAGCATGCTCCGTCGCCTCCAGGGCAGAGGCCGCAGCTGTAGCTACACAGGTTCTGGACGACTATCCAGTGAGTATCGCCCAGTGACCGGGCCTGGTCTATCCACTGCTGATAGGCGCTACCCAGATACGTCACGCAGGAGCTGTCTGAGGAGCAAGGTAAGGTCACGTTTGAACAGTTGACTGGGCTCCATTTGCAGTCATAATATTCGGGCTCGTTCTCTGGTTCCCAGACTATCTGCGAATACAGTGGCCCGATGTTCTGTACTATGGGCTTCCAGTAGTTGAGCCAGCAGCTAGTATTACGGAAGATATCAGAGTAACCGTGATAGTCGATAATGATCCAGAAGCCGTAGTGCTGGGCAATGTGGACAGCCCGCTGAGCGTTCGCCTGGCTGTAGACGCTCATATAGTTGTAGTCAACCGTGTCGGTGCAGTACGGGTCAAAGTCGACCCTGACAGTATTGTAGCCCTTAGCCCTTAACAGTATCAATGATAATTCCATGTTTGAAGCGTACTCACCGGGGAAGACCGCTGATGGCACTCCACCTGTGTTCGCGACAGACTCGTCCATCCGTACACCGCCCCAGCCAATTAGTACAGGAACGGAACCGACGCCTGTAGAGGAGGGTAGTACAACCAACGATTCGGAGCTGGTGGCGGTCATCCCGGCATTGTCGGTAACCACTAGCGAGATTACAAACGTCCCATTCGTGAACGATTGAGAGACCGGGGGCATTTCCGCCTTGGACTATGGCAGTAAACGTCACTGTCTGTCCAGCATCAGGGATCGTCGGACTGGCCGTGAAGCTAGCGATCAGAGAAAGAAAAGGAACTACTCTAACAGTTTGAGTAGACCCTGCGGAGCCGCCGGCAGAGTCGTGGGCTGTCAGCGTTACCGAATAATTTCCAATAGCAGTGTACGTGTGGGTCGTGGTCAGTCCCGTTCCTGTTGCACCATCTCCGAAACTCCAGGAGTAGCTGTAAGGAAGCGTGCCTCCAGATGCTATTGCTGTAAGACTGACGGTGGCATTTACAATGGGCGTCAAGGGCAGGACGGCGAAGCTTGCAGAAAGTGGGAGTGGGCCTATTGTTCCGAAGATGTCCGGGATTGGCAGAGCGTTGGCGCTGCTCATTAGTGTCCCTAGGTTCCAGTTGTTCTCTATCATGCGTAGAGAGCTGAACTCGTCATAGCTCGCAGTCGACGTGTAGCCCTTTTTGATCATGCTACCATACTCCACGTTTGGCGAGGGGTCGTACTCATCCCACCAGAGATAGAGCAGAGTGCGATACTGTGAATTTCTGAAGAGGGATGAAGCGAGAAGCGAGCCGGATGCCGGACTCAGTACGGTGCCGTTACCGACAAGAAACTTCTTGAGATACGAGTCTCCAGAAGATACGCTGTTGTCGTGCATGTTGTGATTGTCGGTTGGAGTGAACCAGAGGAAGTTGGGGGGGTTAGGAGAGTTGGCCGCGGCGATGAACTGGCTTGTGCTCACCGATGATCCTGTGAAAACGTTCGGACTGTTCGCATCGCTTGCAAATCCCGTGAACGGGAAATGGTCGTTTCCTCTAGGGCATCCGCTCTCGCAATAGGCTTGCCATGTAAGCCCTGCTACCTGCAATTGGTCAACGAGTGTGGTGCCGGAAAGACAGCATGAATAGCCATCCGAAACCCCATTATCTGATCCTGAAATTAGAGCTACATAGCAGGCGGCCGAGCATCCGTTGATGTTGTCGCCCGAGAAAGCGTTTGCACCGTAGCTGTGATAATTGGATATAGTGGTACCTTGGGCAGCAAGGCTGTTGATGAAGGGAGCGGAAGAGCTTCCTATGACGCTACCATAGTTCTGGTTCTCCATTGCGATAATGACAATATGGTCGTACTGGAGCCCAACGGGGGCCGCTGTGAGGGGGCGCAGAGATGTGACCAGTGCAATACTGAATATTGCCAGAGCTAGGAGTATTGATACTCGCGCTACTCGATTCGGGCGGTGCTTTACAGCCATGAAGCTGCCCTACTATTTTGATTTTGACGGTTTGGTTCTCCCAATGATCCTGCACCCAGGTCCTCACAGGAAGGGAAAGGAAACTGACTTAGTCTGGCTGAGCGAGTCCTCTGTCCAGTAGCATCGACTGCCGGATCTGTCCACGTGCTTCTTTCAAGTCCAACTTTTTGGCGCAAATACATCACTCTTCATGCAATTCTCAAGGTTGAGCGGTAGAGCAGGTCGAATGCAGGAGGTACTAGTTTCGCGAGTCCGAATGTTTCAGGCCGAATTTAGGTTCGGCACTAGCGCCATAGATGTTACTGAAAAAAAGGTTTGATCTAGAGGCGCAGGCTCCCGGGATCATCCGCGAACTATTATCAGGGTTCAGGAGAAGGATCAGGAACAAGACGTGTGCGACCCATCTTCCAGATTCTTCCTGGCGGGAGCGGTTGGAGAGACTTATCGTCTCCATCATTCGCCATTTTTCTAGAATAGGGATTGGTTTAAAACTCTTGGGGTTGTTCTCGGATATCTCCGTATGTACGCAGCGGTTTATGACTTTCGGCGGGAATTTACGGAGGGCTTTCGCTGCTGCTATAATTGTACTAGATGGGGCTAGAATCTTTTGACAAAAGACTTAACGCCGCGATTCTTGCTCTGCACCCGCATGCGGTCGGGCAGAGCAGGCGTTACGAGTGCTACGGTGAGGACAATTTTCGGTCGGCCACCTCTGAACGAGGCAGGCTGGTCTGGGACGGGCTCATTCTATGAAGAGATAGGAGTCCGAAGGCTTGCGGCAGTTGTCAGTTTGTTGACCCTTTCTATCTCATTATGGCTATTCACAGCCGCCAAGGTGCGGATATCAGTAATCCCCCCGGACGCCTTCTTCCTAGTGAATCAGTTACCCGGGGCCTACTGGCTGGGCTTATTCTCGACTATCTTGCTTCTCCCCGCCAGAAACCTCGTCGCCGGCAGGGCTAGAACATGCTTGGAGATTGCGAGTCTCTTCATGCTTTCTCTCTACACCATTGGACTTCCCTCGTTTGTCTACCAGAACCCGAGGTTCCTCGACACGTACCAGCACGAAGGAAATTCCCTGAGTCTCCTATTCTTGGGGGGGTGGTTCAACAATCCGGTCTGGTATGTCTACCAGTTTCCTGGGGCTTACACCTTCTTTGCTGACTTGACCGCTGTGGCTGGCATAGACCCGTTTCAGCTGATGTTGTACTACCCTGCCGTGCTCGCGATGATCATCGCCTTCTTCGCATATTCTATCGCGAGAATGTTCGGCAACCGATATTCCGTGATCGTTGCAGCGGTCATACTCAGCGGGTTCTGGTTCCAGCTTCATCTCTCTCCCCAGAGTATCGAGCTCATACCGTATCTCGGACTCACGTATCTTCTCCTCAGGATGTTCGAGGATAAGACACACCGGCGACTGTTGACTACGATTTCTATTGCATCTATACCAGTCTTCGTCTTCAGTCATCCGGAGACCTCCCTTGTGACGAGTCTCGGAACAATTGGTTTTCTGATCCTGAAACCGATAGTCTCTTCAGGAAGGCTTCAGGCAATCAGATCAAACATCTCTATCGTCGGGCCATTCCTAGTAGCTCTCGTATGCTTTGTAGCGATCTGGTGGTTTGGTATAGCGACGGCTGCGCTGGGGATCGTTTTCGGAATCGCCGACGCGGCCGCAGCCGCCGGGCTCGGGGGTCTGCCTTACGCGCGTCCCAAAGCGCCAACGACTCCGTTGCCCAGCTACCAAGCAGCTTTGCTGATGGAGGAAGGTATGTCTGCAGTCATCTGGCTAGCGGGACTATTCCTACTGCTCTTCATCAGGCGATTTCGCCAGAGAGAATACTTTCTGGCAGGACTATTCCTGGCAGCAATCTCCACAATACCTGTCGCATTGTTCGGTAACCCGGACGTCCTACAGAGAAGCTACCTCTTCGCCCTAATCCCCTTCGCCTTCCTCACCGCGTCACTGCTCGAGCGACAGCAGGAACTTAGTATCAGAAGCTGGTCATTCCTTCGGCCTTTGGCCTTTGCGCTTTTGCTCATAGTGATCGGATTCTCTGTCGTGATGCCGGTGGCACGATACGGCGGCGACTCTTTCCAATATCTGCCTCAGTCAGACCTGCAAGCGTCGAACGTTGCTGCGACTCTCAACTCGCACTCGCTGCTGGTAGCCCATCCGGGCTGGTACGGGGAGAAGTACTACGCGCCGTTTTACGGCTATGAAGGCGCGATTCTCTTGGAACAGTCTGACATCGCTGGAAGAAGCGGAGCCTACATCAAAGCCGGCTCGTATGGCGCAATCTCACTTTCAATGCGAAAGATCGCACATCCGACTATCTTCTCGTGCAAGACTTTTTTGATAATCTGTACATTATGAGGTTCGGCTCTAACTCCACCTACTATCTCGACCTGAAGTCGACTTTTGAGATCGACGCCTCTTACAGCTTCAATCTGGTCTACTCCACAGGCACCGACCGGCTGTACGAGAACAGGCATCTCGGCTGATTGTCTTCCGTTGCAACTTTTGTCCTAGCCGGAAGGATTGAACCAGACTTGGAGCCAAACGCCTGTTGAAGCGTTCTGGGGGCCATAGCCGTAGTGGAAGCAGCTGCAGACGAAGTCGTAGGTCCAGAGCTCGAATATAAATCGAAAGTTGTCTCCGGCTATCGTAACTGGATTACCTTGTACGGTTAGGTTGAGCAGGAGCCTTCCTCCAGACTGAGGCGTGACAGATTGTAGGGTCCATGTGAAGTTGACATTCGAGGTTTCTCCGTCTCCTACAAACAGCTCCGGAGTGATGATCTTGGGAAGGCTAGACGGCGTTGTGGAGTTGGATGATGAGAGGGTAGAGTTTGCGATCCGTGCGACTATCATCACGAACTGAGCAGAGCCCATGCTGTTGGTGACCGTCAAGGTCCAGTTGAGTCTGTCGCCGCTCGTAACGTTCGAGTTGGTCGCGGGCTCAGTGTATCCAACAAGCCCTGTTCGCGAGTATATCCCCATGGCCATGAAAGGCTGGGAGGCGCTTGGGCTCAGAATGTAGAATGTTGCAGAGCTGAATATGGCCGCGAAGGATATGAGAAGGATGAGGAATGCGGCCAGCTTATCTGGCAGGATTCTCCTCTCCATGTTCAAACCGGGCTCTGCGGAGCTGTCGCTTCTTGATGAAGCGTCTAAGTCTGGGAGCCTCGACTACGCCGAAGGCCGCGAGGGTCGCGGTGCCTAACGCGATACCGTAAGCAAGAGCTGATCTGCGCAAGGAAGCGCTCTGGGCTTCGTCGCCGAGCCGTTGAGCTTGAAGCGAGACGTTAGTGGAGAGATTTATCGATTGGACGGCATCGGCGTCGGCGGCGGAGTGACAACCCGGGCACGTGTTCGGATCCTGTTGCTCGAGAATGGTGGCGTTCTCCTCGTATTGAAGCGCAGTGTTGAGCTGAGCGATCAAGGGAAGAATGTCAGTATTAGAAGCGCCTTGGCCTTGGGCTGTTTGTATCGACTGGAACGCGGCGACGAGGTCGGCCTTTGCGGTAGTTATGGGAGTCTGAGCAGACACGTGTTCTGTGTTCATTAAGAGGAGTACTGAGGATAGTAGAAGGCAGAATAGCAAAGCGAGGGGTTGTGTTCGCAAGGTTTGTTTCCTCCTCGATTTCCGAGAGGCCCGCGTCCTTGACCAATATAAGGAAGGAGATTGTTCTCGCATACGTTCGCAAGTATCATCCCTCTACAGTCATGGAGTTGGAAAACAGACTGAGGCAGGAGGGGATTCGATCAACGGAAGAGGATCTCCTGCAGATTGTAAGTGATCTTCAGAGGGAGGGACTCATCAGTTTTGGCCGGGTGACGTACGATTCTCTCTCTCGCTTCTTCACCGAGCCAAGCGAGGCTTGGTGGATCTATGCGACCATGTCTGTTTCTGTTGCCGAGGTGCTTCTTGTGGTCCTTCAGCAGCAGACAGCGTTTCTCTTGGGTTTCCGGATTCTCTTCGGGCTGGGACTGCTCGGTTTCCTGCCGGGGTACTCTACGCTCCGGTTCCTGTTTCCAGCTCCTCAATTTTCACAGCTTGAACGTATTCTCCTCAGTATTTTCTTGAGCGTGGTCGTGTCGATTTCGCTCGGAGTTATTCTAGGGGCAGGTTACTTCTTCACGGGAGTGTCCAGCGTGGTCGTCTTGACGAGTTACACGATCGCGTTAACTTTGCTCGCGGCTTTTAGACGATACTTGTTCCTGATGGCTCGATGAAAGCTGGAGTCTTGGACCCGTAGTGGCTAGGTTGAGAGTACAATCGATGAGCAGTACTTGTCTACACCTTCTTCGAGAGTTATCGGAGTGATCCCAAAAGTCTTCATCATCAGAGACGTGTCTGCGTGGGTCCGTTCAAGATAGTTCATTGGCTTGTTGATGTATTGGGGCCTGATGTTCTTGCCTAGTCTCTGGTTCAACATCTGGACAACTTCGTTGAACGTGTGTGATTCCCCGCTTCCAGCATTGACTATTCCGACTGCCGGGCTCTCGGCTGCTCGCATCATCATCTTTACCACGTCACCTATGTAGATGAAGTCTCTGGACTGGGACCCGTCCCCGTAGATTACCGGTCGCTCGTCGGAGGCGATGGATCTTAGGAAGAGGCCTACGGGGCTCGCGATCTCTCCTTTGTGATCCTCTCCGGGACCGTATCCCGCGAATATTCTCAACATCGTTGTTGGAGGCGGTTCCTCTGTCCCCTCGATCATCTGCTCACAGGCCAGCTTGGCGACCGCGTAGAGATTTGTGGGTCTTGGAATCGTCGTCTCTTTCTGTGGTGGGCTTGCTCGGCCATAGACGCTTCCGCTTGAAGGATATACTATCTTCTTGACGCCGTTCGCTTTAGCGTATCGCAGAACGTTGATCATGCTTATGGTGGTCGTGGAGAAGCACTTCTGAGGCTCCTTCCCGTAAAGTATCACCGATGAGGGGCTTGCCAAGTGGAAGACGTAATCAATGTCCGGGAGCTTGGCGAACGAAGATTCCTCCATCACGCTCCTATCGACAATATCTACGGGTAGTCGCGAGAGGTTGGAGCGTGGTGCGGCTGAGAAATCGTCCATCACTGTTACGTGAGAGTTGGCCGCGCATAACTCGCGCACGAGGTTCATGCCGATAAAGCCGGCGCCTCCAGTCACCAAGGCCGTTTTACCGCTCCACTTCACCTGTCACTCATCTCCCATCAGAAAACCTGTTCAACCCACAAGACTTTCGCTTCATCCATTTTCCATGTCGACCTCAACTC
>Ga0209058_1004758_pt1 | contig 10748 bp, 9 predicted proteins | sample GraSoiAngelo_147_FD_185904 | JGI IMG/M metagenome (GOLD analysis project Ga0209058, IMG submission 185904) | Grasslands soil microbial communities from the Angelo Coastal Reserve, California, USA - 14_1009_05_40cm (SPAdes) (version 2) | ecosystem: Environmental > Terrestrial > Soil > Grasslands ... | reverse complement strand
ATGTAGACTGAGGCGAGGTCATCAAACCTGCCCTCGGCAATCGCCTGCGAGACCGAGCGGAAGGTTATCGCCCCGACGAACTCCCTCTTATCGCCGTCGTAGACGGGAGCCTCGTCTGGTTCGAGCTCCCCATCAGCTTGAGCACTTCAGAAATCGTCGAGGTTGTCTTGGCCGATACGATCTCCAGCGGGGTCAGGGTGTCTGAGGCGACCTTCTTCGAGGAGGCGAGCGCGCTTCTGATAATCCTTCCCGTCAGGTTCGATGTGGCCACCCTTCTCGAGGAGTCCGACCAACTCCTCGAACTCATCAACCAGTTCTTCGGCCGTGTAGCCCGGCTTCCCCATCAGCAGCTGCGAGAGGCTGCGCGCGAAGTTTGTGAGGGGACCGCGACGGGAGAGAGTACCTTGACGAGGGCGAGGGAGCTGGGGGCGAGCCGAGTCGCCATCCTGACCGAATTCTCTATCCCGATCGCCTTGGGGTGGAGAAAGAGGAAGATCATGATCAGGAAGGAGCCGAGAATCGCGCTGTACACCCAGCCAAGGGGGCCAAAGAATTCGGAGAAGACCAGCCCGATTGAGGGCGCGAGGACGACGTTGGTTATAGTATCGAGGAAAGTTGTCGTGCTGACCAGCCTTGTCTTCTCTCTGATGAGTTCGAGCGCCTGACCGGCTCCCCTAGTGCCCGACTGGGCGGCGGCGTTGAGGAAGACCGGCCTTACGGTGAGGTATGTGGCTTCAATCAGGGACGACCAGAATGAGACGAGTGTTGCAACCACCAAGGAGATGTAGACGACTAGACTGACCAATCAGCTACTCGATACTGGCACCGCCAGCCAATAAACGAGAAGGCATCAGGAGACGACCGTTCCAATCTTCGCTCCTTGAACGGCCATCATCACGTTTCTCGGGTCACTGCCATCAAGGACGATGAGCTTCACTCTGCTCTCTGCAAGCTGCTCGACCGCAACCGGGTCGACGATGCTGTGGATCCCGGGGGTGTGGCGCCCCCCGAGTATCTCCTTCATCCTCGCGTACGAGATCGAGTCGAGCTTCTTCGCCTTCGTATCTGTCTGCGGGTCGGAGGTATAGATTCCTTGCTGGTTCGAACCCTTGACCAGGAGGTCCGCGTTCCACTTCTGGGCAAGAATCGCAGCGACCGTATCGGTGGTTATTCCTGGCCTCAGGCCCCCCATCACACCTACCCTGTTCCTGCCCAGCCTGAGAAGCATGCTGTTTATCGAGGTGGGCACGGAGCTGACTCCCCCGAGCTTCATCGCGACCAAGCGTGCGTTGAGCCTCGATGTGTGGATCGCTATCAGGTCTTGATGGAAGCTTGAGAGACCGATTTTCCTCGCTGATTCGATGTACTTCCTGGAGAGGGGACCGCCTCCGACTATGACAGCGAGCGTGTGTCCCTCGCCCGTGAGTTCGGAGACGACCTTGGAGTAATCTTCGACCACCTCGGGGTGGGGAGGTGAACCGAGGACGGAGCCCCCGATTCTCAGGACAATCTTCAAAGCTTCGCGTGGCCTCGGGACCCGTGATTAGAAGGTTTTGCCTGCGCAGCTCTTATAAGCGGGCGGAGAGAATTTCAGGATTGCCCGATGCATTATCACTCTGGCAACTGTCAAAGATTGACGGAATAACGCAGGTGTTATCGTAGATTGTCGACGAAGCGTGACTCTGTAAGATTATACAAGATCAGGAAGCTCATCTCGGAGCTCTCCAGCAAGGAGGGGAGGGGGACCGAGCTAATTTCGCTCTATGTGCCGCCGAAAAAACCGGTCCATGAAGTGATATCCAATCTGAGAGACGAGTGGGGAACGGCCGGCAACATCAAGTCGGATACGACGAGGAACCACGTCCAGGATGCCCTCGTCAAGACGATGCAGAGATTGAAGCTATACAAGACGACTCCTGAGAACGGTCTGGTGATTTTTTGCGGTGCTCTACCCACCAACGGGCCTGGCAGCGAAGTCGTCACCATCCACGAGATCGTACCGCCGAAACCCGTCTCGACCTATCTATACATGTGCGTCGCACCTGAAACGAAAATTTTGATGGATGATGGCACAGAGAAAACCATAGGGGAGCTTAAGAGTTCTTGGCCAAATGAAGGGGTGATGTCTTGGGATGCTGACAAGCACAGCCTCGTCGGCAGCTCGATACAAGACTACCTCGACGCTCCTGTAGGGGGACGTAAGACGTACCGTCTAACCGTGGAAAGCGGAAGAAGTTTGGTTGCCACTGAGGATCATCCATTCTGGACCCCAAAGGGGTGGGTGAGAATCGGGGAGCTCAAGAAAGGAGACTTGGTATGCGTCTTGCCTTTGCCCGATATGGACTCGAGAAAAGGATCTGCTAGGAAGAAAGATTCAGAGAAAGTGATTCTGGACGAAGAGTCGTTGTGTAATGTTTCTTCTCCACCTAAGAACTTGCGGTTAGCCATCAAGAGATTGAAGAAGCGTGGACTTCTGCCCCTGACTTCTCAAAGTCCCAAACTAGTCATGATTGCACGAATAATGGGACATCTGTTCAGCGATGGTTCGATGACCCAGACAATAGAAGAGAGGTCGCGTGGCCCCTACTCATACTTCACAGTGGATTTCTGCATCGGAAGGAAGGTCGACGAAGATGAGCTGAGAAACGACATTGCAGAGCTGGGCGGCAGGCTTCCCCAAGGCTATGAAGCAACCTACACAATGAATGTTGAAGGGAGGGCGTATACCGGTCACGTCAGGCATGCGAAATTGCGGGATGTTGCCATTTGCACCTTGCTCAGGGCTCTTGGTGCTCCCATCGGTGACAAAGTCAAGAATGGTACCGAGATTCCTAGATGGCTTATGGAAGCGCCTCTCACTGTCCAGCGCGAGTTTCTGGCCTCTTACTTTGGTGGGGATGGCACCGTACCGAGGATCGTGAAACGCAACCTTAGCAGTCAGTCTGGAGTAGGATTCCATAGAGTATTGCAGAAGAAAGAGAGTGGCATGAAGCAAGCCCGTCAGCTGGTGTCGCTCCTCTCCAAGTTTGGAGTTACAGTGAACGCCATTGACTGCACACCAAGTTACAAACGAAATGACGGCTTCGAAACAGTTGAGATTCGCCTCCGCTTCAAACTTTCGGAAGATAACATTCTGAAGCTCTGTCAAAGTATTGGAATCAGATATTGTTCCAGAAAGGCAATGAGCGTCAATCTAGTAGGGGAGTATCTCAGAATTAAGTCGCATTTACGGAAAGAAACTAGACAGAAGATGATGCAAGCACAACGGCTCAGAGCGGAGGGCACGCATGTAAAACAGATCGGAGAATTATTGATGGTGGCTGGGACAACTGCGAGTCAATGGACTCGGGGACGCGTTAGGGCACCACTAGTGCCAACAACTCTGTTACCAACATTCTCCGAGTGGTCAAAAATCGCGAGGACTGGTTTGGAGGAACTACTTTTATGGGAAAGTGTGACTTCGAAGGAGCCGACTGTCATCTCCGATGTGAGAGATTTGACGGTTGAGGATAGTAGCCACAGTTTCTTCGCGAACGGTTTCCTAGTCCACAATTGCGACGACCATTACCACCTCGAATGGCTCAAAGACATGCTCAAGGAGGAGAAGGTCTACGGGATAATCTCGATTGACTCGACAGAGGCGGGCTTGGGAATCCTCAGCGGCGACCGTCTTGAGGTCGTCGATGTCATCACCTCAGGGGTTTCGGGGAAAACTAGGAAAGGTGGGCAATGCGTAAGCTCCGACACAATCGTCCAGCTTGAGGACGGGAGACTCGTCCCCGTATCCCGTCTGTCGCCCGGGAGCAGGATTGCGAGCTACAACTTCAGCAATCACACTCAGGGAATCTATGAATGTGCCGACACGTTCACTCTCATCCCGAAAGAATACTGCCAGGTCGAGACTGTCAACCCGAAGTTGACCGTCAACGTCACGGGTGAGCACAGGTTCTTTACTCTCACAGACGGAGGTGTCTCCACAATCGAAGCGTCGGGACTCGGGAGGGGTGATAGAATTCTCGTGTCGCGGAGCCTCCCTGAGCCTGCGAACCCGGTCCTGTGGACGAGGTTCCCGGCCAATTACACGTACACCGTCTCTCTGGAAGGCAGGGAGTCCCTCAAGGCAATGCGGCTTCAGAGAGGGATATCGCAGCCGAGGCTGGGTGCGATGCTTGGTGTGCATCAAAGCGAGATTTCGCAGTTCGAGAGGGGAGAGAGAAGCCTTGCATGGACAAAACTCCGCAAGATCGTCAGTTTCTTGTACGGGAACGTCGATGAGTTCCTCGCCAAACATGTGGAAACCAAACGAGCTCTACCCGAGCTATTCACCAACGACCTCCTTCAACTCCTCGGCTACATAACCGGAGATGGCAACTACTCCAAGAACCGCATAACGATGTATGAGCAGCGGGTTGAGGTGGCACGCAGATACTCCCGCCTAGCGAGTAAGGCTCTGGGACTGCGAAATGTTCCCATCCTGACGATTGATAAGACGAGACAGAGGAACTCGTTTGCGAAGCACCCGTATCTTGAGATTAGGATTTACAGTAAGGAATTCGCCGAGGCGCTTGGGCGGTGCTATCCCGCGGTAATCTCTACAGAATCGAGGGAAATCCCCGAACAGATGCACCGCCTCGATAACAAGCACCTTGCCTTCTTCTTGAGGGGGCTGTTCGATGCGGAAGGCCACGCGCGCAGCAAGAGGATAGGAATAGCAATGAAATCTGAGACTTTGATTAAGCAACTCCAGCTGCTTCTAATGAGATTCGGGATCGTTTCATCATACAGCCACAGCGTCAACAGATATGGTTCAACCATGCATGCGCTTGACATTAGCGATTTCGGCTCGCTTGAAGTGTTTTACGAGTCGATTGGTTTTTCGGCTAAAGACAAAGAGCGCAAGCTCGAACGAAGGGTAGCGAAAGGTCGGGCGAGGAGTAGCTTCCTTAACGTTCCTGTGATTGGGTCTTGGGTGGACAGTAGGGCAAAGGAGTTGGGGATAAAGCGAAGACAGTTCCCCGGAATAACGAATTTCTTTCACGATGAGAGAGGGATAAGCAGGTCTGTTTTCAGCGGAGTTGTCCGAACCTTTGAGGACGAATTAGCGAGGGCGAGGAGTTCGAATGACTCATCAGAGAGACTCGAACTCCTCCAAGATACAATATCTCAGCTTCGAATGATAGAGCAGAGTGAGCTGATTCTCGCAAAAGTGAAGAGGGTTCGGTGGAAGAGGAATTTGCGCGACGACAAGTTCATCGATATCGAGCTTCCCGTAACTCGTAGTTTCATTGGCAACGGTTTCGTGTTGCACAACAGTGCTCGTCGCTATGAGAGGGCGAGAGAGATGGAACTCACCTACTACTTCAACAGAGTGGGCGAGCACGCTGCGAGGGTCTTCGTCAATGACACCAAGGTCACGGGTCTGATCGTCGGGGGCCCCGGACCGACGAAGGAGGACTTCCTGAAGGGTGGGTATCTCCACTATCAGTTGCAGAAGAATGTCCTCGCAGTCATTGACTCCTCGTACGTGGGGAGGGAGGGTGTGAGGGAGCTCGTGGAGAAGGCGGCCGATACCCTCCAGGACGTGAGATTGATTGAGGAGAAGAAACTCGTCCAACGATTTCTGACCGAGGTCAACAAACCTGGCGGTCTCGCGATCTACGGCCTCCCCAGAGTCCTCGACGCGCTGCAGAAGGCGATTGCGGATACCGTCTTGATCTCGGACGATATCGAAACGACCAAGATAACAATGAAGTGCAAGAACTGCGGGACGACAAAGGAAAGTGTCGTCCAGAATCAGAGCAAGATGCAGGCGACGCAAGAGATGATCTCCACCCCTTGCGAGAAGTGCAGGTCGACCGACTACGAGATTCACGAGAAGGACATCGTGGACGTCTTGGAGGAGACTGCCTTTCAGGTCGGGGCCAAGGTAGAGGTCATCTCATCCGGCACGGAGGAGGGAAACATGTTCAGGTCCTTCGGCGGCGTCGCCGCCTTCCTCCGCTACAGACCTCAGTGACATCCTATCACGACCGAGGGATGACTTGCCCTGTTTTGGTAGGGGGCGCTCGGGTGGCAGTAGCCGGGACGCCCACAGGTGTGGCCATCTCTCACAATATGAGACAGCCGTTTTGGACTGGTTGAGCAGGTTCGTCTACATTTTTGAATGCGCTCGGAGCCCGTCTGCTGTTGGGTATGAGCGACGTCAATGTAGACGCGCAGTTGAAGGGCAACACTCTCAGGGTCTACGTCTACGCCCTGAAGAAGAGGAAGGTGGGAGTGAGAGAGGTCCAGCGCGCTCTCCGCCTCTCCAACCCATCCCTGGCTCAGTATCATCTCAACAAGCTGAGGGAACTAGGACTGCTCAGGGAGGAGGGAGGAGACTACGAGGTCGCCAGTGAGGTGAAGGTTGATCTGATGCGCGACTTCCTGAGAGTCGGGACGATGATCGTGCCGCGGTTCGTCTTCTACGCCGTCTTCTTCACCGTCTTCGCCGTCTACTTCGCCATCATTACCTACCAGATCTACGTCTACGTGCCGGTCGTTCTGTGGTTTACCGGCTTCCTAGCTCTGGCCGCCGTGATCTTCTGGTATGAGGCGCAGAGAGCCTGGAGGTCGGCTCCCTCCCCATAGCCCTAGGAATTTTTTTATCTCGGTAAAGCCGCCGCCCCAGTGGCGTCGCGATGGTCATAAGAATAGGAATCATCGGAAAGACAAACGCGGGGAAGACGACCCTCTTCAACTCGATGACGCTTCTCTCTGGTGAGGTCTCCAACTACCCCTTCACCACCAAGACCCCCGAGACGGGAGTCGCGAGTGTAGTGACGATCTGTGTACACAAGGAGTTCAACGTGCAGGACAATCCAGCAAATTCGCGCTGCGAGGACGGCTGGAGGTTCGTGCCAGTCGAGGTCACCGACCTGCCGGGGCTGATAAAGGGGGCCTGGATGGGGAAGGGGCTGGGCAACCAGTTCCTCTCCGTGGCGGCCCAGTCCGACGCACTCCTCCACGTGGTGGATGCGTCTGGAAGCGTCGATAAGGACGGGAAAATCACGGAGCCTGGGACGGGAGAACCAATAGCCGACTTGGCGGACGTCGAGCTCGAACTCGTCTTGTGGTATGTCAAGCTCTTCACCAGCAACATAAGCAAGATCTCGAAGCTGGCAAGGATGCCTGGCTCGAGCCTCCCGGACGCCGTCGCTCAGGTCATGCAGGGCGTGGGGGTGAGGAAGGAGCATGTTCAGAACTCTCTGAGAGAGTCCCTCCTCGAGGGGAAAGACATCGATAACTGGAGCGAGAAGGAGATACAGAACTTCTGCTGGGCGCTCCGAGAAGTCTCGAAACCCACCCTGATAATAGCGAACAAGATGGACCTTCCCTACTCGAGCGAGAACTTCAAGCGACTTAGGGAGAAGTACAAGGGCTTGATCGTCGTCCCGACGAGCGGAGAGGCCGAGTTGACCCTCAGGAGGGCGGAGGCGAAGGGTCTGATAAAGTACATCCCGGGGGAGGAGAGGTTCGAGATCGTTCGGCCTCAAGACCTCAACGACGCTCAGAGGGCCGCCCTCGCCTACATCAGGCGCAAGGTCTTCGGGGAATACCTGAGGACGGGCGTCCAGTTCGCCCTGAACATAGCAATCTTCAAACTCCTCCGCATGAACTCGGTTTATCCCGTCTCGGACCCCGAGAAGCTTACCGACAAGCAGGGGAGGGTTCTTCCGGACCTTTACCTGATGCAGGCTGGTTCTTCGGTGACGGACCTCGCGAAGACGATACACACCGACCTGGAGAAAGGGCTGCTCTATGCGGTCGATGTTAGGACCGGATTGCACCTACCGACAAACTATGTGTTGAGGGACCGAGACGTCCTCTCAATCGTCTCGACCGCGAAGAGGGGTTGAAGGGGCAGAGAGCCTTAAAGCATCGGGTGAGATGATAGAGGGGAATGCTGTCGCAGAAGGAACCCGTACTTACGGAGATGATGCTGAGATATCCGTTCGTTCACTACTCGAGGAAGTTCTTCGACTCAATCCCAATCGAGGAGAGCTTCTCCAGCAGGGAAGTGGTGAGGCAGGCGGAGACGAGGTTGATGAGCGCACTCGGAAGGGCGAATTACGAGCCCCACATCACTGAGCTGGTGGAGTTTTCAAGTTTCTTCGTATCAGCGTTCGTTGCAAGCCAAGACAGTTTCCTCCTGGGCAGGTTCGCGAAGAGGGAGGCGGAGAGGTCGCGAAGATTGTACGGGGGGGAAGACCCTAGGGACAAGGCTACCGTGATTCGCGAGTGCTTTGGAATCGGAATACAGTATAGCGGGGATTCGCGATACAGCTATTCTGCTGGCGTAGAGGAATACCTCACCCTGGTCAGCAGGTACGAACTTGCGAAGGCCCAGGGGTGGAAGCTTGTCAGACAGGCCCTCTCTGCGGGGCGCGTCTACTTCACCGATAACGTGCTCAATGACCTCTTCGGCGACTCGGCTCAGAGAGCGATATCGGATGGTCTGAAGAACTTGAGGAAGGCGCCGTTCCCAAAGCAGCTTGTCGAGCTTAGGTCGAGAGTCCTGACATATGTCCCCGTCCCTAGAGCAAGGACAGGGCGGAGCTACAACTACATCGACGAGCTTCTGAAGCATCCGATCGCGGACGGGAGACACAGATTCGTCTGGCTCGTCTTCGCGCCATTCCTGGTTAACGTCAGGAAGCTTGATGAAGAGGATGCCATCGAGAAGATCAAGGCCTACGTCTCCAGCTCTGGCGACATGAGCGCGATGAAGCGTTTCGTCGAATACAACGTGAAGCGCGCAAAGCGCAATGGGCTGATGCCGCCAACCCTCCCCAAGCTGAGGTCGGAGCACCCGGACCTTTTCTCCCTGCTGCCGAAAGAGGTGTCAGCGATGGAGGAGCCTCTCAAGGCGGCGAATTCCAGGACTTCCACGAAATAGGAAAGACTGTACTACATCCCGTTGAAAAGTGCTGGATTAACTGTCGCGAGCTTCCCTTCTCAGGCGAGGTGAAAAGATGGTATCCATCATGGCTCTCGCGGCCTTGGGCGGTCTCGCAGCCGCAGCGGCGAAAGCGGTCACCACCGGAGACGCTTCCGCGGCGGTCAACGCAGCACCGCACGGCCTTCAAGTCGCGCTCGCCCACGTTCCGTCGTGGACGCACGCACACCAGGTGCTCACGCAGCACCTCTCCGCCTACACACAGAATGGGGGCGCTGGGGCAGCGGGGACCGTGGGCCTTGAAGGCGTGAGGAGAGGGCTCCACCTGGCACTGGGGCGCTGAGTGAGCGAGCCCTCCCAACTTCTCTTTCAGGAAGAGTCAAATCGAGAGATTCGACCGGCTCGGCAAGTGAACTTCAAGGAGTTTGGGCGAAGCGGGCGGAAGGTCTCGGAGGTGGGGATGGGGACCTACTACGACCCGCTCTGGATAGCGACTGCAACTCCCGGATGGAGAAGGGATGCCTTTCAGAAAGTCGAGGCGATTAAGGCTGGCCTCGATGCAGGGATGACTCTGATCGACACTGCAGAGATTTACGGTTCAGAGCCGCTGGTGGCGAAGGCGGTCGAAGGTCGCAAGAGAGAAGACCTGTTCATAGCAACGAAGGTCTGGCCTAACCACCTTCGTAGGGACGCGGTGGCGAAGGCGCTCCGACAAAGCCTTCAACGGCTGCGACTGGACTACGTCGACCTTTACCAGATACACTGGCCGAATCCAAGCGTTCCAATCTCCGAGACCATGAGCGCGATGGAAGAGCTGTTGGCTCAGGGGAAGATATTGAGCGTGGGCGTCAGCAACTTCTCGCTGCAACAGCTTGTGGAAGCAAATGCAGCTCTCAAGAAGTCGCGGCTGGCATCGAACCAGATGAGCTACAGCCTGCTCGACCGCTCTATCGAGAGAGGCATCCTGCCGTACTGCGAGAGGGAAGGAATCGCGATTCTGGCTTACTACCCCCTTGCCCACGGGAGGCTGGCTTCCGGGGAGAGGAGGCTGGAAGAGTTCGCAAAGAGGCGCTCGAAGACGCCCTCCCAGGTCGCCCTGAATTGGTTGACCTCTAAGGCAGGTGTCTTCCCGATTCCGAGAGCCTCAGAACCTGCCCACGTCCTTGAGGATGCGGGTGCGAGTGGATGGAGATTGAGCGAAGGCGAGATTGCGGAACTCGAGCGAGTCTTCCCGGTCAGCTAGATGACCTCGTGAAACGCTTTAAAGTATCAACGAGGTGCCGCGGGCTAGGCGGGTTGAGTGGACCTCCACCCGTTCCGCCCAATAAACCCCGGTGTTGGAGGAGATGGAGAAGACGAGAAGAAGCAGGTCGAGGAGTATCGCCCTCGCAGCGATGCTTGCGGCGCTCTACGCGGCAGACGTCGTCTTCTTCGCGCCCATCAGCTTCTAGACCATCCAGGTCAGGGTGGCGGATGCGCTCCTCCCACTCTCCGTCTTGTTCGGGTTGCCAGCGGTCATCGGCTTGACTCTTGGGGTACTCGTGGGAAACCTCTTCGCAAGCCCATTCGGCGCGATAGATGTAGTGGGAGGCACCATCGCGAACTTCGTGGCCACACTCCTGGCTTTGCTGATAGGGGAGAGGAAGTTTAGGGGGGCTTGGGTCGCCGCCACTTCTGTCGAGATTCTTGTGATAACCTTCATTGTAGGAACATATCTCGCATTCCTGACGGAGACGCCGCTGTTATTCAGCCTGCTCTACGTCATGGTGGGTGAAGTTCTTTCAGTGGGGGTAGAGGGGGTTACCTGCTT
>Ga0209058_1004752_pt1 | contig 10758 bp, 16 predicted proteins | sample GraSoiAngelo_147_FD_185904 | JGI IMG/M metagenome (GOLD analysis project Ga0209058, IMG submission 185904) | Grasslands soil microbial communities from the Angelo Coastal Reserve, California, USA - 14_1009_05_40cm (SPAdes) (version 2) | ecosystem: Environmental > Terrestrial > Soil > Grasslands ... | reverse complement strand
CCAAGCAAAGCTACGCTCGTGTCGTCGTGAGCATCGTTAGGCACGGCCGAACGATAGCGATACATCGGGTCTTAGCTCCCAGAAAGGGAGGTCTTGGTGCTCGAAGGGGCTAACCGCATGCAACTTCGAGAATCTCGAAGTTGGAATGTGCGAACCAGGCTGGATCTGAGGCCAGGGCGGTGAGTCCGGCGCTTCCGCGCAGTGAAAACAACTTGACGAACGCAGGAGATGGAGGAACCAAGTAATGGCAGCCTCGAGCGCACGCAACTTGATGACTGGGTCCGGCACGGTAAGTACGACATCTGGAACGAAGGTCCTGACCTTCTCGTCTCCGCAATCCTTCAAAGAAGGCACCGCCATCATCGTGGACCCGAGCGGCACGCCGCAGTACTTCACCATCGACACGGGCGCCGGAACATCCTGGGGCGCGATGCAGAATTCCAGTTCGACCGTCTCGGGCAAGACGTTCAAATGCTCGGACACCGGATCCGGTCGCGGGCGCGGCACCGACGGCGTCATCATCCCCAACGCGGCGCACTTCATGTACCGCGCCACACTGGACAATGCCAGCGTAGCCGACTGGTACTTCTACTTCGATACCCTATTCCCGGAGAATGGTGTCCACCCGTACACCAAAGACCAGTACACAAGCGCCATGATACCGTCATCCGCTACGGTGCAGGCCATCGTGCCCGATCCAATGACTCGTCTCCGCCTTCTCGAGGGCGTCGTGCGTGGGAGCGCTGGGAGTGGAACATCTCCGGATTCCCGCATCGCTGACTTGCTGGCGCGCATCTACGCGCTTGAGACTTGGGCGAACGGGGCCGGCCACTTCGGAACGCCGCCTGCAGCGGGAAGCAATGCAACGTACACGGTCAGTCAACTTCTATCCTACGGCGACGCACAGTAGGAGGAAATCACTATGGCTTCGTCCGCTCGGCAACTCGCAGCAGGAAGTGGAAATATCTCGAGTCTCGTGGGTTCACCGGCCGGAGACATTGTCACCTTCAGTCAACCGCAAAGCTTCAAAGAGGGTGCTACCGTCCTCTATACCGCCGCCGCCTATCCAGCGCGATACACTGTCCGGGGCGGTTCAGGGACCGTGTGGCAGATGTATCAGGACTACGGTTACAACGCCGGTAGCTGGGCGTTCTACACATCTGACCCGAGCACTAGCCGCGCTCGTGGCGGCGCCGGTTACACGACTGGAATTTTTGTTCCAGGCGCCAAGCATTTCGTGTATATGGCGCCGGTGGATCAATCCGGGAATCCTGACTGGTACATGTACTTGGACACGTTGTTCCCTGAGATGGGATTCCATCCGTACACGAAGGACAGGTGGACTGGCCTTGCACGCGTGGCTCAGCCACAGGACCCTTATCCTACGGCGCAGGTCGACGGCGTACTGATTGGCGATGCTGCATCACGCCTCAAGGATCTCGATACTTTGTTGCCAGTTCTGCTCAGGTAGGATGGCCGAGATCGCGACGGACCTATTCGCCATCGGACAGAAAGCTGGAGGGAACAAGATGGAAGGCGAAGAGGGCGACTCCGCACCGAACCTAGCCGGAATGTTGGCGCAGAAAGCGCCTCCTACGGTGGTTTGATCGGCGATGCCGGATCCCGCCTCCAAAAATCTTGACACCTTGCTGCCGGTGCTGGCGCGATAGAATACGACATCCGAGGATGGAGCTCTCGATTCCTATAGGTGTTATAGCGAAATGAGCCCTTCATCTCTTCATCGTCGCGTTGACGCGCCGGCCATGAACATCCTCGCCTCCGGGGTTGTGGCGCTGACACTGGTGTTGATGACCGTCTCGTGTTCCTCTCGCACTTTTCCGAACTCGGGCCCGGCAGCCTCATGTTTGGAATATAAAGTGGGTGCCCGCGGTGAGCCTCTTGGGGCGGTCCCTGGGGGTTCCGACCTCTTCACGGCTCCAGTCTGGTTGTTCCACCACAAACTCAAGCTTCCGCTTCCGGTCCCGCTCAAGGCTTATGTTTGTTCCGACGAGGTCGCGTTCGCGGACAAGGTCGACCGAATTGCTGGCGTTGGAGCCTACGGTGACTGGCGGCAACCGCCAACAGGTGTCGCCACCGAAGCGGGGCTCATCCTGCGGGGGGACCATCTCTCGCGGATGGATGCTGCAGGCTGCGCAGGGATCATTGCCCACGAATTGACTCACATCAGCCACCAGACGCTTGCCGCAAGGCGGCAAGACAGGGCCCCGTCATGGATCCTCGAGGGCCATGCGGAAGTGGTTCGGTTCAGGGTCTTGGATCTGGCAGGCTATCGAACATATGATCAATCCCGGGCTGAGGTCCTGCGTTCCATCGGCACGTCCCGACGGCTCCCCAACCTTCGGGCGCTTGAAAAAGCCAAGGACTGGTGGGTGGATTCGTTGCCTCAGTCGGAGGCGATGTACGGCGTGGCATTTTTGGCGGTTGAATGGCTTACAGAGCGATATGGGACTGCGAAGCTCGTGGAGTTCCTCACACGGTTGAGGCTGGGCGACGCTGACCACCGAGAGCATTGGGGGAAGGTGTTTCCCATCCCCTATGAATACTTCCTAGACGAATTTAGCTACCGTCTCAAGAGCCTGGGACGGAGAGACGAGTCTCCTTCAAATCTCGTGCATGTCGGTACCTGACTGAATAGCGGTACCGAGCGGAGAGAGCGCTATGGAAGGCGAAGAAGGCGATGTCGGGGGCGGAACCGGCCAGAACGCTGCGCCGGAGTTGGGGTTGATTGCGGCGCTGACGCCGCCGTTGGAAAACCCTCCTATTCCGCCCGTGGAAGCAGCCCCGTATGACATGCGCGCTTTGAAGACTGAGCTCAGGTTTGGTCCGCGAGCGCGCCCATTACCAGTCGAGGCACAATTGCCTCCCTTCTCTACCCGTACACCGACTGGCTTCTTCACAGCCGAACAGGCGTTTGCGCGTGGCGAATTCGACCTCGCGCACGACCTTGCGACCGCCGAGGTTCGTGAAAGTGCACTGAGATCCTTATTAGCGTTTGGCGACGGGCCGAGTGCGCAAGGCATTCCTGGTCGTGCGGCAGTAGACGCCCAAGGAAGGCTTGCGTTCAACGACTTCGGGCCAGGTAGCACATCGGGTCCGGGTCAAGGGGGAGCGGCGGCAAGCACGGGAAGCACGGGAGTCAGTGCCGGTGATACAGGGCAGGCTCCCTAGCAATTCGCGGCGTCACGCTAGTTAATGCCCGTTGCGTAGTCGGTGTTGGCACCTATCGAGAACCCTGCCCATTCGGTTGGGTGAGTCGCGAGCCGAATGTACTTTTCCCAGCAGGCACTCCAGACTGCATCATCGTAAATGGGCGGGTACTCACGCAAATAGGCTCCACGAAGCTCCCGATTGATCCGGTACGGCCCAGATCGACGCAAAGACCGAACTTGGGTGGTCGCGCGGAACGCGGGGAAGCCGTCGAAACCCCGCTGGAGACTATCGGTGCGACAACTTGGAGTCGATCGGGAGCTGAGGGTACGATGATGCGAGTTGCGAGCCTGCTCGGCGCGTTCCTATTGCTCTTCTCGGATGCACCCGTCTGTGCTGAGGGCGCGTGGGTGGTGTGGCGGACTAGCAAGGGGACCTGGGAGCCCATCCGCGTTTGGGCTACGCAGAAGGAGTGCGACGCCGACTTGCCTCGCTACGCTATCCCGACGGATAGGACATTGCTCGTAAACGCGATCGTCTTTGGCTGGATTTGCCTCCCCGACACTGTCGACCCCCGGGCGCCCAAGAGGAAGTGAACGTCGAGAGGGCTCGTCTGCGAACCACGCATTTGCCCCGGGTAAGTCCCTAAGCCTCGCTGCGGAGATAGTCCCCTGGAGCGATGTACCCAAAGGATCGGCGAATTGAATGGCTTTGTCTTCCACGAAACCTTCTGAAGGACTTCAGCTCCTTCCAAAGGCTACCCTGAGCGTCGTCCGCTCGGCTCTCGTCGGATACGACCGTTCGGAGTTCCCCTCGGTGGACACCTCAAAACCGGCCATACATGGACGGGGCAAATCCGGCCATAGGGTCAGTGCCCAAGCGAGTGTGTTGTAGCGACTGCTGCCTGAGCTTCTCGCGGTCCTGTCACAAGCTCAGATCAGCGAAAGCGCGAAGGGTGTTCGAGGCCGAGACCCACAACCTACACCACCAAGTCAATCTCGTGGAGGGCTACCTCGGTCAACTGGATGCGGTCTTCAAGGGGCGGGTCAAGTCCGAGACTCTCGATGAACTGGCGGTGATGCTCTCACGGATCATTACCGTCGAAGCACCAGTCGTCGACTTCAGAGCCCTCTCCGAGGAGGGAGGGCACAGCGCACTCAGCGCTCGGTTCCTGGACTCTTGGACCAACTACCCGGCGTACGCGGTAATTTTCTTCGACTTTGTGGGAGAATCGCGGATCCCACGCGTCTCCACTCACACCCCCTGGTTCGGGGTATCTGGGTTGGTGAGCCCGTACGTGGAGGTCATGGGATCGCGCTCGGCTGGCGAGAAGCTCAGTGGGCGGTCAGCAACACCAAGCGTTTCAGAGTTCCTCACTCAGTTGTCTTCTCTTCATGCAAGACTTGTCGCGTTGGCGGATGCAATTGATGCCGGCGCAAGGGTGTAGCCGGATGACCCTGCAACGCGCGGTCATCCTAGCGGCAGAAGCGCGAGGTTCTACACGAGGCATCTTTGGCGTTTCCCGGATGCTGACCAAGCGCGGAGCAAGTCCGATTCTTGCTGGATAATCTGACGGGCGATGCGCTCGCGCTCGGGCGCACCACGGGGCGCACGCGCTCGGTGTGAGCCCGATCAAGTTCGTCACGAATCGCCCTCAGCTGCCGCTGCTCGAACTCCCCGACGGCGATGCCGCGCCAGCGGTCGGCGGCCCGGATCATCGCCGCGTACATAAGCTTCAGGACCGGGCGCTCGCCGAACGCGTGCGGGATGATCTTGGTGCGCCGCCGCTCTTCCAGGAAGAGGCGCTCGAGGAGATTGGTGGTGCGGATCACCTTGCGGTGGCCGTAGTGTCCGAATACTCGGCCGAGCCCGTGCCCGGGACAGCGCCGAATGTGGCACGGTAGGATCGGCCTATGACGACTGACCTCTCTCCCTTGCGGCTACTGCTCGTGACCCTCGCTGGATGGGTCAACCGCCACCAACAGCAGGTCATCGAGTACCTCGTGGAGGAGAACGGCGTCCTCCGGAAGCAGCTGAAGGGCGGCGCGTCCGGTTGACCGACGATCAGCGCCGGCGTCTCGCGGCGAAGGCCAGCCACTGGGTCGCCGGATCCTGAGGCGGGTCGCGACCATCGTGACACCCGACACGATGCTGCGGTGGCACCGGCGCCTGATCGCCCAGAAGTGGACGTTCGCGCCGAAGCGGTCAGGTCGGCCCGGGACGATGAAGGAAATCGCGTCGCTCATTGTCCGGATGGCCACGGACAATCCCGCGTGGGGCTACAGTCGCATCCAGGGCGCGTTGAAGAATCTCGACCATCACGTCGCGAGGAGCACGGTCGCCACGGTGCTGAAAGACAATGGAATCCCGCCTGCGCCGGGCCGCCCGTCGTCCTGGCGCACCTTTCTGCGGGCGCACTGGGGCGCGATCGCCGGGGCCGACTTCTTCACGACGGAAGTCTGGACGGCTCGAGGGTTGGTGACCTACTACACGCTGTTTGTGCTGGATCTCGAGAGCCGGCAGGTGCTGATGGTGGGCTCGACGCCAAACCCCGATGCCGGATTCATGGCCCAGGCGGCGCGACGCCTCACTGACGCGGTGGATGGATTCCTGGCAAGCCATCGGGTCCTCATCTGCGACCGGGACGGCAAGTGGACAGAGGGATTCCGAAGGCTCCTCGAAGAGGCGGGGGTGCGTATCATTCTGACCCCGTTCCAGGCGCCGAACGCCAACGCCTACGCAGAACGCTTCGTGCGGTCGATTCGCGAGGAGTGTTTGGGCCGCCTGATTCTGTTCGGGGAACGGCGCCTGCAGCACGCGCTCGACGAGTTCGTGGCGCACTACCACGGGGAGCGGAATCATCAGGGAATCGACAACGAGTTGATCGTGCCCGGGCCGCGCCCGCTCGGGGACATCCCGGTTCGTTGTCGCAAACGGCTGGGCGGGCTGTTGCGCTACTACCACCGCGTGGCCTGAGCACGGGATGAGTTTTCGGACACTACGGGCGGGCGGCGTGAGCCCGATCGGACGAATAAGTGGAAGGCACAACTACAATCGGACCCGGACACATTTATCGCTGGCGAAGGACGCGCCGGAGTCGCGGAGTGTGCAGCCACCGAGCCAGGGCCGGGGGTGGCAGTGCCACGCGTCGGTGGGCTTCATCATGAATGCTTGCGGCAGGCATCGTGAGCCGACGGCCCAATAAGTGGAAGGCACAGGAAGGCACAGGAGAGTACGGGTCGGTTCGACGAGGCAGTCGTCGCTGTCAGCGTACTCCGCCGGACGCAATCCACGGTTGCTACCAGGCTGCTACCAAACGATCGCGAACCACGCCGATCTATCTCGCACGGCGTCAGTCCCAAATGTAGGGATCTTCGAGGATTAGATCGTCGTGGACCTCGATAGACATGCGCGAAGGATCACTTTTAATCAGGGGGTCCCGGGTTCGAGGCCCGGACGGCTCACCAGCCATTCCAACAGCTTCCGGCTTGATGCAGTTCCCGTCACTCCGGCCGGGCCACGGTGGGTGAGGGTCGCGCCCGTCGCTGTTTCGGTGACCTGGAACGCTCCTGGCTGTCCCAGGTGCTCCATTCCGCGAAGCGAGGCCGGGGCGAGTTGCCGCAGAGACGGCGCGTCGACCTGCTGCTCCTGGACGAGGATGAAAGCCTCCGCCAGCAGCCGGATGGACTGGGGGTAGGCGAGGGATGCCGCCCGCGCCTTCGTCGTTTCCGTTGCGGTGTTTGTCCTGGCGGTCGCACAACCCACGACGGCAGACGGGAGAATCGCGAAGAAGGCAACCAAGAGGAGCCGGGAGCGGGCAGTACCGCCGATGGTCATGTCACCCGATCACGGCTTCGGAATTCGCTGGGTCAGCGTCTTCAGTTGAACCAGGAAGTTCGCGGTCGCGCGATTGACGACCTCTTGCTCTCGGGCAGCGACGAACTGGTTGAGCGCCGAGACGGCTTCGGTGATCGTGCGCATCATGAGCTGCCCGTCCGGGGTCGACAGTTGCTGCGTGGCCTGGGCGAGCGCGGGCCCCGGGTAGTTTCGATCGAAAGGCTCGGCGTAGACCCTTAGCACCTCGTCCACCGTGTAGGGATTCGCAACGCTCTCAAGCAGCTCGCGCGACATCCGGTCGAGCTCGGAGGCCACATCCTGGGGAATCGTCGGGAACTGCCAGCGGACGCCGGCCAGCATCTGGGTGAGCTGAGAGCGAACCATCTGGCGCCGGGTCTCCCATTGCTGCTCAAGCTGCGGCTTGATCCCGGTTGCCTCGAGGAGTTCGACCATCCTCGAGGGCCGTTCCTGGGCGGCGGCTGGATGGAGAGACACGAGCAGTACTCCAGCCAACAATGCGGCTACGCGTGCTGTCCCCATAGGCCCGACCTCCTGTGCCAGCCAGCGCTCTTGCCACGTTGCTCGATCGCTCCCGGTCGCTTCGAGCACGCCCGAGATTGATCCAATCCCCGGGAAACCGCAACCACGCTCGATGAAAGCGCAAGAAAAGCGCAAGTGGTCACACGAGCCTGGCGTCACCGCCGAACGCATAAAGCCTCTCGGGCCCCGAGGCTGAGCGAGGCCCTGCCTTCGCGAGTGTGAAAAATCTTACCTATTGACAGCCATTATCGATTGCCTCAGAGTCCCGGCACTCACGTTGCCACAGTCTGCTGCAGTTTGGCCGGCCGGCGCCCGGGGGGAGAAGTGAGCGCCCATTTGGCGGCAAGTAGCCTCTTTGCGATGGGCGGACTGATTCGGCCCTGCTGGCCAGCGCTGGTATCGCTGTTCCTCTGCATTGTGCCTTGGTCATCTTGTGCGGCTGCGGATCTACTCGTGATAGCTAGCGGCAGTACGAGCGACAATACTATTGAGAATAGCCGGAATCTCCATATTGCTGCTGAGTATTATGGCGTAACCATTGACGTTGTACACATACGCACTAAGAGTGATATCCAACGTGCACTAGAGCGGATGACAGATCGGCGAGTTTTCGGTGTAGCAATTCCCGCTGACGTCTTGCCTGAATTCGACGCATCCCGCCTTTTTGCGGCGTTGCGACGGGCTGCTGCGGCAATCCCCTTGTTCGTGAACGGCGTCAACGCGAGAACCAACGCACTCACCCTTCAAAGTTGGTCGAGGGGAGCAATAAGGCAATGTAGCCCACCAACACAGGTCCAGTCAGAATCGTTGCTGCTTGGGAGTACAAAGTCCGTGTTACACCAGCTTGCCGGCCTGACTATTCCCGCTGCGAACTCACCGGCATGTGTTTTCGTCGTCGGAGGCGATTTACCGTCAGAGACTCTGGCTGCGTATGGCACCGTCGAGTCAGCGACGTTTGTACGCATGAAGACGGGCCCACAGGAACTCTTCTTGGCGGCAGATTCCGGCAGGCGCGACTTGCCGAATGCCAGAAGTGCGACCGAGCTCCTTCGTAATGCCGAGTTCTTTCGTAACTTCTCACAGTTGCTCCCATCGATGGTCTTTGTACGCTACGCGGCCGGCGAATCCGGTTGGCATGCCCCGGCACACTACGCAAATCTTACTGTCGACGACGTTTGGTTGAGGCAACCTTATGGTCATCTTGATTTCCAGTCTCTCCTTGGAGAAATGGGAAAACATAATTTTCATACGACGCTCGCCTTTATTCCGTGGAATTTCGACCGAAGCGAGCCGAAGGCGATTGCCATTATCGGGAAACATCCTGATCGGTATTCAATCTGCATCCACGGCGACAACCACGACCACGAGGAGTTCTTCCTCCCCGACGGTGATGGCCGGTTCAAGGCGTTGCCGGACGCGGAGCAGGCTGCTAGGGTGAAGCAGGCAGTGGCGCGAATGGAACGGTTCCGAATACTGACCGGGATTCCCTATGACCGCTTCATGATCTTCCCGCACGAGATGTTTCCTGCCGTTACTCTCAGATTCATGAAGAGCTACAACTACGTGGGCATGGCCAATGCAACCTTGACGCCGCTCGAAGGCCAACAACCTGACGATGCAAGATTCTTCCTTAACGCCACAACGACGTCTTTTGAAAACTTTCCGAGTACTCGCCGGTATTCAGCGGAAAGACTTAATGCTCCAGAAAACCTGATCGCAGTTGCTGCTTTTCTCGAACACCCGTTGCTGTTTTATGCCCATCACGCCTATTTCGCTAACGGGGCAAAGGCCTTCAATTCTACCGCGGAATTCATCAATCGTATCGATCCCGCAGTGAACTGGACCGGATTAGGGAATATAGCGCAACGCCTCTATAAAATACGCCGACGCCCCGACAACGACTTCGACCTGTGGACGATGACGGCTGACCTCCGGCTGCGCAACGCGTCCATACGCGAAGAGACATACCACGTGATCAAGGATGAGAATTTCGCCGATCCCATTCGGCAAGTTAGCGTCAATGGTCAACCCATCACCTACAACCGGCGAGGGAATACACTGACATTGGTGCTCAAAGTACCCGCTGGCCAGGAGCGGCATGTTCAGATCGAGTACGGCGGCGGTCTGAATGTCAGCGCGATCGACGTTAGCAAGCCTAGTTGGCGGATCAACTCGCTGCGCCGGATCTCCGATTTTCGGGATCTCGTTTTATCAAAGTCGATACTCGGCGACAAACTTGTCGCGTTCTACTATCGCTGCCGGAACGCGTCCGGCTGGACTCTTTATCGGATGGTATTCGTGTGCCTCCTTGTGGGAGGCGGGCTCCCGCTGGCGATCGTTTGGAGACGCTGGTACTTTCGTCGCAAGGGCGCGACTGCTCAGACCACACTGCCATTGTGCTGATCACAAGACGGGACCGCTTGCGGGTGAGGATGTCGGACCACGCCTTGACCATAATCAGGGGGTCCCGGGTTCGAGTCCTGGAAGCCGACTTCCTGATCGACATCGATCCCGCCGCCACCGAGGACGACGGCGCGTCAGCGCGCTGCTGGAGCCTTAGCTCAACCGAAGGACTTCAATCTGCGCGTGGATCGGGTATTATTGGCGGCACGGTATTCAGAGGAGGCCTCCATGATGGACGACGCGAGCACGCCGATCGGACAGCCGGCAGCCGTGAACCCCCCGGGCAAGCTGGCGTACGCGACGCCGACCACCGCTCCCCTGGTGGCGGGCCGGCGCTCCTTCTTCAAGTACCGCGACCTCGGCGTCACGGCCGCGAGCAGCGGGAAGATCCGCGCCCAGGTGACGATCGGGGCCGAGGGGATGACGCAGCCGACGGGGTGGCACTACCACGTCTGCGAGGGCCAGTTCGTGTACATGCTCAGTGGATGGGTTGACCTAGAGTTCGAAGACGGCCAGAAACTGCGTATCCAGTCGGGCGAGTCGCTCTACATCCCGGGCGGTCTGCGGCACAACGAGACGGCGGCGTCAAGAGACCTGGAGCTCCTGGAGATCTCCGTTCCCGCGGACATGGGCACCGTAGCCTGCGATCCGCCCGAGGGGTGGTCCAAGCGCGCGTGACGCCGCGCGGACGGCGATTCCGCACCTTCACCGCCCTGCGCAAGAAGCGACGTGCCGGCGGTTCGCCGGCTTCGGCTAGCTGTGACGAAGCAAGAGGTTGTTCACCCAGGCCGACCTGGGGAAAGTAGTGGC
>Ga0209058_1004747_pt1 | contig 10763 bp, 5 predicted proteins | sample GraSoiAngelo_147_FD_185904 | JGI IMG/M metagenome (GOLD analysis project Ga0209058, IMG submission 185904) | Grasslands soil microbial communities from the Angelo Coastal Reserve, California, USA - 14_1009_05_40cm (SPAdes) (version 2) | ecosystem: Environmental > Terrestrial > Soil > Grasslands ... | reverse complement strand
CGATCCGACCTACGCGGAGATCCTGGGCGATTTCCGCTGGTGGCTGGGCGTGGCGGAGCGCTGGTCGGAGCCGCCCGCCAAGAACGGACGGCGCCGGCGCGCGCCCGGCGAGCCGCCCGCCGACCAGCCGAAACGGCTCCTCCGCCTGCTCGGCCTGCCGCACGAGTGCACGGCGAGCGAGTTCATGTCCCGCTGGCGCCGCTTCCTGAAGGCGCACCACCCGGACCTGAATCCCGACCAGACCCCCGATGAGCGCCGCGACTTCGCCGAGGCGGTCGCGCTCTGGCGCCGCTAGCGGCGTGACCGATCCATATATCGCGCCCGACTTCGCCTCGAGCGCGCTGGTCACGATCGACACGCAGCGGGACACCCTCGACGGCCAGCCCTTCGAGGTCGCGGGCACCTCGGACGCGCTGCCGCACATGCAGCGCCTGGTCGAGGCGTTCCGCGCCGCGGCCCGGCCGGTCGTGCACGTGGTCCGCCTCTACCAGCCCGACGGGCGCAACGTCGACCCCTGCCGCCGCCGCGCCGTCGAGGAGGGGGCGCCGCTCGTGCTCGCCGGCTCGCCGGGGGCCGAGCTGGCTCCGGGCCTCCTCCCCGCCGGCGCGCCCCGGCTCGATACGCCGCTCCTCCTCGCCGGCGGCATCCAGCACGTCGGGCCCGGCGAGGTGGTCATCTACAAGCCGCGCTGGGGTGCCTTCTTCCAGACGCCGCTCGAGGCCCATCTGCGCGCGCTCGGCGTCTCCACGCTCGTCTTCTCGGGCTGCAACTTTCCGAACTGCCCGCGCGCGTCCGTCTACGAGGCGAGCGAGCGCGACTTCCGCATCGTCCTCGTGCGGGACGCGGTCTCGGGCCTCTACGAGCGGGGCGAGCAGGAGATGCGGGCGATCGGCGTCATGCTGATGGACGCCGACGCGGTGGCGGCTCGGCTGCTCGCGAGGCCGGTCGGGTCCGCAGGCTCGGCCTGAGCCCGCACCCTCCTTGCGTCCGCGAGCATTCCGGTGCCAGGCGGCGCGCAGAACGGGCCCGAGACGCCGTGCACGCGCGCCTGCGCCGCGGAGGGTGGGCGTGCTTGCGCGCCGGTTCCTCGGCGGCTCGCACCTGCCTCGCCGGTTGCCGGGACGGCGGCAGGCCCGAACGGCTGGGCTGTCGCCTGCAATGCCTGGGCGATCTCGAGAGCGGCACCTTCGCTGCCTGAGGGCCGCGCCCATCTGCATTGACGCGGGCAAGAGTGCCTACCGGACGTGTCGATTCGACTGCTCGAGCGAACCGCACTCCCAGTGGCTCGCTCGTCGGCGCGCCTGCAAGAGGGCATACGCCAGCGCCCGACGCGACTGCGTCGCGCATCCGGAGTCAGGGCTCTTCGCCTGCGTCCCCCGCTGCACGGGGTCTCCGGCGGGCGCCTTCGTGGGCCTGCGGCCGCCCCGCTGATCGCGCCGCCCGTCGTCATGATCGTGGAGGCGGCACGGCGCCGGCCGTGTTTTGCAGAGCGGAGGGGCGAGGTTATCATGCGGGACCAATGAGCGCCGCCGCCCGCAGCGACCGCCTGCGCGCCCTCCTGGCCGAGCGCATCGTCGTCCTCGACGGCGCGACGGGGACGTACATCCAGGGTCGCGACCTCACCGCCCGGGACTTCGGCGGCCCCGAGTACGAAGGCTGCAACGAGCACCTGGTCCTCACCCGCCCCGACGTGGTCCGCGAGATGCACGAGGGCTACCTCGCCGCGGGCGCCGACATCGTCGAGACCGACACCTTCGGGGGCACGTGCATCGTGCTCGCCGAGTACGGCCTCCAGGACAAGGTGCGCGAGATCAACGCCACGGCGGCGCGCCTCGCGCGCGAGGCGTGCGCGCGCTTCGAGACGCCCGACCGCCCGCGCTTCGTCGCCGGCTCGATGGGCCCGGGCACGAAGACCATCTCGGTCACGGGCGGCGTCACCTTCGACCAGGTGACGGCCGCCTATGCCGAGCAGACGGCGGGCCTCCTGGAGGGCGGCGCCGACGTGCTCTTCCTCGAGACGCAGCAGGACACGCTCAACGTCAAGGCCGCGCTCCTCGGCATCGACGAGGGCGCCGCCCGGGCCGGACGCTCCGTCCCCGTCGTGCTCTCCGTCTCGATCGAGACCATGGGCACGATGCTCGCGGGGCAGTCGATCGAGGCGGTCTACGTCTCGGTGGCGCACCGCGACCTCCTCGCCATCGGCCTCAACTGCGCAACCGGCCCCGACTTCATGACCGACCATCTTCGCACCCTGGCCGGGATCTCGCGCTTCCCCGTCTCGTGCTTCCCGAACGCCGGCCTCCCCGACGAGGAGGGCCGCTACAACGAGACGCCCGAGTCGCTGGTCGCCAAGGTCGAGCGCTTCTGCGCCGAGGGCTGGGTGAACGTCATCGGCGGCTGCTGCGGCACGACGGCGGAGCACATCCGGCTCCTCGCCGAGCTGGCGCGGCGCCACCGGCCACGGAGCGCGGCCCCCGTCCGCCGCACCATCGTCTCCGGCATCGAGGTCCTCCCCATCGAGGACGATCGCCGCCCGGTGGTGGTCGGCGAGCGCACGAACGTCATCGGCAGCCGCAAGTTCAAGGAGCTGGTGGTCGGCGGTGACCTCGACCAGGCGGCCGAGGTCGGGCGGCGCCAGGTGCGCGGCGGCGCGCAGGTGCTCGACGTCTGCCTCGCCAACCCCGACCGCGAAGAGCTGACCGACATGATCGCCTTCCTCGAGGTCCTGACGCGCAAGGTGAAGGTCCCGCTCATGCTCGACTCCACCGACGCGCGCGTCCTCGAGGAGGCCCTCAAGCGCTGCCAGGGGAAGGCGATCATCAACTCGATCAACCTGGAGGACGGCGAGGAGCGCTTCGAGAAGGTCGTGCCCCTCATCCACCGCTACGGCGCGGCGGTGGTGGTCGGCTGCATCGACGAGCACAAGCAGCGCGGCATGGCCGTCACGCGCCAGCGGAAGGTCGAGATCGCCGAGCGGAGCCACCGGCTGCTCACCGAGAAGTACGGCGTCGCCGAGGAGGACATCATCTTCGACGCGCTCGTCTTCCCGGTCGGCACCGGCGACCAGAACTACGTCGGCGCGGGCGCGGAGACGGTGGAGGGCGTGCGCCTGATCAAGGACGCCCTCCCGCGCACGAAGACGGTCCTCGGCGTCTCGAACGTGTCCTTCGGCCTCCCGAGCGCCGGGCGCGAGATCCTGAACTCCGTCTTCCTCTATCACTGCGTGCGCGCCGGCCTCGACCTCGCGATCGTCAACGCCGAGAAGCTCGAGCGCTACCCCTCCATCCCCGAGGAGGAGCGGCGGCTGGCCGAGGACCTGATCTTCTGGCGCGGCGACGACCCGGTCGCGGCCTTCGCGGCCCATTTCCGCGGGAAGAGCGCCACGCCCAAGCGCTCCGACCGGAGCACCCTATCATTGGATGAGCGCCTGGCGCGCTACATCATCGAGGGATCGAAGGACGGCCTGATCGACGACCTCGACCTGAAGCTGAAGGAGGCGAAGCCCCTCGAGATCATCAACGGCCCGCTCATGGCCGGCATGGACGAGGTGGGCCGGCTCTTCAACAACAACGAGCTCATCGTGGCCGAGGTGCTGCAGTCGGCCGAGGCGATGAAGGCCGCGGTCGCGCACCTCGAGCCCTTCATGGAGAAGAGCGAGAGCGCCACCAAGGGGACGGTCGTGCTCGCCACCGTCAAGGGCGACGTGCACGACATCGGCAAGAACCTGGTCGAGATCATCCTCGGCAACAACGGCTTCCGCGTCATCAACCTGGGCATCAAGGTGCCGCCCGAGGACCTGATCAAGGCCCACCGCGAGCACCGCCCGGACCTGATCGGGCTCTCGGGGCTGCTGGTCAAGTCCGCGCAGCAGATGGTGGTGACGGCCGAGGACCTGAAGGCCGCCGGCGTCCACTGCCCGGTGCTGGTCGGCGGCGCGGCGCTGTCCGCCAGGTTCACCGCCTCCAAGATCGCGCCCGCCTATGCAAGCCTCGTCTGCTACGCGAACGACGCCATGGCCGGCCTCGACCTCGCCAACAAGCTGGTGAGCGAGGAGACGCGCGAGGCGATGGCGGCCAAGGTGCAGGCCGAGCAAGCACGCCTGCGGGACGCGCCCACCCGCGCGGTCGCAGCTGCGCCCGCGGCCGCGGCGCCGCTCATCCGCCACGACCGGCCGGTCCCGACCCCGCCGGACTTGAAGCGCCACGTGCTCGACGGCTTCCCGCTCGAGGACGTCTTCCCGTACGTGAACCCGGCGATGCTCTACGGGAAGCATCTCGGGTTGCGCGGCAACCTCGAGGCGCTACTCGCCCAGGGTGACGAGAAGGCGGCGCGTCTCCGCACGCGCGTTGCCGCGGTCGAGAACGAGGTGCTGGCGAACGGCACCATGCCCGCGCGCGCCGTCTTCAAGTTCTTCCCGGCCCAGTCGGAGGGCGACTCGATCCTCCTCTACGGGCCCGGGCACCAGGTGGTCGAGCGCTTCACCTTCCCGCGCCAGTCGACGGGCGAGGGCCTCTGTCTGGCCGACTTCGTCGCGCCGCGCTCGACGGGTGTCACCGACTACGTCGCCCTCTTCGCCGTCACCTGCGGCGGCGGCGTGCGCGAGCTGGCGGAGCGCTGGAAGGCCGAGGGCCGCTTTCTCGACTCGCTCGTCGTCCAGGCGCTCGCCATCGAGGGCGCGGAGGCGTTCGCCGAGCCCCTCCACCGCCGCCTGCGCGAGATGTGGGGCTTCCCCGACCCGCCCGAGATGACCATGCAGGAGCGCTTCAAGGCGCGCTACCGCGGCGTGCGGGTGAGCTTCGGCTACCCCGCCTGCCCGCGTCTCGAGGACCAGGAGAAGCTCTTCCGCGCCCTCGACGTGGAGGGCGCGATCGGCGTGCGGCTCACGGAGGGCTACATGATGGACCCCGAGGCGTCGGTGTCGGCGCTCGTGTTCCATCACCCGGAGTCGCGCTACTTCGTGATCGCACCGGGCGACCTCGAGGCCTTCGAGCGGCGGGGCGCGGGGAGCGGCTGAGCCATACGTTGGTTCAGTGTTCTCCCCCTGTCTTCATCAACGCGTCGTAGCGCTTCTGCATCTCCGCGGCGGAGACGTCTTCTTTGCGGGTGGCGATCATCCAGCGATGCCCGAAGGGGTCCGTCAACGTGCCGGAGCGGTCGCCGTAGAACTGATCCGCGACCGGGCGCAGCAGCTTCGCGCCGGCCGCGACAGCCCGGCTGGCCAGCGCGTCCACGTCGTCGACGTAGAGATGGATGAGCACCGGTGAGCCGCCGAGTGACTGCGGACTGCGCACGTCCATCTCCGGGTACTCGTCGGAGAGCATGATCGGAGCATCGCCGATCCGGATCTCGGCGTGCCCGATCCTCCCGCCGGGCTCCGACAGACGCATCGCCTCCGTCGCGCCGAACGCCTTCTTGTAGAACTCGATGGCGCGGGCCGCGTCCTTGCAGCACAGGTACGGCGTCGCGCGCGGGACCGGGTTCACTCTTCCTGCCATGGCTCCTCTCCTTCGGGGGTAGGTCTGACTGCCAGTTGGTTCCTTCTATTGGTCTTTGGCTATGCGCGCACCCCTTCGATCACGCTCGACATCGCCTGCGTCGGGACGATCCGCGTCAGCTCGAACCCTGCCGCGTCGAACAGCGCCCGGAACTCGGCCTCCGCCCGCTGGCGGCCACCGGTGCACACCAGCATGTTCACGTCGTTCGCCGCAGCGCCTCGGCTCGCAACGGACTGGTCGATCCGTTCCGGGTATACGCCCTCGACGATCAGCAGCTTGCCCTCCGCCTTCATCGCACGGCGACAGTTCCGGAGAATCCTGACCGCGCGCGCGTCGTCCCAGTCGTGGATGACGTGCTTCAGGATGTACGCGTCGCCGCCGCCGGGCACCGCCTCGAAGAAGTCTCCGCCGACGAATTCGCAGCGATCGCCCAGACCGGCTGCCGCGATCGTCTCGTTCGCGCCCTCGGCCACGCGAGGCATGTCGAAGACGACCCCGCGGAGCGCCGGGTTGGCTCTCAAGATGCCGGCGAGGAGCGCTCCCTCTCCGCCTCCGACGTCGATGATGGTACCGAAGCGCGAGAAGTCATAGGCCGCGGCCACCGCGATGGCGACCATGGCCGTGAACGCGCCCATCGCCTCGTCGAAGACCGCGGCCTCCTCCGGGTGCTGCGCGAAGTACTCGAAGGAGCCCACGCCGAAGACGTGACTCAACGCCGGCTCGCCCGTCCGGACGCTGTGCAGGAGGTCGCCCCAGGCGGCCCGTACGCCGGGGCTTGTGAAGAGAAGCGCCACGGGGCGGAAGGAGCCAGGCCCGCTCTGCAGGCACGATCCCACGGGCGTCAGCTCGAAGCGCCCGTCCTCGGTCTCGGCGAACACGCCTGCGCTCGCCAACAGGCGGAGCACCCGCCGGAGCGCCGGCGCGTGCGTGCCGGTGGCCTTCGCGAGGTCGTCACAACGCTGGGGCCCGGTCCCGAGCAGGTCGGCGATCCCGAGCTTGGCGGCGGCGTAGATCGCGTGGGAGACGTAGTGACCCGTCGCCAGCTGATACAGGACCGCGGGTGGTGGCAGCTGTGTGTCCATACTCCTCCTTCGCTTCAGCGCGTCCTCGCGCCGGGTTGGGGATCGACCGCACCGGCCCGTCTCCGCCGCTCCGCCTCGCGGCTCGTCGCCGCCGCGGCGAGCTGCGCACGCGTCCGCACGTCGACCTTGGTGTAGACGTGCACCAGGTGCGTCTTCACGGTGGCGAGACTCACGAAGAGCTTCGACGCGATCTCACGATTCGGCAGGCCCGCGGCGACGAGCTCGACGACGCGGGTCTCGGTCGGCGTCAGGCTGTCCCACCCGTGGTTCGGCCGGCGCCGCTCTCCACGGCCGCGGCGGGCCCACGCGACCGCGTCCGCCAGCGTGAGCTGGGCGCCCTCCTCGACGTGTGCCGCGTCGAGGCGCGGCCGAAGCGCCTCGATCGCGCGGCGGCGGTACGGGTAGCGCCAGCGATAGCCGGTGCGCTGTCGGAACGCGTCGGTGACGCCCAGCAGGCGCCCGGCCTGCACGTCGTTGCCGACGTCCGCCGCCAGGAGCGCGAGGGTCTCGAGCGTGTCCACCGTGAGGAGCCCGAGCTCATGCTCCGCGGCGACATCCAGCGCCTGGTGAGCGCGGGCCTCCGCCTCGCGCACGTCCTCGCGTCCGCGCGCGAGATGGGCGCGCAGCAGGTGGACGACCCCCGCGAAGTAGTGCAGCACCGTACCGGCAAGACGCGGCTCCGCCTCGTCGAGCAGCACCGCGGCGCGACCGGCATCGCCGAGCGACAGGGCGACCTCGGCCCCCATGCAGCGGAGCCGGAACGACGAGGTCCCCATCGTCCACGGCGAGGGTTCCTCCCCGAGCGCCCGCAGGGCGTCGTCGAAGCGGCCCTCGACGAGCGGCACCACGGCGCGCAGCCAGGACACGGCGGTGGCGAAGGCGCCCGCCGCGAGGTTGCGCTCCGCCGCAGCGACGGCTCGTCGCGCGAGCGGCGCGTCCTCGGTCCAGAGCGCGATCAGGCCGACCTGGGTCGCGATGCTGAACTCGCATGACCGATCGAGATAGGGCTCCAGGCGGGCGCGGGCGCCCGCGAAGTCGCCGTCGAAGGCCATGGCGTTGGCGTGAGTCTGGTCGAGCAGGAATCGCATCACGGCGTCGGGCGGGACGTGCCGGTCGAGCCAGGCGAGCAGGCGTCGTACCCGGCCGCGCTCGCCCTGCTGGGCGAGCAGGCTGGCGATCGTTAGCAGCGACATGACCTCGAGGTTCCGGTTGCCGGCCGCGCGGCCCGCCTCCGCGGCTCGCTCGAGGCCGGCCACACCCTCGAGCAAGCCGAGGAAGGCGGGGCCGAGCGACAGCGCGTGCTCGACCAGCCCGCGCACGGCCGGGGCGATCTCCAACGTGTCGAGCGCGCGCCGGGCCGCCGGCACCCAGCCGAGCTCGGTGGCGAAGTAGAGCTCATCCGCCACCGGCGCGAGCGCCTCGAGCCAGGGCGCCGATCCTTCGTCGAGCGCCGCGAGCACCTGGCCCGACACCGCCCGCAGCTTCTCGTGCGCGAAGCGACGTCCCCAGTACCATGCGAGCGCGTAGAGGAGGTCAGCGGCGGGGCGGCGCCCGGGGCCGAGCGACCACTCGAGCGCGGCGAGCAGGTCGGGCGCCTCCGCGGCGATCTCCTCGAGCACGGGAAACGTCGTCACCTCCCGGTCGACGCCCCACGCCGCCGCCCGGCGGCGGAACCAGGCGAGGTGCCGGCTGCGCAGCTCGGCCAGCTCGCCGGCGTCGGCGGCGCGCTCGAGGGCATAGTGCCGCAGGGTCTCGAGCAGCCGGTAGCGGTCGCCGGCGGGCTGCACCATGTTCTTGTCGACGAGACGCGACAGGAGGTCGACCACCTCGAGCGGGTCGAGCTGGTCGTCGGCCGCCACCGCCTCGACGGCCTCGACGTCGAAGGGCACCGCGAACACGCCGAGCCGGCGGAAGAGCAGGCGCTCGGGCTCGTCGAGCAGGTCGTGGCTCCACTCGACGGAGGCGAGGAGCGTCTGCTGCCGTGCGAGCGCGGTCCGGGCGCCGCCGGTCAGCAGCCGGAAGCGGTCGTCGAGCCCATCGGCGAGGCGTTCGACCGAGAGCGTCCGGACACGCGCCGCCGCCAGCTCGAGCGCCAGTGGGAGGCCGTCGAGCCGGCGGCAGATGCGGGCCACCACGGGCGCGCTGCCGGCGTCGAGGCGGAACCCGGGACGGGCGGCGCGCGCCCGCTCGACGAACAGGCAGACGGAGTCGTAGGCGCCGAGACGCTCGGAGTCACGCTCGCCCTCCGGGGGCAGGGCGAGCGGCGGGATTCGCCACGTGACCTCGCCCGTCACGCCGAGCGGCTCACGGCCGGTCGCGAGCACGCTCACGCCCCGCCCGGCCCGCATCAGCGCCTCCGCGACGCGCGCACAGTCCTCCAGGAGGTGCTCGCAGTTGTCGAGCACGACCAGCATCCGGCTCTCGGCGAGCGCGCGACCCAGCAGGTCGATCGCGGCCACCCCCGCCGCCTCGCGCACGCCGCAGGCGCCGGCGACCGTCCCCGCCACCTGCGCGCCGTCCGACAGGCGCGCCAGCTCCACCCAGACCACGCCGTCGGCGTACCGGTCGGCCAGGTCCTCGCCCACCGCGTGCGCCAGCCGCGTCTTTCCCGCCCCGCCCGCGCCCGTGATCGTCACCAGCCGATCGGTCGCGAGCAGCGCTGCGACCTCTCCCCGCTCGCGGAGACGCCCGACGAGCGCCGTCGGCCACAGGCCAAGCCCTCCCGTGCCCGCGCGCGCGAGCGGGGGAAAGGTCGACGGTAGGTCGGGGTGACAGAGTTGATGCACGTGCTCGCTCCGGTCGAACCCCTTGAGCTGCACCGTGCCGAGCCGGCAGCCCATCGCCGACCACCTCCCTGGTCGCGGTCGACACGAGCACCTGCCCGCCGTGCGCCAGCGAGCGGAGGCGCGCGCACCGGATGACCGCGGAGCCGCCGTAGGCGCCTGCGCCGCGCAGCTCCGCCTCGCCGGTGTGCACGGCCATCCGCACGCGCACGCGCGCGCTCTCCGGCCACGGCTCGCCGGCGAGTGCCCGCTGGGCCTCGAGCGCCGCCGCGAGCGCGTCGCTCGCCCGCGCGAACGCCGCCACCGTCGAGTCGCCCTCGCCCTGTTCGAGCGGTCGCACGCCGCCGTGCCGCGCGACGGCGGCGGCGATCAGCTCGGTCTGGCGGGCGATAAGCGCCGCGGCCTCCGGCGACTCGCGCCAGAGCCGCGTGGACGACTCGACGTCGGTCATGAGGAAGGTGACGACGCCGAGCGGCAGATTCGGCCCGGCCGGCGGCTCGGCGTCTGGACCGTGCATGCGGCCGGAGATTAGCGCAGGGGGGCCGGCGATACATCAACCGAAGGGTTGAATTTTGCCGGCCGGAGTGGAGCTGCTTCTACGCCCGCCCCCACGCGAGCTGGGCCTGCGCGGGGATGCGGTAGACGTCGCCGGCGCGGAACTTCGCGATCCCCTCCGCCACCTCGCGCTTCACCTGCCCGCGCTCCGCCGCCGAGAGCTCGGCGAGGAGCGACGCGAGCGGCCCCGCCGTGTCGCCCGTCACGGCCCAGAACTCGTCCGGATCCCGCGCGAACCACGAGAGCACCACCCGTTCCTGGCCGACTGCCTGGAAGCCCGCGCCGACCAGCGCCTTGGCGAGCGCGCCGTCGGCGGAGAGGTGGAACGCCCCCGGCACCGCCGGGTCGGGGGGCGGCAGCGCGCGCACGCGGGCCAGCGCGGCCATCGGGATCGTGATCCAGGGGTTCGCCTCCGGTGGCGCCCACGCCGAGAGCGCGATGCGGCCCGCCGACACGAGCGCGCCGCGGAGCCGTGCGAGCGCTGCCGGCGGATCGGCGACGTAGATCAGGCTCCAGCGGCCGAGGACGGCGTCGAAGCTATCCGCCGGCAGGTCCATCGTCATCACGTCCGCGGTGCGGAACTCGACGTGCGCAAGGCCGAGCGCCGCCGCGCGCTCGCGGGCGGTCGCGATCATGCCCTCGGCGACGTCGATCCCGAGCACGCGGCCGTGGGGCCCCACCAGCACGGCCACCTGGAGCGTCGGGTCGCCCATGCCGCAGCCGACATCGAGCACGCGCTGGCCGGGGCCGACCTCGGCCGCCGCCCCCATGCGGAGCGACATCGGCCAGGTGAACGACTGGAGCATCGGCTCCCAGCGCCGCCAGCCCCCGGCCACCGCCTGCCACTC
>Ga0209058_1004743_pt1 | contig 10769 bp, 8 predicted proteins | sample GraSoiAngelo_147_FD_185904 | JGI IMG/M metagenome (GOLD analysis project Ga0209058, IMG submission 185904) | Grasslands soil microbial communities from the Angelo Coastal Reserve, California, USA - 14_1009_05_40cm (SPAdes) (version 2) | ecosystem: Environmental > Terrestrial > Soil > Grasslands ... | reverse complement strand
TCGCCGCGACCTGGCAGATGGTCGACAGCGCCAGCGCGAGCAGGATCGCGAGCGGGAAGTAGCCAAGCCCGGGAAACGTGACCAGGCAGTAGACGAGCAGGCCGCCGTAGCAGAGGGTCAGCGACACCGCGAGCACGGCGGCGACCTTGCCCGCGTAGATCTCGGCTTCGCGCAGCGGCGTCGAGAGCAGCACCTCGAGCGTCGTGCGCTCGCGCTCGCCCACGAACGACTCCAGCGCCAGCACGAGGGAGAAGCTCGCGGGGATGAAGACGACGAAGAAAGCGCCCACGAGCGCGAGCCGGTTGACGACCGCGGTGCCGCCGCCGAACGCGGCCAGCGCGCGCACGCCCGAGCCGGACGCGAGCGGGATCGCCAGGGTCAGGGCGACCATGGCGGCGATCAGGCGCAGTTCGCTCGTCGCGTCCCGTAGATCGCGCCGGGCCACGATGGCGGCTTTACGCCGATCGAGTCTCGGCCAGCTCATGCTCAGCGGCTCCGTTGCCGACGATGGCGAGGTAGATGTCCTGAAGGGAGGGCAGCTCGCGGACCTCCTGATGGGTCTTGAGCCCGGAGCGGCGGCGCAGCTCGACGATGCTCCCCACCGCCAGCGCGCGACCGGCGGACATGATCCCGATGTCGCCCGCGAGGTTTTCGGCCTCCTCCATGCTGTGGGTGCAGATGACGAGCGCGCAGCCGTCCTTCTGCAGGTCCTTCAGGTAGTTCCACGCCCGCCGGGCGCTGTCGGGGTCGAGCGCGGACGTCGGCTCGTCGGCGAGCACCAGGCGCGGCCGGTGGAGCGTGGCGCGGATGAGCGCGACCTTCTGCCGCATGCCCTTGGAGTACGTGCCCAGCCAGCGGTCCCCGGCGTCCGCGAGCTCGAAGAGCTCCAGCAGCTCGCCGATGCGCCGCGTCCGGAGCGACGGCTCGAGGTCGTAGATCGCGCCGAAGTGGTCGAGGTAGGACCGGGCGGACATGCGCTCGTACAGCCCTGGCACCTCCGGCATCAGGCCGACCAGCGCCCGCACCGCCGCCGGGTCGTCGGCGGCGTCGATCCCGTCGACCTTCACGTTCCCGGCCGAGGGCAGCAGCACCCCCGCCATGCACCGGAGGGCGGTGGTCTTGCCGGCCCCGTTGCGGCCGAGCAGCACCAGGCACTCGCCCTCGTCGACGCGCACGCTCAGGTCGCGGAGGGCAAGCACCTCCCCATAGCGTTTCGCAAGACCATCGACCTCGAGCACGGCTAGAGGATTGTGACTGCTGACCCGCCGATCTATTGCTCTTTGGCCGGCTCTTCGGAAGGGAATCGCGAAGTGTGGGCGGCGTAAAACTTGGAGAAGCCGCGGGCGCCCAACGCCCCGATCAGGGCGCCTGTCAGAACGAAACCGGCGATGGCCGCCCCGACCATGACGCCGGTCGGCGCGCCGAAAGCACGCGCCACCAGTGCGCCCAGGGCGCCGGCGACGACCCCTACAAGTACGGCCACCACGCCTGGCAGGGTCTGAAGCGCATGGGCGATTTCGCCAGGGCCGCCCCTGGGCGTCGACTCGAAGCCCATCGTGATCGACACACCTCGGAAATCGTCGTGATGTGTGGTCACGAAGTAAGGTTCCGCCTCGGGGTGGAGGTCGAGGTAACCGTGCCGTATGCGGTTCATGCCCTTGACCCAGCGGATGTCATCCCGGTTGAGGACCTCCAGTCGAACTACCGTGGTGAGCCCGACGAAGAGGACGACGGTGAGGATCAGGATGGCCACCAGGACGAAGGTCTGGCCGAAGTGGTCGGCTTGGGCGACCAGCGCCAGGGCGATCACCGCACCCGAGAGCACGGAGAGGAACATGCTCACGCGGCTGAGCGACTCGTTGTAGGTCAGCGACCGCGTCGCCAGCAAGCTCCAGTGCTCGTTAGCGAGCACCTGGAGGACACCGGGGTCTGAAGGACGGACCGGCTGCTTTTCGTCGGCTGGCGGCCCCGACTCCATCATCGGTGCCGCGATTGTGACGGTTATCCGGGGACTAGGTCGATGATTTCGGCGGGGTCGGGAACCGCGGCTCGACGTCAGGGCCGTACCGCCGGAAGGAGCGGTTCGCAGACCGGAGAATGCCCCCGAGCGAGACAGCAAACGCGAGCCCACCGACAAGCAGGACGGCATACACGGGAGCGCCAAAGCCCGCGGTAGCCAAGCCCGCGATGGCGCCACCGACCGAGGCGACGATCACGCCAAGCATGCCCGGCAGCGTGACGAAGCCGTGAAACACAGTGCCCAACATCGGCGCGCTCACCGGATCGAGACCGAGGGTCTGCAGAGCACCCGGCAGGTCGTCGTGCGGGCTGGTGACGAAATTCGGCTCGAGCTCAGGGTGAAGACCCAGATACGCGTGGCGGAGGCGATTCATGCCGATCACCCATTTGAAGTCGTCGCGGTTGAGCATCATCAGGCGCCGGATGGTGGCGACGCCTGTGAAGAACACCACGGTCAGCATGAAGATGGCGACCACGATGAAGGTGCGCCCGAAGTGGTCCGCCTGGGCGATCAGCGCCAGGGCGATGACCGAACCCGAAAGGATCGACATGAACATGCTCACGCGGCCGAGCGACTCCTGGTAGGTCAGGGCCCGGGTCGCGAGCAGGCTCCAGTGCTCGGTGGCCAGGATCTGGACGGCCTCCGAATCGCGTCGCTGTGGGGGTAGCTCGGTCGACACCGCTCAGGTATTTTCGTCGCTGGAGCACAACCCCGGATAGTCGCGACTAACCGCACTTCTTCTCGCGCAACACCCGCGATAGTCGCGACTAACCAGGATTTCGGGGCGCGAGATGCATCGATAGTCGCGACTATCCGGCAATGCCGGGGCCGCAATGCGCGCGCGGCGTCAGTCCCGGGGCAGGTACCTCGGAAGATCGGCCAGCGAGCCAAAGCCCTTCGCCTGGAGGTGCGCGGCGATGCCGTCGTGCACCTCCTCGATGGCCTTTGGGTTGACGAAGGTCGCGGTTCCGACCTGCACGGCGGCGCAGCCCGCGACCAGAAACTCGAGCGCGTCCTCGGCCCGCGCGATCCCCCCGATGCCGATCACCGGGATCCGCACCGCGCGCGCGGCCTGGTGGGCAAGATGCACCGCGAGCGGCCTGATCGCCGGCCCGGACAGGCCGCCGGTGCGAAACGACAGGCGCGGCCGGTACGAGCTCAGGTCGATCGACATGCCGACGAAAGTGTTGATCGCGCACAGCGCGTCGGCGCCCGCGCCTTCGACTGCCCGGGCGATCACGCCGATGTCACCGACCATGGGCGTGAGCTTCACCCAGACGGGGAGCTTCGTCCGCCGGCGCACCGCCTCGGTCACGGCGGCCGCGGCGCGAGGATCGTTGCCGAAGTAGAGGCCGCCCTGCTCGACGTTGGGGCAGGAGATGTTGATCTCGAAGCCTGCGACTCCGGGCACGCCGTCGAGCCGTGCCGCCAGCTCCCCGTACTCGTTCGCGGACTCGCCGTTGATGTTGACGAGCACCGGGAAGTCCCACGCGGCCCACTTCGGCGCGTAATCGCTGATCAGGACCTCGACGCCGGGGCCCTGCAGGCCGATCGCGTTGAGCATCCCACCCGGCGTCTCCACGATGCGCGGGGGCGGCGTGCCCTCGCGCGGACGTAGGAAGATGCCCTTCGACACCACGCCGGCGAGGGCCCGGCGCTCGAGCAGCGGAACCTCGGTCCCGTAGCCGAACGTCCCCGAGGCGGCCAGCACCGGCCCCCGAAGGCGCAGGCTGCCGAGCTCGACCGAGAGGTCGGGCGTCACGCTCCCACCGCGTAGTGCAGGTGCGACGGGAGCGCGCTCCAGTCCACGTCCCCAGCGCGGTAGACCGGTCCCTCCGTGCACGCGCGGTCGTAGCCGCCGCGGCGGAGCGGCACGGCGCAACCGAGGCAGACGCCGGTGCCGCAGCCCATGTAGGTCTCCACCGCCACCTGGGCGTCGGGCCAGCGCTCGGCCGCAGCCGCGAGCATCGGGTTCGGACCGCATGCCAGGACTAGGTCGGCGTCGGGCGCGGCCACCACCGCCGTGCCGTGAAACCCCTGGGAGCCGTCGTCTGTCGCCCAGATCACGCGGTCGCCATCGGCCTCGGCGCAGAGCTCGGCCGCGGTCCGCGCGCCGTGCACCCACGTCACCTCCATACCCGCCGCCCTGGCGTCACGCACGGCGAGGGGCATCGGCGCGACTCCGAGGCCGCCGCTGACGAGGACGACGCCGGAGCCCGTCATCGCGAACCCGCGACCCAGCGGCCCGAGACAGCTGACCCGGTCGCCGATCTCCATCGCCAGCAGCTGCTCGGTACCCACGCCGACCGCCTTGAGCACCACCTCGATGCGCTCGTCCTCGGCCCGGTAGACCGAGAACGGCCGGCGGAGCAGCGGGCCCGGTGTCCACCCGATGTTGACGAACTGGCCCGCCCGGACCGACGTCGCGATCTCCGGCGCGTAGAAGCCGAGGACGACCATCCCGCGGGCGACCTGGCGCCGGCCGGTCACAGGCGCGTCAACGAGGAACAACGGCGCCCCGCCACTCGTCGATGGTCCTGACCTCCATCTGCTCGCGCGCGTAGACCGCGGACTCGAGCAGCGCGCTCGCGGTGTCGAGTGACGTCAGGCACGGGATGCGCCGCTCGACCGCGGCACGCCTGATCTCGAAGCCGTCCTTGATCACGGGGTTGCCGTCGCCGGCGTCCTCATAGATGTTCGACATCGTGTTGATCACGAGCTGCACCTCGCCTCCCACGATGGCGTCGACGACGGTCGGTCCCTCCTCGCCGATCTTGGCCACCACCCGCGGCGAGAAGCCGGCCGCGCGCAGCGCGCGAGCGGTGCCGTCGGTGGCCACCAGCTTGCAGCCGAGCTGCACCAGCCGGGAGGCGATCGGGAAGAGCTCGGGCTTGTCCGCGTCGGCGATGGTCAGCAAGGCGGCGGAGCCGCGCTCCAGGTGCATGCCCGACGCGAGGAAGGCTTTGCGCAGCGCCTCGTTGAGCGTTCGCGCGATGCCGATCGCCTCGCCGGTCGACTTCATCTCCGGACCGAGGTAGGAGTCGACCTTGGCCAGCTTGTTCATGGAGAAGACCGGGGCCTTGACCGCCACCAGGTCCTGTCGCGGCACCAGCCCCGTCGACCAGCCGAGGTCGGCGAGCGTGCGGCCGAGCATGACGTTTGTCGCCAGCCGCACCATCGGCACTCCGGTCACCTTGGAGAGGAAGGGCACGGTCCGCGACGCACGTGGGTTGACCTCGAGCACATAGACGCGTCCGCGATGGACGACGTACTGGACGTTGACCAGGCCGCGCAGGCGCAGGTGCCGAGCGATCCGGACCGTGTAGTCGACGATCAGGTCGATCTCTCCGCGCTCGAGACCTGGGGCGGGATAGACCGCGTAGGAATCACCCGAATGCACTCCGGCGCGCTCCACGTGCTGCATCACGCCGGGGATCACGACGGTGTCGCCGTCCGCGATCGCGTCCACCTCGACCTCGACGCCCTGGAGGTACTTGTCGACCAGGACCTGGCCCCGCGGCATGGCGCCAACCGCCGACACCATGTAGCGGCGGAGCTCCTCGCGGTTGCGCACGATCTCCATGGCCCGGCCCCCGAGAACGTAGGACGGACGCACGAGCACCGGGTAGCCGCACCGCTCGGCGATGGCCTCGGCCTCCTCGACGGTCGTGGTCGTGCCGCCCATCGGCTGCGGGATGCCGATCGCGTCCAGGGAGCGCGCGAAGGCGCGCCGGTCCTCGGCGAGGTCGATCGCCTCCACGCTCGAACCCAGGATCGCGACCTGGTGCTCGTCGAGCGGCTGGGCGAGGTTGATCGCGGTCTGGCCGCCGAACTGGACGAGCGCGCCGCTGGCCTCTTCCGCGCGCACCACGTGCAGCGCCCCGTCGAGGTCGAGCGGCTCGAAGTAGAGGCGGTCAGACGTATCGAAGTCCGTGGAGACGGTCTCGGGGTTGGAGTTCACCATCACCGCGCGGACGCCGGCCTCGCGGAGCGCCCAGGCTGCGTGGACGGAGCAGTAGTCGAACTCGATCCCCTGGCCGATGCGGATCGGTCCGGAACCGATGACCGCGACGGTGCGTTGAATCGCGACTTCACCGTTCACGGGAAGGTGGCCGTCGGGCGGGACAGCCTCGTCCTCCTCCTCCCAGCAGGAGTAGTAGTAAGGCGTTGCGGCCTCGAACTCTCCGGCGCAGGTGTCGACCAGCTTGTAGGTGGGATGAGCCGGCTCGACGCTCTCGCCCCGCAGCGCGGCGATCATCGCGTCCGAGAAACCCGCGCGTCGCAGCTCCCGCACGTCGCCGTCCGACTCGACCTGGGCGATGCTGGCCAGCCGGTCGATAAACCAGCGGTCGATGCCGCTCCGATCGGCGAGCGAGCCCGCATCGGCGCCGTGGCGGAGCGCATCGAGAAGCGCGAACAGGCGCCGGTCGTTGGGCTCGTCGATGGTGTCGGCGGACATCTCCCAGGTCGCCGGAGGTTTCTGCTCCAGCGAGCGCATCGCCTTGACCAGGGCGGCTTCGAAGGTCCGCTCCACGGCCATGACCTCACCGGTGGACGCCATCTGAGTGCCCAGGCGACGATCGCCGGCCGGGAACTTGTCGAACGGCCAGCGCGGAATCTTGACCACGCAGTAGTCGACGGCGGGCTCGAAGGCGGCGAACGTGCGGCCGGTGATCTCGTTGCGGATCTCCTCGAGGCGCCGGCCGACCGCGACCTTCGCTGCGACGCGCGCGATCGGGTAGCCGGTCGCCTTCGACGCCAGCGCGGACGAGCGGCTGACCCGCGGGTTCACCTCGATCACGAAGTACTGCGAGCTCCGGGGATCGAGCGCGAACTGGACGTTGCACCCTCCCTCGATGCCCAGGGCGCGGATGATGCGGATGGCCGACGAGCGGAGCATCTGGTGATCGCGGTCCGAGAGGGTCTGCGCCGGCGCGACGACGATCGAGTCGCCCGTGTGCACCCCCATCGGGTCCAGGTTCTCCATGTTGCAGACCGTGATGCAGGTGTCCGCGCCGTCGCGCATGACCTCGTACTCGATCTCCTTCCAACCCCACAGCGAGCGCTCGATCAGGACCTGGTGGATCGGCGACGCCGCGAGCCCGCGCGCCGCGATGCGCTCGAGGTCGGCCTCGGTGGTGACGAATCCACCGCCGGTGCCGCCCAGCGTGTAGGCGGGCCTGATGACGAGAGGCAGCCCCGCCTCGGCCGCGAACTCCTTGACGGCATCCAGCGACTGGCACACGCGTGAAAGCGGGACGGGCTCGCCGATGTCCTCGAGCGTCTGCTTGAAGGCCTGGCGGTCCTCGGCCCTGCGGATGGTGTCGATCGAGGCGCCCAGGAGACGCACCTTGTGCCGCTCGAGCACGCCGGCGTTGGCCAGGTCGGTGGCTAGGTTCAGGCCGGTCTGGCCACCAAGCGTGGGCAGCAGCGCGTCGGGCCGCTCGCGCTCGATGACCTTCTCCACAGCCTCGACGGTCAGCGGCTCGAGGTAGACGCGGTCGGCCACCTCCTCGTCGGTCATGATCGTCGCCGGGTTGGAGTTGACGAGGACGGTCTCGATCCCCTCCTCCCGCAGCGCCTTGCACGCCTGCGTCCCCGCATAGTCGAACTCGGCGGCCTGGCCGATCACGATCGGCCCCGAGCCGAGGATGAGGACCTTGCGCGGACGCGGCACATCTTTCATTCCCGAAACCGCGCGGACGAGCGGGGCGCGCTCCCGGACCATGTCCAGGAACCGGTCGTACAGGTACTGGTTGTCCTGCGGCCCGGGGCAGCCCTCGGGGTGGTACTGGACGCTGAAGGCCGGCAGCGCGCGGTGGCCGAGGCCCTCGACGGAGCCGTCGTTGAGGTTGCGCTGCGAGACGTAGAAGTCGCCGTGCGGAATCGACGCCGCGTCGACCTGGAACTCGTGGTTCTGGCTGGTGATGTGCACGCGGCCGGTGTCGAAGTCCTTGACCGGGTGGTTGGCCCCGTGGTGTCCATACGGCAGCCGCGACGTCGTGGCGCCGGCCGCGCGGCCGAGGATCTGGTGGCCGAGGCAGATGCCGAACATAGGCATCTGGCCCAGCGCCCGGCGCGCCAGCTCGACGGGCCCTTCGAGCACGGCCGGGTCACCCGGCCCGTTCGAGAGCACCAGGCCGTCCGCGCCCGCGGCCTGGACGTCCGCCCAAGTGGCCGTGTGGGGAAGCACGACCACCCGGCACCCCCGCTCCCGGAGCGAGCGCAGGATGTTGGCCTTCACGCCGTAGTCGACGACCGCGATGACGAGTCCCCGGCCGTCGGCGCGGGGCCCTGTCCTGAGCTCCGGCGGCAGCGGCTCGAGCCACTCCTCGCGCTGCGTGCGTGAGGTCTCGGCCACCAGGTCCTGCTCGCCGAGCGGGGTCACACGCCGGGCCGAAGCGGTCAGCTCCGCCAGGCGGGCCGCCCCGATCGGCCCGGCCTCGTGCACCAGCACCGCGCGAAGGGCGCCGTGTGTGCGGATGTGGCGCGTCAGCGCCCGAGTGTCGATCTCGGCGATCGCGGGCACGTTCCAGCGGCGAAGGTACTCGTCGAGCGAGGCCTCGCTCGAGTGATGGCTGGGCGCCGGGCAGGCCCAACGGACGATCAGGGCGCGAGCCCACGGCCGAGCGGACTCGGCGTCCGCATCACGCACACCGTAGTTGCCCTGCAGCGGGTAGGTCATGCACACCATCTGGCCGGCGTAGGAGGGGTCCGTGAGGACCTCCTGGTAGCCGGTCATGGCGGTGTTGAAGACGACCTCGCCCTCGCCGACCACGTCTGCGCCGAGCGGCGCCCCGACGAAGGCGCGACCGTCCTCGAGCACCAGCGCGGCTTGTGCTTTAGCCGGCAACGATGACCGCCTGGTCGAGACCGTCCTCCTCGGCCACCAACACCTCGATGCGCTCCGAGTCAGCGGTCGGGACGTTCTTGCCGACGTAGTCGGGACGGATCGGGAGCTCGCGATGGCCGCGGTCGACGAGCACGGCCAGTTGGATGGCGCGCGGCCGGCCGAAGTCCATGAGAGCGTCCATGGCCGCGCGCGCCGTGCGCCCGTGATGGATGACGTCGTCGACGAGGACGACGACCCTGCCGTCGATCTCGGGGATCTCGCTGGCCGTCCTCCGGCCCTCGCGCGGCCGCAGGTGAAGGTCGTCGCGGTGGCTGGTGACGTCGAGTCTCCCGAACCGCACCTCGGTCTCCTCGAGCTGGCTCAGCGTCGCCGCAAGCCGGCGCGCGAGCACGTCGCCCTTGCTGACGATGCCCACCAGCACCACGCCGTCCACGCCGCGGTTGCGCTCGACGATCTCGTGGGCGATGCGTGAGAGCGAGCGCCGGATCTGGTCGGCGTCCATGACCGTGGCCTTGAGGGTGACGCTCACGTAAGCAACTTCTCCAGCAGGGCCATGCGGACCTGGAGTCCGTTGCGCGCCTGCCGGAAGTACGCGGCCCGCGGGTCGTCGTCGACGTCGGGCGCGATCTCGTCGACGCGCGGGAGCGGGTGCATCAAGACCGCGTACTTGCGCATGCGCGCGAGCGCGTCCTTGTCGATCCGGTAGACGCCCCTCACCTTGTCGTACGTCTCGAGGTCGGTGAAGCGCTCCTTCTGGATGCGTGTCATGTAGACCACGTCGACCTCGGGAAGCACCCCAGCGAGGTCCTCCGTCTCCAGCCACGGCACGTGGTGCTCGTCGAGGTGCGCCTTCAGGTCTTCCCGCATCGCGACCTCGGGCGGGGCGACGAACCACACCTTGACGTCCTTGAACTTGCTCAGCAGGTAGGTCAGCGAGCGCACGGTCCGGCCGTTGGCCAGATCGCCGACCATGGCCACCCGCACGCCGTCGACCTTGCCGAGCTCGGCGCGAACGGTGTACAGGTCGAGAAGAGCCTGCGTCGGATGCTGGCCGGGACCGTCACCGGCGTTGATGACCGGCACCGTGCTCACGGCGGCGGCGCGCCTGGCGGCCCCCTCCTCCTTGTGGCGCAGGACGATCACGTCCGCGTACCCGCTGACGATGCGGATCGTGTCCTCCAGCGTCTCGCCTTTGGCGGCGGAGGAGAACTCGCGCGCGTTGTCGGTGCCCATCGTCTGGCCGCCGAGGCGCAGCATCGCCGCCTCGAACGACAGCCGCGTACGCGTCGAAGGCTCGTAGAACAGCGCTGCCATCACCTGGCCGGCCAGGCGGCCGATGAAGCGATGAGGCTCGCGCTTGATCTCGTCCGCGCGCGTGAACAGCTCCTCGAGAAGGGCACGGGAGAACTGCTGACTTTCGACCACGTGGCTCAGCCGCGAAGCGACGGCCATAAAAGAATCTCCTTCCCTGGCTCTCTGGCCAGGACTTAAAGGCGAGCTCGCGACAGTCTATCACCACCCGGTAACCTAGCCAGCCGTGAACAGGCGGCCCGGACACGTCGACGTCACCACCGAGGTCGGTTTCTGCAACTTCTGCAACCGCACCCGGAACCTGCGCCGCGAACAGCATCACCTCGGCGCGCTGGTGCGCACCATTGTCAGCTGCGAGACGTGCCATCGAACACTGTCCAGCTCGGTGGGTGTGGCGTCGACGGAGCCAGAGCCGGCGGCCGCACCCGCGTCGCAACCTGAGCCGGCCAAGGCCGAGGTCGTGGCGGAGGAGAAGGCAAAGCCCAAGCGCGCGCCCGCCAAACCCGCGCCGGCGAAGCGCGCGACCAAACCCAAGGCGACAGGTAAGGCGAAGGTCCCAGCCAAACCGCGATCGACGGCGACGAG
>Ga0209058_1004740_pt1 | contig 10776 bp, 10 predicted proteins | sample GraSoiAngelo_147_FD_185904 | JGI IMG/M metagenome (GOLD analysis project Ga0209058, IMG submission 185904) | Grasslands soil microbial communities from the Angelo Coastal Reserve, California, USA - 14_1009_05_40cm (SPAdes) (version 2) | ecosystem: Environmental > Terrestrial > Soil > Grasslands ... | reverse complement strand
CTCGCAGATGCGAGCCATCGGGACGAGCTCGTCTCGGCGTCACGGGCCGTTCGTCAAGATCAACTGCGCCGCGATCCCTTCCGGGCTGATCGAGTCGGAGCTTTTCGGCCACGAGAAGGGCGCCTTCACGGGCGCGCACCGGCGCAAGCCGCGGCAGTTCGAGCATGCGCACAAGGGCACGATCTGCCTGGACGAGATCGGAGAGCTGCCCCTGGCGCTGCAGGCGAAGCTGCTCCACGTGCTGCAGGACTTTCGCTTCTCTCGGGTAGGAGGTAACGGATCGATTGAGGTCGATTCGCGCGTGATCGCCGCCACGAACCGGAACCTCGAGGAGGCGATGGCGCGAGGCGAATTCCGGGAGGATCCCTACTACCGGGTCAACGTGGTGGAGATCCGGGTGCCCCCCTTGCGAGAGCGGAGAGAAGAGATTCCGGCGCTGGCGTCGTGGTTCCTCGAGAAGTTCAATGCGCAGTACGGACGGCAGAAGCGGCTCTCGCCCGAGACGATGACCCATCTCCAGCAACACTCGTGGTCGGGCAACGTGCGCGAGCTAGAGAATATCGTTCGCCGCCTGCTCGGGCTGGAGTGCCCCGCCGTTGAAGCGACAGCGAGCGGCCTTCCGGGTCGCCACGCTAGTTCATGTTCCACAGGGCGCATATCGCCCTATCGCGCCACCATCGAGCGTCATCGACGTACCCATTCTTGGCGGCTCGCCTTGCACGGTCTACCATCCACAGCACCTGCGATCGCGCCTGGTTCCGTTGCGCCGTCGACTCCCCGGTCAGCTTTCCGGTCCCCGCCTCCTCTTGTCGCATTCCAGCTCCCCCAATACCATAGTTCAGAGTATCGTATATACCTTCTATAATAAATAGAAATCATACAATCAATACCCGCTGATGGAGGATGGCTAGCTGTGCCTTCCGTGTCTTACGTCGTGTCGCCCTTTCGATGCGGGACATCGTTGAGCTTGCGAGGGAGGGTCTTCTCATGGCGAGAGAACTCAGGTGTGCCGATCTGATGCCCGGCTGCAACTTCGTGGCGCAAGGCAAGGATGACAGCGAGGTTATGAAGAAGACCGCCGAGCACGCCAAGAGCGTTCACAAGATGGCGGCGATTTCGATGGGTATCGAGAAGAAGGCGCGAGCGGCAATTCGCGATGCCAAAACCATCGAGCATATCCCTTCCAGAGAGGAGGGGCCGTCGTGAGGCGAACGGCACGGTGGTCCATTCTGTGACAGAACCTTCGACCCTTGAACGCGAGCGGCGTTCCCGAAGGCTGCGCGCGGGGAGCTCCGAGCGCCGAGGGCAAACTCGGCGCTCGGACCCTGTTCAGACGATTCTGTTACCGTCTGCTCCGACCTTCCTGTCCTCAGCCGGCCTGATTGCGCCGTGCCGCGATGCGGTTACTGCGCCTCCCGAGCCACGGCACAGCGACCACCGGTCGGCAGTGCTGGCCTTCCACGCCGTGCTCGTGGTTCTCCGTGCCAGGAAGCAAACGGTTGGCGAGACCAAGCGCGTCGGAGGTCAATCCCGGAAACAGTCCGTGGACCTTGTCGACGACCTTCGCCGGTAGCGACAGGACGATGTGTGATTTGCCGAATCGCACGGCGTTCAAGATCCGGCGCGCCGCGTGCTCTACGTCCATCGATAGCAACGGCAAATTGTCGACTAGACTGAACCAGGTGTACTCGGCGTCGTGCCGCCCTTTGAACATCGCGTGCCGCGGGCTCCCCGTGCGCATCAATCCCGGGCAGACCGTTGTTACGAGAATGCCTGACGCGCGGAGCTCAGCACGCAGTCCCTCGGAAAGTCCGACGAGGGCAAACTTGCTCGCGCTGTACGGCACAAGATGCGGGACACTCACCTTGCCGCCGATGGACGCGATATTCACGATGCGACCCTCACCCCGAGGCCGCATATGCGGCAGCACCGCCAGAATGACGTTGAGTGGCCCCCAGAAGTGAGTAGCCATCTCGCGTTCGAAGTCGGCGGCGGTCATGACGTCGACGGGCCCAACGTCGACCGTCCCGGCATTGTTGATCAGCACATCGATGGGACCAAGCCCAGCTTGCACGGAGCGAATCAGCTCCGCCACCTGGTGGCGATCGCTCACATCGCAGGCCAGCGCCAGGACGGCCGCGCGCGTCCCGGATAGGTTCTCGCGTGCGCGCGCAAGTGTGTCGGAGTCGCGGCCGCAGATCGCGACGCGAGCCCCAGCGAGCCCCGCTTGTCGCGCGAGCTCAAGCCCGAGCCCGCGCGTGCCGCCGGTGATCAGGATCGTGCGGTTCCGGAGGTCGAAACGCGTGAGCCACCGGCCGAGCGCGCGACCGCCGGCAGTGGCGATCGCACCGGCGAGTGCCCATAGTCTCGGGTCAGTCGCGATTTGCAGCAGCGGGGTCGTGCTTCGTGGGCTACCCCACTTCGATCGAATGGAATTCATCGTCATCATGCGTCGCCTTTTCATACCTGCCTCCTCTTTAGCCGGGCGCTTCCTCAGGCCCAGCCTGATGACTGGAGTTCCCGCTTCACGTCACGATGGCGCCGCACCGTGTCGCGCATTTTGATCGGCTCCGTCGGATTACGGCTTGCGATTCCAACTCGATGGCAAGGCAGGCCGTGGGCCCGGGTCCCTTCGAAGCCCACTCCGCATTGAGTTGTGTGGTGAGTTAAAAGACGCCGCGACCGGAGAGACGGAAGGCGGGACAACGCTGACCGTGGCGCCTTATCAGCCGGCTCGCGCGATCCTCGGGAACTTGGCGACCACTGAAGGTACTCATAATCTGCCGTATGCAGACGGTAGTGACCCAAGACAAGAAGAGAATTCCCCGAATTTCTCCAGGGTGAATACCTGCCGGGCATGCCGCTGTGCGCGCAAGTCCGCGAATCGCTGGCAAAAACGTGCGCGATGTGACTTCTGAGCAAGAAAACGTCGGGAAACTGCAGCGGACAGAAGGCAGGCCTCGCGGTTGATCTCTACGACGGTTTATCCTCGGTATTTTGCTCCGGTCAATCGGGGTTCAGCCCATAATCTCGGTCGTCATCGTCAGGTTCATGCTCGATCGCGCCAAACTGAATCTCGAGCCGAACCAACGCGAAGCCGAGAGAGAGCTCGCTGTCCTGCACCGGCGCGAGACCACCATCGATGACGTAGCACGCGGCCGGGCAAAGTCCGGAAGTTTCATCAGGGCCGACTGGAATCCTGAAGGTGCCGGTGAACGCCACATTCCCGCCGATCAACGACTCCAGCCATGGGAAATTCTGCCTGTCAACCGCGCGGATTCGGAAGCTGCCGGCCAGCGAGAGGAGGGGAAGTCCGGGAACTGACATGATGTCCCCTTGAAACGTCCCGCTGATGACAGGGAGGTCGGGCACGTGAGCTGAGGAGTTGGACGGTATGCCGACCACCACGTCGAAGGTGCCGGAGGTCGGACCTTTCCCGGCCTCGGCGTCTAGGGTGCTCCTGCCACGGCCGATCACCGTGCAGTACGCGAGGCCGGGTACATTGGCCAGCACGGCAGAGGGGCACAACGGCGTGCCGACCAGCGCAAAGCCCTTCAGCGGCGAAACCGCCTTGCGAACGACAACACGCTCCTCGACATAAAACATTACGCGCTCGGCGGTTTCATAAAGCCATGCTTGCGCCCCGGACGGCGGTGTCGGGAACCCTGCGTAACTGGTCGACGGGAGCAACAAGAGTGCAAGTCCTATGAAGATCCGTGCCGGTCCCATCGCTCCCTCCGTCCTTTTCGTGTGACGTCAGTCCCGAGGTGTGTTCCTCACGTGGCGGACTTCGCCGGGTAGATTGCGAGTGATTCTGAGGATGACCATCCGCGACGGTGCCGCGGAGCGAGAGGATGACATTCCGTACTCCGCTTAGCGCTCAAAGCGCGCGTAACCCGACGCAGCCCACACCAAGTCGGAGATCACCTGATAGCCCTGGTCGGTCGGATGGATGTCCTGGAGCGGCGTACAGAACAGGGTGAGAGCGCAGAGTGTCTGGGGCTGCGGCAACGCGAGGTCGAAGGCGACGAAGGGGTTCGCGATCCGCGCCCGGTTCGCCGTCGCCACCGCCTCGATCGCTTGGTTGATGACCGCCGCGAGGACGTTGCTCAAGGGATTGATGACGGCCAACGGGTTATACAGGACAAGCACGACGATCTCGGCGTTGGGCGCGGCGGCTCGTAGCCGGCCGAGGATCTCACCATAGTTGGCAACGATGGTCGCCAGAATGTCCGGGAGGAGTGCGCTGATGCATTCGAGATTCAGGCCGCCGCAGCGGAGAACGGCCGCGAGCGCGTCATTGGCACCCAGAGAGATGAGGATCGGCCCAACCCGGCCGCGATGGGTGGCGAGAAAGGCCTCGGCGGCGTCGATCTGGGAGCCCTCGAAGTTGTTATGGAGTGAGAAGAGCGCATGGTAGGCGCAGGGACCGACGAGGAACGAGCCGGTCGTCTCATCGGGGCACCCGAAGTTCACGACACGGGTGCTGCGGCCCGGCGCCGTTGCGGTCAGACGGCGCGCGAAATCGTCGACGAAGCCCGTGGTGAAGTTGGATGGATCGGGGTTTGCGAGGAACCTGGCTCGCTGAAACCCGAACGTCAGAGAGTCGCCCAGAGCCAGCAAGTAGTCCTTGGGGGCGCTGAAGAGTGCCTCCTCGGCCGCCGCCGTCGAAACTATGCCCATGAGAAACAGCGCGATCAGGAACCATCGATGAAGAGCACTCATGTCCCTTTCCTCCCTCTGTTCCGACAAGCCCGAGAGTTCCCATCTCCCCCCGGATAGAAGCAGGCCGCGACTGTACCACGAGACGCGACGGACAGGTCCAATAGCACCCTCATGCGCGAGGCTTCATCGTGTTCGGGCCTGAGTACGACAAGGACGATGGCTAATGCGCCGTCCTCTGAGTGTCGGACGATGAAGATGGCCGAGAGCGATTTAGGTCAGTTGCGGCAGTGCAGGCAGATTGCACGGCCACGCGCGTGCGCAACAGTTCACGGCCCTCGGTGTCGAGTGCAGGGATCGTCGCTTGCTAATCAATCTGCTCGATCGGCGGCCAGCTTCGGGTGTGGGCCTCCTCGATCGGTCCAAGTCTCGTCGCGCTCCCCTTCGGGTATCTTGCCCGATCAGTGAGGGACGACTACCTCGATCGCGCCTTTGACGCGCCCCCTCGTGCGACGCAATTTTTCTATCGTCGGTCGTTCGGGAATGCCGTGAATTCGACGGAATTCCCCGGCTGGAAGGATCCGTATCACCCGGCCCAGCCCGTCGAGAATCGTCACGGGCGCCACGCCCTCGTCTTCGGCAGGAAGCTTCGGGTCTGCTGGCTTCATCGACATTTCTCCTTTCCGGTGCTGTTCTCCATTTCGATGCATCCGGCGCGCGCGCAGTTTCTCGCCTCGCGATTTGGCCCGTCGAGACGGCCACCTGGGCTCCGGGAGTCGGGTGGATGGCAAGGTGGGCTACGGGATACGTGGGATATCTGTCGTGATGGCGAACCCAGCCCGGGGCCGGCTCGCCGCCCGTGACTTAGCTGACGCGGCCGCTGCGGGCGCCGCCGGCCCCGTACCATGCGGCCAGCCCGCCGCGGACATAGCGTGCGTCGAAGCCGCGCTCTCGTAATGCCGTGGCGGCGTTGCAGCCAACCTCCAAGCCGTAGGCACAGACGAACACCGGAGCCTCGGGCGAAAGCTCGGCGGACCACTCGTCCACTCGTTCTGGATCGCGCCAGGATTCTTCGACACATAGCTCCTTACATCGTTCCTTGGCCGCGCGTCCACGACCTGCAGCGGCTGATCCCTCTTCATCGCGGCGCGAAGCTCCTCGACTGAGATGGATGGGAGCGTCTCGCCCCCGGGGTCCTCACCGCGCGGCTGGCCGTTGCCGGTGGCCCTCGTCAACCGATCGGCGACGACCGTCCAGTCGATGAGGCGGACGAAGGTGTCGATGTAGGCGGCGGCGTTGGCGGGAACGAGATCGCGAATAGGGGTCCGATCGTGGGGTCGGCTGTCATTGAGCCCCTCCTTCGCTGCGCGGAGTGTAACGTTTGACGCGCGGTGTATCAATGATTACGAGAAGCGATGGTGTGCCAGGGTGAATTACCGTTAAGGTTCTGGCCGCCGACCGTCAGCACTCATTCAAGCGTGCTCGCGCGAACACGCCGATGTTCGACAGGGTCTACAAGAACCGTAGTACCTACGCGGAGGGCCGACCATGAAAACAGCAACGATTGCGGCCGTGGTCTCGGTGGTGTTGGTGTCCGCCCCGTCGGTAGGATGGTCACAGCAGCCGGATAAGGGGCATGCCGAGCTGGCGAAGGCACTCAATGACGCGAAGATCTCGCTACAGCGCGGGCTGACGGCCAGTGCGAAGGAAGGTAAGCCGATCTCCGCGAAGTACGAGATGGAAGAAGGCAAGTTCCAACTGTCCGTCTACACCATGAAAGGCGACCAGTTCTCCGAGGTGATCGTCGACCACAAGACCGGGAAGGTCTCGAAGACGCAGCCGATCACTCAGGGCGACGATCTCACTCATGCCAAGGCTCAGAGCGAAGCAATGGCCAAAGCCAAGCGCTCCCTCGACGCTGCAACCGTTGAGGCGTTGAAAGAGAACAAAGGGTACCGCGCCGTGAGCGTCATGCCGGCCCTGAAGGATGGCCATCCGGTCGCCGAGGTGGAACTGGTGAAAGGCGCCGACTGGAAGACCGTATCCGAGAAGCTCGATTGAGGCACGCCATGATCAACAGATCCGGCACCAGGCTGATGCGCGTAGCTGTGCTCTACGCCGGTGTGGCGATTCTGACAACGCCGGCCTTTCTCTGGGCCGCGGATCCCGACTGGAAGGCCGTCGAGCAAGCGCTCGGCAAGTCGGGACAGATGCAGGCCGGCGACGTCTTTCGGATCGGTATGCCCCGCACGGACCTCAACGTCACGGTGAAGGGCGTTCCGGTCAAGGCAGGGTTCGCCCTCGGGTCGTACGCGGCCTTCAAGCAGGTCGGCGATCACGCGATGGTCATGGGTGACCTCGTCCTTCTCGACCAGGAAATTCCTGCTGTCATGTCGGGTCTTTTCGCTGGAGGCCTCGAGGTCACTGCGGTCCACAATCACCTCAATGAGATGTCGCCGCACACGATGTACATGCACTACAGCGGACACGGCGACGCCGTACAGATGGCCCGGGCCCTTCGCCAGGCCCTGTCGGCGAGCGGGACTCCTCTCGGGGGACCTGCGGCTGCCCCGGCACCGACCTCGAGCCCAACGCTCGACACAAAGGCGATCGAGCAGGCGCTGGGCCGCGCCGGCCGTGACGTAGGTGGCGGCGTGTTCCAGATCACGGTGCCACGCGCCGAAACGATCACGGAAATGGGGCAGCCTCTCCTTCCGGGCATGGGTGTCGTGACCGTGATGAACTTTCAACCCACGACCGATGGAAAGGCCGCGATCACGGGTGATTTCGTATTGATCGACAAAGAAGTAAACCCCGTGGCCAAGGCCCTGCGGCAGCACGGCGTCGACGTGACGGCGATTCACAACCACGGGCTCATGGATACGCCTCGGCTGTTCTACGTGCACTTCTGGGCCAACGACGACCCGACCAAGCTGGCCCAGGCGTTGAAGGCGGCGCTCGACGCGACCAACAGCCGGAAGCCGTGAGGGGAGCATGGCGCCTCCGGCGGTCAGTAGGCGCCAGCCGAGTCAGTGAGTGTTCACCTTTCGCCCAACGGCGCTGGCCGATTCCTCGCGGACACTGACGGTGCCTTGGACCGACAAGTGCCGATTGCAGGTTGCGTGGGATGACCAGCATGGACATCACAGGCACGATTTTGTGGTGTCTGTGATCGTCGGACATCACTAGTCTCTCAACGGCCCCGAGAACCGCACCGCTGCGAGCTGATCCCTCACCAATGCAGGGCCAGCGAAGCCGACGTCGGCACCTGCGACCCGGTAATGTAATGTCTTCCGCGTGAGCGCGGCGGGATGCGGTAGGATCGCCCAGTTGCCGCCCCGAGGCGCGACACGTCCATCGACCGGAGGATCACATGACTGACCGGCTCATCTCCTGCGACGATCACATGGATCTCAGCCAGCTGCCCGCGGATCTGTGGACCACGCGGCTGCCCGCGTCACTGCTCGACCGCGCGCCGCATGTCGAGGAGCGCGACGGACAGGCGGTCTGGGTGTGCGACGGGAAGGCGTGGGGCCGCTGGGACGGCAAGCCGCCGGCGACGGGGTCAGCGCGGCCGACCAAGGCGCTCTATAACGCCTTCGACCGCGCCGGCATCCACGACGCGAGTGCGCGCCGCCCGGCCGTCGCCGAGCTGCGTCTCGCCGACATGGACCGCGACGGCGTCGCGACGCAGGTGATCTTCGGGCCGATCTTCCAGATCTCGACCGACGATCCCGTGCTACGCGCCGCCTGCTATCGCGTCTACAACGACTGGCTGCTCGACTTCTGCAAGGCGGCGCCCGACCGGCTCATCGGCCTGCCGATGCTGCCCGAGACGCCCGAGGGCGCGCTCGCCGAGCTCGAGCGGGTGAGGGCGAAGGGCGGCGTGCGCCAGGTGAATCTCATGATCGCCAACATCAACCCTAAGCTCGACGACCCGGCCTGGGAGCCGCTCTGGCAGGCGCTCGAGGAGAGCGGCATCCTCCTCTCCTGGCACATCACGGTGTTCGTCGGCAAACCGGGCGATCGCGTTGCCGGCAAGGCGGCGAGCGTCTTCGAGAACACCAAGTTCTTCCTCGCGAACTTCCTCGAGCCTTTCGTCGACCTCTTCGCCTGGGGCATCCTCGAGCGCCACCCGAGATTACGCATGGTGATGGCCGAGGCCGGCACGGGATGGCTCCCCTGGCTCGTTCAGGAGCTCGACTACCGCCACTGGCGGCTCTGGGAGGCGAAGGAGTTCTGGGCCGACAAGGGCGGCAGCGCCCTGGAAACGAAGCCGAGCGAGCTCTTCAAGCGGCAGATCTACGCGACCTTCCAGGAAGACCACGTGGCGCTCTCGCTCGTTCCGTTCTTCGGCGATGGCCACCTGCTGTGGGCGTCGGACTATCCCCACCCCGACAGCGTCTGGCCCAACTCCCGAGAAGCGATCGAGCGGCAGATGCGGCACCTGTCGCCGGAGATGCGCCGCAAGTTGACTCACGACAATGCGGCCGCGCTCTACGGGCTGGGAAGAGCATAAGTGGATCGGTCGATTGTGGGCATCGTGGCGGAAGCACTCGCCGACCCGTCGAGGTCGAGGGCGTGGCCGCCGTCTGACCGTTACTTCGCTTTCAGCCGCAGCTTCCCGTAGGGCGCCGAGCAGCCCGGAGAGCAGGCGCTATAATTCCGCCTATCGTGGTCGGAGCTCACCCTCCTGCGCCTCGTGGCCGCGAACAGCCCGCGCCGCCACTAGCCGGCGGCGGCCTGCCGCAGCTGGTCGGGCTCGAATTGCGCAGCGACGCCATTCTCAGCGAGAAAGTCACGATTGCTTCCTCGCGGCACCGAGACTTCACCCGGCTGTAGCAGTCTGCCATTCATGATCTGTGCAGGGTGCAGTCAGGAAGTCGGCCCGCGCGCAAGATTCTGCGAGGACTGTAGCGCGCCTCTCCGCGAGGCGGCGGGCGCGCCCAGCGAATCGGCCCCGGACTCCCGGGCGCGGGTGTACGCGGCGCTGCCGGCCCTCATCGCGTTTCTGCAGCGCGAGGGCCGCGTGTCCTATCGAGCGCTCGCGCACGTCTTCAACGGGGACCAGGCATTCCCGGATGCAGCGCGGGAGGAGCTCACCTTCAAGCGACTTGCCCGAGGCGAGCACGGGCAGGGCCGTCTCATCTTGATCGGATCCTCGAGGGCGCGGCGGGTGCCGTCGACTCTCGCAGCTTCGCGAGGAGATGCTCGACGCGTCCTCTTCGCCGTCGACCAGGTCTGGAGATCACATCGCGGCGCGCGGGACTATTCCGCTCTAGCCTCGTCCGAGGCGCTGACGCTCTCATCGTCACCGTTCGACATCTCGAGCGCTTCCCGCCGACCGCGCGCTCGGCCCCGTGGATCTACGGTCGCCAGCCACTGCTGGTAGGTGTCCAACGCCAACCGGATGTCGTCGACGAGCTGAAGGCGGCTTTGGGTCAGGCGGTCGATCTCGTTTCGTATTGCCGCTTCCTGCTCTCTGGCGGTCATGATCAGCGATTCGGCCTGGCTTGTCGATTTGGCCACATGCTCCTCGGCCTCGATCTGCATTCGTACCTTCGCCGCCTCGGCTTCCCGCAGCATGGCGGTTTCGCTCTCCTTCGCCCCATCGATCAGCGTCTGCGCGCGGGCCTGAGCGTCGTGCAGCAACTCCTCGACTTCTCGCAGCGTCGCGGACCTGAGCACCTTGATGTGGGTCGACGCCGAGGGCTCCTTCTCCCGCGTTGCCAGAGCCTGGATCTCGTTTTCCAACTCCCTCACTCGTGTCGTTAGTGAGGAATTCCACTTCTGGACGTTGTCGTAAGCCTCGGCGACGTCTTCGAGGAACGCCGACACTTCTTCAGGGATCAGCCCCCCCAGAAGCCGCGTGCCGAAACGCTGAGACCTGATGTCATCCCCTGTCATTGGACTTTCTCCTCTTCACCGTCTGAAGCGCTAGTGGCTTCGCGTCCGAGACGCGTTCAGGAGCCAGTCGATCACCGCCGTGGGATCGACGGCCTCGGCATCGTGCGGCTCATCGCGTGAGGGCGCGACCGGGCGGTGACCCTGGCTGTCGGGCAGCGGGCGAGCCTGCCGGCCGGCCTCGATCTGGATACGAGGTGGTTGAGTCGC
>Ga0209058_1004739_pt1 | contig 10777 bp, 10 predicted proteins | sample GraSoiAngelo_147_FD_185904 | JGI IMG/M metagenome (GOLD analysis project Ga0209058, IMG submission 185904) | Grasslands soil microbial communities from the Angelo Coastal Reserve, California, USA - 14_1009_05_40cm (SPAdes) (version 2) | ecosystem: Environmental > Terrestrial > Soil > Grasslands ... | reverse complement strand
ACCTAGTGATCTCTTTACGCGCCTGCTGCTGCGCGCGCATGGCCGCGAGCCGCTCTGGTGAGCAGAAGCAGTAATACGCGGCGCCCGCGTCGACGAGATCCTGCGCGGCCTTCTGGTACATGGGCAGGCGCTGTGACTGGATGTACGGCGCGTGCGGTCCGCCTTCGCGTGGGCCCTCGTCCCAGTCGATACCGAGCCATTTGAGGCCGTCGTAGATCGAATCGATCGCGCCTTCGACGAGGCGATCCTGATCGGTGTCCTCGACGCGCAGCACGAGCGTGCCTTTGTTCTGCTTCGCGAAGAGGTAGTTGTAGAGCGTCGTGCGCACGCTCCCGATGTGCAGCGAACCGGTGGGCGAGGGCGCGAAACGGACGCGGACCGTCACGAAGCCCAGTTTAGGTGGGTATTCTTGAATGTCAGATGACGGTCACGACGCGCCGCGAACGGCGCCAGCAGCAGCGGCGCCAGCAGCAGCGGCGCGACACCGGTGGCGGCGGCTCGCGCGGCATCGGCGGTCTGTGGATCGGCGTCATCGTCATCGCCGCGGTGATCGCGCTCCTGCTCGTTGCGCGCCAGATGGGGTTCCTCGAGGGTCCCAGTGCCGCGAACACGATCGACGTGAACTCCGTCGACGTCAGCCAGACCGTGGGCGAGAAGCAGAACGACCTCGGCCACGACCATGTGAGTTCGGGTCAGCGCGTGAATTACCCATCGCTCCCGCCGACCTCCGGACAGCACTGGCCGTCGCCGGCCGCACCCGCACCGTGGGGCATCAAGACAAGCACGCTTCCGTTCGAGGTGTCGACGCACAACCTCGAGCACGGTGGCGTCGTCATCTACTACGCCGCCGACACGTCCAGCGCGCAGGTCGATCAGATGCGCGCGCTGGTCCGTTCGCTGCAGAGCGCGGGCTTCAACAAGATCGTGCTCGAGCCGTGGGCGGACATGCCGAAGGAGTCGAAGGTCATCCTCACCGCGTGGGACTGGATCCTCAAGCAGCCGACGTTCGATCAGATCTCGTTCGTGAAGTTCGTCCGCCAGCATCACGCCGGGTCGGACGCACCTGAGGCGAGCGTCCCGTAGCGACTAGAGTTCAGTCACCGTCACCCCAGTAGCGCTCTTCCTTCCAGGGGTCGCCACGATTGTTGTATCCATTTCTTTCCCAGAAACCGGGCTTATCGACCGCGCTGAACTCGATGCCGCGCAGCCACTTCGCGCTCTTCCACGCGTACAGGCGCGGCACGACAAGGCGCACCGGATAGCCGTGCTCTGGCGTGAGCGGCTCGCCGTTCGCGCGCAGCGCGATGAGGCAGTCATCGCGCATGCAGAACTCGATCGGCGTGTTCGCGGTGAAGCCGTACTCGCTGTGCGCGATGACGAACTTCGCCTCGGGCTTCGGTTTCGCGAGCTCGACGATCTTGGAGAAGGGGATGCCCTCCCAGCGCTGATCGAGCCGTGACCACGTCGTGACACAGTGCATGTCGGCCTGCACGAGCGTCTGGTCGAGCTTTTGGAACCCGTTCCAGTCGAGCTTGAGCTCGTTCTCGACCGCACCGAATACGCGGAAGTCCCACGTCTTCGGATCGAAGCGCGGGACGGTGCCGTAGTGGAGCACCGGCCACTTCTCGGTGAGGTACTGCCCCGGCGGGACGCGCTCCGCCTTGTCCGCGGGAAGGTCCTGCTTTTTCTGGAAGAGCTTCATACGCCGAGCCTACGGTAGTCCGGCCGCTCGACGCAGCATCTTGAACGTGTAGATGCCGGTGTCGTGACCGTCGCCCCATTCGGGCGTGAGCCCGTAGCGGCCAACGGGATACACCGTCTTGAGCGTCGTCTGCTCCTCGCTGAACTTCGTCTCCGTGTTGACGCTACCCGCGAACGCGCCCTCACCGGCGCAGTACGCGCACGGGCAGGCGCGGCGCATCGCTTCCCACTCGTACTCACTCACCGCGCCGTCATCCCAGGTGATGCGGAAGATGCGCTCGTCGTTGAGGATCTCCCAGTCGGTGGCGCGGTGGAACACGTCAGCCATGGCATCGATGATATGGACGTGGCCTCGCTTGACGACTTCAAGAAGATCGAGATGCGCGTCGGACGCGTCGTCGCCGTCGACGACTTCCCCGAAGCGCGCAATCCCTCCTGGAAGCTCACTATCGACTTCGGCCCGCACGGCACGCGCCGCAGCTCGAGCGCGGTGATCTCGTGGGCCGCCTTGTCGTGTGCGTCACGAACTTCCCGCCGCGGCGCATCGCGACGTTCGACTCAGAGGTGCTCACGCTTGGCGCGGTGGGGGCAGATGGCCGCGTGGTCCTGCTTCAGCCCGATCAGGATGCGGAGCTTGGGAGCATCATCGCCTGATGACGACGGTGAACGTGCGCTACATGGTCCGCGACACCAAAGAGGCGATCGACTTCTACACGAGGCATCTCGGTTTCGAGCTGATCTCGGATCAGTCGCCCGCGTTCGCGGATGTGAAGCGTGGCGATCTGCGGCTGCTGCTTGCGGGGCCGACGAGCTCAGCCGGCCGCGCGATGCCCGACGGCCGCAAGCCCGAACCCGGTGGCTGGAACCGCATCCAGCTCATCGTCGACGACATCGAGGCCGAGGCTGCTCGGCTGCGCGCGGCGGGCGTGCGCTTCCGCAACGACGTGATCAGCGGGCCCGGCGGCTCGCAGGTCGTGCTCGACGACCCCTCGGGGAACGCGATCGAGCTGTTCCGAGCCCGCGCCGCGCCTCCGCGACCCTAAGCGGCGATCACCATTCGAAGAAGATGAGGCGGTCGAGCGGCCAGAACCGCAGGATCACCTTGCCGATGATCCGGCTGTACGGCTGCGGCCCGAAGCTGCGCGAGTCCGACGAAGCCTCGCGGTTGTCGCCCATCGCGAAGAACGATCCGTCGGGGACGCGCAGCGGGTAGTGGATGTCGGGGCTCTGCGGCAGCGCCGTGCCGTGCGCTCCCGCGAAGTCGCGCTGCTGTCCATTCACGAAGAGCCGTCCGTTTCGCAGATCGACGGTCTCGCCGGCGATCGCGACGACGCGCTTCACGTACGGGATCTGCACGTCCGTCGTCGGGTTGAAGACGACGATGTCACCGGGCTGCGGAGACCCGACGCGGTAATCGACCTTCGAGACGAGGACGCGGTCGCTCTGCAGGAGCGTGATCTCCATGCTGCGCTGTCGCACCTCGGTCACCTGGACGATGAAGAGGTTGAGGACGACCGAGATGACGACGGCGAGGGCGAGGGCCTGCACGATCTCGAGGGCGGCGCGCCACGAGAACGGAGCCTCCGGCTGCGCCGGTAGAGTGGACTCAGTCTCCACGGGCTTCTCAGTGTCGCACGACGGATGCCGCGCGCGGGATCATGTCGGCCGCACGTTCTTTGGGGAACGCGAGGACGTAGCGGTCGAGGCCGGAGCGCTCGTAGTCGTCGATACGCCGCCGTAACTCGCGGAGCGATGCCTCGTCGGTGATCTCCGCGCCGGACCAATGAGAGCGCATGAGTCTGCGCGTGCGTTTCATCGCGCGGCACGCCTCGTCGAGCTGTGCATTCGCCTCCTTCAGCTCGTCGACCGTGAGGAAGGAGCGGCCCGAGCCGCTGGCGCCGCGCCGCCCGATGTCGAAGCCGTCGGCGTAGCGGGCGGCCGTGCGCATCACCCGGGGTCCGCTGCCGCCGACCCAGATCGGCGGGTGCGGTCGCTGCGCAGGCTTTGGGGCGCAGACCGCGTCCACGACGCGGTAGTGCTCGCCCCGGAACGTCGCCCGCTCCTGCGTCCAAAGGCGCGTGCAGATCTCGAGCGCCTCGCGGAGCTGCGTCACTCGATCACCAGGCCCCGGGAACTCGTAACCGTAGGCGCGGTACTCGATCTCCTTCCATCCCGCACCGATGCCGAACTCGATCCGGCCATGCGACATCTGATCGATGCCCGCGACGGTCTTCGCGAGCAGCGCAGGGTTGCGGTACTGCGCCGCCGCGACGAGACAGCCGAGCCGGATCGTCGTGGTGTCGCGCGCGAGCGCGGCAAGGAGCGTCCACGCCTCGAGGCAGTCGCGATCGGGGAAGCCTTCGCCGCCGAAGAGGTGGTCGCTCACCCAGAACGACTCGAAACCGGCGCGCTCCGCTTCGCGCGCGAGCTCACTCAGCTCGGGGTACTTCCATCCCGCCGCAGGCGACACGATCGTGCCGATCTTCATGTGCCGGACGATACGGGGACTTCGCGCGCGACGTGCTCCGCGACCTGCCGACCGAGGCGCGCGCTGTAGTTGGTGCCGCGGTCCTCCGGATAGATCTGCGTCGTGTTCGCGATGAATAGCCCGCGGCGCGGTGAGGTGAACGGAAGGACGCGCTGGCGGTTCCGAACGCGCGGGATCGGCTGCGCCGCCTCCTCGCGAAAGGACCATCGCCGCATGACGTCGAAGTCGGACCAGCGCGGATTGATCCGGCGCAGCGACGGGAGATAACGCGCGAAGAGCTCGTCGGTGCTCATGCGGGCGATCGGGTCATCGCGCGCCACGTAATTCGAGACGTAGAGATAGCGCGCGGGATACCGCTCTGCCGGAACGAGGTTGGTGTGCTCGATGAGACCGATGAAGGGGATCTCTCGATCGGCGATGTTGATCCAGTACGTGTCACTGAACGGACGCCGCAGCTCGAGCAGGAGCACGACCGCCGTCCGATAGGTCCAGTCGTCGAGGTGGCGGGACCATTCGTCCGGCCATTCGGCGAGCCGTCGCGTGACGTACGTCGGCGTGGTGAAGAGGACGACGTCCGCGCGATGCTCGAACGCCTTCGCAGCCGAGCCGGCCGGCATCCGGTAGGCACCCGGGCCCGCGCACTCGAGGACGTACTCGTTTCCATCCGTTCGTATGCGCAGCACTTCGCGGTCGACGACGACGTCGCCGCGGTCGCGCTTGATCGCATCGGCGAGCGACGTCGCGATCGGCCGGAACGAGCCGCGGGGATACACGAGCTCCTCGCTCGTGGCGCTCGACCCGCGCAGCCTGCGACGGAGGATGAGCTTCGACCACAGCCACGCCAGCGGGATCCGCTCGGCATCGTCGCCGAACTTCGCGAGCATGAGCGGCCGCCACACCGCGTCGAGCGCGCGCGCTCCACACTCGCGGCGCAGCCACTCGAACGCAGGCATGTCGTCCATCGCCTCCCAATCGGCGCGTCGCTGCAGGCGAAGGACGGCGAGTCCCAGCCGCGCGCGATCGACGATCGGTAGCGGCGCGTACGCGAGCAGGTCGAACGGGCTGGTGAACGGCCAGATCCGTCCGTTCGCCCACATGCCGACCGATGAGCTGTGCCGCTCGAGCTCGCCGGGAAGCAGCTCGTCGTGCAGCGCGATCATCTCGGCGTCGCTCTGGAAGAGGTGGTGGTAGTAGCGGTCGAGCCACACGCCACCGCCGAGATCGAAGGCGCTCGCCTGACCGCCGACGTCCGGCCAGCGTTCGATGAGCGTGACCGCGAAGCCGCGCCGCGCGAGCTCGCGGCCCGCGACGAGCCCGGCAATTCCCGCGCCGATGATGGCGATGCGCGACGGCATGCACGCAGAGGATGCGCGAACCATGTCGCGGATGCGCTACGGCGCGCGAAGCCACCACTTCTCGATGTCGTAGCGCGTCCCGAACGGAAGCGGCGGAGGCGCGACGAGCTTCGAGCTGCGGAAGCTGATCGTGTCCCCCGCGTACAGGAACAGGACGGGGGCGGCCTCGTTGACGATGCGATCCATCCGGTGGAACGCGGCGCGCCGGGCCACCGCAGAGCAATCGGGCCCAAAGAGACCGGCATCGAGCGCGCGGTCGAGTTCCGGATCCGTGAACCAGAAGTTCTGCGCGTTCGTGTCCTGCTGGCTCGAATGGAAGAACTCATAAGCGTCGGTCACTTCGGGATCGCCTCCACTAGTCACGACATATCCATCGACGCCGCTCTCGTGCGCGTTGTTGCGCGCCAGCAACGCCGGGAATGGCTCGACGGCGATGTCGGCCTTGATCCCGATGTCGCGGTACTGAGCCTGCATCGCCTGCACGAACGTGACGCGCGCTCCCATGTTGTTCCCGACCTCAATGCGCATCGTCATCGCGCGTCCATCACGCCATCGATAGAGGCCGTCGGCGCCCATCGTCGCGCCGGCGGATTCGAGCAACGACCGTGCGCGCTTCGGATCGAAGTCGTAGCGTTCGAGCCCGGTCCCGTCGTAAGCCCACGACTCCTGAGGCGTGTACGCGAACACGCGGTGCGCGAGACCGAGGTAGATCGGCTTGAGCATCGTTTCGATGTCGAGTCCGTACCAGAGCGCCTGACGCACGCGCTTGTCCGCGAGCCATGGCGCGTTCGGGGAATGCGCGTTGAGGCCGAGGTAGGTGAACGCCGTTCCTTTGATGGTGAAGTCCGTTGCGGTCGCGCCCATGCGCTTACGCAGGTCGTCGACGTCGGCGGGAGGGATGTTGCTCGCGTTCGTCAGCTCTCCGGTAATGAAGGCGAAACGCTGAGCGGTTTGGTCGCTGAACACCTTGAAGATGACACCGTCCAGGAGCGGTGCACCCTTGTAGTAGCGCTCGTTCCGGACGAGCCGCACGAAGTCCAGCGGCTTGTATTCAGCGAACGCGAACGGTCCCGATGCGACCGGCGGCGCGCGGTTGAACGCGGCGCCGTCGATGTTCGTCGTCGTGTCTCGCGTCCTCGCATCCCAATACGCACCGAACTGAGCCTCGGAGAGCGGCGGGTACGAGCCGAGGTCGCGCAGTGCCGAGCACCGCCCGCGCCGCATGTCGATCTGGATCGTCCGGCCGCCATCAAGCAGCTGGACGCCGTTCAAGTCGTCGGTGCGGCCTGCGACATAGTCGTCCCAGCCGACGATGTCCTTGAACACCGCCTTATTCGGGCTCTTCTTGCTCCGCGCGGTCGCGGAGACCATGTATTTGTAGTCAGCTCCGGTGAGCGGTGTGCCGTCGCTCCATAGCAGACCGGTGCGCAGCGTGTAGGTGACACGTTTGCCATCATTGGTCACGGCGAAGCGCTCGGCGAGGCCGGCCCGCAGCTCTCCCGTGGCCGGGTCGGTCTCGAGCAGCGTCGCGTAGATCAGCGTGTAGACGGACGCCGAGATGTTGTCGAAACCAAGGACCGGTTGGAGCGTCGAGATGTCTGCCGGCCCGCCCAGCACGAGTTGACCCCCACGCTGCGGCGTCTCGGTCGCGGTCGACGACTGTGGCGGCGCCGGAGCGGCTTCGCTGCATGACGCGATAAGAAGCAGCGCGACGAGCAAGACAGCTGGTGTCCCGATCCCGTTCCTCATATCCGAGATTCTGCGACTGCCTGTACGCACGTACTGGCTCTCGCAACATCGAGTACGTGGATGACGTACTTCCCACGGTCCCAGCGCCGTCGGCCAAACCTACGTTCGCGACATCTCGCACAGGAGGAAGAAAGAGATGTTCGCGAAGGCGCAATCGATCTCACGCTGGTTTACGGCGGTCGCTCTCGTGATCTCGGTGGTCGGTGCCTGCGGCTCGCACGCCGGTGCCGAAGGCGGCGGGCCGACGACGGGGGACACCAGCCTGCGCGACCCAGACAACCCGTACTGGCAAGGCCGGCCTCTCAACTTCGACTGGGTCGACCCGGCGCAGGGCCCTGGGATGCGTTGATCGGCCCAGGAAACCGGGCGGATTTGGAGTGGCCGCTAGGCTCCCACGGCATGGGGAAGGGGAGTCAGCGGCTGCTCTGCCCGACCCTTATTGGCCGCGACGAGCAGCTTGCGGTCCTCGCTGAGCTGCTCGCCGGCGCCGCGCGCGGGCAAGGGCAGACCATCGTGATCGGCGGCGAAGCCGGGGTCGGGAAGACCGCCCTGATCCGCACGTTCAGCGAGAACGCTCGCGCTGCCGCGAGCCGGGTACTCGTCGGTGAATGCACCGAGATAGAGGCGCGCAGCCCGCTCGGACCCTTCCTCCACATCGTCGAGATCGCGCGGCGATCGTCACTGATAAGGGTCGAGGATGCCCAGCGCGTCGCTCCTCTGCCGCAAGGCGGTGAGATCGACGCGACGACTCGTCCTCGTTTGTATCAGGGGATCGCCCGGCTCTTCGCGGGCATCGCCCGCGCGGCGTCCCTCGTGATCGTCGTTGAAGATCTGCACTGGGCCGACGAGGCGACGCTTGAGCTCTTCCGCTATCTGCCGCGGCACACAAAGGCGGAACGGATCATCCTCATCGGGACCTATCGCACGGACGAGCTCCATCGACGACACCCACTCAGACCCGTTCTGGCCGATCTTGCCGCGGCGCGGTCGGCGCGCACGATGGAACTCGCGGCACTCGATCGTGGTGCGACAGGTCGCGTCATCCGCGAAACACTGCGGCTATCGCGGGACGCACCCGCGGCGTTCGTCGACGCGCTCTACGGCCGGTGCGAGGGAAACCCGTTCTTCATCGAGGAGACTCTCGACGCGATGCGGGCGCGCGGTGCCCTGCGGGAGCGGGATGGTGAGTGGCTCGGGGTGGACTCGCCGGAGTTATCGCTACCGGACTCGGTACGCGACGCGGTCGACCGCCGCTACGGTCTCCTCTCCGACGACGCCAAACGGGTGCTCCGCATTGCCGCAGTTATCGGTCAGCGCTTCGAATTCGACCTGCTCGCGATGGTGGCGGAGATCTCGCGAGAAGGCCTCATCGAAGTCCTGCGCTCCGCTATCGAGGCTCAGCTTGTCGTTGAGTCCGACGAGCGCGGCTCATTCGCGTTCCGTCACTCCTTGACGCGAGAGAGTGTCCTTGCGGACCTGCTCGAACCCGAACGTCGCGACTGGCACCGCGCCATCGGGCTTGCGCTGGAGGCGAGCGAGCGCGCCGGTCCTGAGGAGCTGGCGTACCACTTCGACGCGGCTGGTCTGCGCGAGCGCGCATTCCGCGCACACCTGGGCGCCGCGGAGCGGGCGCGTGCCCTTGCCGCATTTGTGCCCGCGCGCGACCACCTCCGTCGCGCCGTCGAGCTGGCCGGCCCCGACGACGACGCACTTCGGCTGGATGCCGAGCTCGCGCAAGCCGAGGCGTGGGTCGATCCGAGCAAAGGAGAGCGCGCGTGGGAAGCCGTCGCCCAACAAGCCCTGACTGCCGATCGCACGCTCGAGGCTGGCCAGGCATTTGCGTACGTCGGCGCGCTTCAGGTCCATAGCGGATCACCTCGCGCTTTGGCGAACCTTTCACGAGCGATCGAGTTGTTGGAGCCGCTTGGTCCGACACGAGAACTGGCGCACGCGTACGACTACCTCACGCAATGGCACCTGTACAACGGCGAACGCGAGCCCGGACTCAGGGTCGGTTCGCGTGGGCTTGAGATCGCCGAGCGAGTAGGCGCCAAGGCTCGTGCGATAGGCATGCGCGTGACCCTCGCCCTACTCGAGGGTGACGGCCGTGACTCCGCGGCTGTGCGCCACGATCAGATCGTCGTATTCCGCGCCGCGATCGACCAGATCAACGCCCTCGAGCGACCGTCGCCCGGTGCCTCAGTCGCCGTCGGAGCCGGTCCGTTGAAGGGCGCGACCGGACCGCTGTCACGGTTCTATAACCTCCTCTGCTTCGCCCACAGGGCCATGCTCGCTCCGGAGCGCGACGCCGTCCTCGCCGAATGGCGAACCTGGGCGGAAGCGGTGCATCACTCCGATGCAGGTGGGCTACTCACCGTTCGCGCCGAGCGCGCGATCGGCCGGGGCGATTTTGATGAGGCGCTGCGATGCACCGCCGAGACCGTAGACGCCGGCAGCTACGCGGTCGGTCCGCTGATGCTCGAAGCGTTCGTGCTCGCGGCTCGCGACGGACCCGACGCTGCACACGGCCGACTCGCTCGCGTCCGCGCGATGACGCTACGGCCCGGTGCGTCCAATGCGGTCGATCGCGACGCCGCGCAGATCCACTTGCTCGCTGGCGATGTCGGTGCAGTGCTGCAGCGCCCGGGCGCATCTCCTCAGCACCTCAACCCGCGCATCGCGATCGCGGTCATCACTGCTCTTTATGCCTCCCGCGTCGCTGGCGACGTCGATGCCTTCGCTGCATGGTGCACGCGGGCGGAACAGTTTCGGGAGCGCGTGGACGTCGCGCGATTCGCGGCGACCTACGCCGACGCAGAACGAGCGGTACAAGCCGGCGACACCGGCCGGGCATTGCTTGACATCGAGGCGGTCGCCGACGCGATGGAGCGTTTCGACGCTCCGGCCATCGCGACGAGTCTTCGGCTGCGGCGAGTCGAGTTGCTCCGCGATCGCGATCCCGCGGCGGCGAATGCGCGGCTGGCGCGGGTCGTCGCGTTCTGGCGCGGCGCCAAGGCGGCGTGGTACCTCGGGCGTCTGGAGCAGTGGGCGCGCGAGCGGTACCTCGCGTGGCCGATGGACCCGGCGGCGACGCGCCCCGGCACCATAGCGACACCGACGAAGTCATTGACCGAGCGGGAGCTCGACGTCGCGCGACTCGTCGCTCTCGGTCTTACGAATCGCGAGATCGCGGATCGGCTTGTCATCAGTGAACGTACTGCGGAGGGACACGTGCAGCGCATCCTCGACAAGTTGGGCTTCCGGTCACGTTCGCAGATCGCCGCGTGGCATGCGTCGAGTGGCCGAGAGGCTGTGACGACGGGCTAAGCCGGCAGGCGGCCCCAGATGATCCGCGAAACGCCGAGGATCGCGAGGCCCGCGGCCGTCGACCACGCGAGCGCCGACACGAGCGGCGCGTCGAAGTCCGTACCCGAGTACGCGGCGTGGAAGAAGAGCGCGACGAACGCGATGTAGCTGGTGCGGT
>Ga0209058_1004738_pt1 | contig 10777 bp, 9 predicted proteins | sample GraSoiAngelo_147_FD_185904 | JGI IMG/M metagenome (GOLD analysis project Ga0209058, IMG submission 185904) | Grasslands soil microbial communities from the Angelo Coastal Reserve, California, USA - 14_1009_05_40cm (SPAdes) (version 2) | ecosystem: Environmental > Terrestrial > Soil > Grasslands ... | reverse complement strand
CGTCCGGGCTGGTCGGCTCTTCAATCCACCACAGGTTGAAGCGCTCCAGCTCGCGCACGCGCGCGATGGCCTCGTCGACCTCCCAGCGCTGATTGGCGTCGATCATGAGCTTCAGATTCGGTCCGATTGCGTCGCGGACGACCGCCAGTCGTCGTGCGTCGTCTTCGGGGGCCGCGCCCACTTTCACCTTGAAGTGCGTCCACCCCTGGGAGAGCGCTTCACGACAGAGTTGGCGGACGTGGTCGTCGTTGTACCCCATCCAGCCGGCTGACGTCGTGTAGGCCGGACAGCCCTGGCTGAGCAGGATCGCCTCGCGCTCGCGTTTCGTCCTCTGCTGGCGCGCGAGCAGATCGGTCGCCTCGTCCGGTGTGAGCGCGTCGGTGATGTACCGAAAGTCGATCGTCGACACGAGTTGGGCTGGGGTCATGTCCGCCAGCAGCTTCCACAGCGGCTTGCCCTCGGTCTTCGCCCAGAGATCCCACACGGCGTTGACGATGGCCGCCAGCGCGAGGTGGATGACGCCTTTCTCGGGTCCGAGCCAACGCAGCTGCGAGTCGCAGGCGAGCGACCGCCAGAAGCCGGCGAAATCCGCCCTGATGTCCTCGAGCGTGCGGCCGATCACGAGCGGAGAGAAGGCGCGGATTGCCTCGGCGCAAATCTCGTTGCCACGGCCGATCGTGAATGTAAACCCGTGGCCTTCGATCCCGGCGTCGGTCTCGAGGACGACGTACGCGGCGGAGTAGTCCGGGTCTGGATGCATCGCATCGGTCCCCGCGCGCGTGCGCGACGTGGGAAAGCGCAGATCGATGATTTCGATGTCGCGGATGATCATGGCGCTGGGGCGTCCACCAGTGACGACACAGAGTCGGCGGAGAACACTGAGAAGTACAAGCCACTGAGACTCAGAGACACCGAGGTTTGATTTCTCTCCAGAACAAAATGCTCTCTGTACGACAAACGTCGGGATGGTTGTTCTCCCAGCAAGATTTGTCAGCGAGCGCCGTCACGCAGCGATTGCGCCACGGAATCACGCCACTGAGACACCGATACACCGAGACACCGAGACGACACCCAACGCGGGCCGCTGCTTTCGTTCGCTGGATTTCCGCATCGATCCGGCTGCGTCGCCGCGTTTGCGGCGCCCGCCGAACCTGCGTGAGGCACGTGTGTGTCCTCCCTCAGCTCCGGGCGCTCCGCACGCGATCGAGCGCCACGGCGCCGATGATGATCCCGCCGGTCACGAGCTGCTGCACCCAGTTGGGCAGCCCTTTCTGCGAGCAGCCGATCTGAATCAGTGTCATGATGGTCGCGCCCACGAGGGTGCCCGCCACCGTTCCGCGTCCACCCAAGAGACTGCCGCCGCCGATGATGACCGCCGCAATCACGTCGAGCTCCAGGCCGACGGCAACCGTCGGATCGCCAACCGACAGCTTCGAGAACTGCAGGACGCCGCCGGCGCCCGCGAACGCCGCGGCGGCCGCGTACACCGCCACTTTGCACCGCTCGACTCTGACCCCGCAGAGCCGGGCCATGCGTTCGTTCGAGCCGATGGCAAAGAGTCGGCGCCCGAACCGCGTGTAGCCGAGCACGCCCGAGACGAGGAGCGCCAGACCGATCACCAGCCAGATGCCTGGCGGCAGGATTGCCGTGGTGCCGTGCGCGCCCGACCGCAGCAGATCGTTCAGCCACGTCGCCGGCGCTTCGATGCGCCGTTCATCCGCGAGCCCTTTGGCCGCCCCGCGCACGACGAGCATGGTGCCCAGCGTGACGATGAAGGGCACGACGCGCAGGCGCGTGATGAGCAGCCCGTTCGCGAGCCCGCAGATCGCGCTCGCGGCGACGCCGCCGAGCGCCGCCGCCCATGGCCCGCGGTGGCCCTTCAGCAGCAGCGCGATGACGACGGTGCTGAGCGCGATCACCGAGCCCACGGACAAATCGATGCCCCCCGCGACGATCACCATCGTCATCCCGAGCGCCGCCATGCCGACGATCGCCGTCTGGCGCGCCATCAGCTCGAGGTTCGCCGGCGCGAAGAACTGCGGGCCGACGAGCGCACCGAAGATCGCCGCCACCAGCACCAGTCCGACGAGCGTGCTTCCCCGATCGACGAGCGCGCGCGCCGTCATGGCGCGGACGAGGGCGCCTCGGCTCCGGTGGCGGCCATCATCAGCTCGTGCTCGGTCACCCGCGTCGCGTCACGCGCGGCGCCGAGCGTGCCGCGGCACATCACCGCGACACGATCGCAGAGGCCGACGAGCTCAGGCAGATAGCTGCTCACGACGAGGACGGCTTTCGCCGGACGACCCGGCGTGTCGGCGACGAGCGCGTCGATGAGCGCGTAGATCTGAGCCTTGCTCGCGACGTCGATCCCGCGCGTCGGCTCGTCGAGGATCAGGAGGTCCACGTCGTGGTGGAGGAGCCGCGCCAGCGCGACCTTCTGCTGATTGCCGCCGGACAGTTCGGCGGCCGCCTGCGCGGCGCCCGCGCACCGGATGCCGAGCGTCGAGATCCAGCGCCTTGCCGTCTCGTGCTGCCGTGCCGGCGAGACGAGACCGGCCGGCCCGAACGGGTCGAGCCGGGTGAGCGTGAGGTTGTCCGCGACGGTGAGCCCGGGCGCGAGCCCCTCGGCCTTCCGGTCTTCGCTGAGCAGTCCCGCTCCCTGTTTCCACCGCTCGTCCGGGGGACAGGCCCCGGAGTAGGTCGCGATCCTGACGTGCCCCCGGCGCACCGGCTCCAGGCCGAAGATGGTGCGCAAGAGACGAGTGCGGCCCGCGCCGATCAGCCCGGCGATGCCGAGGATCTCGCCGCGATGGAGCGTGAACGTCGCGGAACCCGGCTCCAGACCATCCACATCGAGGATGGCTGCGCCGCGCCGCCGCGGCGATCGCGGGAAGAGGTCGGCGACCTCGCGGCCCACCATCATGCCGATGATCGCGTCCGGCGTAGCGGCGGCGATGTCGCCGCCCCCCGCGTGCCGTCCGTCGCGCAGCACGACGAAACGGTCGGCGATCGCTTTCACCTCTTCGATGAAATGCGAGATGTAGACGATGGCGCGGCCCTGCGCTTTCAGGCGGCGCACCAGCGCGAACAACCGCGCGACGTCGTCGCGCCCGAGGCTGCTCGTCGGCTCGTCGAGCACGAGGACGCGGCAGCCCGACGCAAGGGCGCGCGCGATCTCCACGAGCTGCTGCGCGGCGACGGAGAGCGTCTCGACGCGCGCTCCGGGGTCGATCTCGTCGTGACCGAGCTCGGCCAGCGCGCGGGCCGCCGTGTCGCGCATCCGCGGCCAGTCGAGCAGGCCGAATCGCGCGGGCTCCATCCCGAGCAGGATGTTTTCCATCACCGACAGGTGCGGAGCGAGCGAGAGCTCCTGATAAATCGTCGCGATGCCGGCGCGGCGCGACTCGAGCGGGCTGCGCGGCGTGAACCTCCGGCCGTCGATGCGCATTGCACCCGAGTCGCTGGCGAGCGCGCCGGCGAGGATGGCCATCAGCGTGCTCTTGCCCGCGCCGTTCTGACCGACGAGCGCGAGGACCTCGCCCGCGCGGACCGACAGGTCCACGCCGTCCAGCGCCACCGTCGCGCCGAACGTCTTCTTGATGCCGCGCATCTCGAAGCGCGGATTCTCCACGTCGTGACCGCCCTCCGGCGAACCGCGCCCGGAGTGTCCGGCTTCGGCCGGACCCTTCATTTCAGCCACTTCGACAGATCCGGCTCGAGCCGCGCTTTCATGCCGGGCTGATTCCGGTTCTCGCGCGTGGCGAGCTCGGCGCCCGTGTCGATCACCTTCTCCACCGGCTCGCCCCGGATGTGCGCGACCATCGTCTTCACTCCGAGATAGCCCATGCGCACGGGGTCCTGCACGACGAGCCCGTCGAGGTCGCCGGCGTCGAGCGCACCGACAAGGTTCGGCGAGGCGTCGAAGCCGACGAACCTCACTTTGCCGGTCCAGCCGTTGTCGTGCAGCACGCGATTCATCGCGAAAGTGCCCGACTCGTTCGAGCAGAAGAGGCCATCGATGCCGAGCGTGCCGTCGGGCTTCTTGTAGCGGCTCAACAGCGCCTCGGCTTTCTTGTAGAAGCCCTCGACGTCGGCGCCGCCGTATTGATTCGAGCTGACGACCTCGATGGCCGGATGCGCCTTCAGCGCGTCGAGGAAGCCCTGCTCGCGCTTCGCGGTGCTGTCGTGTCCCTCGGCGTACCGCAGGAGGACGACCTTGCCCTTCCCGCCCATCACGCCGGCGAGGCGATCGCCGGCGATGCGGCCGCCCTTGACGTTGTCTGTCGCGACGAAGCTGACGTAGTCGTCGCCCTTGAGGCCCGAGTCGAAGATGACCACCGGGATGCCGTGACGCTTTGCTTCCGCGACCGGCGCGACGAGCGCGCTCTCGTCGAGCGGCGCCAGCACGATGCCCGACACGCCGCGGCTGATGAAGCCTTCGACCTCGGATACCTGCGCGTCGCGGTCGTCCTCGCGAAGCGGCCCGCGCCAAATCACCGTCACGCCGAGCTCCTGCGCGGCCTGATTGGCGCCGGCGTGGATGCTCTGCCAGAACACGTGGGAGGTCCCCTTGGGGATGACCGCGATGGTCAAGGCTGACGGGGCGGCCAGACCGGACGCCGTCCCCTTGCTCGAGTCCGGCGCGTGACACGCGACCGCCAGCAGCAGAACGGCAAGAACAGAAAATTTATTCTTCTTCTTCGTGTGTTTCTTCGTCTCTTCATGTTTTCGTGGTTGCATTTATTCAGCTCGCTCCACTGTGAGGTTCCAGAATCGCAGCGCCGTGCCGCCGAGCACGAGCTCGCGTTCCCACGCCGACGCCTGCGCGAGGTAATTGACGACAAGGCCCATCGTGTCCGCGTAACCGGCCGCGAGCGTGCACACGGGCCAGTCGGACCCGATCATCAGACGGTCCGCGCCGAAGCACTCGAACGTGACGTCCAGGTACGGACGAAGCTGATCGGGCCTCCACGCCCGCCAGTCGGCTTCGGTCACGAGGCCCGAGAGCTTGCAGCAGACGTTCGGAAAAGCGGCCAGGCGCTCGATGTCCGCCCGCCACTCGTCGAGCGCGCCCTTTCTGATTTCGGGCTTCGCGAGGTGATCGAGGACGAAGCGCTGCGCCGGAAAGTCGCCGACAAACCTGACGGCCTCGGCGAGGTGGCGAGCATGAATCAGGATGTCGTAGGCGAGGCCCCAGCGATCGAGCCGGGCGATCCCGCGTCGAAACGCCGGCCGTGACAGAAAGTCGTCCGCCTCGCTCTGCACGATGTGTCTGATGCCCACGAGCTTCGGGTGCGCCGAGAACGCCGCGAGATCGTCGTCGACCGACGGCGACTGCAGATCCACCCAGCCGACGACGCCGACGATGAACGGGTGCGCGTCGGCGAGGGAGAGGAGCCAGCGCGTCTCGTCGAGCGACTGCCGCGCCTGCACCGCGACGCACGCGTCGACGCCCGCCGCGGCCATCTCGGGCCTCGCGTCCGATGGCAGAAAGTCGCGCCTGAGCGCCGCCATCGCGCCGTCGATCCAGCCGTACTCGACGGGGTCGTATCGCCAGAAATGCTGGTGGGCGTCGACGCGCATCATGACGCCGACTCGAACGAAAAAATGCAACCACGAAGACACGAAGTATAAGAAGGACACGAAAAAGAAAACACCACGGAGGCTCGGAGGCACAGAGAAAACCATTTGAACGCAACGCTCCGGCCCTCGCTCTGCGAGCTTCGGCCGGCAGGCGCACAGCACCACACAGAGCAATTGCGCGCGAGAGTGTTCGGCAGGTCGGCCTGCCTTGCAGGCCGACCTGCGTAGCCGGCTCGAGATGATGCACGAGCCGCATCACAGCCCAGTGCGGTTCGCGCATCATCCCGAGTCCGGCTGCGCCGCCGCGTTGCGGCGCCCGCCGAACACCGCTGGCGCGCCTCTGTGTCTCCGAGTCTCTGTGGTGTGGGTCCTTCATCCCGCGGACCGATGATCACGACCACGCGGCCCGGACCGTGGACGCCGATGGTCAGCGTCAGCTCGATGTCGCCGGTGCGGCTGGGGCCGGTCACGACCGTGCAGCTGCTCGCGTCCGCCATTCGCGCGGCGCTCGCCTCGAAGAACCCGCCCATGCTGAAACACAGATCCTGCGGCCGCACGAGCGCCACATGGACCGGCGGCAGCAGCGAGACGGTGCGCGCGGCGCCCGGCGCCGTCAGGAGCACCAGCGACCCGGTCTCGGCGATCGCGGCGTCACAGCCGGTGACCCCGATCTCCGCGCCCGCCTGCTCGCGGAGCGGCGCCGATCCGAGACACGCGCCCGCGACGATCGCCCCGGCGTCGTAGGGCAGCCGCTCCGGATTCCAGCTCAGCACCCGGCGCGTGCCGACGATGGCCGCGAGCCGTTCGCGAACCGAGACGACCGATCCCTCGACGAACGCCTCGACGCCGAGCGCGCGCGCCTCGAGGAGGAATCGATCGAGCAGGGCCTTCGGATCGTGATGGCCCTGCCGCTCGTCGGGTCCGCCTTCAGGCAGACCCGAACTGGGCGAGGTCGGGCTGAAGCTGGACTCCGCAGGTACGTTCGCAATCTCGGGCACGTTCGGAAGGCGCGCGGTTCGCAGCGCGCGCTCGATCCGATCGAGGATCACAGTTCGCGCGCCGCTCATCGGGTCCGCCTTGCCGCGGCCCGCGCGCGCCACTGCTGCTCGAACGTCTGTTCCGCCGGCGCCTTCAGGTCGCGCGACTGCGTCCAGGCGGCCGCGAGACCGGGCGCGCGGGTGATCCAGCCATTCGTGGCGCGCCTGCGCAGGATCCGGCGCGCGAGCGTCGTGACCGTGCGGTAGAGGCGCGGCCGCGTCGCGATCCGCGCAAACGTCTTGATCCCGACGCGCAGCTCGAAGGGCTGCGACGTTTCCTCGACGGCCCGCCGCCGGAGGGCCAGCAGCATGCGCGGGATGTCGAGTCGCACGGGACAGACGTCACGGCATGCGGCGCACAACGTGGACGCGCCCGGCAGCTCCGCATGCCGATCGAGGCCACGCAGGCCGGGCGTCACGATCGCGCCGACCGGGCCCGGATAGACGTCCCCGTACGCGTGGCCCCCGATGCTGCGATAAACCGGGCATACGTTCAGACACGCGCCGCACCGGATGCAGCCGAGGATTTCGGCGGTCTCGCCGGCGAGAATCTTCGTGCGGCCGTTGTCGAGCAGCACGACGTGCATTTCATCCGGCCCGCAGTCGTCCCCGGCGCGCCGCGGCCCGCGGATGAGCGCCGTATACGCGGTCAGCTTCTGACCGGTTGCGGATCGCGCCAACAGCTTCAGGAACCGATCGAGATCCGCCATGGTCGGGACGAGCTTCTCGATCCCCATCAGCACGACGTGGATCCGGGGGAGCGTCGTCACCATCCGTGCGTTGCCTTCATTGGTGACGAGGCAGATCGTCCCGGTCTCGACGACGCCGAAGTTGGCGCCGGTGACGCCCATGTCGGCGCGCAGGAACTCCTCGCGCAGCCGCTCGCGCGCATAGCCCGCCAGCACCTGCACGTCGTCGGTGTACGGCACGTTCAGGCGATCGTGCATGAGACGGCCGACCTGCTCGCGCGTCATGTGGATGATCGGCGCGATGATGTGCGACGGCCGGTCGCCCGCGAGCTGCACGATGTACTCGCCCAGATCCGTTTCGATCACCTCGAAGCCGGCGTCGGCGAGCGCCCCGTTGAGGTGCGTTTCTTCGGAGGCCATCGACTTGGCTTTCGCCACGCGCCGGACGCCGCGGCGCCTCGCAATGTCGACGATGATCTGGTTGGCCGCGTCGCCGGTGTCGGCCCAGTGGACGTCGGCGCCGTTGTCGACCAGCCGGCGTTCGAACTGCTGCAGCGAGTCGCCCAGGTGGCCGAGCAGCTCCATCTTCGCGCGACGGGCCAGGGTGCGGACGTCGTCGAACCGGTCGAGCGATTCGAGCCCGGCCGATCGCCGCAACCCGAGCTGCGCGGTTGTGCGGTCGAGCGCCACGTGAAGCTGGTGGTTGCCGATCGCGGCGCGCGCTCGCTCGGCAAAGGCGGTGCTCACACCAGCGCCTCATCGATCAGCTCCGCGAGGTGCTGCGCCCTGATGGCCGCGCCGCGCCTGCGCAGTCCGCCCTCGAGATGCAGAAGACAGCCGAGATCGCAGCTCACCAGTCGATCCGCCCCGGACGCGACGATGGCTGTGAGCTTGCGGTCCAACATGCTGGCCGAGATGTCGGGATGCTTGAGGGAGAACAGGCCGCCGAACCCGCAGCACTCCTCCTGCTCGGCGAACGGCACCGACTTCGCGCCGTCGATCGTGCGGATCAGCATCTGGGGCGCGTTGCGGACCCCCAGCCCGCGCAGCAGATGACACGACGGGTGGTACGCGACGCGCGCGGTCAGCCGTGCAACGAGTTGCGCTCCGCCATGTTCGGCGACGAACTGGCTGAACTCACGGCACCGCGAGGCGACTCCGCGCGCTCTGTCCGCGTCCCGCGCGTCGTCGTCGAAGAGCTCCGCATACTGGTGGACGAGCATGTCGGCACAGGATCCGGACGGGACGACAATCGGACCGGGCGTCGATGCCAGCACATCGACGGTGTGCCGGGCGACCCGGCGAGCCTCGCGGCGAAAGCCCGCGTTGTAGGCCGGCTGTCCGCAGCAGGTGAGACCGGTCGGAAGCCGGACCTCGAAGCCGAGACGCTCCAGCACGCGGACGGCAGCCATTCCGGCCTCGGGCTGGAGCTCGTTCACCAGACAGGTCGGAAAGATCTGAACAATGCCCCGGGAGACCACGCGCCTACTCCGACGCCGGAACCGGCGTCCCTCCGCCTGCGCTCGAGATGTAGCAGGCTTCCACGACCGCCATCGTCCTGATGGCGTCGTCGACCGACCCGACCAGGACGCTATCCTCGCCGGAGACGAAGCGCTGCAGATTCGACATCGGACCTTCGAACGCGTCGATGAACCAGGATCCGCGCAGCGCGAAGGTTCGCCAGTCGCCGCCGCACGCGATTTCCATCGTGTCCGGCGGGCCGGAAGGGTAGTCCAGATTCACGCCCCACGTGAGCCGCGCCGCGCCGCGCACGCCGTCGATCGAGATCTGCGACGCGCGATGGCGCGGCCCGGCGCGGTGGGTGTGATTCAACGCGAGCGAGCAGCGAATGCGATCGCCGTAGTCGAGGATGATCGAGCTCCTGGTGTCGGCGAGCGCCGGGAGCGCCGGATGGCGTACGACGCGGCAATACACGCCGTCCGGCTCACCCGCGAGCCAGCGGATGGTGTCGAGGTAGTGGATCGAGTGATAAGGCACTTCGAGCCGCGGCGTCGTCTCGAGGAACGTCCAGCGATGCCATGGTTGATCGATGACGACGCGTACGTCGATGTCCAGGATGGGGCCGATCGTGCCGCGCGTCAACAGATCGCGCAGCGCCAGGACATTCGGGCTGAAGCGCAGCTGAAAATTGACCGCCGCGGTGAGCTGCCGCTCCCGGCAGCAGGCGCGGATCGCTTTGGCCGACGCGAGATCCTGTCCCATCGGTTTCTGCATCAGGACCGCCGCGCCGCGGGGAAGCCGGTCGAGAATTCCGAGAATCTGATCGCCTGGGACCGCGATGTCGTAGACGACGCCAGGGACCGCGGCTGCGGCAGCGAGCGAAGGGAAAACGTTCTCGACGGCGAAGGCCTCGGCGGCGGCGCGCGCGGCGTCCAATCGAATGTCGAAAAGGCCTGCGACCGGAAAGCCGAGCGCGCGATAGGCCGGCAGGTGCGCAGTCCGCACGATCGCGCCGGCGCCGATGACGACGATGGGCAGGGGACGGGACGGCCGCGGCCACGCCTGCATCAGGTCCGTCATGGAAAGACCGTCAGCGAGGCGCGCTTTCAGCGGTCGGCGACGTCTGCGACGTGCCGGCCAGCGGCTCGAGGCGAAACACCGGTTCCATGAGCGCCCACCACTCGCCAGGGCGGCCGCCAGGTGGCGGCTGCTGCAGCCCCCTCATCAGCTCCTCCCACTCGGCGACGCGCGGGCTCGACGACACGTGCGCGGCGAAGCAGCGGCGGAAATCGGCGCCCTCCGTGTCGACGACCATGACGAGGCGCCGTCCGAGCAAATAGATTTCCATGTCGCGGATGCCGGCGCGCTGCAGACTCCGCACGACTTCAGGCCACACGCGGCGGTGATACGCCTTGTAGGACTCGATGACCGCGGGGTCGTCCCGAAGGTCGGCCGTGAGAACGTGGCGAATCATGCGATCAGCTTCATGCGACGAGAACCCCGCCGTCGATGGGATACGCCTGGCCGGTGACGAACGCGGCTTCGTCCGAGCACAGGTACAACGCGAGAGACGCGACTTCCTCCGGCAGGCACATCCGGCCGATGGGTTGGTACTCCTCCAGGGTCCGGCGCATTTCCGCCTCACGTCCGGGGTAGTGCGCGCGCAGGTAGCCCTCGACGAACGGCGTCTGCACGCGGGCCGGGCAGATGCAGTTGCACCGGATCCCCCGTTTCACGTAATCGAGCGCGATCGACTTCGTCATCGTGAGCACGGCCCCTTTGGTCATCGAGTACGCGAAACGCTCCGGGACGCCGACCAGCGACGCGATTGACGCCATGTTGAGGATGACCCCGTGACCCTGCCGCAGCATGATCTCGACCGCGTGCTTCATGCACAGAAACACGCCGCGCACGTTGACGGCGTACAGCCGATCGAGGTCGTCCGGGGACGTCTGCTCGATCGTGCCGACGTGGGCGATGCCGGCGTTGTTGACGAGGATGTCGAGG
>Ga0209058_1004737_pt1 | contig 10780 bp, 7 predicted proteins | sample GraSoiAngelo_147_FD_185904 | JGI IMG/M metagenome (GOLD analysis project Ga0209058, IMG submission 185904) | Grasslands soil microbial communities from the Angelo Coastal Reserve, California, USA - 14_1009_05_40cm (SPAdes) (version 2) | ecosystem: Environmental > Terrestrial > Soil > Grasslands ... | reverse complement strand
TCCTTGCTGCTGCCGAACCCGTGCAGGACGAGAAAGGCGGGCCGCCGCTCGCGGGGGGCGCGGCCCTCGGGCAGGTGGAGCACCCCGGCGAGCTTCAGGCCGTCGGTTTCGAACGTCACCCGCTCTTCCATGCCGTTCTCCTTGCCGGTCTCACTCGAGGACCATGTCGACCCGACGTTTCATGACGTCAGTTCTTCTTCAGCCGGACCTCTTCGAGAGGCGCCGACCAGGGGTAGGGGTTGATGAGCATCAGCGCGGGGTCCGCCACCCGAGGGCCGATGCCACTCGGCCAGATGTACTCGTAGATCGGTGCGATCCGGACCCGGTCGTAGATCATTTGCTGGATCTGGTGCAGCAGCGCCTCACGCTTCTTCCGGTCGGGTTCTCGCGCTTGCTGTCGGTAGAGCGCGTCGACGTCGGGATAGCCGCCGTAGGCGAGGGCGCCGTCGCTCGGGTAGACCTCCGACATCCGCGAGGCGGCGTTGCCGTACAACGCGCTCGTGCAGACGCACACCCCCTTGAGCTTCTTCGACGCCACCGCCGCCAGATAGGCCCCGCGCTCCATCGGCCGCATCTTCAGCTTGATGCCGACGGCGCCGAGATACCCGACGATCGCCTCGCCCAGCGAGAAATATGGCGGAAGCTGGTGCAGCTCGCCGGCATCGAACCCGTTGGGATACCCGGCTTCGGCCAGGAGCTGCTTCGCCCTGGCGGGGTTGTAGGGGTGGGGCTCGAGGGACAGGGCGAACTCGAAGCTCTTGGGGATGAAGTTCCCGGCGGGTTTCGAAGCCCCGAGCGTCTCCGAATCGCTCAGCGCCTGGCGGTCGAGCGCGTGGCTCGCGGCCAGGCGCACTCGCCGATCAGCCCACGGGGACTTCGGATCCCACTGCTCCAGGAAGTCCAGGAAGAAGATCCCGATGCCCCCGGAAAACGCCAGCTTGAGATTGGCGTCCCGCTTCACCTCCATCGCCTGAGGAGCGTCCAGCAGGTAGGCGATGTCGACCTCACCCCGCTTCAGCATCGCCATCCGCGTCGTCGGCTCGGGCACGACCTTGAACACGATCCGTTTCACCGAGGACATCTTTCGCCAGTAGCCCTCGTACGCCTCCATGACCAGCTCGACGCCGGGCGTGTGGCTCACGAACCGGTAGGGCCCGAGCCCGATCGGCTGTCGCTTGAAGCCGTCGTCGCCCACCTTCTGACATACGCCTTGGGCACGATCCAGCCCGCGCCGGTGGCGAGGGTCCCGTAGAACGCCATGAAATCCGGGAACGGCTCGTGGAGGTGAAAGCGCACCCGGTTGGCCCCGACGACCTCGATCTCTCGGACCTTCTCCTTCAGGACACGGGCGCCCTTGGCGCGCTGGAAGCTGAACTTCACGTCCTCGGCGGTGAACGGGTCGCCGTTGTGGAACTTCAGGCCGTCGCGCAGCTTGAACTCGTACGTGCGGTGATCGGCGCTCAGCGTCCAGGACTCGGCCAGGCTCGGGGCCATGAGGTTGCCGGGCATCGGCTTCACGAGCGCATCGTGCATCGCGTAGAGCACCCAGAACGGCGTGAGCTGGCCCACGACCTCGGCCGGGTCGAGCCAGAGCGGGGTGAGCGTCACGTAGAGCGCCCACCGGACCTCGCCCTCCGGCTTCGGCTGGGCTTCGGCCGGGCCGGCGAGCCCGCTCGCGAGCAGGGCGCACAGGAGCGCCGCGACCACCACCGCCCGATTCGATCTCCCGATCATTCGCCGTCCCTCCGGGGGCCTTGTACCGCGTTGCCCAGCGTGTGGGCAAGGATTCCCGACGCTCGATACCTCGCGTATACTGCCGCACCATCATGAGTGAACCAATCACCGTCGAAAAGTTCGCGATCGGCCAGTCGGTCCGCCGTCTCGAAGACCCGCGCCTGATCCAGGGATTCGGGCGTTACTCCGACGACGTGAGCCTGCCGCGCCAGGCGTCGGCCGTCGTGGTCCGCTCGCCGCATGCCCACGCGCGCATCAGGTCCATGGACACCTCGGCGGCCCGCGGCGCGCCCGGCGTCCTGGCCGTGCTGACCGGCGCCGATTGGGCCGCCGACGGCCTCGGCGACATGCCGACCGACAAGTCGCGCAAGCGGCGCGACGGGTCGCCGGCGATCGCAACCCCACGACCGGCGCTGATCCGCGATCGCGTCCGGCACGTCGGCGATCCGATCGCCCTGGTCGTCGCCGAGACGCAATCACAGGCCGTCGACGCGGCCGAGCTCGTGGCCGTCGACTACGAGCCGCTGCCCGCGGTGGCCGCGACCGCCGAGGTGACTCGCCCCGGCGCGCCGGCGGTGTGGGCGGACGCGCCCGACAACGTCGCGTTCGTCTGGGAGGCCGGCAATCGCGACGCGGTGGCCCGCGGGTTCGCCGGCGCCGCTCACGTCACGCGCCTCGAGTTCGTCGTCACGCGAGTGGCCGCGGCGCCGCTCGAGCCGCGCGCCGCGGTTGGCGAGTGGGATCGGCGCGCCGGGCGCTACACGCTCCACACCGGAATCCAGGCGCCGCACGGGCTCCGTCAGCTCCTCGCCGACCAGGTGTTCCGGGTGCCGCAGAGCCATCTGCGCGTGATCACCGGTGAGGTCGGGGGAAGCTTCGGGATGCGCAGCGGCGCCTATCCGGAGCACGCGCTCGTGCTGTGGGCGGCCAAGCGGCTCGGCCGCCCGGTCAAGTGGACCTCCGATCGGCGCGAAGGGTTCGTGACCGACGAGCACGGGCGCGACAACGTCTCGACCGCCGAGCTGGCCCTCGACGCGCAGGGTAAGTTCCTGGCGCTGCGCGTCACGATCACGCTGAACATCGGCGCCTACATCACGCCGCGGAGCGCCGGCCCGGGCACAAACAACGTCGGCGGCCTGGCCGGCACGTACACCACGCCGGCGATCCACGTCCAGACCACGGGCGTGTTCTCCAACACGACGCCCACGGGTCCCTATCGCGGCGCCGGCCGTCCCGAGGCGACCTACGCGATCGAGCGCGTCATCGACGTGGCGGCCCATGAGCTCGGCATCGACCCGATCGAGCTGCGTCGGCGCAATCTGATCCCGTCCTCCGCGATGCCGTTCAAGACCGGGCTCCTCTTCACCTACGACTGCGGCGACTTCGCGCGCGGCATGGAGATGGCGCTCAAGCTCGCCGATCGCTCGGGCTTCGAGAAGCGCCGCGTCGAGGCGCGCCAGCGCGGCAAGCTGCGCGGCCTCGGAATCGCGAACCCGATCGAGGTCGCCGGCGGGCCCTACACGGCGATGAACCCGGACACCGCCGAGCTGCGGGTCAATCCCGACGGCTCCGTCTCGCTGTTCACCGGGTCGACGTCGATGGGGCAGGGCAACGAGACCGCCTTTGCCCAGATCGTGTGCGATCGGCTCGGCGTGCCGCCCGAGCGCGTCCAGGTGTTCTGGGGCGACAGCGACGCGCTCGGCGCCGGGCGCGGCAACGGCGGCTCGGGCGCCCTCACCGTGGGAGGCTCCGCGGTCACGCGCGCGACCGAGAAAGTCATCGAGCGCGGGCGGCGGATCGCTGCCAAGCTGCTCGAGGCCGCGCCGGAAGATATCGTGCACCGCGACGGCAAGTTCACGGTGACCGGCACCGACCGCGGCGTGACGTTCGCGAACGTCGCGCGCGCCGCCTACGTGCCGCGCCAGCTGCCGCCGGGCATGGAGCCGGGCTTCAGCGAGGAGGCGGCGTTCACGCCGCCGTCGGTCACGTTCCCCAACGGCTCGCAGATCTGCGAAGTCGAGATCGACGAGGACACCGGCGTCGTGCGCATCGTGCGCCACTCGGTCGTCGACGACGTAGGCAAGATGGTCAATCCGATGCTCGTGAAGGGCCAGATCCACGGCGGCGTGGTGCAGGGCCTGGGGCAGGGACTCTACGAGGAGCTCGCGTACGATTCGTCGACGGGCCAGCTCCTCGCGGGGTCCTTCATGGACTACGCGATGCCGCGCGCCGACGACATGCCGACGTTCGACGTGGACGCCCACGAGGTGCCGACGAAGGTGAATCCGCTCGGCGCCAAGGGCGTCGGCGAGGCAGGCACGGTCGGCGCGCTGCCCGCGCTGCTCAACGCCGTCAACGATGCGCTGGCGCCGCTCGGTGTCCGCCACCTCGACATGCCCGTGACTCCCGAGCGCGTCTGGCGCGCGATCCAGGACGCGAAGGCGCGGCGCTGAGCGCGACGATAGTCCGCGTCATCCGCGGCGGCGTCCTGCTCGATATCCGCGCCCACCGCGCGGAGGCGGCGGACGTGCTGATCGACGGTGACACGATCCGCGAGATCGGCGCCCCCGGGCTCGCCGCGCCGCCCGATGCAGCGGTCGTCGACGCGCGCGGCCTCCTGCTTCATCCTGGGCTGATCAACGCCCACACCCACGCCCATGGCAACCTCGCCAAGGGAATGGGTGACCGCTGGACGCTCGAGCTCCTGCTCACCGCAGGGCCCTGGCTCAGCGGCGGGCGCTCGCTCGAGGACAAGCACCTGAGCGCGAAGCTGGGCGCGGTCGAGATGGTGCTCAAGGGCTGCACGGCCGCCTACGACCTGACGCTCGAGTGGCCGGCGCCCACGCTCGAAGGGCTGGAGGCGGTTGGCGGCGCGTACGCCGAGGTCGGTATGCGCGCGGTCGTCGCGCCGATGGTCGCCGACCGCACCTTCTTCGAAGCGATCCCCGGGCTCATGGACGTTCTCCCCCCGGCCATGCAGAAGGACGTCGAGAAGCTCCGCCCGGCGCCGTGGAAGACGAGCGAAGCCAACATGCGCCAGGCGCTCGCGCGCTGGAAGCTCGGAGCCGAACAGATCCGCCTCGCGGTGGCGCCCACGATCCCGCACCACTGCTCCGACGAGTTCATCAGCGCCTGCGTGGCCCTCAGCCGCGAGCACGGCGTCGGGATGCACAGCCACGTGGCCGAGTCGAAGGTGCAGGCGATCGTCGGGCTCAAGCGCTACGGCAAGACGCTCACCGCGCATCTAGACGACCTCGGCGCGCTCGGTCCGCACTTCACGGTGGCGCACGGCGTGTGGCTCGACGGCGACGACATGCGGCGGCTCGGCGGCCACGGCGCCTCCGTCGCCCACAACCCCGGCAGCAACATGCGGCTCGGCAACGGTCTCGGCGACATGCGCGGCATGCTCGGGCACGGCGTGAACGTCGGGATCGGGACCGACGGCGCCAACTGCTCCGACAACCTGAACATGTACGAGGCGATGCGTCTGGCCTCGTTCGCCTCCAAGGCTCAGCGCCCGGACGCCGAGCGCTGGGTGACCACCGAGGAGGTCGTGCTGGCGGCGACCGAAGGCAGCGCGCGCGCCCTCGGCCTCGAGGGCCAGATCGGCCGGCTGGCGCCTGGCGCCAAGGCCGACATCGTGTTCCTCGACCTCGGGCACGTGAACTGGATCCCGCTCAATGATCCGACCAACCAGCTCGTCCACACCGAGGACGGCGGCGCGGTGAAGCACGTGATGATCGGCGGCCGGTTGGTCGTGCAGGACCGGCGCGTCACGACGGTCGACGTGGCCGCGCTCGCCCGTCAGGTCGAGGCCGCGCGGCAGCGGCTCGCCGGGATCAACGCGCCGGGCAAGGCGCTCTACGAGCAGCTGGCGGTGGTCGTTGGCCGCTTCTGTCCCGGCCTCGCCGCCGTTCCGTACCACATCACGCGCTACGTCGGCGCCTGACCGTCGTGGAACGCCAGATCGCTCATCGGATAGTGCCGCCGATTGAGCGTCCACAGTCGAAGACCGGCAGTGCTCGCCGCGGCGGCGACCAGCGCGTCGGCGATCTGCAGCCCGTGCGAGCGCGAGTAACGTGACAGATAGGTGCCGGCGTGCCGTCCCACGGCGGCGTCGAGCACGACCTCGCCCCGAGCATGGAAGAACGCGTCCGTGATCGCCTCTTCGCCTGAACGAACGCCCGCCCAGATCTCTGCGAACGATATGGCGCAGCAGTAGGTCGGCACGCCGCCGGCCTCGATCGAGCGAATACCATCGCTGATCTCGCGACGGCCACGAAGCACGTCGATGATGACGTCGGAGTCGAGGAGAATTCCCGCTACGGCCGGGGGCGGCGAACCCGGCGCGTATCGCGGCGCAGTCGCCTCACGTACCCTCTGGTGTCGCCGATATCGTTGCGATCTCGCCATAGACCCTCGATCGCGCGCAGCGTCGCTTCGCGCTCGTTCGTGCCGGCACCGTACGCTCGCAGGAGAGCGTCGCGCACGAGCTCGGAGATCGTGCGCCCCTGCTGTCGCGCCAGTCCTTGCAGGCGGCGATGGATCGTTTCGTCGAGATAGAGCTGCGTCCGGACCATCATGATGTATATACATCGCTCAGGGAGCCTGGTCAAGAGAGAGCCCGAAGTCCATCGGCGTTGACGACCTGATGCGGATCGAGCGCCGGCGGATCGGGGATCCCGATCCGCAACACGCCGCCGCGCTGCGGCTGCCTCCAGCGGAGCGTCGCAACGGGCCCGTTCCCTGGAGCGCCCGCCGGCTGTCCTTGAACGCCGTCCGAATCCAATCGATCAGGAGCCGCACCCGCGGGACCATCTTGAGGTCGGGATGGACGAGGAGCCAGTAGTCGGCGCCCAGTTCGGTGATGGGCGCGGTGAGCCGCACGAGTCCCGCGTCGGCGTCGCCGACGAAGCACGGCAGGATGCCGAGGCCGGCGCCCGCGCGGATCGCTTCGACCTGGAGCGAGAACCGTGACGCGCGCACCTGCGGCCGGCGATCGCCGAGGCGCTCCATCAGCCAGGCCATCGAGCGGAAGTATTCATGGGGCGCGTCGTAGGCCACCCAGGGGCAGGCGCGCCATCGCGTGTCGGTTCTCGCCGCCGGCTGAGCATCCACGAGGCTCTTCGCACCGTAGATCGCCGCGGCGATGCTTCCCAGGCCGACCCGGACGAGATGGCCGCGCGCCGGCAGCCCGTGGCGGACGAACAGGTCGGACTCGCGCCGATCGAGATCGGGCTCCATGTGCGATTCGTCGAGCTCCACCGTGAGATCCCGATGCGTGTCGGCCAGGCCGGCCAGGTGCGGCGCGAGAAAGCGCGCGACCCATTCCCCGGTCGTCACGCGCACGACACCGCCGGCGTCGTCGCCGAACGCCATCCGCCGGCGGTCGATCACCGTCGCCGCGTCGGCCACGCCCTGGGCCATCGGTAGCAGGTGCTGGCCGCCCTTCGTGAGCCGATGGCCATCGGGCGTCCGCTCGAAGAGTCGCGTGCCCAGGCTCTCCTCGAGCTGACGCAGGCGGCGGATCACCGTGGGCTGCCCGAAGCCGAGCGCCCGAGCGGCCCGTCGCAGGCTCCCGGCCTGGGCGACGGCGAGAAAGACTCGCAGGTCGTCCCATTGCACGCCCGCCAGCTTAGCAACTTCGCCCGGTGGCACGCGCTTCGAATCCGGAGCGGGGCGATCCGAGGTTGGAGACTGCCGCCGGCGAGCCGGCCGTGGTCGACTGGTGCCAGGCAGTGAGCGCCGCAGGCCGTCGCGGGGCTGGGGCCCCGCCGGCCGAGGCGCGCGACGAACGGAGGAACACACAATGCCCGACAACGAGTACATGCTGCAGTTTCTCGCCCGCGAGCGGCTCCGCGAGGCGCAAGCCCGCGCGACACTCTACTCGCGCTTGAACGCGAGGCTCGGCGAGCGTCCCGAACCCGACCGCTGGCGTCGGCTCGCCCTCTGGTGGCGCGTCATGGTCGCCCGGGCGTCGCATCTCGCGCTTCCAAAGTTCGCGAATAGGCTCTAGGCTACCGGCGTGTACCTCGACCCGCGGCTCTGGGCGCTCACGGCCGGCGTGCGCGGCCGGATCGCCGTCACCGTCCTCGTGGGCCTGGCCGCGGTCGCCGCCGGGATCGCGCGGCTGGCGCTGCTCGGCTGGCTCCTGGCCCGCGTGCTGGCCGGCGAGCCGCTCGCCGCGCTGGTCCCCGCGATCGCGCTGACGGTCGGCGCGCTCGCGGCGCGCAGCGCGCTCGACTACGCCCGCGCGATGGTCGCGCATCACACCGCCGCGCGCGTCCAGGGGCGCTTGCGCCAGACCATCTACGCGCAGGTCGCCGACTTGGGCCCGGCCCATTTCGCCCGCGCCCGCACCGGCGACGTGATGGTCTCGCTGGTCGAGGGCGTCCAGCAGCTCGAGGTGTACTTCGGTCAGTACCTGCCGCAGCTCTTCGTGGCCGCGCTGACCCCGCTGCTCATCTTCGCGTTCGTCGCGTTCGTGGATCTGCCCGTCGCGCTCGTCCTGCTGGTGGCGGCGATCGTCATCATGCTGGCGCCCGCGCTCTGGCACGGCCACGATCGGCAGGCCAGCATGGCGCGCAGCCGGGCGTACGCGGCGTTCGGCGCCGACTTCCTCGACGCGGTCCAGGGCCTGGCGACGCTCAAGGCGTTCGGCCAGAGCGGTGCGCGCGCCCGCCAGCTCGGCGAGCGCGCCCACGCCCTGTTCAAGAGCACGATGTGGGTGCTCGGCAGCAACACGCTGGCGCGCGGTATCACCGACACCGGGATCGCGATCGGCGCCGCGGCGGCGCTCACCCTCGGCGCCTGGCGCGTCTCCACCGGCGCGATGTCGCTGCCGGCGTTGCTCGTGATCCTGATGCTGGGGATCGAAGTGTTCCGGCCGCTGCGCGAGCTGCGCACGCTCCTCCACCAGGGCATGCTCGGGACGTCCGCCGCCCGCGGCATCTTCGCGATTCTGGACGCCACGGCCATCGTCCGCGACCACGCGGCCGGCCCCGAGCCCCGGGACGCCGGCGTGTCGTTCGAGGCCGTCACGTTTTCCTATCCCGGTTCGCGGCGCGTCGCCCACGAGGACCTGAGCTTCGCCGTGCGCCCGGGCGAGCGGGTGGCGATCGTGGGGCCGAGCGGCGCGGGCAAGTCGACGATCGCCCGGCTCTTGCTCCGGTTCCACGATCCGGACCGCGGCCGGGTGGCGATCGGGGGCCGGGACCTACGCGCGCTGAGCCTCGACCAGATCCGCCGGCGCATCGCGCTCGTCAGCCAGGACACGTGGCTCTTCCACGGCACCGTCGAGGACAACATCCGCATGGGCAAGCCCGATGCGAGTCCCGACGAGCTGCGGGCCGCCGCGCGGGCGGCGAACGCCGAGGAGTTCATCGCCCGGCTCCCGCAGGGCTACGCGACGGTCGTCGGCGAGCGGGGCGTGCGCCTCTCCGGCGGCCAGCGGCAGCGCATCGCGATCGCGCGGGCGCTCCTGCGCGACGCGCCCGTGCTGGTGCTCGACGAGGCGCTCTCGTCCGTCGACGCCGAGAGCGAGGCGCTGATCCAGGCCGCGCTCGACCGACTCATGCTCGGCCGCACGACGCTCGTCTTCGCGCACCGCCTGTCGAGCGTCGTGGGCGCCGACCGGATCCTCGTGCTGGACCAGGGCCGCCTGGTCGAGCAGGGCACGCACGCCGAGCTGATCGTCCGCGGCGGGGCCTACGCGCGGCTGATGGCCGGCCAGGCGAGGGACGGCGCGGGCGCCGTCGCGGTCGGCACCCGTCCGTCCACGCTGGAGGTCGACGGCGACGACTTGACTGCGGCCGACGGCTTCGCGACGCGGGACGGCGACGCGCACGGCATCGTCGGCGCCGAGGCCGTCGGCTGGCGCGCGGTGCTCGGCACGCTCCTCGACAGGACGCGCGGCTATCGCGGCCGCCTCACGCTGACGTTCGCGCTCGGCGTGGCGCGGGTGACGGCGCTGATCGGCGTCGGTGTCCTCAGCGCGCTGGCCGTCCGCGCCGTCAAGCGCGGTGAGCCGTCGGGCGCGCTGCTCGCGGGCCTGCTGGCGATCGCGCCGCTCGCCGGGGCCCTGCACTGGGTCGAGTCGTGGATGGCCCACGACGTCGCCTACCGCTTGCTGACCGACATGCGGCTGGCCGTCTTCCACAAGCTCGACGCGCTCGCGCCCGCCTATCTGACGCGCCGGCGGTCTGGCGATCTGGTCGGCGCCGCCACCCACGACGTGGAGCTGATCGAGTACTTCTTCGCGCACACGGTGACGCCGGCGTTCGTCGCCGTGCTCGTGCCGGCCGCGGTCCTCGTGGTGCTCGGCTCGTTCGGCCCCGCGCTCGCGTTCGTGCTGGTGCCGTTCCTCGTCTACACCGCGCTGGTGCCGGTGCTCGGCCGCGCCCGCATCGACCGCCTGGGCTCGCGCGCCCGGGAGGCCTCCGGCGATCTGAACGCGCACGCAGTCGATACGGTCCAGGGCCTCGCTGAAATCGTCGCCTATCGCCAGGTGAAGGCGTGGGGCGAGGAGCTCGCCGCGAAGGCCCAGCGCTTCCACGAGCTGCGCCTGCCGTTCCTCCGGGATCTCACGCGTCAGACCGCGTTTCAGGAGACGGCGACCGGCATCGGCGGGCTCGCGGTGATCACGACCGGCGCGTGGCTCATCCACCAGGGTCGCCTCGACCCGAGCGCGCTCCCACTCCTCACGCTGCTCGCGCTCTCGGCGTTCGTGCCGCTGTGGGAGGTCGCGCAGGTGGGCCGCCAGCTCGCGGACACGCTCGGCGCGGCTCGCCGGCTCCACGCCATCGACGCCGAGCCGGTGCCGGTGACCGACGGGCCGGGCGTGCCGTCGCCCGTGGCGCGCGGCGCCGCCGCCGTCGAGCTGGCCAGCGTGCGCTTCACGTATCCCGGTCGTCCGCGGCCGGCGCTCGACGGGGTCTCGCTCCGCATCGCCGACGGCAGCACGGTCGCGCTGGTCGGGCCGTCGGGCGCCGGGAAGACGACGGTCGCGAGCTTGCTGCTGCGCTTCTGGGATCCGCAATCGGGGGTG
>Ga0209058_1004736_pt1 | contig 10781 bp, 8 predicted proteins | sample GraSoiAngelo_147_FD_185904 | JGI IMG/M metagenome (GOLD analysis project Ga0209058, IMG submission 185904) | Grasslands soil microbial communities from the Angelo Coastal Reserve, California, USA - 14_1009_05_40cm (SPAdes) (version 2) | ecosystem: Environmental > Terrestrial > Soil > Grasslands ... | reverse complement strand
CTTCCACGGCAGATCGGGCTCGAAGTCAGGAAAGACACCACGCACCGCGGCGTTCCGGATCTGATAACAGCCGGTCGCCTCGAGCATCGGCGCGATGTCGTGGACCTCGTACGGGATCTGGAGCCGCTCGCACAGAGCGCGTCCGTAGACGAGGCTCTCCGGGCTCGAGTCGCGCTCGGGAAGGAGCAGCGCGAAGACGCGCTTCGGTCCGAGAGCCCTGACGCTCAGCGCCGCGACGCACGCGGAGTCGATCCCACCCGACACCGCGACGATCACCCCGCGGCGCCGTAGGCGCTGGAGCACCGCGACGCGAAGCGCGGCCGCGAGCTCCGCGGCCTTCGCTTCGAGGTCGAGCGAGAGCGCATCGCGCAGCACGTCGCTCACGTCCGATCCGCGGCCTGCGGACCGAGGAGCTCCGACGCAACGCGCGCACGCAGCAGCTTCCCCGATTCGTTGTGTGGGAGCGCGTCGACGAACGCGATCGCCTTCGGTACCTTGAAGGGCGCGAGGTGCTCGAGGCAGAAGCGGCGCAGGCCGCTCTCGGTGAGGCTGCTGCCGGCGCGCCGTACGACGAACGCGGCCGCGACCTCCCCGCTCACCTCTTCGGTCGAGCCGACGACCGCGGCCTCGGCGACCTCGGGATGGCGCGCGATCGCCTCCTCGATCTCGCTCGGGCTCACGCGGTGGCCGTCGATCTTCAGGATGTCCTTCGTCCGACCCACATAGAAGAGGAATCCGTCCGCGTCGCGCCGCGCCAGATCTCCGGTCCAGAGCCAGCCTTCGCGGAGGATTTGGCGCGTCTCCTCCGGGTCGGCGAAGTAGCCGGGCGTGACGTTGTCGCCGCGCGCGACCAGGTGACCGACCTCGCCATCGGGGACCGGAGCCCCCGAGCCGTCCACGACGCGGAGCTCGACACCCGGGACGGCGATCCCGATCGAGCCTTCCTTGTCGGCGGCGCGCTCGGGTGGAAGGTAGCTGAGGCGAGCCGTCGCCTCGGTCTGCCCGTACATGATGAAAAGGCGCGCGGGCCGGAACGCCTCCCGCGCCCAGCGGACCGTGTCGGGCGCCATCGCGCCGCCGGCCTGCGTCACGAAGCGGAGCCGAGCGAGTCCGACACCGCCCAGGTCGACCTGACGCCGGATGATCTCGAACGTCGTTGGCACTCCCGCGAAGTTGGTGCATCCCTCGTCGCGGATCGCTTCGACGACGGCGCGTGGATACATGAAGCGGTCGTCGAGGAACACCGAGCCGCCGGAGAAGAGGTGCGTCTGCAACACGCTACGGCCGTAGCAATAGGAGAGCGGCAGCACGAGCATGGCGCGGTCTCGCTCCGTGAGATCCAGGAACTGCACGATCGAGCGCGTGTTCGCGTCGACGTTGCGCCACGTCTGAACGACGCCGCGCGGCTCGCCGGTCGAACCCGACGTGTACACGATGAGCGCGGGGTCATCGAGCCGCAGAAGGTGCGGCTGCAGCGACGGCGCGTCAGACTCCGAGACGACGGCGCCGTCCTCGCTGATCGACGCCCCCACCACCCACAGCCGCAGCCGATGCTGACGCGCGAGATCGGTCCACAGGCGCAGATCCCGCGCGTGCACGACGGCCTCGCGGGCGCCGGTCTTCGCCAGGATCGCGGACAGCGCCGGCGCGCGCCAGGTGTTGCCGACCTCGACGACGCAGGCACCGATCGTCTGGATCGCGAGCTCGGCCACGACGGTCGCCACGAGATTCGGCAGCGATACGACGACGCGGTCACCGGCGACGACGCCCGCCGCCGCGAAGTGCGCCGCCAGGACGCGGAAGCGTTCGGCGAGCTCGCTGTACGAGAGCCGCGCCTCGGGCGTCGCGATCGCGGGCGCGTCGGGCGACCGTCGCGCGTGCGAGCGGACCCACTCCGGGATGAACGGAGTGTTCATGCGGCCGCCAGGTCCACGGCGTCGATGTCCGCCTGCGCGACGGCTGCGGGCGCGAGGAACTGTTCGGCCAGAAGCTGGGTCGTCGCGACCGCCATGATCGCCTGGCTGTCCGTCTCGCTCGGACTCGAGCTCTGGGCGGACAGCTTCGCGACCAGACGCGCGATCTTGTCGTCGTCGAAGATGCCGCGCTCGCGGATCGCGTCGCGCGACATGAGCGCGTTCGCCCAGCGCGGCGCCTGCCGGCCGGTGAGCGCCGATGCGATGGGCGCCCGGTAGGGAAACTTCCGCCGCCGGAGGACGCGCTCGGGGACCCAGCGCGCCGCGTAGCGCTTCAGGATCCACTTCTCCTTCAGGCCGCGGAGCTTCAGGCCCTCGGGCAGCGTGGCGGCGAACTCGATGAGGCGGTGATCGAGGAACGGAAAACGGCCCTCGACGGAATGCGCCATGAGCATGCGGTCGCCCTGCGCGCTGAGGAGGTTGCCCGTCAGGAGCGTGGTCATCTCGAGGTACTGCGCCCGCGCCAACGGCCGCCAGCCGCGTACGCGCGACGGCACAGACGCGATGAGCGACGCCGCAGGATCCTCTGCCGCGGTGCGCTCGGCGAAGTCCGGTGACAGGAAACGCAGCGTCCGGCCGCTCGCGGCCCAGCGCGGCAGATGCGAGAAGTGCGGATCGTCCGGCCGATCCAGGCCGACACCGAAGAACTGCGCGAGCAGCTCGTCGCCCTGTTCGCTGAGTGGCAGGTACGGGTAGAGCCTGCGAAGGAGGGTCGGTCGGCGGGCCGACTTCGGCTGACGCGACCAGAACTGCCGCACGCGCGCCTCGCCGAAGAGGTCGTAGCCCCAGAAGATCTCGTCGGAGCCCTCGCCGGTCAGCACGACCTTCGTGCGATGCTCGTTGACGAGGCCGCTGAGCGCGTACAGGGGTGCCGGAGCCGAGCGCACGAGCACCTGCTCGGCGTGGAACACGACGTCGGGCAGGAGCTCGCCGATCGCGCGACTCGTGATCTGCACCGATCGGTGGTCGGTCGCGAGCGCGCGCGCGACCTCCTGCTGGTAGCCGCGCTCGTCGAAGCTCCGGTCGGCGAAGGCGACCGAGTAGGTCGACAGCGTCCCACCGAGCTGCGACTGCGCGATGGCGGAGAGAAGGCTCGAGTCGAGGCCCCCGGACAGGTAGGCGGCCACCGGCACGTCGGCGCGAAGACGCAGGCGCACCGCGCTCTCGAGGAGCTCACCGAGCTCCGCCTCGGCCTCGTCCTCGGAGAGGTCGGCGCGCGGCTCGACCCCGAGGTCGAGATCCCAGTACCGCCGGGTCTCGAGCCGACCGTCGGCGAAGCGCGCGATCGAGCCGGGCGCGAGCTGGGAGATCCCCTCGAACATGGTGCGCGGCACGACGGGCGACCACAGCTGCAGGGTCTGCTTCAGCGCGACGGCGTCGATGGCCGGCTCTCGCCAGCCGCCGGCGAAGATCGCCTTCGCTTCAGACGCGAAGGCGAGTCCCTCGCTCGTCATGGTGTAGTGCAGCGGCAGGATGCCGACGCGATCGCGCGCCAGCCAGAGCGCCCGAGTGCGCGGATCGAAGATCGCGAAAGCGAACTGGCCGATGAAGTCGTTCACGCAGTCGATGCCCTTCGACACGTACGACGCGAGGACGACCTCCGTGTCGGAAGTGGTGCGGAACGCGTAGCCCGGTGCGAGCTCCGCGCGCAGCTCGACGTAGTTGAAGATCTCGCCGTTGAAGATGAGCGTCACGCCGCTTCGTGGATCGATCATCGGCTGCGCTCCGCCCGCCAGATCGACGATCGCCAGACGCGCGTGTCCGAGCGCGGCGCCGTCCAGGAGCACCGCGCGCTGCGCGTCAGGGCCGCGGTGCCTCAGGCTCGCGGTCATGCTGCGCAGCCGGGCTCCATAGCGCGCCTCGCGCTCCCGCGCAGGACAGCCCGGTCGCGTGGTGAAACCGACGATGCCGCACATCTACGTGGCGGGCACGGGCGTCGCGGCCTGGACCTTCCGGTCGACGAATGCGGAGGCACGCCGCAGCGAGTCGAGGTTCTGCGGGAGGAGCTCGCTGTCGCGGATCTTCACGCCGAACACCTGCTCGATGAAGAGAACGAGCTCCATCATCCCCGTCGAATCGATGATCCCGCTGCGGAGGAAGGACTCATCGTCGTTGAAATCGTCGACGAAGAAGGTGTCGACGATGAACTGTCGGAGGCGATCGCGCGTGCTCATCTGCGCTCCGAGCGGACGCCGCGTCCCGCCGTCCGATCGGACCGGAGGCTGAGGCTCATGCATCTCACCGGATTGCCGATCGCGAGACTGTTGGCCGGCACGTCGGCGGTCACCCTGCTTCCGGCCGAGATCACCGAGCCCGATCCGATGGTCACGCCTGGGTCGATGCTCGCCCCATGCGCGATCCACACGTCGGAGCCGATGACGACCGGGCCCGTTCGATCGCCCGTCCGATCCGAGACGCGCACGAAGGAACCGAACTGGCAGCGCTCGCCGATCGTCACCGAGCGCGAGACGGTCACCGACACGCCGTAGTTGAAGATCGTGCCCGCGCCGATCTCGAGCGCTCCACCCCGTGCGCAGACCAAACCGGTCGGGATCATCCCGCCGAGCAGGACGGCATTCGAGCCGACGCGGATGCTGCCTTCGTTCACGACGGCGACCGGTCCGCCGGCGCGCACGTGCGTTCCGAGCGTGCAGGTCCGCAGGTACCACGCCGCGCGGATGATGTCGGCCGCCGCGCGCACCTTTCCGATGACCGAACGAGCGGGAACGATCGAACGGTCGTGCGCCACGGGCATGCGCTCCGCGCCATCGCCTGTCCGGCTCGACGCGGATGATGGCTGAGCTGCCCCGAATCGCCGCGACACGACCGCGCCCGGCGGCACGACCGCGCCGCTCTCGATCGATGCCCCCGGCAGCAGGATGGCGCGCTCGCCGATGAATGCCCCGGCGCCGACGACCACCGGGCGCGACGGCGGGAGGCGATGCTCTCCGTCCAGCGGATGGAAGTGGTTGTCCATGATCTTGCAGAAGGCTCCGAGGGTCGCACCGGCGCCGATCGTGATGCGCGCGATGGCCTCGAGGGACGCGCCCGACTCGATCCGGACATCTCGGCCGACCCGGATCTCGGCGCCACTCGTGGCGTGTAGCTCGATCGGCGCGGACCGCGCGTCGAGGACGACGTCCTCGTCGACGATCACGTCACCCTGGCCGTGGATCCAGACCTTTCCGAGCACACGGACCGATCGCGCGAGTGACGGCCTGCGACCGAGGGCGAAGTGACGCACCAGTCCGACCGAGTGGCGACGGAGCGGCGTGGCTGCGCTCATGCGCCCTCGGCGAGGGGTGCGAGCACGCCGATCAGCTCCCGCGCGATCCTCATGCGCGCTGGCGCGGTCAGGTGTCCACCGTCTGTCGTATAGCCGGGCACGAGCGCGGCGATCGGCCGTCCGTGGAGGAGGTGCAGCTCGCGGGCACCGTCCGGCGCGATCGATTCGGCACTCGCGAGGTCGAACAGCGGCTCCCTCCCCGCGTACGCCCGACGCATGAGACCGTTGAACTCCTCGCGACGCTCGTTGTCGGCGAGAGCCTCGGGGACGCGCCGGAGGAGTCCGCTCATCGCCGCGCGGGCGCCGGCCGGGACCACGGTCAGCGGTGCGGTGACGTGCACGAACGTCGCGCGCCGATATGCCTCCCGCAGGCCACGGATCGTTCGGTCGTACGACCGGAACAGCCACGCGGCGTCCGTCCGTGCGGTGATGTCCGAGTAGCAGAACTTGAGCATCACGATGTCCGCGGACGGCCCGATGCCGCCACGGAGCAGGCCCTCGAAATGCCGCAGCTTGCGAGCGGGATCGCCGTTCGCGGAGAGCAGGGCGTGCCCGAACGCGCGCTGCGGTAGATAGTCCCCCGTCTCGAGCACACGAAGGGTCTCGTCGCCCTCGTTCGCGGCGATAGCGCGCACACCATCCAACAGATCCGCGCCGACGGAACGGTGCGCGAAGAAGATCCGCAGCCGCGCGAGCCGTTCGAGGTCGCCCTGCAGTCCAGGCTCGCGGCTCGTTGCCAGCGCGTTCACTCGACACTCCGGAGGATGCCTTCCGTCGGACGCGCGCTGCGTTGGAGGGCGAGGCGAATGGTCCGCAGGTACTGCACTCGCTGACGCGGCCAGCGGTAACGCTCGTTCCGCGCCGCCGCTCGCGCGACGAGCTGCGCGCGCCGCTCGGGATCGTGATACAGGCTTCGGATACCGCGCGCGAGGTCGGCCGGATCGCCCGAGTCGAACATCTCGAAGCTGTCGTCGCCGAAGTACGCCTGCACCGCGCTCGTACGCGATACCAAAGCCGGCTTCCGCATGGTGACGAAGTCGAACATCTTGTTGCAGTGCGTGATGTCGCGGAAGGCGTCGCGTTTCATCGCGACGACACCGGCGTCCGCTGCCGCGATGGCGCGCACGAGATCCTCGAGCGAGACCCAGCCCATGCTGAACGAGACCCGGTCGTCGACCTGCCGCAGGGCCGCCAGTCGCTCGAGGTATGGGCGGTACGTGCCGCCACCGATCAGCTGCACCGCGAGCGCGGGGATCTCGTCGCGCAGGAGCGCGACCGCCTCGATGAGCGTGTCGAGCCCGTAGCGCTCCTCCATGGTGCCGTGGCAGATCAGCACGAATTTGCCGTCTGACCGCGGCGGCACGGTGAAGCGCTCGGGATCGAAGACCTTCTCGTCCGACGCGTTGAGGACCACGTCGATGCGGCCTTCGTCCGACCCACGCCGCACAAAGGCTTCGCGCATCTGCTCGGTGCAAGTGATCGCCTGCGAGGCGAACGCGACGCTGAGCCGCTCGACCGATCCGAGCATCCGCACCGCGGGGTGCGTGAGCGAGGTCTTGAACTTCGATGAGAAGAATTCCGGCATCGCCTCGGCGAGATGCAGGAGCACCGGCGTGCCGGTCAGCTTCGGCACGATCGCCGCGAAGACGAGCGAGTCGGGCGGCGTGTTCACCTGCACGAGGTCATAGGGCCGGCGGATATGCAGGGCGCTCAGGTACGCGCCGGCGAGGACGAGGAAGGCGCCGTACTCGTAGAGGTAGCGGCGCATACCACCGCGTACGTGGCTCAGCGGCAGGCGACGGATGGTGAGCGCTCCGGTGCGTTCGAAGCGCGCCTCGCCGCTCCGGCGCATGCAGAGCACGTCCACCTCGAAGCCGTCACCCAGAAGCGCGTCGACCTCGCGGCGCAGCAGCGGATCGTTGTCGTAGTAGAGCTGCCGGATGACACAGATCCGCGGCGCCCGACGCGTCGGTCCGCCTTCCGGTACACGGGTGCGCCGGCGCGGCGGGACGAGCGTCGCCGCGAGCCGGAGGTCGTCGATGGGCAGCGCCTGCAGCAGCACGCATCCGAGACCGAAGACCAGGATCCCCAGTGGAGCACTCAGGACGAGCGGCGCATCGGCGAAGGGCAGGAGGGCGAGACCGGCGATGGCGCCGGCGGCGAGCGTGCGCGCCATGCGTCCGCCGGTCAGGTTGATGAGACCGGGGGGCGCCGCGACGACGAGCGCGCCGAGCAGGAAGAGCTCCGTCACCGAGGTGATCGCCGCCGCGCCCTCGATACCGAGGATCGGGATGGCGATGATGTTCGCCGCGAAGTTGAGGACCGCGGCGAGCGACGCGATCACCAGCAGCCGTCGCTCGAGGTGCAGCGCGAAGAGCGCCGCGCCCAGCACCGAGTTCACGTAGAGGAACAGCAGCCCCGGCGCCAGCAGGCGCAGTGCGCTCGCCGCGGGCGCGTACGCCGGAAGCGGATACAGCACGCCGATGATCGATGGCGCGAGGGCGGTGAGGAGGACGAACGCGAGCATGCCGGCCAGCAGCAGATACAGGAGCGTCTTCTCGACCGCCGGCCGGAGCGCCGCGACCGAGACATCGGAGAGGCGCGAGTACATCGGGTAGAGGACCGTTCCGCAGACGATCGCCGGCACGATGGACGCGGCGCTGAAGAGGCGATACGCGGCGGCGTAGTGACCGAGGCTCTCACGCGGGGTCATGCGTTCGACGAGCGCCATATCGGCGTTGAAGTAGAACGTCCCCACGATCCAGTAGAGGCCGATCGGGATCACTGACCCAAAGAGCGCGGTGGTCGCGGCGATATCGATCCGCGGCCGCAGGACGCCCGATCCCCGGAGCGCGAGGACCAGCAGGCAGACCGCGAGCGCGGCCGACAGCGCGTACACGACGGCGACGGACACGACGCCGAAGCCCGCCTGCAGGACCGCGATCCCGAACACCGCCGCGGCGACCCGCTGCAGCGCGTTCGCGATCGTGGGGATCAGGAAATGCTCGTTGCCCTGGAGGAACGCGGCCAGCGCGCCGGCGACCCCCACGAAGAGAAGCGAATCGACGAGGACGAGGATCGTCGCCTGGAGCTCGGCCTCGTAGCCGAGCACGACGGTGAGCGCCCAGGCGGTCGGGAGCGCGACGAGCCAGAGGCCGGCGCGCACCGCCAGCGCCGGCCAGAGCACGGTGGCCGCGCCGGCGCCCTTCTGAGCCACCGCGCGCGTGACATGCGTCGCGACGCCGAAGTCGATGACGATCGCGAAGAACGCGGAGTAGCTGAGCGCGAGCGACAGCTCGCCGAACCGCGCCGGACCGAGGAGGCGCGCCTGCGCGAGCACGAACAGGAAGGTCGCGATCCACGTGACCGCCTGGCCACTGGACACGATCGCGATGTTCTTCAGGAGGACGCGGACGCTGTTCATCGAACTGCCGCGGGGCTCGTCCGCACCTGATCCCGCAGATAGGCGGTCAGGCCCAGCGTCACGCCGAGCACGATCATGTTCCGGCTGTACGTCAGGCCGAGATCCACCGACGAGAAGACGACCTGGATCGTGATGAGGAGCACCGGCACGAGGGCGAGCAGCTTCATCTCGGTCGTCGCAAGACGCTTGAACAGCGACGCGGCGACGATGGCGCTCTGGGAGACGAGTGCCCAGAACGCGACGAACCCGGCGATGCCCGCCTTCAGCCAGACCCAGAGGACCGCGTCGTGGGTCATGTAGCGCCAGTAGACGAAGTTCGAGAGCTCCGGAGGCTCTCGCAGGAAGAGATACTGCTGACCCAGACCGACGCCGGTCAGCGGCACCTGCTTCAGCGTGTACGCGATGTTCGCGTTCTCGAGCTCGCGCCACCAATTGGACGAAAGATCGCGAGCGTTGAGCGACGTCGGATCGATCGCGCCCTTGAGCGCGCGGATCGGCTGCGCCAGCAACCCCTGTTGGTCCCAGGCGATGACCGCGTAGACGAGGAAGCACGCGAACGCGGAGCCGAACAGCAGGAGCGTGCGGCGCGGCTGTGCCGACGCGAGCAGGACAGCGAGCACGACGAATGCCGCGGCCATCGCGATGAACGCGACCCGCCTCTGCGTGAGCAGATCGGTGACGATCACGATCGGAGTGGTCAGGTAGAGAGCGGTCGCGAAACGCGACCGAAGGCCGAGGACGAATGCGCCGACCGCCAGGGCGAGAAGCAGGTCGAGGAACACGACGTCCTCGTGCGCGGTGACGGCCTCGAGCCAGATCGGCCCGTTCGTCATCTCGATGTAGTTGAAGACACCCTGCACGGCCTTGACCGCGATGAGGACCACGAGCAGCCGCACCAGGATCGACACGTGACGCGGGTCGCGAACGAGATTGACGGTGAGCAGATACGTGACGCACAGGTACAGCGGGCCGCGCAGCTCGGCCAGCGCGGCGCTCAGGTTCCAATCGCCGCCTCGCGCGATGCCGACCCCCAGGCCGACACCGAAGAACGCGCCGTACGCGAGGATCGGCCAGCCGACCGGGCCGAGACGTCCCGGCTCGTTCGCGCGAACGACGCGCCGCAGCAGCCATGCGACGAGGGTGAGGATCACGAGCAGGTCGGCCGCGCTGAGCCGCAGCGGGATCGGGGAGTAGCCGGAGACGTTCTGGAAGAAGTGCAGCTGCCCGGTGATCGGCTCGAGACCGGCGATCCCCCACTCCTCGAGCAGCAGTGCGGCCGCGAACAGCGCGTACAGACCCAGACGCGGCCACACCAGGAGGACGAGTCCCGCGAGAGCGCCCACGAACGGGAGGACGAAGTACGGAGAGCCCTCCGTCGCCACGACCGCGGCGGCATACCCGACGGTGATGGCGCCGAGACCGGCCATGACCAGCCCGCGTCTCACCATCGCGGCGCGCGCGAGCGCGTCCGCGCTCCGCCACGCGCCCGTGGAGTACGCCGAGATGGTCACAGGAACATCTCGAGGACGTGGAAGCTCACGGCGGCGGAGGCGATGACCAGGCTGATCGCGAGCGCCCGGCCATCGCTAACGCGGCCGCGCGTCAGGCCGATGATGGCACCGGCCGCGACGATGACGATCGCCAGCCCTGCGTGACTCATCCGACGCGGAAGGCGCCCCAGTCGCCGGCCCGATCGCGGGTCCGGTTGAGGATCAGCTGCGGTGGTCGCTCCGCCCCGACCTCGGCCATCGCCCGCCGGATGAGCGCGACTGGAGTCACCGCGCGCCGCAGCACCAGATATGACTGATCGACGCTGTTCGCCCAGGGCACGACAAGCGACGGCGCCACCATCACGGGCGAGAGGTCGATCACGACCTTGGCGTAGGTCCGCTCGGCCTCCGCGAGAACGGCGGAGAGCCGGCCGAGCGGCGGCGGCTCTGCCCCGGGCTGACCGGCGGGAAGGAAGGAGAGTCCCCGTCGCGCCGTGCGAACGATCGCGCGCTCCAGAGCGACGCCGTCGCGGAGGCATTCGGCGAGTCCGGGCCCCGCGGATCGGTCGGCGTCCTCGGTCAGAGAGGGATGCAGCCAGTTCGCATCG
>Ga0209058_1004731_pt1 | contig 10785 bp, 7 predicted proteins | sample GraSoiAngelo_147_FD_185904 | JGI IMG/M metagenome (GOLD analysis project Ga0209058, IMG submission 185904) | Grasslands soil microbial communities from the Angelo Coastal Reserve, California, USA - 14_1009_05_40cm (SPAdes) (version 2) | ecosystem: Environmental > Terrestrial > Soil > Grasslands ... | reverse complement strand
GGCCGCACCCCGGGGCAGCCGCCTTACACGCTCCTCGACTACTTCCCCGAGGACTACCTGCTCGTCATCGACGAGAGCCACGTCACCGTGCCGCAGATCGGCGGCATGTACCGAGGTGACCGCTCCCGAAAGGAGACGCTGGTCGAGTTCGGCTTCCGCCTCCCGTCCGCGCTCGACAACCGCCCGCTCAACTTCGAGGAGTTCACGCGCCACGTCCGCCAGACGCTCTTCGTCTCGGCCACCCCCGGGGAGTGGGAGATCCGCCAGGCTCGCGGCCGCGTCGTCGAGCAGCTCATCCGCCCGACGGGCCTGACCGACCCCGAGGTGATCGTCCGCCCCGCGCGCCACCAGGTGGACGACCTGCTCGAGGAGATCCGCAAGCGCGTCGCCGCCACGGAGCGCGTCCTGGTCACCACCCTCACCAAGAAGATGGCCGAGGACCTGACCGACTACCTGCAGGAGGTCGGCGTCCGCGTGCGCTACATCCACTCCGACATCGAGACCATCGAGCGCGTCGACATCATCCGCGACCTGCGGCGCGGCGAGTTCGACGTGCTGGTCGGCATCAACCTGCTGCGCGAGGGCCTCGACCTGCCGGAGGTGTCGCTGGTCGCCATCCTCGATGCCGACAAGGAGGGCTACCTCCGCTCGGAGCGCTCGCTCATCCAGACGATCGGCCGCGCGGCGCGGAACGTGAACGGCACCGTCCTCATGTACGCCGACACCGTGACCGGCTCGATGCGGAAGGCGCTCGACGAGACCAACCGCCGCCGCGCCGTGCAGGAGGAGTACAACCGCGCGCACGGCATCACCCCGCAGACCATCCAGAAGGCGATCGCCGAGCCGCTGGCCGCCGTCTGCGAAGCGGACTACCTGACCGTGCCGGTCGCCGAGGAGGAGGACGAGCTCGCGGCGCTGGCGCCGGCGGAGCTGGCGCAGCGCGTGAGCGCGCTGCGGAGGGAGATGCGCGAGGCCGCGAAGCAGCTCGAGTTCGAGCGCGCGGCGGAGATCCGCGACCGGATCAAGACGCTCGAGGCGCGCGTGCTGGGCGTGGCGCCGGTGGACGCGGGGTAGATCCGGCGCGCGCGTTTCACCCGGCGTGGAACGCGCCGTTGCGGCCGAGCGCGAGGCCCCGCGGCGCGCCGGCCCGTTTTGCTGGCATGGTCTTCGCTCTCGAGCGCCTCGTCTTGCCGCCTCGAACGCGCCGTGCCACCATCCCCGCCATGTCCTCGGAGCCGTCCTCCGAGACGATCCGCGTCCCGGCCTCGGTCCGCTTCCCGGTCGAGCTCGAGCCGCCCGAGGGCTTCCGCCCGGAAGAGCCGGCCTCGTGGCCGCGCATCGACGGGCGCCTCGAGTGGGTCGGCGGGAGGCTCCTCTACATGCCCCCCTGCGGCGGCATCCAGCAGGGCGTGAGCGTCAGCGTGGTCGGGATCCTCGACCGCTGGCACGACGACCACCCCGACTTCTTCGTGGGCGGGAACGAGGCTGGCATGATCCTCGGGAAGGACGTCCGCGGCACCGAGGGTGCGGTGTGGCGGCGGGACGCCGTCTTCCCGCTGACCGGAGGTTACATGCGGGTCCCGCCGATCCTCGCCATCGAGGTCGGCGGGCGCGAGGAGGGCGAGCCCGAGTTGCGCGCGAAGGCCCAGTGGTACCTCGGCCATGGCGTCGCCGTCGTGTGGCTCGTCCTGCCGAAGACCCGCGACGTGGTCGTGGTCACGGCCAGCGGCGAGACTCGCCACGCGGTCGGCGATCGCCTTCCGCCGCATCCCGCGCTGCCCGGCCTCGCGCCGTCCGTCGAGCGCTTCTTCCGCCAGCTCGACCCGCCGCCGCCCGCCTCGTGAGCGCCCCGCCCAGCGCCTCGCTATAATCCCGTGCTCGTGAACCCCGAAGAGGAGACCGCGCTGCCGCCGGCGGACGTCGCGCCGCGGCCGCTCGAGGAGAAGCTTGCCGCCGTGCCGCCGCGGCCGGGCGTCTACCTCCTCAAGGACCGGCACGGGAAGATCATCTACGTCGGCAAGGCGGCGAGCCTCCGCGCCCGCGTGCGGACCTATCTCCGCGGCGGCGACGAGCGCAGCCAGGTGCGCTTCCTGGTCGAGCGCCTGGCGGACTTCGAGACCATCGTCACCGCCAGCGACAAGGAAGCGCTCATCCTCGAGAACAACCTCATCAAGCAGTACCGGCCGCGCTACAACATCCGGCTGAAGGACGACAAGAGCTACGTGAGCGTCAAGGTCACGGTGGCGGACCCGTGGCCGCGCGTGCTGGTGACGCGCCGGATCGTCAAGGACGGGAGCCGCTACTTCGGCCCCTTCGCGAGCGCGTCGGCGGTGCGCGACACGCTCGACACGATCCGCAAGGTGTTTCCCCTGCGCACGTGCAGCGACCCCGTGTTCCGCAACCGCAGCCGCCCCTGCATCGAGTACGACATCAAGCGCTGTCTCGGCCCCTGCGTGCTGCCGGTCGACCGCGGCACGTACGAGGAGCACCTCCGGCAGGTGATGCTGCTCCTCGAGGGGCGCAACCACGAGGTGGTCGCCGGACTCCGCACCCGAATGGCCGCCGCCGCGGCCGGGGAGCGCTTCGAGGAGGCGGCCCGCCTGCGCGACCAGATCCAGGCGATCGAGAAGACGCAGGAGCGCCAGCAGGTGGTCGAGCACTGGGGCGCCAACCAGGACGTCTTCGGCCTCTACCGCGAGGGCGGCGCGATCGAGGTCCAGGTCCTCTTCGTGCGCAGCGGCAAGCTGGTCTCGAACCGCAGCTACAGCTTCGACGACTGGGAGTTCCCCGACGAGGAGGTCCTGGAGGCGGTCCTCACGCAGTTCTACCAGGCGGCCAACCACGACGTGCCGGACGAGATCCTCCTCCCGGTCGCGATCGGCGACGCCGACGTGCGCGCCGAGTACCTGAGCGAGCGGCGCGGCAAGAAGGTCGCGATCCTGGTCCCCCAGCGCGGCGACAAGCTCCGCCTGGTCGAGATGGCGCGGGAGAACGCGCGGCAGAGCTTCGCCGAGCGGCGCGACGCGACGAAGCAGGGCGAGCGCATGGCGGCCGAGCTGCAGGCGCGGCTCCGCCTCGCCAACGCGCCCAAGCGCATCGAGTGCCTCGACATCGCGACCCTCCAGGGCGGCGAGACCGTGGGCGCCATCGTCGCCTTCGACGAGGGGGCGCCCCACAAGGACGGCTACCGCCGCTACCGCATCCGCACCGTCGAGGGCACGGACGACTTCGCGGCGGTGGCCGAGGTGCTGCGCCGGCGCTTCCGCGACGCGCGCGAGCGCGGCGGGCTGCCGGACCTGCTCGTGATCGACGGCGGCCTCGGCCAGCTCGGCGCGGCACGCGCGGTGTTCGCCGAGCTCGGCCTCACGGACCTCGAGGTCGTCGGCCTCGCCAAGGAGCGCGTCGAGCGCGACGCGACGGCGAGCGAGATCCGCCGCCGGCCCGAGCGCATCTTCCTGCCCGGACGGAAGAATCCCGTGGTGCTGAAGCCCAACTCGAGCGCGCTCTTCCTCCTCCAGCGCGTGCGCGACGAGGCGCACCGCTTCGTGAACCTCTATCACCGAAAGCTCCGCGCCCGCGCCCGGCTCCGCTCGCGGCTCGACGCGATCGCCGGCATTGGCCCGCGGCGGCGGCGGGCGCTGCTCCGGCGCTTCGGGAGCCTCCGGCGCATCGGCGAAGCGAGCGCGGAGGAGCTGGCGGCCGTCCCCGGCGTCACGCTCACGCTGGCGGCGCAGATCAAGGAGGAGCTCTCCCGGACCTGAGGCTGGTTCTCGTCCCGCCCTCGGAGGAGATGCGTGGTGGACGTGCGGGCGGGGCTCGGGGTGGTGACGCTCGGGGTGCTGGCGGGCGAGCTCGGCGCGGCGGCGTGGCCGCCGCCGGCTGCGCTGCTCGTCGCTCCCGCCGTCCCGCTCCTCCTCTGGCTCGCGACGGGGCGGTGGCGGCGCGGGCTCGCGTGGGCGGCGGTCGCCGTGGCCGCGCTCGCGCTCGGGGCGGCGCGCATGCGCGGTGTCACCGCTCCCGTCCTGCCGGCGGCGCACGTGGCGCGCCTGCGGCTGCCGCTCGCGACCGCGCTCGAGGGCCGCATCGTCGCCGCGCCCGAGCGCCGCGCGGGGCGCACGGTGCTCCTGGTCGAGGCCGCGGCGGTGGGCCGCGGCGCGGCGCGCCGGCCCGCGTGCGGCCTCGTGCGCCTCGCCATCCGCCACCCGGCTCGCCGCTGGCGCTACGGCGAGCGGCTCCGCGTGGAGACGCGGCTCCGGGCGCCGCGCAACTTCGAGAACCCGGGCCGCTTCGACTACGTCGGGCGCCTCGCCCGCCAGGGCGTGCGCGTGACCGCCTCGGCGTGGAACGGCGATCAGGTCGAGCGCCTGCCGGGGCGCGCCCGCGGGCTCCGGGCGCGCCTCGAGCGCTGGCGCGAGCGGCTCGCCGGGGCGATGGCCGCCGCCGTCCCGCCCCCCGAGGGCGCGGTGCTGCGCGCGCTCATCGTCGGCGACGAGGAGGGCATCGACGCGGACCTGCGCGAGGCGTTCACGCGCGCCGGCGTGGTGCACGTGCTCTCCATCTCGGGCCTGCACGTCGGCCTCGTCGCGGCGGCCGGCTTTGCGCTCGCGCGCCGGCTCCTCGGGCGCAGCGAGCGGCTGCTGCTCGCCGTGGACGTCGAGCGGCTCGCCGCGCTCGTGAGCCTCGGGCCGGTGGCGCTGTACACGGCGCTCGCGGGCCTCGGGGTCGCCACCCTGCGCTCCGCGATCATGGTCGCGGCCGCCGTCCTGGCCGGGCTCCTCGGCCGCCGGGTCGACGTGCTCCGCACGCTCGCGCTCGCGGCGCTCGTCCTGGCGCTCGCCTGGCCGGGGACGCCGCTCGAGATCGCCTTTCAGCTCTCGTTCGTCTCCGTGGGGGCGATCGTGTGTGGGATGCGGCGGCTCGCGCCCGCCGCGGCGGCGGGGTCGTGGCGCGCGCGGCTCTCGGCGGCCGCGCTCGTCTCCCCCTGCGCGCTGGTCGGGACGGCGCCGCTGACGGCCTTCCACTTCCACCAGGTATCGCTGGTGGGACTGGTGGCCAACCCGCTCACCATCCCGATCTTCGGCTCCGTCGTCGTGGTCCTCGGGCTGGTGGGGGCGGTCCTGGAGCCCGTCGCGCCGCCCGCCGCGGCGGCGCTCTTCCGCACGGCGGGCCTCGTGCTCTGGCCGGGCATCGCCCTGGTGCGTGCGCTCGCGAAGCCGGCCTGGGCGGCGGTCGACGTGCCGATCCCGAGCCTGCTCGAGCTGGCGCTCGTCTACGGGCTCCTCGCGGGTCTCCTGCTGCTGCCGCGCCGCGGCGCGCGCGCGCTCGCCATCGTGGCGCTCGCGGGTCTGGTCGCGGACGCGGCATGGTGGGTACGCGAGCGGTACTGGGCCGAGCGCCTGCGCGTGACCTTCCTCGACGTGGGGCAGGGGGATGCCGCGGTCCTGGAGCTCCCCGGGGGCCGCGTGCTGGTGGTCGACGCCGGCGGCTTCCCGGGCGGCGACTTCGACACCGGGGCGGCGGTGGTCGGCCCCTTCCTCTGGACGCGCAAGATCCTCCGCGTCGACGCGCTCGTCATGACCCACGCGCACCCCGACCACTCGGGCGGCCTGCCGTACCTGCTCGCGCACTTCCGCCCGCGCGAGTTCTGGTGGACGGGCGTCCCCGGCGACGGCGTCGAGTGGGGGCGCCTCGAGGCGGCGCTCGCGGCGAGCGCGACCCGGGTGCGCCTCCTCACCACGGGCGCATCGCTCGCCGCCCTCGCCGGCGCGACCGAGGTCCTGCACCCGCCGGACGGCGGCGGCTACGCCTCGCTCAACGACTCGTCCCTCACGCTGCGCGTGCACGAGGGAGCGACCGCCGTGCTCCTGACCGGGGACATCGAGGCGCGCGCCGAGGAGCGGCTCCTCCTCGCACCGGATCGGTTGCCGGCGGCGGTGCTGAAGGTCCCGCACCACGGCAGCCGCACCTCGAGCACGCCCCGCTTCGTCGACGCGGTGGCGCCCCGCCTCGCGGTCATCTCGGTCGGCGCCGACAACCGCTACCGCCTCCCCTCTCCGGAGGTGGAGGCGCGCTACCGGGCACGCGGCACGTGCGTGCTGCGCACCGACCGCTGCGGCGCGATCGCCGTCACCGCCGACGGCGCGCGGCTCGAGGTGGGGACGGGGCGGCCGGGCTGCGCGTGCGCGGCTACGCCGCCTTGGAGAGGCCGTGGCGGAGCGCGTACATCACGAGCCCGACCCGGTCGCGCACGCCGAGCTTCTGGTGCGAGACGGGGGTGAGGGAACGCGTGACCGAGCGCACGCTCGGGCAGGAGCCGAGGGCCTGACTCCGCAACCGATGTGCCGGTGGGCCGCGCATTCCGCGCCTCTGCCAGGCAGACCCGGCGGCGGAGTCTCGCATTGCCGCACGATGGGGAGAATCGGCGAGCTCCGCCGTCCGGCGGGGAGCCGGGCGCGCACCGCGTTGACTTTGCGGGACCCCGCCTCTATCGTTCCCGCATGATCGAAGAGGCAGGCACGCCAACCGCGCGGCTCGTCTTGACGCCCAGGGCGGTTGAGATGGTGAAGCAGGTGCGGGCGAAGGAGGGGTTCTCGGAGGCCCACGCGCTCCGCGTCTCGGTGATTGGGGGCGGATGTTCGGGGTTCAGCTACCAGCTCGACTTCGACGAGCACCCGCGAGAGGGGGACCAGGTGCTCGAGTACGATGGGATCCGGGTCCTGGTCGATCCGGCCAGCGCCGCGTACCTGGCCGGCACCGAGATCGACTTCGTCTCGCGCCTCCACGGCGGCGGCTTCCAGTTCTCGAACCCGAAGGCCACGCACACCTGCGGCTGCGGCTCGTCGTTCGCGGTGTAGGAGCAGGCGGGCCATGAGCCCGCGTGCCGCTCTCGTGTACGAGCACGTCGCCTTCGACCTCGACGGCACGCTGATCGACTCGCGCGCCGATCTGACCGCGGCCGTGAACCACGTGCTCCGGCGCCTCGGCCTCGCGGAGCTGCCGCCCGCCACGCTCTACCGCTACGTGGGCGACGGCGCGCGCGTGCTGGTCGAGCGCGCGCTCGGCTCCGACCACCAGGACCGGCTCGAGGCCGGAGTCGAGGCGTTCATGGCCTACTACGCGGCGCACCTCCTCGACGCCACGCGCCCGTACCCGGGCGTCGAGGCGGCGCTCGCCGCTCTCGCCGCGCGCGGGGTCGCCTGCTCGGTGCTCACCAACAAGCCCGAGGCGATGAGCCGCGCGATCTTGACCGGGCTCGGGCTGGCGGCGCGCTTCGTCGCGATCCTGGGCGGGGACTCGCTGCCCGTGCGCAAGCCCGATCCCACCGGCCTGGAGCAGCTCCGGGCGCTCACCGGAACGGCGCGCGAGCGCATGCTGCTGGTGGGGGACTCGGGCATCGACCTGCGCACCGCGCGCGCGGGCGGAGTCGCATTCTGCGGCGTCGCCTGGGGGCTCGCGCCCGAGGCGCTCGCCGAGGCGGGGGCGGGGCGGATCATTGCGCACCCGCGCGAGCTGGTCGCGGTCGTGGAGGGCGGGTGAGCGATCCCGTCCCGTTCGCGCGCAGCGGCGCCTACCCGCCCCGGCCGGGAAACGCCGTCCGCCCGCTCGTCGACGGCGAGCCCGCCTTCCGCCGCATCGCCGCGGCGGTCGAGTCCGCGCGCGCGAGCGTGTGGGTGACGGTGGCGTTCGTCGAGCGCGACCTCGTGCTGCCCGGTGCGCGCGGCACGCTCTTCGATCTCCTCGACCGCGCCGCGGCGCGCGGCCTCGACGTGCGCGCGCTCTTCTGGCGCGAGCCGGAGCTCGGCCGGCTGCTGCCCGGCGCGTCGCACTTCGCCGGCGGCGCGGAGGAGCGTGCCTGGCTGGCGGCGCGCGGCACGCGCTGGCTCGCCCGCTGGGACCACCTGCCGCGCTACTGCCATCATCAGAAGAGCTGGCTCGTCGACGCCGGCCGGCCGGGGGAGGTCGCCTTCGTCGGCGGCATCAACCTCGACCACGGCTCGCTCGTGCCGCCCTGCCACCCGCCGACGGGCTCCGCCGACGGCGACGACATCTACGCCAACATCCACGACCTCTACCTCGCGCTCGGCGGCCCTGCGGCCACCGACGTGCACCACAACTTCGTGCAGCGCTGGAACGAGGCGAGCGAGCGCGACCGCCCGGACGGCGCGTGGCCGGACGCCGAGCGGGCGGGCCGCCTGCCGTTCCCCGCCGCGCTGTCGCCGCCCGCCGGCGCCACGACCGTGCAGATCACCCGCACCGTGCGCGGGAGGCGCTATCGCGACCCGACCGCGGCGCCGGGTGCCGCGCCGTTCCCGATCGAGGGCGGCGAGCGGAGCGTCCTCGAGCAGTACCTGGCGGCCGTCGGCGCCGCCCGGCGCACCATCTACCTGGAGAACCAGTTCCTGCACGCGCCCGAGGTGCTGGCGGCGCTCGACGCCGCGCTCGGGCGCGGCGTCGAGGTGGTGTTCGTCGTGCCCGCGGTCCCCATGCCGGAGATCGGCGCCGCGCGCCGCGATCCGCGCGCGGCCGCGGTGTTCGCCCAGCTCGAGGCGCTCGCCCGCCACCCGCGCTTCACGCTCGCCGGCCTCGCCGCCTGGTGCGGCGGCGCGCGCTACCAGGACATCTACGTGCACGCCAAGGCCGCGCTCGTCGACGACGCGTGGGCGACCGTCGGCTCGACGAACGTGGCGAACCGCTCCTTCTACGCCGACACCGAGCTGAACGCGTCACTGTGGGATGAGGGGACGGCAAGGGCGCTGCGCGTGGCGCTCTTCGGCGAGCACTTGGACGTCGACACCGCCGCGCTCGACGCTCGCGCGGCGCTCGCCCTCTTCCGGGACGTCGCGCGCGCGAACCGCGAGCGCCGCACGCGCGGCGAGCCGCTCCAGGGCCTGGCCTTCGCGCTCGAGCCCGCCCGTTACGGAGCCTAGCGCCCCCGCTCACGACGGTGACCGTGGCCGCGGAGCGGCAGCGTGTGTACCTCAGCGATTTGCCACGCAAGTGGAGGCGCGGTCTCCGGCGCGCTCGCAAACGACTCAAGCGGGTCGAGTGGGCGATCTTCTTCTCGGAGACCCGATCCGACTCCCGCTGCCGCTGCGCAAGCGGGGTAAAATGATTTCGCCCTCTGTGCTCCCCGCCGCCCGCTGCGCGCCAGCGCGCCAGAACCGCGTGGGGACCGTGTCTCTCGTGGTGGCCGTCGGCGGCGCGGCCGCTTGCCACCTGGGCCTCCAGGGCGGACCCTTCGCCAGCGCGACCTGGCTCCGCATTGTCGCCGCGGGTTTCGAGGCAGCGACGGTCGGCGGGTTCGCGGACTGGTTCGCAGTGACCGCCCTCTTTCGGCATCCCCTCGGTCTCCCGATCCCGCACACGGCGATCATTCCGACCCGGCGGGCGAAGATCATCGAGGGCATCGTCACGATGGTCGAGGAGGACTGGCTCTCCCCCGACGTGATCAGCGCGCGGCTGGCGCGCATCGCGCCCAGCACCCTGGTCGTCGATTGGCTGCGCGACCCGACGCACGTCGAGCGAGTCTCTGCCCCAGTGCGCGACGTGCTGCGCGGGCTCACGCCCACGCTCAGCGGTCCGGAAGCGGTCGGCTTCCTCGAGCGAACGCTCCAGCGCCAGCTCCGGGAGTTGCCCGTCGATGCCGCGGCGGGCGCCTGGCTTCGTCGCGCGGTCACGAGCGACGGGGCCGGAACAGCCTTCGCGACCGTAGCGCTTTCGCTCGCTAACCTGGCCGAGCGCCCTCGCACCGCGACTGAGCTCCACTGGTGGCTCGACCGCTCGGCGCGCACGCTGCGCGCAGGTGGAAAGCGGCTCGTTCCCTTCGTGCTGCGACGCCGCTTCGTGCAGCGGCGACTCGTCGATGCCGCCTGCGGCTACGCTGCGGCCGAGCTGCGTGCGGCGGCGGGAGACCCGCAGCACCCTCTCCGCCAAGTGGTGCAGGGAGCGCTGCTCCGCTTTGCCGAGCGGCTCGAAGAGGGGGATGCGAAGGCGCTCGCCGACGCTGGCCGGCTGCGGACCGCGGTCGTCGAGAGCCTCGAGGCGGACCCACTGGTGCGCGCCGCGCTCGCGCGCCTCCGTGCCCAGCTCGAGCAGGACCTCGACGATCCACACGGCGCCCTTGCGGCCCTCATCGATAGCTGGCTCCGGTCTGCGGCCATCGACCGGCTCGATGACCCAGAGCGCCGCGCCGCTTTCGACCAGTGGGTGCGGCGGACGGCTGACGAGCTGCTCCGCCGCTACCATCACGAGATCGGGCGGACCGTTCGCGAGCACCTGGAAGCGCTCGAGACGGGCAGGCTGGTGGCACAGATCGAGGAACGCGTCGGCGCCGACCTCCAGTTCATTCGCCTCAACGGAGCGGTGGTGGGTGGCCTCGTCGGCGTGGTCCTCGCTCTCGCGCGCTGGCTGGTCGGCTGACGGGGCCCGCTGCCCTCGCGGACCGCTACGCGGTGCGGCCGCCGACCAGCGTCTCGTAGAGCGCCCGATACTCGGCCGCGGCCCGGCTCCACGAGAAGTCCTGCGCCATGCCGTTGGCGATCAGGTGGGCCCAGAGCGCGGGGTCGCGGCGGGTGCGGAGCGCGCGCGCGAGCGCGGCCAGGAAGGCGTCGGGCGTGTAGGGGCTGAACTTGAAGCCCGTGCCCGCGCCGGTCGCCGGATCGAACTCCACCACGCTGTCGTCGAGGCCCCCGGTCGCGTGCACGATGGGCACGGTCCCATAGCGCAGGCTGTAGAGCTGGTTCAGGCCGCAGGGCTCGAAGCGCGACGGCATCAAGAAGACGTCCG
>Ga0209058_1004730_pt1 | contig 10786 bp, 6 predicted proteins | sample GraSoiAngelo_147_FD_185904 | JGI IMG/M metagenome (GOLD analysis project Ga0209058, IMG submission 185904) | Grasslands soil microbial communities from the Angelo Coastal Reserve, California, USA - 14_1009_05_40cm (SPAdes) (version 2) | ecosystem: Environmental > Terrestrial > Soil > Grasslands ... | reverse complement strand
GCGATGATCGGGTCGCCTTCCCGGATCTTGCGCTCGGCGATCACCCGCCCGAACCATTGCCAATGATCGCCAACGGCCAGGTACGCCGCGCCGGCGGGTCCTCGGCGACCGACCCGCCTGGGCTCCCGGCTCGCTCTCACGTTCGGGTCAGGGGCGTGCGCGTTGGGCAGATGCTCGCCCTCGCCTCGGGTACGACCAGCGTCCAGACCTTGGCGGCAGCCCTGCCGAACACCTTTGGCGCAAAGTCGACCGTCGTCCTCCTGGTCAACTTCCAGAACAACCCAATCCAGCCCTACACGGTCGACTACGCCCGGAGTGTCGTGTTCACCACGACCAGCAACTTCTTCATGGAGAACTCGTCTCAACAGACCTGGCTGACGGGCAATGTCTACGGCTGGTACACGCTCCCGCTCAGCAGCACGGTCTGCGACGGCTTCCAGATCCGCGACTACGCCAAGGCGGCCGCCACCGCGGCGGGGGTCGACCTGTCCCCCTATTCCACTTTCGTCTACGCTTTCCCCACGAACAGCGGCTGCGGATATTCGGGCATGGCGCAGATCGGCGGCCCCAACGTCTGGATCAACGGGAACCTCGAACTGAACGTGGTTGGCCACGAGCTGGGGCATGTCCTGGGTCTCTATCATTCGCATGCCCTGGAGTGCGGCGCCACCACGAACGGGACGAATTGCAGCGTGTGGGAGTACGGCGACGTCCTCGACATCATGGGGAATACATCGGCAGGCCACTTCAACGCCTTCCAGAAGGAGCGCCTGGGCTGGTTGGGTGGCGACGTCGCCACCGTCGGCGCGAATGGCGTCTACACGCTCGACCTCTACGAAGCGCCCTTAGGGGTCCAGCCAAAAGCTCTGAAGATCGTGAAGAGCACCGACTCCACGACGGGCCAGAAAACTTGGTACTTCGTCGAGTTCCGCCAGGCCATCGGCTTCGACAGCTTCGTTGCCACGAAGAGCAACGTTCTGAGTGGCGTCGTGATCCACACGGGCTCCGACGGGGACATCAACAGCAGTATGCTCCTGGACATGACGCCCGTGAGCAGCGCTCTCCCCGACGTCGACTGGAACGATCCCGCTCTCACGGTCGGCAGGAGCTTCTCCGATTCCACCGCGGGCGTGACGATCACGCTCACGTCGGCTGGCAGCACCGGCGCCGCCGTCAGTGTGAGCCTGGCCTCGCCGACCTGCACGCACGCCAACCCGACCGTGACAATCTCCCCGTCCCAGAGCCAGTGGGTCCCCGCCGGGACGGCGGTGACCTACACCGTCTCGGTCACGAACCAGGACAACGCCAGCTGCACAGCGTCCACCTTCAACCTCCAGGCGACAGCACCCGCCGGTTGGACGAGCACCTTCTCCCCATCGACCCTCACCCTCAGCCCGGGTGCGAGCGGATCGGCCTCCCTTCAGGTCACCTCGTCGACCTCTGCGGCCAACGCGTTCTACACGATCGCTGCATCGGCGACGAACGGGGCAGCGCAGAGCGAGACGAGCACGGTCTCCGCGACGTACGTGGTAGTCGCGTCGATGAGCGTCTCGGTGGCGACTGACAAACCGAGCTACGCGAAGACCCAGACGGTCACCATCACGGCCGTCGTAAGCAGTGCCGGTTCCCCGGTGGGCGGCGCCAGCGTCAGCTTCAACGTGACGAAGCCTGGCGGCACCGTGGTCGCGATGACGGCGACCACCGGGACGAACGGTGCAGCCGTGGTCACGCTCCGGATCAAGCCCAAGGATCCGACTGGCGCTTACGGGGTCCGCGCGGGCGCCACTTCGGGGAGCGCGACCACGAACTTCATGGTGCAGTAGCGGAGGAAACCTCCGGCCGGGAAGATCCGAAGCTCCTTGCTCTAGGGCCTCGGTTCCCCGCTTGCCTCCCTCGGGGAGGGCGGGCAGGGCGGATCTCCGCCCTGCCCGAGTGACTCGTTTTACTGCAACGGACAGAGATTACACGACTGGGTGGCCGTGCAGCTCTTGGAACCCGAGTTGAGAGCGCCGTCGGCTGTCACTGTCACCGTGTCGCTGGCCGTACCCGACGAGCCACCGAGGCTGGTCGGGAAATAGCTGCCACTGTAGGGTTCGCATGCGCCAACAGCGAGCGTGCTTGGCGGTGGCGAGGTCACTCCGAGCTGATCGTTCGAAAGCGCTACGTTGCTGAGTGCCACGTTACCTGTGTTGCAGACCTGGCCGTCGAAGTTCACTTGGACTGTGAGCTTGCTGTTGTCCAGTACGAGGTGGGTAGCGCAGTTCTTGTTCACGCTACAGCTCGGGCTGGCCACAGCCGTACAGCCTGCGCTGGCCTGGGCCGAGACGTTGGTGTGACTATTCACGCCGGTGGCACTCGCGGTCACCGTGTCGCTATTTACGAGGCTCGGCGACGTGTAGCTGCCACTGTAGTTGCTGCAGGCGCCGATAGCGAGCGTGCCGGACGGTGGCGTGGTCACTCCGCCCTTGTCGTCCGTAAGCAAGACACTACCCAGATCATCCGTGCCAGTGTTGCAGACCTGGCCGTTGAAGGTGACGTTGACCGACGTGCCTCCCGGGACCACGGCAGCGGTGCACTGCTTGGTCACCGAGATTGCGGCATTGCACGGCTGGAAAGCGTGGAGAATGATGTCCTTGAGCTCGGCGGTGATGGACTGCGAGCTGCGAGTCTCGCCCGCGAAGCTGGCGAAGCACTCGTTGCCCAGGTTGAGCGCGTTCAGGTCCACGCCGCCCTCGAAGAAGCTCAGCTTCGGGAAGAACCCCGAGGGCCCGGATTTCGGAGTGTAGGGCCAGGGCGCTACCACACTGCCGCCGTTCGTGATCGCACACGCGATGTCCAACGGATCACAGACGAGCAGCGTTGTGTTGCTTTGGCTCACGAGCAGCTGGACCGAGCTATTGCCCGCGCCCGGAGCTGGGACTGTCGTGTCGTCGTTGTTGCCATTGTTCTCGCCCACCCACTTGAACACCTGGATGTTGTTTACACTTCCTCCCTTCAAGAAGTTGACCAGGACGAGCAGGTCGCCCACCGCGTGGGACCCGCTGAAGGTCCCGTCCGCGTTCGGGCTCACGGCGTTCCGGAAGAACCAGAAGCCGAGCTGGGCGTCGCCATTGTTGGCGAGTCGGTCGGCGCCGAAATAGAGGATGTTGTTCGAGTACCTGGCCGCGTAGATATCGGTGATCGTGGACTTGTCCGGCGTGCCGTGGAGGTCCCAGCGCCACTGGTCGATTCGCTCTTCGTCCTTGGTGCCCTGGGTGAAACGCAGGTGCGGCTCCGCAATCGGGCCGACGTGGATAGTGTCGCCGCCGGTGGCGGTTGACCCGCACGTGCCCCCGGAACACCCGAGGACGTTGTCCCAGTCATCGCCTGCCGCACCCGAATTGACCGCGTTACCATCGAGTTCGAAATCTACGTTGGTCGAGACGCCGGCCCGCGCCGGCGTCACGCCGACCGCGAGGAGCGCGGCCAGCAGGGCGGCCCAGACGAGGCCGCCGGCTTTGAAGCTCCTGGGTGAGGCTCGACAGATCAAGGTGTGAATGGCCGGAACCAGTTCCCGCAGCGTCTTCATTTTCGAGCTCCTCACTGAGCGGGACCCCAGAACGAAAGGGACCCGGAGCGGCGCGCGATGGCGCTCGGGTCGGGCCTCTCGATGGGGCCTCGTTGCGGTTCTCGGAGGAACTCTGGGACGGCCCTCGGCGGGGCTCGCACGTGCGCCTGTCAGACTTGGAGGATCACCCCCTATCGTGTCCACTGAGCTGAGAATTGGGAACATATAGGTCACTTTCAGCGCGCGATGTCAAGAGATACATCACAAACCACGCGTCCACTTCTCAAACCCAGCGACGCTCAGACCCAGCGCGTCGGCGACAGATTTTCGGTCACCGGTGCGAGCGTGCCGGCCGGGCGCTTTCCGGGACCCCGTTTCACCTTGCTCCCGGCCTTTGCCGGAGCCGGCCCCTTCGCCTTCATCATGCTGGCCAAGACTTCCTCGTAGGAAATGCCGGCAAGCGATAGCGGGCGGGCGCGTCTCGCGCGCGCTGTCGGCCCAGCGGGCCCGAGTGTTGTGAGCCGTACGTTTCCGTTCCGGGTGTTCCGCGGCATAGATGCTAGCTCGCGCGTCGGCGCGTCCCCGGCAAACGGGCGGCGCGCGGCGCGAGCGCCTGACGGATGCGCTGCTCCATGAGCCAGGCGCCCTGACGGGACACGCCCACCAGGCTGTGGAGCTGATAGGCGCTCAAGGCCTTTCGGGACTCACACCATCGCCTGATGGCGAGGAGCCACTGGCTAAGTGGAATGTGACTGTGTTCAAACGCGGTCCCGACCGTCACGGTGAACTGCCTCCGGCAGGCCTTGCATTTCAGGACCCCCTTGCGGACGGGCGCGGCCGAGCACGCCCTCGGATGCAACCGGTAGGCTCCGCGCGACTTGCAGTGCGGGCACACCGGGCCCTTCGGCCACCGGAAGTGTTCCAGAAACGCCCGCGCGGCATCCTCATCGAGAAGCTCGGGAGCCGAGGCCGCGGCGCCGGTACTGCCATCCATATTGCGCGCCCTTCCGTCCAGTCGGGTTCGACCCAGTCACCGCGCCCGAGCGAGCTCGCGCTCGATCACGCGCGCGAAGCTCTCGACGGGCTGGGCTCCCGAGACGAGCTCGCCGTTGATGAAGAAGGCGGGCGTGCCCGTCACGCCGAGGCGCATCCCCTCGTCCACGCTCTTCTGCACCGCGGCCGCATGGGTCCCGCTCGCGAGGCAGCGCTCGAAGCTCGGCAGGTCGAGCCCGACCTGCTGGGCGTCCGTCTTGAGCTGCTCGGGGCCGAGCTTGGACGCGTTGGCGAAGAGCGCGTCATGATAGTCCCAGAACTTCCCCTGATCCTGGGCGCACCGCGCCGCCTCGGCTGCTTTCCGGGCCTGGGGATGGAGACTGTCGATCGGGAAGTCTCGGAAGACCAGCTTCACCTTCTCGCCGTACCGCGACAAGACTTGGGTCAGCGTCGGGACGACCTGCTTGCAGAACGGACACTGGAAGTCCGAGAACTCGACGATCGTCACCGGTGCCGCGGCCGGCCCCAGGAACGGAGCGCCCTCGACCCCGACGTCGGCCTTGAAAACTGGGGGCGCCTGCAAGCGGATCACCACGTTGGCCTGCGAGCGTAGAGACTGCAGGTAGGCCTGCCGCCGGGCGACCAGCTTCTGGCTCTGGAAGTGAGCCCGGATCCGCTCCCGGGCCTCGGCCTCGTCGCCCTTCAGTCGGGCTTTGTTGGCCTGGTAGAAGCGCTCGACTTCTTCGTCGGTCACGGTCCCGGCCTTCGCAGCGACCTCGGCATCGAGCAGCGCCTGGACTGAGAGACTCTGCTTCGCCGCTTCCCGAGCGAGGAGCCGCTCACCGATCACCGCCTCGAGCTTCTGCCGCTTCAGGTCGTAGATCTGCTGTTCGAGGCGGCGCAGCTGCGCGCCGAGGGCCTGTTCGATCTCCTCGGCCGTGATCGTCTCGCCGTTGACCTCCGCCAGCGGCTCACTCGCCGGAGCAGTGCGGGCCGCATCCGGCCAGCTCAGGGCGATCACGAGCACGAGGACCGCGAGAAGCCTCTTGTCTATCATGGCGTCAGTTTCCTCTCGTGGGTTCTCGGCGGGATCTCACCATTGCCGGGAGGCGGTGGCCGGACGACCTCCATGTGAGGGTTTCCGCATCTCGGGCATTTCAGCTCGAAGAGCACTTGCCCGGACAGAACCTCGTTGACGAGATCCGCGAGGCGTCTGTTGCAGGTCGCACACCGTACCTGGATCTGTGTCACCGCAGCCAAGCATCGTCTCCTTGCCACCGCTCCAGATTAGGGTTTTGCCTGATGCGAGAGCAAGATCTGTGCTAGAGGTCGACGCAGTCGTTAAGTCTAATTGCCGGAAACAAATCCCGCCCGGGGGCCCTCGCAGCTTCTGCAACCGCCGCGATTGCCTCGTAGTCTTTCTTCCCACATCTGTGCAAAACGCTGCACACGGGCCACTTCGGTACCGTGCTGCTGGGGTGCTCGTGGAGTGCTCCCCGCGACGCGCTTCCAGTTGAGGATCACGCGCTAGGGCGATGTGCAGTTCCCCGCCGCTCGAGGAGGTGCGGCTCAAGCGGCGCCAGGCTTCACCCGCGAGAGATCACCAGGCTCTCGAACAGCGCGTCCAGCGTCGAGGCGCGATCCAGGCTCGCGACTTCCGCGAACACCCGACCGCACCCCTGCGCGCCCAGCGCCGTCGACGCCAGGCCTCGGAACTTCCACTCCACCTCGCCGTCCGTCAGCGGATTCCGGTAGTGGCCCTTCGGGTGTCTGGTCTCCGCCGCCACCTGCCGCCCATCGGTGGTCGTCACCTCGACCCGCGTGCAGGATTCCCCCGGGTAGCGGCGCGTGAATTCTCGATCCTCGACCACGGTGAGCTTCTTCATCAGCGGCCGTAGCGCTGGATCCTTGATGCGCGCGTGCGCGAACGTCGCCGGCGTTACCTCGCCGTCCTGCAGTGCCGCCGCGACCAGGAACGGCGTGCTGTGGTCCGCCGTTTCCCGCGTCGCGGGATCCCACTTCTCAGCCTCGGCCGCGGTGCGGCGCACCGCCTCGGCGTAGGTCGCGACGCGGATCGACTCGATCTGCGCGACAGGGATTTGGTTTCGAATCTCCAGGACCAGGCCGATCGGTCCCTGGGTGTGGACCACCGATGGGTAGGCCTTGAAGCTGGTATCGGTGATCCGGAACGACTCGTCCCCGCCCCCGAAGCGCTCCCACTTCGGCGCCTCCAGCGCGAGCTGCTGCCAGAGGCCGTCGCGACCTTCGAAAGGCGCGCCGGGCCCGGTCATCCCTTCAGCTGCCAGCCCGGCCGCGAACACGGCCGTGCGCACCGCCGCCGCCGTCGCGCACCCCTTCCACATCGAGAGCTCGCCGATCCGCGTCACGCCGAGCGGCACGCCCGACGTGATCGCGATCGAGATGGCGTGGCCCATCGCCGCGCGGTCGAGTCCCAGGATCTTGCCGGCGCCGCAGGCCGCGCCGACCGCGACGAAGATTCCCTGGTCCCATCCTTTGAGGGGAACCTTGTCCGCCAGCCGGCAAAACGCTTCGTAGGCGGCGGCGATCGCCGCGATGACGTCCCGTCCGCCCGCCCCGCGGCCGTCGGCCGTCGCCAGCACGGCCGGGATCATGTCGCTCGGGTGGCCCGTGCCCCGCGCGGCGTAGGTGTCGTTGCAGTCCAGATAGCGAACGAGCGCCGTGTTCGCGAACGCCGCCAGATCCATCGAGGTCCGCTGGCGGGTTCCGAGGATGCGCGCCGGCGGATCCCCGTTCACTCGAGACGCCATGCGCCGCGCGATGGCCGCCGGCTCGCCGTCGAACGCGCCGGCACCGCACCCTAGGGTGTCGATGAGCGTCCGCTTTACCTGGTGCACAGCCTCAGGGGAGAGCCCCTCGTACGCCAGCCGGCACGCGCAATCGCTCAGGAACTCGGTCGTGGCGTCCATGAACCCCTCCCCACACGAACTGGCGTCACATTGTACGACTCCGGCTGCGTGACGGTGATTTGGCGGTTCGGGGGCGGGCTCAACCTCAAGGGCTCCCGGCGGGCTCGGGCCGCTGTCCGCCGCGGGCCTTCACGCCGGTCGAGGACGACCCTTCAAGGACGACGCGTCGGGCGCCCCCAACGGGACAGCGCAAACAGGCCAAGCGCCACTACGATGATCAGCAGCAGCGCGCCGAATGAATGAACTACCCAACGCATGGTGCTCCCTCCGCGCGCTACAAGGAGCCGGCACGGGCGGCCACATCATCCATGACGTCGGCCTACGAGGTGGGCAATGCGGTGAAGTCCGGAGTTGACTGGAGAAAGTTCACTGATGGAGGGCGACCGCTCCTACCCAGCCGGCGGCGAACCTGAGCTACAGCGCGTGAGAGCGCCGGGCGCTGGCGGCGTCTACGGCGGGCAGATGTACCCGGTGCCGGTGGGGCTGGGGAAACAGCCCACCGATTGCGGCAAGAGCCATTTCGGCAGCCACAGGACCACCTGCGGGAACAGCACCGTGAACGCGATGGTGAAGAAGAACACGATGTAGAGCGGGAACGATCGGAACATCGCACGGTGGAACGGCACGCCCACGAACTTCGAAGCCACCAGGAGCGACAGGCCGTAGGGCGGCGTGATGAGCCCGAACACGAGGGTCGTGATGATGACCACGCCCATGTGGACGGGGTTGATCCCGCCCACCTGGGTCAGCTTGATGATGATGGGCATGAAGATGATGATCGCGGGCACCGCGTCGATGAAGTCGCCGACGATCACGAAGAGCGCGACCAGCAGGAGCATGATCATCCGCGGGTCGGTACCGGCATAGTAGCTGATGTACTCGGCCACCGTGTCGGGGCCGCGCAGGTAGGCGAGCATCCAGCCGAAGGCGGACGCGCCGGCCACCGCCGCCAGCGGCAGCGAGTACAGCAGGCCGGTGTACATGAAGTCGCCCGGCAGATGGCGGATGTGCCGGGGATTCAGGACTGGGATGAGCACGAGCAGGATGTAGGCGGCCGCCACCATCCCGGCCTCGGTGGGCGTGAACCAGCCGGTGAGGATGCCGCCCATGATGATCAGGGGGATCACCATCGGCAGGGCCGAGCCCCGCGCCGCCATGAACACGTCCACGAGCCGGGAGCGCGGCTTCATGGTGCCGATAGGCCCGAAGAAGTAGCTGTAGATCATGAGTCCGAGGCCGATCAGCACGCCCGGCACCACGCCGCCCAGGAACAGCCCGCCGATCGACACGTAACCGGTGGCGCCGTAGACCACCGCCATGATCGACGGCGGGATCAGGTTCGCCATGGTCGAGGCCGAGGCGATGAGTGCCGCCGTGAAGGCGCGATCGTAGCCCTCCTTGTCCATCTCAGGCGCCACCGTGCGGCTCAGCACCGCGACGTCCGCCGCCGAGGAGCCCGAGATCCCCGCAAAAAACATGCTGAAGAGCGTGACCACCTGGGCCAACCCCCCGCGGAGGTGCCCCACCAGCGTCTGGGCGAGGGCGATCATGCGATAGACCACGTTGGCCGAGGACATCAGCTCGCCGACGAGGAGGAAGAAGGGGATGGCCAGCAGCGCCTCGGAGTCGATTCCGTGGAACATCTGGCCGATCATCGAGGGGAAGCTGATAGGCGTGAACGCGGTCGCCAGCAGCACGCCGGCCATGATGGCGAACGCCACGGGCACGCCCATGTAGCCGAGCAGCAGGAACACCGCGCCCATCAGGACCAGGATGCCCGACGAGCTCATTCGACCAGCACGCCGCCGGAGAGCTCGGTGTCCTCGGGGCCCTCGTAGCCGCCGCCCACGCCGTTGACGATCTGCTCGACGCTGAACAGCATGATCAGCGCGCCGGCGATGGGGACGACACCGGTGTAGACAGTCAGCGGGATCAGCCACGGCATGCGGAAGCTGCCGAGGTCGAGCAGGGCGTTCTTCAGGCCGAACCAGGCCATGAAGCCGGCCACGGCCAGCACGACGAGCCGGTTCAGGGTCTCGATGGTGGTCCGCCTGGGTCCGCGCAGGCGTTTGGTGATCTCGGCCAGATATATGTGGTCGTTGCGTCGAGTGGCTGCCGCCATGCCCACGAAGGCCCCCCAGGCGAAGAAGGCCGTGGTGGCTTGCTGAAGCCAGAGCCACGGGTGGCCGATGGTGCGCGTGAGCACGTCGAGGAAGACGCACAGGGTGAAGCTACCGATGCACACCCCGCAGATGACCATCAGGGTGGCTTCGAGCGGGTCCAGCGCCTTCCACTTCAGGTGCCGGTGACGCTGGATGACCAGCGTCCGGTAGACCGCGAAAGTGTCCGGCGTGCTCACGCGCGCGGGCGCCGTCGGCTCACTTCACGTTGCGCACGAGCCCCAGGATCTTGACGGCGTGCGGGCCCAGCTCCTTCGCGAGCTGGTCCTGGATCGGCTGGGCGGCCTTCTGGAAGCCGGACTTGTCGACGTTCTCGACGACCTTCACGCCGATCTTCTTGAGCTTCGCCGCCGACTCCTGCTCGAGCTTGAGCGCCAGGGCCGGCTCGCGCTTGGAGATCTCGTCCGCGGCCTCCTGCACCCACTTCTTCTCTTGGTCGCTGAGGCTGTTCCACGTCTTGTCGCTGACCCACAGGCAATTGTTGTTCGCCTCGTGCTGGGTCATGTTCAGGACTGGCGCGACCTCGTAGTGCTTGTTTTGCTCGTACACGTTGACGCCGTTCTCGGCCACGTTCACCACGCCGGTCTGGAGACTCGTGTATACCTCGCCGAAGGGCATGTGCACCGTCTGGGCGCCGTAGGCCGGGAAGTGCGCGTCCTCGGTCTTGGTCGCCTGCACGCGGACCTTCAGGCCCTTGATGTCCTCGACCCTGGTGATCTCCTTCTTCGCGTACATGTTGCGGAAGCCCATCGTGAGCAGGCCGATGACCTGGCCGCCCTGCACCGACTCTTTGATCATGGCGCGAAAGGCGTCCGACACCTGCTTGTCGGCCAGCGCCTTGGTCAGGTGGGCCTCGTCGCGAAAGATGAAGTGGAGCGAGAACACGCCCGCCTGCGGCGCCACCGAGGCGGCGTTGGCAGTCGCGGTGATCACGAAGTCGATGTCTCCCGCGCGCATCTTCTGGAGCGTCTGGGGCTCGGTGCCGAGCTGCGCTCCCGGGAACTGGTTGATGGAGAGCTTGCCACCGCTGAGCTGCTTGAGCTTCTCGTCGAAGATGTTGGCGGCGATGCCGTAGGCCGTCGTGGTCGGCTGGTCGTACGCGAAGCTGAACTTCCGCT
>Ga0209058_1004729_pt1 | contig 10786 bp, 6 predicted proteins | sample GraSoiAngelo_147_FD_185904 | JGI IMG/M metagenome (GOLD analysis project Ga0209058, IMG submission 185904) | Grasslands soil microbial communities from the Angelo Coastal Reserve, California, USA - 14_1009_05_40cm (SPAdes) (version 2) | ecosystem: Environmental > Terrestrial > Soil > Grasslands ... | reverse complement strand
CAATTTTCCAACGCCGCTGGATTTTTCGGATGCGCATGCTCTCAGCTACACAAGGGAAAAGATAGATGAGGCAGCGAAATCAATTGGACGCAGATTCCGGATTTCCGATGAGACGATCCTGCGTCACTACCGCAACCGGGGAATCATGCCGTTCGAAATCGCACAGAATCTTAGCCCGCAGGAATACGAAAACATCAAAGACGCGCTGCCGGCCGGCATGATGGTGCGGCCCATTTACGTGCGGGTTTACCCGAACGGGAAAATTGCCGGTCAAATCGTTGGCTACACGGGTAAGACCGGGCGAAATCCCGACGGGATTGTCGATAATCACGAAACGCTCTGGCCGGAAACAGAGGGACGCGAGGGTCTGGAGCAAACGTTCAACGAGATGCTCACAGGCAAGCACGGCGAATACAAACTGACTTTCGACAAGGACGGCCGGAAGACGTCCGAGAAACTAATCACACCGCCTGAGCCCGGGTACAACGTTGTCACCACTCTTGATTTGCACCTTCAAGACCTGGCGGAAAAAGCGCTCGCAGCAAAAGCGAAGCGCGGCGCGATGGTGGTTATCGATCCAAACAACGGCGACATTCTCGCGCTGGCCTCCTGGCCTACATACGACCCCAATGTGTTTGTTCCTTCCATCTCGGCCGATCAACTCAAAGCCTTGCAGGATGACAAGGACATTCCGCTTTTGCCGCGCGCGTATCGTTCGTCGTATCCGCCCGGATCGACCTTCAAGATTGCGGTGGGCATCGCCGCGCTGGAAAGCCACGCGGTTTATCCAGATGATCGATACGAATGCGTGCCGTCGATCCAGGTTGGCAACGTCACTTTTCACAATTGGAAAAAGGGCGATCGCGGTGCGCTAAACTTCGTGCAGGCGCTCACGGAATCCTGCGACACGTGGTTTTACCAGGTCGGCATTAAAACCAGCTCGGGGCCGATCATTGATTGGGCATTGAAACTCGGTTTTGGCGCGAAGTGTGGCATTCCGTTGCGGGGCGAAGCCGAAGGCCGCATTCCGAACGACGAATACATGAAGGCGACACATGGCCGCAAAATCCTCAACGGCGACATCGCAAACATGTCAATTGGCCAGGGGGACATCCAGGTAACCCCATTGCAGATGGCGCAAGCGATGGGAGTCATCGCCAACGGAGGAACGCTCCACCAAACCCGTCTCGTCCAGCAGGTGCAGACATTTGATAACCAAATCGTGACCGCCTACCAAGTGCGCGCCAAAAGAACGCTGGATATCTCATCCGAGACGCTGGACCAATTGCGCACTGGAATGATTGACGTCGTGAATGGCGCAGGCGGCACGGCGCATCAAGCCAGCCTCGATAATGTGGAAGTCGCAGGGAAAACCGGCACCGCGCAATGGGGACCAAAAAACAAGGAGCGCACCGCGGCGTGGTTCGCCGGATTTATGCCTGCCGACCAGCCGCGGTATGCGTTTGCGGCCGTTTACGAGGGCGATGTCGGCAGCAACGTGCATGGTGGTTCCGCTGCTGCGCCAATGATCGCAGATGTGTTCAAGGAGGTTTACAAGGGAGAGATGGTGGCGAAGCGCGAGCAGCGCCGCGCTCGGGAACAACCCGAAGTCCGCCGCGCCGAGCCGGTCGAGGAAGAAGACGAGTCAGATTGAGGTCGCGCCAAAATTGTAGGGCAACCGCCTCGGTTGCCGTTCTTTGACATTTTGGCAGGCCGAGCGCCTGCCCTACAATTCGAATCCTATGCCGCCGCGGTTTCCTTCGGCAGCTCCATTGTTCCCTTGAACTTCGGTGGTTCTTCTTCGATTCCGAAGTTGCCGGAATAAAGTTCGTCGATCTTTGCCATATCGTCGACCGTGAGCGGCGGACATTCCGGCGCCCTGGCGAATTCAACGAGTTGTTCTTCGTTGTAAATGTTCGGCAAAGTCGAAGCGACACGATCGTCGGCGAGCAGCCATAGCAGTGCCGCTTGCCCCAAGGTGCGCTCAGAATTTTCAAGAAATCGCAATTGCTCAATTTTCTTGATCCCATTCAGCAACCAACTGCGCGGACGATGACTCCGATGATCCGTCGGCGGGAAGGTTGTTTTCTCCGTGTATTTGCCCTCGAGCATTCCGGACGAATGCGTCACGCGAATGAGGAACATTGTGTCTTTGCCGGCGTCGATCGCAGCTTCGTGAAATGCGCGCCCGGGATGTTGCTCGAGCATGTTGTAGATATGTTGCACGCTGGTCGTGTTGCGCTCGCGAATGCAATTCGTTCCCTCGTACAGCCAACCGATCGCAGGCCCCAGCGCAATGCCATAATATCGCACTTTTCCTTCGCTCTTTAATTTCTCGAGAGTAGTCCAGAGCGCGTCATCATAAACCTGTTCCATTCGGATGTTGTGCAGTTGAAGCAGATCGATCCGGTCAGTCTTCAATCGGTTCAACGCTGCGTCCGTGGCGCGGGTCACCGCCTCCGGAGAAAAGTCCTGTGGAATTTCCCGCTGACCGCGTCCGCGGGCTTCGCCGTGATGGACAAAGTCGTAGCCGACCTTGGTCGCGATCACGATTTCATCACGCTGGTTCGGGAATGCTTTCGCGATCAATTCTTCGCTTAATCCGTTTCCGTACGTATCAGCTGCATCGAACAAAGTGATACCGAGATCGAACGCCTGATACATCAGCGCGATCGCTTCGCCCTCCGTAAAATTTCCCCACCAGCCAGTAGAAATTGTCCAAAGTCCGAAGCCGACTTCGCTGACTGTGAGGTCGGTATTTTTGTACGTGCGGAACTTCACACCCCAAAGATTAACCACAGAGGGCACGAAGGTCACGAAGAACAATTGAGTTTCTGTTCTCTGTGTGCTCCGTGTCCTTGTTAGTCGTGAATTTTCGACAGTTCGTCCCAGCGGCTTCTTACGAAGACTGTCCGCTGGGACGATTTACAACCGCGATTAGAGCGGAGTCGTTCTCAGATGGGCAATTATTGAGGACAAGGCGTAGGTGAAGGACAAGTAAATACTGGGCAATTAGGTGGCTGATCAGCGTCGATTCTTCGCGGCAGGCCCGCCGGAATAATCTGGACCACCATATTTACCGCGCAAACCGTCCCCTCGTTACGTATCAGGTGTACATCGCCGCAGCCTAAGTCGGTGAAGCTCTCGCCTGCGTGGTAGACCGTGGGTGTGCAAGTGGGGTTGTCAGCCTCGTAGACTGTGAGCTCTCCAGATATGACCGTGATCAGGCTGGGCCCCGGATGCGTGTGCCACCCACTGTGAGCCCCGACTGGCCACGTGTTTCGGACGATATAGACGTCGGAGTCCCCTTTCACCTTCGTCTTGAGATACCACCCATACTGGTCAAACTCGTTGCACATCAAGTTCAGCGAGCCATCCGGAAAGTGGCCCAGCGCCAGCGTTTGGCTGGCAAGCCCGCAGGCGGGCGTTGCGCCGGCCGGCGCGACGACGATGAGCGACAGTGCGATGAGAAGTGGCAGAATTAATATTTTTTTGAACTGAGTAAGCGGATTCATGGTTGTTCCTTTTTTTCTTTGGTTTCGTAGTTTTCCTTTCATTGTCACAAACGCGAAAGACCGATCAAAGTGATCATCTGAATTGAGATTTTTTCGGAGACGCTTCCGCGTGCAGAAATTTTTTTGGGGTGGTAGGGTATGAAAAAGCCGTTATGAATACGCCTTCGGTCTCTCAGCAACGAGTGACCGAGCTCCTGATGCGCTGGAGTCTGGGGAACGATGCTGCCCTCGCGGAACTGACGCCGCTGGTCTATGAGGAACTCCGACGCCTAGCCCATCATCAGCTGGGCGGACAACGTCCCGACCACACGCTGCAAACGACGGCGTTGGTCAACGAGGCTTATTTGCGCCTGGCCGACCAAACCAATCCACGCTGGCAGAATCGCGCCCATTTTTTCGCTGTAGCCGCCCGAGCGATGCGCCAAATCCTGGTTAGCTACGCCAGGAGTCAACGATCCCAAAAGCGCGGCGGCGGCGCGTTCAAAGTCGAATTGGACGAAGTAGCGCTTGTCTCACCTGAGGAATCAAAGGAAATTGTTGATCTGCACGAGGCACTGGAAAGACTGGCCGCGCTGGACTCAAGAAAAGCTCAAGTAGTGGAGCTAAAATATTTTGGCGGGCTCAACTATGACGAGATGGCAGAAGTGCTCAAGATTTCGCGTGTAACGGTGAGGCGTGACTGGGAATTTGCCAGGGCATGGCTACACACAGAATTGCACGATGCCTGCTAACCATTTTTCAGGTGCCCGCGAATCACGCCAATTGACGCGAATGTTAGAATGACGAAGCAAATCCGAATCAATGTCGAATGACCGACGTGATTCATTAAAAAAGGTTAAATGGTTGGAAGATCGGTCCGATTCAACGTTGTAACGATTCAACGATTTAACGCAGGCGAAGCCATATGACGCCGGGGCGGTTACAAGCGATTGAGGAAATCTTTCACGCAGCGCTGCATCAAGAGCCGGACCGGATTAGCGCATTCCTAGACACCGCCTGCGAAGGCGACGAGCTTTTGCGTCGTAAAGTTGAAGCGCTCGTGGCTTCACATCAACGACCAGGCAGCTTCATTGAAACGTCAGCTGTTGGTCTCGCGACGAGGATTATTCAAAATGGGCAAGCTGATTTACTCGTCGGCGAGAAGATTGGCCATTACAAAATTTCTGAATCGATCGGCACCGGCGGGATGGGCGAAGTCTATCTCGCCACCGACATTGTCGCGGGCCGCAAAGCCGCGCTCAAACTACTGCCGTTGCGTTTCACGGGAGACACCGACCGCCTGAAGCGGTTTCAACAAGAAGCGCACGCGGTGGTTGGACTCAATCATCCGAATATCCTCACGGTTTACGAGATCGGCGAGGATCACTCAATTCATTACATCGCTAGTGAACTGATTGAGGGCGAGACGCTGCGTCAACGTCTCACGCGCGGGCGAATCCAGGTTAGTGAAGCTGTGGACGTCGCGATTCAAGTGGCCAGCGCGCTCGCCGCCGCTCATCAAGCCGGGATTGTGCACCGTGACATCAAGCCGGAAAACATCATGCTCCGGCCGGACGGATACGTAAAGGTGCTCGACTTTGGGATTGCAAAGCTCGCCGAGGAGGAATTGCCAGCAGCCATGCCGAGAGACGAAGCGCTGTTGCTGGTGGAGACCAATCTTGGGGCTGTACTGGGGACCGTTCGTTACATGTCGCCGGAGCAGGCGTGCGGAGAGCACGTTGATCAAAGCACTGATATCTGGAGTCTCGGCGTGGTGCTTTACGAAATGCTAACCGGCCATGCCCCATTCACCGGGGACACGTCACAAGATGTGATGTTTTCAATTCTTGAGAAGGAGCCACCGCCGCTCACGCATTACATCGCACGCGCGCCGGCTGAGCTTCAGCAGATCATCAGCAAAACGCTGCGGAAAGATCGCGGCCACCGATATCGGAGCGCGCACGAGTTACTTCAGGCGCTCAAAGACCTTCGTCGGAAACTGGAAGCTGAATTGGAACGCGCCGCTGCTCCTTTATGGCTCCGCTGGGCGCGATCGCCAGCCGCTCTGGTGCTCATCGTGTTAGCAGCTGCTCTAGCGCTAACGGTTCCATTCTTTCGGCATCGGAACCTGACAACGAGCTTACCGCCCGACAAAAGCATCGCGGTGCTACCTCTGCAAAACCTGAGCGAAGATAAGGAGAACGCGTTCTTTGCCGATGGCATGCAAGACGAGTTGCTCTCGAACCTTTCCAAGATCAAGGACCTGAAAGTAATCAGCCGCACATCCGTGATGCAGTACAAGAGCGGCACGAGGCGCAACCTCAAAGAAATCGCGCAACAACTGGGTGTGAGCAACGTGGTTGAAGGCAGCGTCCGTCGATCGGGAGATCATGTACGCGTTTCGGTGCAGCTAATCGACGCGCGTACCGATCGCCACGTTTGGGGGGAAAATTACGATCGCAAAGTGGCGGATTCGGTTTCCTTGCAGGGCGAGTTGGCCACAGAGATTGCCAGCGCCGTGGGCGCCACGCTCAGTCCTCAGGAGAAAGCGCGGGTAGAGGCTAAGCCGACGAATAATCCAACGGCTTACGATGCGTATCTGCGTGCGCGAGCGATTCCCATTGACTGGGGCTTTGCCATAGAAGGTGATATCGAGAGTGCAATTCACTTGTACGAGCAGGCAGTGAAGTTAGATCCAAATTTTACGCTCGCCTGGGCATATCTCTCGATTGCGCAGATCCAAAGTATCGGAAAAGGATTCGAGCCAAGCGCGCCGCGGCTGGCGGCGGCCAAAGATTCCCTCAATCACGCACTCGCGCTCGATCCAAACCTTCCTGAAGTGCATCTTGCGCGGGGATACAACGAGGAAGACGACACGCGCGCCCTCGCGGAATTCCGAGAGGCCGAAAAGGGTCTTCCGAATAGCGCTGATGTCATAGAAGCCATCGCCAGGGTGCAACGTGCATTGGGGCACTGGGACGAGGCTGTTGCGGAGCTACAACGCGCGATCGAGCTGGATCCTCGCGATGTTAGGGCCTCTAATAATCTAGCCCTTACTTACTGCGCTATGCGCCGTTTCCCTGAGGCTCTAGCCACACTCGACCGCGTACTTGCGTGGGATCCGACGAATGCTCGTGCCCTTGTCACGAAAGCGGATGCGCTTGTGGCGATTGGCGATCTGCAGGCGGCGGAACCGCTGCTTGCAAATCCTGAGCTCCCAGCGGGCCGGCGCGCTAGGTATGCGCTATTCCAGCGCAATTATGCTGCCGCTGTAGAGATACTCTCAAGAGACTTAGCCGTCGAGCGCGAGCAACGCGACCGCGGGGACATCCTTTCGCTCGCTTTCAGCCAGCAACTTGCCGGCGATGTTTCAGCAGCAAGCGCGACGTACAAGAAGGAGATAGAAAATTTTCGTCGCGAGCTCGAGAAGGGTTCGGGTGCCGAGGCATTCATTCACGCTGGCTTGGGCGCGGCCTACGCAGGTTTGGGCGAAGCAGCTTCCGCTATTGCTGAAGGAGAAAAAGCCATGGCCTTGCTGCCAAGTTCCAAAAATCCGGAATTTGGCCCCGACCTGGAGGGCGAAATGGCACGCATCTACGCACAATTGGGGGATGCGGATCACGCGATTCCTATGCTCAAGCGACTGCTGCGGACACAGCATCCCAGTGCGGCGTTTCTTACTCCGGCAACGCTGCGACTCGATCCGATCTGGGATCGAATCCGCAACGACCCGCGTTTTCAAGAACTGGCAGCAGAAAACGCGCCGCTGCCAGAGAAATCGATTGCCGTGCTGCCGTTTGAAAATCTCAGCAAGGACGAAGAAAATGCATTCTTCGCCGGAGGCGTGCAAGACGAAATCCTCACTGATCTCGCCAAGGTTGCCGACCTGAAAGTGATCAGTCGAACGAGCGTGATGAAATACAAAAGCGACTTGGAACGCAACCTTCGCGACATCTCAAAGGTTTTAGGTGTCTCGTATGTAGTGGAAGGCAGTGTGCAACGCGCGGGCGAGCGAGTTCGGGTGAGTGCCCAGCTGATCGACGCCCGCAACGATGCGCATCTTTGGGCTGAGCATTACGATCGCGATGTCGCAGATGTCTTCGCCATTCAGAGCGAAATCGCGGAGCGAATCGCCGATCAACTTCGCGCCAAGCTTTCGGAGGCGGAAAAGGCAGCGATCGCAGAACGGCCAACGACCGGTCTAGTAGCCTACGCCTACTACACAAAAGCCAAGGAAATTGAAATCTACGACAACTGGGAGGGCGCCGAAAAAAGTCTGAACCAAAAAGTGGAACTGCTCGAAAAGGCGGTGCAGCACGATCCGAACTTTGCGTTGGCATATTGCGAGCTGGCGAAAACGCAGGTGGACTTCGGTAAGGCGGTCGACGACACCGAATATCCTAAGCATCTGGAGCTAGCAAAGAAGGCTGCTGAAACCGCACTGCGAGTGCGTCCGGATTCGGGAGAGGCTCATCTAGAGTTCGCTCGCTATTACTTCTACGCTTTTGATTACGACCGGTCGCGTGACGAATTGGCGATCGTTCGCCGCAAGTTGCCGAATAATGCCGAAGCGCTCATGATCGAGGCTTTGATCGGTAGGCACGAAAACCGCTGGGACGTTTCGCTCGCCAATCTTCAACGGGCGAGCGAGCTAGACCCACGCAACCGGGAGATCACATTCCAACTCGCACGGATTTATTTTGAGATGCGCCGCTACTCCGAGTTGGAACAATTCCTAACAAGAGCGGGTGCGAGCGGCACACTAGAGAACCCTTATGTTCAGCATTTTCTCGCTCTAATAAAGCTGGCGCAGGGTGATCCAGTCGCGGCTCAATCTCTTCTTGAGCAAGTGCCGCTGGATTATAATCCGAGCGACTGGATCGGGGACACCCGATTCACGACAGCCCTTTACCTGCGGGATTACGACGCGGCGAATCGCATAATTGCCGCTACTCCCGAGGTTGCGCGCGCGCGTGGCGACAAGCAGAAGGCGCAGGCTGCGTTTGCAGCGGTGCGTAAGGAGCTCGAAGCGAAATGGGGCGACAAGCCCAAAGATGCAGATTACTTCCTGGAAGCCGCGAGGCTTGATGCTGGGCTTGGCCGAAAAGAAGAGGCGATCCGTGAAGCGCAGCGGGCGGTTGAGGCGGTCGAGCTGGAGCCGGGTGCCAAGGACTCGGTCAACGGTCCGGCCAACGTTGCAAAACTGGCGGTGGTTTACGCGTGGACCGGCGAGCGCGATCGTGCGCTGGAGCAACTGGAAAAAGTTGCGACAGTCCCAGGAGTCCTCGGGGGACCGGTGCCGACATACGGCGATCTCCGCTTCAATCCGCGCTGGGATGATTTGCGCGGTGATCCGCGCTTCGACAAGATCATCGCCGCAGCAAAGGCTGCCAGCAGATAGTTCGTCGCGGTGTTCAATTCCCAATCGCCACGTCTGCCTTCAATTCGGATTGGATCCAATCGACTTGCGATCAGGGCAGGCTGTTGAACGTTTCTTCCGTGAGATCCGTCGATAGCGCACTTCTGATCGTCGCTCACGGCTCCACCGTGAACCCGGATTCGAGCGCGCCGACGCTGGCGCACGCGGCGGAGATTCGGCGGCGGAAAGTTTTTGCAGATGTCGCCTGCGCGTTCTGGAAGGAGGAACCGAGTTTGCGCGACGCGATTTTTTTGTTCGACCCGGAATCGATTCGCCAAGTCTATGTCGTGCCGAATTTTATCAGCGAAGGCTATTTCACGCAGACGGTGGTTCCGCGCGAGCTTGACTTGAACGGCCGCATCACAAAACGATCGAACGGCCAGATCTGGAAGTATTGCGAGCCGGTTGGAAATCACGCGATGATGACCGAGCTGCTTCTGCGGCGAGCTCGGGAAATCGCGCCGGGTGTTCCCGAGAACGAAGCCACCCTATTGATCGTCGCTCATGGAACCGATTTGAATGAAAACAGCGCCGTCGCCGCGAAACGCGAAGCGGAAAACATCCGCGCGCTCGGCAAATATGCGATGGTGTTGAACGTTTACATGGAAGAGCCGCCGCTGGTGTCCGACTGGCGGAAATTCACGAAAACCCGCAACGTGGTCGTGGTTCCGTTCTTTATTTCTGACGGCTTGCACAGTTATGAAGACATTCCGGTTTTGCTTGGAATCGCGAATGGCGGGCCGAGAGGTGGTTTAAACGCAGCGCGCGGCGAGGTTTTCCGGAGCAACCCTTACAAGATCGATAATCGATCGCTGTTCTATGCGCCGTCCATCGGCACCGATCCCGGTTTTGCCGATATCATTATCGAGCAAGCGTTGAACGCAAAAAGTTGAAATCGCGCTCGCGCTTGGTTTCTTTTTGCGCAAGATTGCTTTCCCGCAAATGAAGGAAACCACGTGCAAAAAGCTGCAGGAGATCGGGGGGTTTGCGCTGGCTGGCGGGTGCACCCGAAAACGAATGAAGCAACTCGTAGAGATGATTCGCGACGCGCGTGGTTATCGGTGGCTCGCCGTTTACAAGATCATCAAGGATGAATTCGTGATTCTCGCCGAAACCGGCAGCGAGCCACCGGCGTATCCACGTTTCCCGATCACCCAGGGCTTGTGCGGCGCGGCGCTGGATTCGGGCGAACCCATCATTGTGGGTGATGTGCACAAGGATTTGCGCTATTTGCCCACGTTTCATACCACGCGTTCTGAGATTATCGTCCCGATGAGGAATGAGCACCGGCACATTCTCGGAATGATGGATGTGGAGAGCGATAAATTAAATGCCTTTAGCGATGAAGATCGGCAATTTCTGGAACGCGCAGGTGGTTTGATCGCTCATTGTCTGCATTAGCGCGGCGCGCCCGGTCCGGCAGTTGCCGGACGCCCTACCAATGCCGGATCCTGTCGAGACGCTGCTCGAAAGTGTTTGCAACGACTACCGACGTTTTCGTGTCGGAGAAATTCTGGTTCGAAGAACGCGCACCGGCGGGTTTGTTCTGTCGCATCGCGATGACAAAGCGGCGGATCAATTGAAGGTATTTCGAAACGTAGAAGACGCGATCGAGATTGCAAAACACGACGACGCGAGAAACTATCGGCCACTTAAAACCGCGCCCAACTTGCGTCACGGTTGGCAACTGGACCTTGAGACGCTCGAAGACTTGAGACACGCGCTGGATTATTTTTATCCGGGACGCCTCGCGGTGTTCGCTGCTTGGAAGAGCGATAAACTGAAAACCACGGCGTTGCGAGAAACGCTGGATCGGCAGTCAGGGATGTATCGTGTCGCGGCAAAAATTTCCGATTCGCAGGTCAATGATCTT
>Ga0209058_1004727_pt1 | contig 10787 bp, 11 predicted proteins | sample GraSoiAngelo_147_FD_185904 | JGI IMG/M metagenome (GOLD analysis project Ga0209058, IMG submission 185904) | Grasslands soil microbial communities from the Angelo Coastal Reserve, California, USA - 14_1009_05_40cm (SPAdes) (version 2) | ecosystem: Environmental > Terrestrial > Soil > Grasslands ... | reverse complement strand
GTCGGATGGGCCGTCACCGTCGCCATGGTCCCATCTCACGGCACGATCGGTGCGGGCTCGATCGCTTCTTCCTCGAGCGGCTTTCCGGCGGCGAGGAAGAGGTACGGGGTCGGAGCGACGTTTCCGATGACGAACGCCCACGCGAGCCCGATGAGGCCGAACCAGACCAGGAACAGATACCCGAAGACGAGCGTTGTCGCGGTCATGATCGCGGAGGAGATGATCAGCGGCGCCACCTGCTTCCGAATCCGCACGCGGGTTCCGAAGACCGTGTTCAGGAAAACGGGGATCGCGGCAAGGCCCAGGATCTGCAGCGCGGGGCCGCCCAAGTCCGCGAGCTCCGGCTTCAGGTCAAACAGGATTCGGAGGAGCGAGTCGGCGAGGAACCAGAGGGCAACGACGCCGGGAACCAGGAGCGCGAGGGAAAGCCCGATCGCACGGCGCTCGTCTTGACGGCGCGCGGCATTCCTCTGGGACGCTTCGGCGTAGAGGGACGTCATGGTCGCCGCGGGAATGGCGGCGAGACTGCCGGCGACGACCGTGGCGGCGTAATAGACCGCGGTGCTGTCGGAAGAAGTGATGACGACGCCCCCGATCGTGGTCGGGCGGAGCGTGTTGATGATGACGAGCGGGAGGAGCAGGCTCCCCGCGCTCCCGATGACGGCGGCGGCCCAGTTCCCGATGCTGAAGGTGAACATCGGCCGCAAGCGCTCTCGACTGAACCGAGGTCGGGGGCGGTATCCTTGGATGACGCGGGGAAGGAACACAAACGCCGCGACGAGGACGCTCGCGCCGAACGCGATGGACCAAGACATGAAGATGCCCAAGACGCGGATCCGCAGGAGCGCGTCCCCGAGCCAGAGCGCGAAGACGACGGGCAAGGGAATCTTCGTGACCGAGAAGATCACGATCCTCCAGAAGTAGAGGTCGGCGCGCCGCGCGGCGACGGCCGCCTGATCCAGGACGGGGCCGAACGTGTACGCCACGGCCGTCAGCACGACGATCGGGACGTATTCCGGCCGCCAGAACTGGACGACGAGGCCGGGAGCCCAGACTGGCAGGCCGACGATGAACACGAGGCTCATCACCAAGACGATCGCGCCGGAGACGGTCGCGACGGAGTTCAGGAGCGCCGTCGGATTGTCCGTCTCCGGCAAGAAGCGGATGAGGGCCACGGGCATCCCGAGCGTCGCGACGCCCGCGAGGAAGGTCAGCGTGTTGATCATCGCGATCGCATAGCCCGCGTCGTTGGAAGAGTAGAATCGGTATGCGACGACCCAGAAGGCCAGACCGAGGGCCTGGCCCACGAGGTAGGCCAGCATCAGGTAGAACGCGTTGCGGTAGAGCGGACTCTTGACCTGGTCCCACGCCCGTCCCACGAACCGCACCATTCGATCGCGAGTCAGGTCCATTGGCCCGGTCCGGCGTCGCAAGTCTCCGGGCGTGATAAAGACTTTGCCTCAGGGGACGGCCGTGAGCGATCCATCATCCAATCGATACGACGTCGCCCCGAATCCCTTCACATCCGCATCGTGGGTCGCGACGACGAGGGCCGCTTGGTAGGAGGTGCGCGCGAGTGAGAACGCATCGAGGACCGCGGTAGTTCCGTTCGCATCCAGCGCGGCGGTCGGCTCGTCCGCGAGGATCACCTTCGGGCCGTTTGCCAGGGCGCGGGCGACGGCGACCCGTTGCGCCTCTCCGACGGAGATCTCCTTCGGTCGGCGGGTCGCGAGGCGCGCGAGTTGGAACGTGGCGAGCAGGTCCGCCACGCGGACATCGGATGGCTTGCGGGCGAGCCTCAGAGGTAGCGCGACGTTTTCCTCGACCGTCAGGTCGTCGATCAGGTTGTGGGTCTGGAACACGAACCCGACGTCGTGGAGGCGGATCTTGGCGAGCGCGGATTCCTTGAGCCGAGAGATCTCGCGGCCGCCGATCGTCACGGACCCTCGGCTCGGCACGTCGAGGCCGCCCAGGATCGAAAGGAGCGTGGTCTTGCCGCTGCCGTTCGGTCCGAAGACGAGGACCGCCTCCGCCGGCGCCACGTCAAGGTCCACGCCCCGGAGGACGTCCGCGCGGCCATCGTAGCTCTTCCACAGGTCGCGCGCCCGCACGACGGGGTCGGCCATCGCGCGGTCCATCGGGGTCTGCTGTGAAAAACATTCGGGCCCTCTGGGGCGATGCTCGCTTTGCCGGACCATGGTTCCACCGCGAAGGTTCAAAGCCCCTCGCGCGTGATTGCCCCTGAGGTGCGCCGTGTCGGAACCGCAACCCGGAACCGGTCGACTTTCCTCGCCGAAGTTGCTGTTCGCGAAGACCCCTGCGGAATTCAAGGACCGGTTTCAGTCCGACCTCGCGAAGTGCCGCTCCCTCCTGAAGCGAATCCTGAAAGCGGAAGGGCCGCGGACGATGCAGAACACCCTCGAGCCGTTCGACGAGCTGTCTCGCCGGCTCGAAGAGCTTCTCTCCCAACCGAAGTTCCTCTTCGATGTGCATCCGGACGCCGCGATGCGTCAGGCCGGAGACGAGGCGTATCAGGAGGCGGACCGGTTCGCCACGGAATTGAGCCTGAACCGCGAGCTGTACGATGCCCTCGCGGCGCTCGACGTTGCCGTCGAGGACCCGGCCACCCGTTTCGCGGTCAAGAAGATCCTCCGAGATTTCCACCTGGCGGGAGTCGACCGCGACGATGCGACGCGCGCTCGCGTGAAGGCGCTGCGCGACGAGATCACCGCAATCGGCCAGGAGTTTGACAAGGCGATCCGCGAGGACGTCCGCTCAATCCATGTGGGGTCCGCGGACCTCGAAGGCCTGCCCGACGATTTCGTGAAGGCGCATCCGCCGGGCGACGACGGCAAGATCGCGATCACGACCAACTACCCGGACTCCGTCCCCGTGTTCCGTTACGCCCGGAAGGAGTCCGTCCGGCACGACCTCATGAAGGAATACCTGAACCGGGCGCATCCCGCGAACCTCGAGGGCCTCGCGCGGCTCGTCGCGAAGCGAGACGAACTCGCGCGCCTTCTGGACTACGATCACTTCGCCGACTACATCACCGCGGACAAGATGATCGGCACCGCGGCCGCGGCGCAGGCGTTCGTGTCGAAGGTCGCCACCGTCGCCGAGCCCCGGGCGCGGGACGACGTCGAAGAACTGCTCGCGCGAAAGCGTCAGGATGTTCCCGGGGCGAAGGCCCTCGAGCGGTGGGACCTGAATTACTACACGGAACTCGTGCGGGCCGAATCGTACGCGTTTGATGCGAAGCTCTTGCGTCCGTACTTCGAGTTCCGGAGGGTCCTCGACGGCCTGTTCGCGATCACGAGCCGGATGTTCGGCGTGCGGTACCGCCGGATCTCGGGCACTCCGGTGTGGCATCCCTCCGTGGAAGTGTACGATCTCTACCGCGGCCGCCAGCGGCTCGGCCGGTTCTACCTCGACCTCCATCCGAGGAAGGACAAGTACACCCACGCCGCCGCGGCGGGCCTCGTCGTCGGGACGGCCGGCCGTCGGCTCCCGCAGGCGGCGCTCATGTGCAACTTCCCGGATCCCGACGGAGGACACGGACCCGCGCTGATGGACTTCTCCGAGGTCGAGACCCTCTTCCATGAATTCGGTCATCTGCTCCACGGCCTGCTCTCCGGCGGCGTCCGATGGGCACGCAACGCCGTTGGCGGCATCGAATGGGACTTCATCGAGGCCCCGTCCCAGATGCTGGAGGAATGGGTCCGAGACCCCGAGGTCTTGCAGACGTTCGCGGTGCACCACGAGACCGGCGAGCCGGTGTCGGCGGATCTGATCGCCCAGATGCGACGCGCGGAAGCGTTCGGCCGGGCGTATGAGGTCCAGCGACAGCTCCTGTACGCGACGTTGTCCCTCCTGTACTACACGCGGGACGCCGCGAAGATGGACACGACCGCGGTGCTGCGGGAGGCCCACGCGCGGTTCCCGCTCATCCCCCATTTCGAGGGGACGCACTTCCAGTGCAACTTCGGCCACCTGAACGGCTACTCGGCCATTTACTACACGTACCTGTGGTCCCTCGTCATCGCGAAAGACCTCTTCAGCCGGTTCCGAGCGGCCGGATCGTTGCTCGACCCCGCGGAGGCGGAGCGCTATCGGGATCTGATCCTCGGTCGGGGCAGCGAGAAGCCCGCCGCGGACTTGATCCGGGACTTCCTCGGCCGCGAGATGCAGTTCGGCCCGTTCGAGAGCTGGCTCCGAGAGGCCGGTTGAGCGGTCCCCTCATCGTCGTTGCGTTCGATACCAGGCCAGCGTTTCCCCGAGTCCCTCCCGGAGGGACGTGCGCGGTGCGAACCCGAGTTTCGCGGCCGCCTTCGTGATGTCCGCACGAGAATCACGGACATCGCCGGGTCGCGGATCGCCGTGCTTCGTGTGAATCGGGACGCCCGCGATTTCCGAAAGGAGGCGGGCCACCTCGTTGACCGAGTTCGCGGATCCCGAGCCGATATTGATGATCGCTCCCGCGACCGGTCGTTCGCCCGCGAGTTCCAGGGCCGCGGTGAGATCCCGGACGTACAGGAAATCCCGCGTCTGTCCGCCATCTCCGTAGATCTCGATCCCCTCGTTCGCTGCTACGGACGCGCAGAATTTCGCGATGACGCTCGCGTACGGCGACGTCAGGTCCTGCCGGGGGCCGTACGCGTTGAAGATCCGCACCACGACGGTCTCGAGGCCCTTCAGGGAGGCGATCTCCTCGCACGCGAACTCGCCCACCATCTTCGAGGTCGCGTACGGCGACGCCGGTGCGGGTCGCATCGTCTCGACCTTCGGGTTCGTCTCCGAGTTCCCGTAGACCGCGGCGCTCGAGGCGAACACGACCCGCCGCACCTTGGCGTCGACGGCGGCCTTGAGGACGGCGAGTGTGCCTTGGACGTTGGTCCGCCAGTAGGCCTCCGGATGCGCGACGCTGTCCGGGACGGAGGTCTTCGCCGCGAGATGGTAAACGATCTCACGGCCCTCCATGGCGGCCGAGAGCGCTTTGCGATTCAGGATCGAGGCTTTCTTGACGTGGACGTCTCGCGGGACCGTCTCGAGATTCCGCAACGAGCCCGCCGACAGGTCGTCGAGGACGGCGACCTCGTTATGCGCGCCGAGGTGCTCGACCAGGTGGGAACCGATGAACCCGGCGCCGCCGGTGACGAGGACCCGCGTCCCTTGCATGGGCTCGCGGCGCACGGAAGGAGACGGCCATAAGGGTTCCGGTGCGAAGCCGCGTCTCATACGGAAAGGTGTGCGAGCTCCTTGCTAACGTCGAACAATCGGCGCGCGACGTTCGGGTCTTGGGCCTCCCGGGACGGTTCACGGACGTGTTTGTTTGCGAAGTATTGGCCCGTGACCCTCTCGACCTCGGGCGAGACCGCGAGGTAGATCGGCGTCTCGGCTCCTTTCTCTGGGGTCTTGAAGAACATCCTCACGAACCGCACCACCGCGGAGGTGCCGCCCATCCCGAGATTCGTCCGGATCACGCCGGGATGGCAGGCGTTCACGGTGACTCCCGTCCCTTCGAGACGTTGTGCGAGCTCCCGCGTGAAGAGGACCTGCGCGAGCTTCGATTGACCGTACGCGCCGAAGCCGCCGTATCGCTGCTCGCCTTGGAGGTCGTCGAAATGGATCGTGCCACCCGAGTGGGCGCTCGAGGAGACGTTGATGATGCGCGACGGCGTGGATTTGATCAGGAGGTCGAGGAGGAGGTGCGTCAACAGGAACCCGGAGAGGTAGTTGACCTCGAACGTCCTCTCGAGGCCGTCCGGCGTGACCTCGCGGTGCGGCGTGTAGACGCCGGCGTTGTTGATGAGGACATCGAGCCGCGGATACTGCTTCTTGAATTCTTCCGCGAAGGATCGCGTCGACTCTTCGCTCGCCAGATCGACGATCTCCAGGTAGACTCTCGAGTTCCCGGAGTCTCGAACGATGTCCTGCCGCGCGGCCTCGCCTCGCGTCGCACTCCGACACGCCATGACGACGATCCCGCCCAGGCGGGCCAGCCCCAACGCTGTCGCCTTGCCGATTCCCGAGTTCGCACCGGTGACCAGGAACACGCGGTCCTCCATCTTCGCGGTCAAGTTCCTCACACGCCCTCGACATTCACGACCGGCACGCCGCTCCCGACGAGGATGTTCACGATGACCAAATCGTGGGCGCGATCCGGGTTCACGTCCCGATGCACGAGGCCGGGCGGCACGTGGAAGAAGTCCCCGGGGCCCACGACCGCCGCGTCCGCGCCCTTCGGGCCATACTCGAGTCGGAGCTGACCCGAAACCAGGAAGCCGTAGAGTTCGTGGGTCCCATGATGATGCCAGCCCGATACCGCTCCGCGCTCGAGCCGCGTCCGGGAGACGAGGGCACTGCTCGTCTCGAACGCCTTCTCGCGAAAGATCCCCGGTGTCGATTCGCCCTTCTTGAGGTCGGTCCCGTGGACGACTTCGATCCGCGGCATGGCCTCGCTGACGAGGGGGTGATACTAAAAGTTCTGGTGAGGCGGTCAGGTCGGAGCGCCCCCAAAAAGCGCCGGTCGGCACTCTTTCACAGGAGGGGATTAACTCAAATCCGAGACTTTGGGGAAAGGGCTTTTTAACGCTGGCCTAGTACGCCTCGGGGGCTGATGGTCGAAGCCTCCCAGTGGTACTCCCTCATCTCGGTTGGGAGCAGCTCCCTGGCGCTCCTCGCCGCCGCCTACGTCGTCCGGAAGATTCCGAACCGCCGCGCGGGCGACACGTTCGTCGTGGCGATGGTGTTCTTCGTCCTGGCGGGGACCTTCGCCTATCTCTTGCGGACGTCGACGCTGGACTACTACGGCACGAATTCGGGACCGCTGGCCATCGCCCGTCTCTTCTACTTCTTCCACATGCTCGCGGTCGGCTTCACGGCGTCGTTCATCGGCCAGTACTTCCTCGGCTTCGAGATCATGCGGCGCCGCCTCGTGAATCTGTTCCTCCAGGTCTCTCTGCTCATCGTCGCGATTGGAGTCACGACCCAGGTCACGGAGCTCAAGAACGAATACGGAGGCATCGGGGTCGTCGTGGAGGACACGTGGGCCCGCGGGAGCCTCGCCCTGTTCGCGACCCTGTTCATGTCCACGGCCCTCGCGGTCCTGGTTCGCACGCTCATCCGCAACAAGGATCCCATCGTCCGGAAGCAGGCGATCCTGATGACCGCCGGCGTCTTAATCCACGGGACCGGCGCGGAGTCGTACGCGTACCTGCGAATCTTCTCGGACCTGTATCCGCCGCCGTACCTGACGATCACCGCGTTCGCGATGGCGGCCCTCTTCGCGGTCGCCGTCCTGCGCTATCGGATGTTCGTGGTGACGCCCCAACGAGAGGAACCCGTCGGGGTGCCGCGGCGTTTCGACCTGAAGGCCGGCCATGCGTACGCGATTCGGGAACGGAGGCCGCGGCTGGCGTTCCTCGCGGTCGCCGAAGCGGTCCGACTCGGGGCGCTGGGCCTCGTGATCACGCGCCGCACGCCGACCGAGGTCCGCGACGACTACGATCTCCCGGCCACTCCGATCCTCTGGCTCACGTCCGCCGTGGGCCAGAACCGCATCCCGCCGACGAATCCGGAGTTGCTGGAGCGCCTCGTGCGCGAGTTCGTCGCGGCTCAGCCCAAGGCCGTCGTCGTGCTCGAGGGGATCGAATATCTCGCGAACTACCTGGAGGCGGCGCGGGTCGTGCGCCTCCTGAACACCGTGCGGGACCTCGTGACCGCGGGCGATGGCACCCTGCTCGCGAGCGCCGATCCCGCGGCCCTCGACGAGGCGACCGCCGCCGTCCTCGATCGAGAATTCGAGCCGCTCGCGGTGCCGGAGAAGGTCGGCTACGAAGTCGAGGACGTCTTTGTCATCGAGGGAGGGGGTCTCCTCCTGACCCACGCGAGTCGCTCGGATGGCGCGGACGTCGATCCCGACGTCATGGCGGGCATGCTCACCGCGATCATGAATTTCGCGCGCGTGTCCTTCGCAGGTGGAGCGGACGAACTGCGACGACTCGAGCTCGGCGACCAGACCGTCGTCATCGAACGGAGTCCGAAGTTCATCCTCGCCGTCGCGATCACCGGCAAGCCGCCGGGTGAAGTCCAGGAGGAGATGCGGATCTTCCTGGAACGCGCGGAGCGCCGCTACGGTCCGATGATGGCCCGGTGGACCGGCGATCCGCAAGAGTTCCCCGGCTTGCAAGCGATGACGAGCCGACTCTTCCTATGAGGGTCCCGAGTCGCCCTTGTTCAAGAGGCGCACGTCGATCCACGTCATCTCCGGCGGCTCGACGTCGATTTGCCAGAGGAGGGCAATCAGCTCCCCGGTGTGGTGGGCCTGTTCGAACGTCACTTGCATTAGGGCGTCGCGGAGGGGATGCGCTCGGGTCTTCCATTCCGGCTGCACGCCGCGGTCGAGATCCTTGTCGGTGAGCTTGGCGAGGAACCGCTTCTCCTTTGCGATGATTTTCTCCAGGTATCCTCGAAGGGGCTCCATCGTTCGGATCTCGTCGAAGTCCTTCTCGCGCATCACGGGGTCCGCGGAGGCGCCCTGCGCGGTGACGTTCAGCCACCCGTCGTGCACGGAGAGGATGTGGTGGAAGATGTTCTTCAGCGATTCGTGCGTCGCCTCGCGGTTCTTCAAGAGTTCGTCCTCCGGGAGCTTCGCAAGGGCCTCGCCGTAGTCGCGGAGGACCCGCCAATTGTACTCGTAGATTTCCCGGAAATCGGCGATGCTTGACATGCACCTCGGGAGGCGGTCCCCCCTTGATAAAGCATAGGATGAGCAACGTGAAGCGCCCCATGGAATCTCCAAGTCCTAGGAATTCTCTCACCCTATCCGAACCTTGATATAGATGAAATTCATTACATAAGATAGTGAACGATCTTGCTCCCGTTCGACATCGACCGGGTCCACGGTTACGTGAGCAAACACGTCCGGAACACCTGGATGAGAAAGTGGGACTGGGACCAGACCGACCTGAGGGAAGCGTTGCGTGACGCCGTCCGGGTCTTACGCGTCGGAAAGGGAAAGTGGGAGATCTTCGTTCAAAAGAAAGGGCACAAGAAGCTGGTGATCGCGTACGACGCCGAATACGATGAGGTCTTTGTCATCACGGGATACGAGGGATAGTCGAGCGACGCGATGTCCCAATTGCGGGAAGCGGGGGCTCGTCCCTGCGGACGATATCACTTCCGAGATCGAAGGCTACACATTCGTGGAGCGGGGACTTCGGTGCGGGGCCTGCGGGGAGGAATTCATCCCTGAGGAGGAGAGTCAGCGGATGATTCGGGTCGCACGCCGACTCGGGATCTGGGGCGAGCCGCTCAAGTTGCGGCGCAAACTCTCGCGGAGTGGGCGCGGGACGGTCCTGCGGATTCCGACGGACATCGAGCGCAGCCTCCAGCTACGGGGAGACGAGGAGGTCCTCGTGTCGAAGGCGGGGAAGAAGATCATCATCGAGCTGAGCCACTAGCAGAAGCCGGATCGGTCCCATGGACCCGCGAGGGATCAGCGGTGGACCCCGATTCCGGCGCGGCCGCAGAAGGTGAGCGGCGGTACAATCGGACCATGAGGTAAGTGAACGCCGCGCCGACAATCCCCATCCCCCGCCAGCCGGCCAACTCGAGGAAAGCCGCGAGCACGATCAGAAAGCCGACGGCGCCGGCAACGAAGGCGAAGCGTTGTCGAGCCCACCTCGAAGGATCATCCGAGGTTCGGCGCACGAGGAGCATTGCGCCCAGGAGCACGGCAGCTCCTTCCAGGATCGTGACGATCGGGATAATCCCGAAGAACGGCCCGCCTCCGTAGAGGAGGAACGAGCCCATCAGGAATCCGAAGCCGGCGAGGGCATAGACGCGCGGGGATCGAGGAAGGTGTCTCACCGGCAATCGAGCCCAGAGCGAACCCGCATAACTCTTCGCGAGCCAAGCGAGGAACGCGACTGCGGCGGCGGCTCCGAGGAGGTGCCAGATGGACGGGCGATACGGAGTAAGGAGGATGTTGATGAAGACCGTCGCGCCGGCGAGCAACGCGATCGAAACGATGTAGCCGCGGCGGGACGTGAGCGGGATGCCTCGAGTCCGGGGCCAAATCCACTCCACGAGGAAGATCGGGATCGCGATGCTGACGACCGCGTGGTAGATTGTGAGCCACACGGCCCAGACCCAGTTCACGTCGAGCCATCGACCGTACCAACCGAGGGTCCCGAGATCCATCCAACCGGGGTCGAAGAACGACTTCACCGCGAGACCTTCCTCGATGATTCCGTACGCCGCGCCGAGGAGGAGGATGCTCGGCCATCCCGTCTTCCACCTGACCGCGGTCTCGCGCATGACGAGGACGCCGGCCCCGTACAGCCAGATCAAGAAGAGGACCGCGATCGGGTTCAGCCACTCGAGGGGCGGCGTGGACCCGGAGAGCATCTCCGCGATGACCGGCGAGAGGAGGACGAGGGCGAGGAGCGGACGTCGGTTCAGGTGGGCCGCCGCCATGATGACGACGTGAGGTGCCGGATGGATAAAGGCCACAGGAACAAAGTTGCCGCCGTGGGCCGCGTTAACCTTGTTTAAGGTTGACTTCGCCGCCGCTCAGGGGAGAACGCCGTGGACCACGAATTCGCGTAACGTCTTCCACGAACGGATCCCGTAGACCCGCGCGAAGGCGACCAAACAGACAAACCCGATGATCTCGCCGGCCTGGACGTAGGGGTCGTGGAGCAGCGTGTCGAACCACCGGCCCGGGTTGAATGGAGCCATCGGGAAGGACCATCCGTACGCCGGATACCACACGACGGTCG
>Ga0209058_1004726_pt1 | contig 10787 bp, 7 predicted proteins | sample GraSoiAngelo_147_FD_185904 | JGI IMG/M metagenome (GOLD analysis project Ga0209058, IMG submission 185904) | Grasslands soil microbial communities from the Angelo Coastal Reserve, California, USA - 14_1009_05_40cm (SPAdes) (version 2) | ecosystem: Environmental > Terrestrial > Soil > Grasslands ... | reverse complement strand
CACGAGCTGCTTCAGGCTCTTGATGTACCCATTGTGGAAGAACCCCTTCTGGAAGAAGGGCCCCGGCGCCTCGGTGGTGGGACACTGTGACGGTGTCATGGCCACGTTGCGCGCCGTGGCCACCTGGAACTGGCCGTCGACACGCGGTGCAAACTGCGTCCAGGTCGAGTTCGGGTTGGGGGCGGAGCCGAATCCGCTTCTGAGGAACGTCCCCAATCCCAGGTCCCTGTAGCCGAAGCCGAGGGGATTAGCGGTGAACCCGAAGGAATCCGGCGTGGTCTGATAGAAGAAGGCATCCCTGGGATTCAGGGGCAGCCCTTCATTCGCCGAGCCGAAGCACGTGAACACGGGGTTCACGGTGGCGGCTTTGCTGGTGTCGGTCTGACCTGTGGAGATAGTCGTCCCTCGTCCGTCGACGTGGCACGAGTTGCAGTTGCCCTTGCCGTCGAACAGCCGGTACCCGGCCATCTCGTCTGCAGTCAGCGTGGCCGCGCCTGCGAGGAACGCGTCGAATTTCGACGAGAAGGCGCTGAGGTCCAGTGAGCCCTCGTACGCGTCAACGGACTGTCCCCAGTGATTGAAAGCCTCGTTTGCCCGGAGGCGGTCCGCCGGCTTCAGCCGAACCGGCGTGACGTTCGTACCGAACACAGCGGCACCCCCGGGGGTCGCACAGATCGCCTCGGCATCATGCGGGAACTTGATATCAAGCGAGCCCGCGCCCCATGCCTGCTCGAAGAAAGGTCTGTATTCGGCCTGTGACAGCTTGAACGCGATGCAAGCAGTGTCGGGGTTGCCCATCTCCTGCGTATCGACGGGAGGATGCTGCGCCTGCTCGGCATCGGGTTGCTGCAGAATGTAGCCGGTCGCGCGCGAATCCCAGAAGTTGCCGCCGAAGAAGAGGCCCTGGGTCGCGTTGAAGTGGAGCACCGGGAAATACGGCGAGTACGTGTATCTCTGCGCCGTCCGCTTGCCGGCCCGGAAATGTACCGTTCCCGGATACGCGACCATCGTCAGATTGACCGACGGGATCGGTCCGCTGAAGCCGACGTACGGCATGTGACACGAAGCGCAGGCCTGGTTCCGGTTGGGGGATATGTTCTTGTCGTAATTCATGGCCTTGCCGAGCAGCTGAATCAGCCGCTGCCCGGTGCCCTGAAGGGTTGGCGGTTGACCTGTCAGGACCGGCGGCGGCAGCGCGCGCAACTGCGCGAGCGCCTCCTGCTCGATGCCGTCGATTTCACGAAGCACCCTGGCTAGCTCGGCGTCTATATCGGCTGGGAGGATGCCGGGCGGATACGGATCGTAGATCGCGGCCGGGGGTGGGGGCTTTTTCTTCCCTGGCGGCTGATGCTTCCCTGGCGGCTGATCTGATTTCTTTGCGTCCACGGTGTGAGTCAGGATCAGGCCCCCCAGCAACAGCGCGCTTGCTGCTGCGCCTGCCGCCCATTGGCGTCGATGCATGGAAATCCCTCCTTGTGTCGATGTGATGCTCGCACGGGCACGCCGTCCGTGTTCCACCGGAGGTGCCCTGATGTCGCGTTTGTCGAACACCGTGGTCTCCACGACGGCGGCCGCCGCGAACAAGGCCGTGCGCAGCATCGACTCTCCGCATTACGGTGGCAGCTGATCCGAAGGCGGATAGCCGTGCTGTTCGTCGCGAGATCGCCCGGGGGGACCCGGGCGCCGATCGCCGACACGGTCCGGCGGTGCATCGGCTCCGGCTTCACGTCGAATCCGCTGCGCTCCGCTGTAGATGTTGAAGCGACCGTCGCGCACGAAGCCGAGCAGCGTCATGTTGGCGTCGCGTGCGAGGTCCGCCGCGAGGCTGGACGGGGCGCCCACGGCCGCGAGCATCGGGATTCCGGCGGCGAGCGCCTTCTGCACCAGCTCGTAGCCTGCGCGTCCGCTGACGAAGATCAGGCGGTCCAGCAGCGGGACCGCCCGTGCCAGGAGCTGCGCGCCGATCAGCTTGTCGACGGCGTTGTGGCGGCCGACATCCTCGCGCACGCCGAGCAGGCGCCCCTCGGCGTCGAAGAGCGCGGCCGCGTGCAGACCGCCCGTGCGGTCGAACACCGTCTGGGCGCTGCGCAGCCGCGCCGGCAGGTCGTGTATGGACGAAGCCGGCACCTCGAAGCCATCGGGCAAGCGTGTGCGGCTCGCCGCCGGCAGAGCGTCGAGCGAGGCCTTCCCGCAGAGCCCGCAGCTCGAGGTGGTGAGGAAATTCCGCGCCAGCCGCTTCTCATCGACCGTGACGTCCGGCGAGAGATCCACGCGGACGAGGTTCCGGATGCCGAGCGAACCCGCCGGCGGGCCGCAGCTCTCGGCCCGTTCGATGTCCTCGCGCCGCCGCACCAGTCCCTCGGCGAACAGGAAGCCCACCGCCAGCTCGACGTCACAGCCGGGCGTGCGCATGGTCACCGTGATGCTCCGCCGCGTGCGACCGGCGCCGGCCCCGTAGTCGAGGCGAATCTCGAGCGGCTCTTCGACGGCGAGCACGTCACGTCCGCATGACGAGGCCGTTCCGTCGATCCGCTGGACGGAGACCTCGACCACGCGCTGCTCGAATCTCTTCATGCGATCCGTCGCGGTTCAGGGCTGACGCCAGGCTGGCTTGATCGGGTCCACCAGTTGCAATTCGACGGGCGCGATTCCGAAAAGGGCGATCACGGCCGGGACTTCCACGCTCTTCTTGACGCCGTCGTAGTGCGGCGTTCGAGCGACGCGCCTGATGAATCCCCCGGCCGGGACCGGGACCGTAGCGTCCGGGTCGAAGTCCGCGCCGCTGTTCACCCACCAGGTGCCGGACAGGACCAGCGAGAGTCGATCCGTCGCGTACGAGTGCGGGGCGCTCATGTAGCCGGGATACCACTTCATCAGCACGAGATACGGCCCCGGCTTGTCCAAGCCGCCGTAGAGCGTCGCCATTTCTCCGCTGTGCGGCGGGAGTCCGCTCCACGCGACCCAGCTGATCTCGTTGGGAAGGGTGATCGCTGTCTCTGAGGGGTTGATTTTGCTGGCCTGGGCCGCCGTCGCCAACACCGCGAGAGGGAGCGGAGCGAGCAGGAGCTGCCGGCGAGTTGCGCACGCGTCACGACATGCGACGAGGCCGGCGAACACTTCGTCAACGAGATGCACTTCGGCTCTCCCTCATCTGCTGGCCGCTGGGCGGGTCCCCGTGGCCGGCGTCCCTCGCGGCGAGCCCCCCGATCGCCGACCAGTCGAGGGCCTCGCCGCCCTGAGCGAGCAGCGTCAAGAACCGGTCGTGCAACACGCTCGCGAACGGCATGGGCACGCGCAGCGTCTCCGCCGCGGCGAGGGTGAGGCGGATGTCCTTGTGTCCCAACGGTGCCGCGAACCCCGCAGGCTCGAACCTCTGCTCGGCGATGAGCCCGCCATACATCTTGTACATCGGGGCGGTGAAGAGCGTGGAGGTCAGGATCTCGAGATATCGGTGCCGATCGACCCCGGCCTTGCCGACGAGCGCCATGGCCTCGCCCAGCGCCTCGATCACCGAGGCGGTCAGGAAATTGCCGCTCAGCTTGACCAAGTTCGCGGCCGGCGGCTCGTTGCTGACGACGAGAGTCTTCTGCCCCATTGCTTCGAACAGAGGCGAGCAGATTCGAACGGCATCCGGCGCGCCGGCGACGACGATGAACAGCTTGGCCGCGGCCGCTGCTTCCGGTCGCCCGAAGACCGGTGCAGCGACGAAACGCTGGCCGGCATTCACGTGCGCCGCGGCGAGGCTTTCCGAAAGCGCGACGCTGATCGTGCTCATGGAGATGTGGATTGCGCCCTTGCCCAGGCTGCCGATCACGCCCTTCTCGCCGAAGACGACGGCTTCGACGGCTCCGTCGTCTGCCAGCATCGTCACGACGGCATCACCCCGGCAGGCGTCCGCCACCCGAGCCGCGGCGTGTGCGCCTTGCTCGACGAGCGCCTGCACCTTGCTGGGCGTGCGATTGTAAACGGTGGTGTCATGGCCGGCCCTGAGCAGGCTCGTTGCCATCCCGGCTCCCATGTGCCCGAGCCCGATGAATCCGACCTTCATGCGTCACCTCTTCTCCACGCTGGAGAGATTCCGTCCGAACGCGACGACGAGATCATTCATCGCTGCGAGTCCTCGGCGGAAATCCTTCTTGAAGAACGTGCTGAGGAGTTTGAGCAACCCTGGCGGTCGCGCCTCCTCGGCGCTCGCCTGCGCGAGTGCCGCGGGCACGGCCCGGGTGAAGTCCGCGAGCACCGCAGGCTCGAGCGCGCCAAGCGCCTGCGCCAGGAGCAGCAGGTTGCGCAGGGCGCGGATCGACTCCGGCGTGTTCGTCGCACTGACGGCGATCTCGACGATGGCGTCGCTCGCGCCGAGTGCCCCGCGCAGGAGGTCGAGCACGCCACGGTCGTGAAGTTCTTGCAGCACTTCGTACGCCGCCAGCACCGCTTCGGCGTGTTCGAGGGGCGCGGCGCGAAGTCGAGATGTGAGCTGCGCGCGTCCATCGCGCGGCGGGAGTTCGTGCCGAATCGGCCGGGCCATGGTCTTCACTCCGGCAGGCGGTAGTCGGGGCGCTGCCACTTGCGCTCGACCTCGACCCCGCGCTGCGGCGTCGGATGGCCGAACCGGTGATTCACGCGTGGCAATGGGCTCTCTCCGGCAACACGCGCATCGCCACGACGGCGTCCTTGTACGCCGGCGTGTCCGTGGCCGGATCGATCTGGTTACCGGTCAGCCGGTTGACGGGCCTCTCGGTCGAGTTCATCGGCATGTAGAGGTCCTTCCCGCGTACGCGATCGGTGATGAGCGCGCGGACACGCACCTGGCCGTAGCGCGAGGTGAGCTGCACCCAGGTCCCATCCTGGATGCCGCGCTCCCCGGCGAGCTCGGGCGAGATCTCGACGAAGGTATCGGGTGTTCTCGAGCGGATGCCTTCGCTCCGGTACGTCAGGTTGCCTTCGTGGAAGTGCTCGAGCAGGCGGCCGTTGTTGAGCCGCAGATCGAACTCGGTGTCGGGCCGCAAGGATGGCTCCGTCCAGGAGACCGGGAACAGCCGTGCCTTGCCGTCCGGGAAGTGGAACCGCTCCGTGTAGAGCAGCGGCTCGTCGGTGCCGTCGGCAGCGACCGGCCACTGCAGCGAACGGTATCCCTCCAGCCGCTCGTAGCTCACCCCGGCGAACAGCGGGGTGAGCGCCGCGATTTCGCGCATGATCTCGCTCGGATGCTCGTAATGCCACCGCGCGCCGAGACGGTTCGCGACCTCCTGGATGATCTGCCAGTCCGGTCGGCTGCCCTCGAGCGGCTCGAAGACCCGGTAGAGCCGTTGGATCCGCCGCTCGGTGCTGGTGAACGTCCCCTCCTTTTCGAGGCTCGGAGAGGCGGGCAGGACGACGTCGGCGTAGCGGCTGGTCTCGCTGAGGAAGATGTCCTGGACGACGAAGAAGTCGAGCTTCTCCAAGGCACCGCCGACGTAGTTCGTGTTCGCATCGACGTCCTCTATCTCCTCGCCGAAGAGGTACATTGCTTTGAGCTTGCCCTGGTGAATCGCGTCCACCATCTCGTGGTTGTCGAGCCCTGGGGTGGTGGGCAGCGCGACCTGCCAGGCTGCCTCGAAGCGCGCCCGCACCTCCGGGTCGTCGACCGATTGGTAGCCGGGGAGGACGTTCGGCATGGAACCGTGGTCGCTCGCTCCCTGCACGTTGTTGTGCCCGCGCAGCGGGTAAGCGCCCGTACCCGGCCGCATGTAGTTGCCGGTGAGCAGCAGAAGATTCGAGATGGCCGTCGACGTATCGGAGCCGTTGACGTGCTGCGTGACGCCCATCGCCCAGAGGATGCAGACGCTGTCCGCCGCGGCGATCATGTGGGCAACCCGCTTCAGCGTCTCGACAGAGAGACCGCAGACCCGCGACGCCACCTCCAACGTGAACGGTTCCAGGCTCTTCCGATACGCCTCCAGCCCGTTCACCCACCTCTGTAGGAACTCGGTGTGCGCTAGGCCGTTGTCGAGCAGCGGCTGATTGCCGACAGCCAGACGAGGTCGGTGCCGGGGTTGGGGCGCAGGAACACGTCGGCGCGCCGCGCCATCTCGTGCTCGCGCCGGTCGGCGACGATGAGCTGCTGCCCGCGGAGCTTGTGCGCCTGCTTCACGCGCGTCGCCAGGACCGGGTGGCTCTCGGCCGTGTTGCTGCCGATGATGACCACGAGGGCGGCCTGCTCGATGTCGGCGATCGAGCCCGAATCGCCGCCGTAGCCGACCGTGCGAAACAGCCCCATGGTCGCCGGCGCCTGGCAGTAGCGCGAGCAGTTGTCGACGTTGTTGGTGCCGATCGCCGCGCGCGCCAGCTTCTGCATGAGGTAGCTCTCCTCGTTGGTGCACTTCGAGGAGGCGATGAGGCCGATCGAGTCCGGGCCGCTCGCCGCCTTGATCTCCGTCAACCGGCGCGCAACGAGATCGAGCGCTTCGTCCCACGTGGCGGCACGAAACCCATCGCCGTCGCGGATGAGTGGCGCCGTCAGGCGGTCGGGGCTGTTGACGTAGTCCCAGGCGAACTTGCCCTTCACGCAGGTGGAGATCCCGTTCGCCGGACCGTCCGCGGGCTCGACCTTCAGAATGTGGCGGTCCTTGGTCCAGACGTCGAAGCTACAGCCGACGCCGCAGTACGTGCAGACCGTCTTGGTACGCCGGATGCGGGTCTCCCGCATTGCGGCTTCGGCTTCCGAGACGCGCAGGATCGGCCTGTAGCCGATCTCCGGCTCGACGCCCTTGACCAGGTCGATCATGCCCTCGAGCGCGGACTTCGGGAGCGCCGTCAGGAAGCCCGCATGTCCCAGCATCGTCGTTTCCATCAGCGCGTTGCACGGGCAGACGGTCACGCAGTGGCCACACGAGACGCAGCTCGATTCGCCGATCTTCGCGCCGCCGTCCCACAGCACGCGCGGGTGAGGGTCCTCCCAGCGAATCGACAGGGTCTCGTTCACCTGCACGTTCTGGCAGGCCTCGACGCAGCGGCCGCAGAGAATGCACTGACTCGGGTCGTAACGATAGAAGGGATTGGTGTGGTCGACCGCGTACGGCTTCGGCTGGAAGGGAATCCGCTGGTGCTCGACGGCGAGCAGCTTGGTCGTGTTGTGGACGGTGCAGTTCCCGTTGTTGTTGTCGCAGACCGTGCAGTAGAGGAGATGGTTGCCGAGGATACGGTCGAACGCCGCGCGCTGCGCGCTCTTCGCGGCCGAAGACCTCGTCGACACCACCATCCCGTCGCTGGTCTGTGTAGCGCACGCCCGCACCAGCTTGCCCCCGACCTCCACCAGGCAGGTGTCACAGGTCTGGATGGGCCCGAGGCGCGGGTGGTAGCACACGTGAGGAACGCGGACGCCGCTCCGGTTGAAGAGGTCGATGAGGCGCTCATGCGGCGCTGCTTCGTGGATGTCTTCGTCGACGGTCACACTGATCATCGTCGATCCGGTCCCCTCGTTTCGCTCATGGCCGTCCCGCAACCGGCACCCTCATTGGAACGTGCCCGCGGTCGCCGTTGGGCGCCGACAGGGCCAAGGGCAGCAGCGCCCAGCGCCATCTGCAGGAACAGGCCCGCGACGGCGATTCGCCAGCGGTGGAGGGCGGTGCCTTGCTGATCCATCATCTCCGTTCCCGCGCGGAGAGCATGATCCGGGCCATTCCCGGGCGTACATGTACGAGCACGGAGGAGCCGGTGCTGCCGGCTGATCGGCATGTGTGTCGACAGTTCGACAGACAGCTCCCTGGTGGTCTCGGGCGTCTCTTGCTGGCTCCACATGAGGCCGGGATGGCTCGGGCCGAGCACCGCTGTGAGGGAGACGGCCCACACCTTGCTTCTAGTCTGGATGCACCGCGACTCAGGCCGCGCGTGGAGGACCGCCGGTATGCGCCGTCTGAGAATGGTGTCGATGTGCATCACCCTGCTCATCGCGGTTGCGCTCGCAGCGCACGCCTCGGGAGACGAGCCGCCACGCTGCGCGCCGCCGAAGCCGGCGTATCGCCCGGCTTCTGCCCGGCGCTGCGTGCGCTCGTCGATGAGGCTCCGGGCGGATTCTCGGCCCTGCGCGGAGCGGCGCGGCGCGGCGGCGAGCACATCATGTGGGAAGGGTCCAGGCGCCTTCCCGGCGCGAGCGACTGCGTCGTCTTCGGCGGCACCCCGCCGGCCTACGCCTGCACGCTCTACGCGGGCGACGCGGAGGAGCGCGCCGACGGCGCCTACGATAGAGCCGTCACTGGCGTGAAGGACTGCCTGCCGGCGGGCTGGAAGACGACGGAGAACGTCGACGGTGTGCACGCGCGGATCACCACCGCCGCGGGCGCCACGGGTCCCTCGATACGCGTGGTCTCGCGCGACGTCAGCGGCGACGCGTACTTGGTCGAGCTCTGGGTGGACGGGACGCGGCGGTGAAGGATGCGGGAGCCGGGCGTCCGGGAGCCCCGCGTGGGGGAGCCTCCGCTCCCGAAGGCGCCGAGTGTCGGGGAGCCAGTGGTCACGCAGCCGACGATTCCATGAAGGTCGTGCGGCGCCCCTCGGTTGCAGCCCGGAGGGCTTCGCGCTGATCGACGCCGGGAGCGGGCCGGGCTCAAAGTGCCGATGATTGATATTGACGCCGAGGAGGAAGCGTGCCCTGTACCAGGAAATAGAGTCGGTAGCGTTTGAGCGAGAGCCCCGATCGCCTCGACCCGACGTCGCTTCGACGAGGAGGACAGATGACGGCAAGGCTCGCAACGCTGATGCTGGGAGTGGGCGTCGGTGGGATCGTTGCGCCCCCGACGTCCGGCTGGACCGCGGAGATGCCGGCTCAGATCGGGACGTCGCCCGTGTCAGCCCGCGGTGAATACTCGGTGTTCGACGCGGCGAAGGAGTCGCTCTTCGGCGATCCCTACTCCGATCCCGACCGGTGGCAGCCCCTGTCCCTCGGCGCCCTCTTCACGGAGGGGTGGGACGAGCCCTGGATCAGTCCGCCGAAGGGCGGCGGAGGCGCGCCGAGGCAGAGCTGGCTCAACGCCTTCAACGGCGTCTTCTACCGCCTCGCCAACGTCCCCTTCGGCTGGGTCCACGGCGACGGCGGTGACGCGTACACCGGGAGCCTCAATCTCTTCACGCCGTTCAGCCGGCGGTTCGAGGTGGAGTGGCAGATCCCCTTCATCGTCTCGAGCCGGGGGTCGGACGGCACTCGTCACGACGCCTTCGGCGACTTCGCGGTCACGACGCGGTTCCTGCTCTCGGAGACGCGGGACGTGAGCCAGTCGTTCAACCTCACGTTCCGCACACCAACCGGTGACATCGCCAACCACAACGGCGTGGCGGCCATCACTCCCGACTACGAGTTCTGGGCGAACTGGTGGCGGGGTTTCGTCGTCCGTGGCGGCGCCGCCCTCGCGGTCCCGTACAACCATGACGGCATCCGCAAGGCAGGCGCGCGCACGACATTCCTCGGCAACCTGTCCGCGGGCTACTACTTCACGCCGCATGACTTGACGCCCGTCGGCGATCTCGTGTGGTACGTCTCCACCAACCTGAGCCAGCCGACGGACGACCGGGGGCTGAGCACGACCACGCTCACGTTCACGCCGGGATTCCGTACCCATCTGGGGCGGAATTGGTTCCTGTTCGGCGGCGTGGAGGTGCCCGCCACCAAGCCGGAGCCGTTCGACTATCAGGTGCTCGGCGAGCTGCTGAAGGTCTTCTGATCGCCCGCTGGATCCAGGCGAATTTCAGTGCAGACGTACCCCTTGGACTTTTCGCATTGCCGACATCCCGTGCGAGCCTTATCGGGCCGGTATATTCGAGAAGAGCGCGCCGAGGCCCTCCGCCATTGTCGGGTGCGCGATGATCGCGTCGCGCAAGCCCGTGTAAGGCATGCTGGCCAACATCGCGGTCTGAACCACGGCCATGACTTCGCCCGCCTCGGCGCCGAGCATGGTGAAACCCAGAATGCGGTTGCCGTCGGCCTCGACCAGTGCCTTCAGGAAGCCGCGCGTCTCCGAGATTGTCCGCGATCGCAACACGGCGACGATCGGCAGCTTCGCGACACGAACGGCGATGCCCTGGCGTTGGGCCTCGCGTTCGCTCAAGCCGACCCGCGCTAGTGGCGGGTCAGTGAACATGCAGTACGGGACCAGCCGATTGCGAGTAGTACGATCGCCGCCGGCGAGATTATCCCGAATGATACGGAAATCGTCGAACGACACATGGGTGAACTGTGGGCTGCCCGCGCACTCGCCAACTGCCCAGACATGAGACGCACTCGTCTCGAGCCGGTCGTTGACCGAGACATATCCGCGGGTGTCGAGTGCGACACCGGCGAGGTCGAGCCCGATCCCGCTGGTATTTGGGGTGCGTCCGACCGCGACCAGGATATCGCTGCCTTCGATCGTCTGATCACCTGAGGGCGTACGCGTCTGGAGGCTAACGGTTTCTCCGGACCGGCCCTGCACACCGAGAACCTTGGCTTCGAGATGCACCACGATCCTTTCGTCGCGCAGCATCTCCAGGATCGCGGTCGCGACGTCGGAATCTTCCCGGCCGGCGAGCTGAGGTCCCGCCTCGATGATGCTTACGCGGCTGCCGAACCGGCGATAGGCTTGTGCCAGTTCCAGTCCGACGTAGCCGCCGCCGATGACGACCAGGTGGTCGGGCAGTCGATCGAGTTCGAGCGCCTCGATGTTGGTGAGAGGCTTTGCCGCCGCAAGGCCCGGAATATCCGGGATCGTGGCATGTGTCCCGAGATTGAGAGCCACGCGATCGCCGGTCAGCACGCGCGTACCGCCGTCGTTCAAACTCAC
>Ga0209058_1004725_pt1 | contig 10787 bp, 8 predicted proteins | sample GraSoiAngelo_147_FD_185904 | JGI IMG/M metagenome (GOLD analysis project Ga0209058, IMG submission 185904) | Grasslands soil microbial communities from the Angelo Coastal Reserve, California, USA - 14_1009_05_40cm (SPAdes) (version 2) | ecosystem: Environmental > Terrestrial > Soil > Grasslands ... | reverse complement strand
CACTCTGGCGACGCATACTCGATATGCCCCATATCGAGATACAGCCGCCCGCCGTTGAGAAGAAAACCGCCGTTGCCCGGCGGTTCCTCGTAATCCCGGTAGTGCAGATCGATAGTGCCGGCGTTGGCCTTTCGGAAGAGGTAGTTTTTAACCTTTGCCGGCCAGAGCTCGGAATTAATTTGCGGCTCTTCTTCGCTCAGCAGGCAGCCGTATTCGGTTTCAATTCCAACAACCCGATCCATCAAATCAATTAACGCATTGAATCGCAAAATCGCTAAGTGAAAAACTCGACACCTCGTAGCACAGGCACCTTGCCTGTGGGGTAGGCGGGCATCTCGCCTGCCGCTTACAACATCGAAACGCCAGGCAAGATGCCCGGCGTCCTCACAGACAAGATGTCTGTGCTAGTGAAGCATTCGTGCCTTGAACCACCCGGGGAAACGTCCAAACTTCATTTGATGGCCACCGTTGCTCTCCGCAGTCCATCCGAGAAACTGGGCGGCCTCTTCTATTTCGGCCGAATGCTGGACAAAATCTGGTTGCACGCCAAAGACGAATTGCCTCCGGATTACCATGCGAATCTTGGAAAGGGTTTCGACGAAAAATGCGTGACCTTTCTCCGAATCAATTACGACAAATTAGTCGAGCGCGCGAAACAGGGCGGCTCCGATGAGGAAATTCTTCAATGGTGCTTCAGCGTCGGCCGCAAGCCATCCGAAGATGAGATTTACGTGTGGAACGAATTCATGCGTAAGCGTGGCTGGAACGACGAAGTTTCAGAGACGCTAAAGCGCCGAAAACAAGAAGCAGGCATGGCCGACCGATCGAACATCCAGACGGCGTTCCAATTCATCGATGCCGACGAAGGGCGCCTGCCGAAAAACAACCACGGGTAGGCAGCGACCTTAAATCACAAGGTGGAGCGCGCACTTCGTCGCGCGATGGTAAAAAATGGCGCCCAAGGCCCCCGATTTGGCATCGAGCCAGGGATTATTCGATCCACTTGATCGTTCTAGCTATTTTTGGAACCGCTCCGCTTCTAATCACTCTCTTCACTCCGCGAGCGTGTCGATCCGTTCCGCGAGGCCGAAGTCGAACTCGGTCAGGCCGCCTTTGCTGTGCGTCGAAAGAACCAGGCGCACTTTGTTGTAGCGGATGTCGATGTCAGGGTGGTGCTCTTCTTCTTCGGCCACTTCGGCCACTGCATTCACGAAATCGATCGCATCGGCAAAATCATCAAACTCAAACGTGCGCTCGATATGCTTTTTCTCCAGCTCCCACTCGGGGACTTTTTTCATGCGCTCTTTCAGCTCGCCCGGTTTGATCAAGTCAGCCATAACCGGACAACGAGTAACATCCGAAATTTGTTTTGCAATCGCGAAAATCGCACGTTTTTGTCGCGCTCGCGACGGCGAGCGGCACTCTAAAGATCGAGAATTTTACGAAGATTTTTGACGGAATCGAAAACTTCCAGCGCACAATTCCGTGCTTGCCTGGAGAGCCGGGGCCAATCCTGAAGCACTTCTTTGACGGCTATTTCCGCCTCGTCAGCGTTTCGGACGAAACGGAATCCGCTCTCTGGCGGCAGATATTTTTCCGCTCCGCTGTCTTCGGTAATGACCGGCCGTCCCAGCGCGAGAAAGGCCGCGGCGCGATCGCTCAACCATCCAGTTCGCCACGCTACATCCACGCCTTTTATCACAGTGAATTCGGCAAGCGCGCCAGCCATGTATCGATGATAAAAGCCGGGGGTGCGCGCAACCCGATGCGGATCGATGATGTGCCATCCGCGCTTCTTGAGGCGTGCCCGTTCCGGATCGTTCAGATTGATATTCATGGCCAGCTCGAAACGCGCTTCGGGAATCCGTTTCGGCAAATCGAGATATTTCTCGAACGCGTGCTTCTTCGACAAATCTGGAAATTCTCCCGCAACTTCAACAGCGCCGCCCCAATACCATTGACCGATCGTCGTGAACTTGGGCTCGCGCGGGCGCGGTCGCCGCCGAAGGAGGTTCGTGTCCGCCAGCGGATAAAATGTTTTCCAGCGAAGCCACGATTTCGGCAGTTGGCAATCGCCTCCGTGAACGTTGAGGCCGATCGTCCAGAACTCGTCGTGATGCGACTGGCCCATTTCCATTTTCGTCATCCAGTAAAAAATTTCGCTCGGATCGAGATCGCAGAAGATCCGGCGCTCGAATTGCGTAAGAAACGGCGGATGGATCGAGTAACTGAGATTGAGCAGCGCGTTTGGTCCCCCGAGTCGATCGAGCAGATCCCGTTCCGACATTCCGATACAAATCATCCTAGCGAGATCGTGCACATCATCAGCCGGCTTTTGATACAGCAAACAGTATCGGCCGGCCAAGCTGTGCTCGCGCAATCTTCGCTGGAAATTCGCGATCCTGGCCTGATCAGTGCGCGGATCGTTTGTCGCCGGTAACAGCTCCAGCCAGATGGCGTCGAGTTTCAGTCGCCGCAGTCCAAGCATCCATTGCAATGGCACGGAAAGAACACCACCGCCTTCGCGATATTTCGCGGCGAATCCGCACCCAAGAAAGATGGTCATGCGCTGAGAATCGCAGTTCTCGTCATCTGCTCAAGTTGCTACGCGCCCGATTAAAGGCCGGGTCGTTATTTAATCAGACCCGTTAGCGCGGCGAGGACGAGTGGAACCAGAATCCATCCCATGAGAACATGCACGCGCATATAATTTCTTAAAAAAGTCTGATCCGGCTTCGGCTTCCACACTCTATCAGCTTGGAGATCCACGAAAGGAAGGAACAGGCCGAGGCTATACCAGAAGCGATTGTAAACGCGGTGCGCATCGCCGGGCTTTTGCGGTTCCATTCTCTTAGGCGAAAAAAGAAGGCAGCCGAGAGCCACAAAGAATACGCAAGGGATGCCAGCCTGCCAGGGACGGCGCCCGTAGCCCACGAGCCAATCGAGCAACCAACTCCCGAGCCCACCAACGCCTTGAAGATTTTCGTTTCGTTCGCGCCGCTTCCCCTCGATGAAAGCTCGATCCGCGTCGCCGCGGTAACCCTGACGCAAAAAATACGCTTCCAAGTTGCCATACACATCGGCGCTGTAAGCCGATTGGCCGGCCAGCGTCAAAAGAGCTTCGTGCGATTGGTGTTCGTCCAGAGCCGCGAGAATTTTTTTGTAGCTCATTCCCTGCAGGTAGAGCGCCTCGGCGTACACCGCCCCCGACAGATCAAGCACAGCGAAGTCGCTGAAGCCTAAGTCCACCGGCCCTTCGAACACAGCGCCTGTGAAAAAGGCGTTGCCTCCGACTTTCATGCTGTTGAAGGTGGCTACCTGTTCCTTGTTCTTAAACTGTGCCTCATCCGCGCGAAACTCGCCAGCGATGTCTACCATGTAGAAGTCTGCCGGCCCCTCGAACATAGTCTTTGTGAAAGAGGCGCGTCCGACTTTCATGCGATTGAAGGTGGTTCCCTGTTCCTTGTTCTTAAACTGCGCCTCGTTCGCTACGAAATTGCCGACGATGTCTGCCAAGCCGAAGTTCACCGGCCCTTCGAACACAGCCTTTCGGAAAAAGGCGATGTCTTCGACTTTCATTGCGTTGAAGCTGGCTTCCTGTTCCTTGTTCTTAAATCGCGCCTCATCGGCTACGAAAGCGCTGCCGACGTCAGCCGCGCCAAAGTCGACCGGCCCTTCGAACACAACCGTTCGGAAGGAGGCGAGGCCTCTGACTTTCATGCCGCCGAAATAGGCGGTCTGTTCCTTGTTCTTGAACTGCGCCTCATCCGCGACGAACTGGCCGGCCATGTCTGCATCAAGGAAGTTCACCAGTCCTTCGAAAACAGCCCTGCGAAAAAAGGCGTCTCCTCCAACCCGCACGGCATCGAAGTCTACCGGTGCGGTAAATGTGCTGTCGTCGAACGAAACTACTCCCGTGAAAGTTGCACGCATGAAATTCACGCCGCCCATGAACAGGCAATGATCCAACCAGACTTCGCAAGAGATCTGCGCATTTTTCAAGTAGATCGGCTCGTCAATGATTGCGTCCGTGATTCGCACGCCGTTCCGATGCAGCTTGACGCCGGGCAGAGCGCCCGTCAGCAAATCCTCCAGAAAATGCGCGCTAAGTCTTCGTTTCCCTTGGTCAGGGAATTTCTCACTCAGATTGGCGATTTCTCCCGCCGTCACCTGTGCCACGACCCATTTTTCTGCTGGGTTCAATTTCCTCTCACTGGTCTGAGCGGCGGCGGCCGCTGACGCGGAGACGCCTGCCAGAAATGCCGCCAAAAAAATGCCTAGAAACCAGTTCATGGTTGAGCCAGCCGCTGCGGCGGTATCAAGGCGCCTTAAAGCGCTTGGGTGCTTGAACGTTCCGTCTCACAGCCGCATAATCTCTTGACCGTTTTTGCCTCTCAATACAAGCACATAACAATTCGACGAGGCATAACGCCGGCTAGCCTTGCTTTGAAATGGCAAGCGATGTTTTGGACTCGATGATTTCGCAATCCTAAGTCGGCACCCGCAGATGCCACTTGCATCGCCACTCGCCAACGGGCGTGCAATTTGACGTCCAAATCTTCCTTCGCAAATTAGCCTGCTTTTGGCGCCCGTAGCTCAACTGAATAGAGGGATATTTCGCCGCAAATCCGCAACCAAGAAAAACCGTCACGCAAAGAAGAAGCAGAAGAAACGCGGAACGTCCAACGCCGAACGCTATCGATGACCACGGTTCTGCCCATATCGTTTCAGATGCCTTTTATTCGACGAGAGGTCGCGTGGCAGCGCGCGTGAATCGATCACCACGTCCTTCATCCGGCTCCAAAGGGAGCGTCGACGTCGTTTCGCGCGCGTTTTCATTGCGCTTTCGGAAGCAATCTGGACATCAGTAGCAGCAATGCGACAACGACCACCCCTAGAACGCCCCAAAAGATGTAACGCGCGGAGCCGCTGAGCGTTTGGGTAATTAGCTCGGTTTTCGAACCCATATTTTCCTGTGCTCCAAGCGTCGCGGACGCCCGTTCTGCGCGGAAAAGCTGATCTGCAATCAGTGTCACGTCATACCGCGGTAAAGCAGCGTCCGGATTTCCGTAGTAGATCCATACTGGCTGCGTGGAATCGGACGCAGCTTTGAAGACAAGTCGGGTAACGGGGTAATAGCCGCGAAAATCGTGCAGATCGATCGGGGGGTTGTCGCCGTTTTCAGTCTCTAAGAGAAGCGTGCCACTCTTCGGCGCGACATCGAGCTGAATCGCAAACTCCCGCGTTGTCTCACTCGGCACTTTTTTCCAAGTCGTACGGCCAAGTTCGCGGGGAAACGTATCGCCACGTTCATCCGCCACTTCTTCCGATAGACGCATCTCGCGCTGGAAAAGCGCGGAACCGGCAGCGCAAATAATGCGATCTATCGGCACGCCGGCTTGCGGCAATTTCAACGACCAGCGCGAAAGCCTCGGTTTTTTCGGATCGTTGGCTGCGGCTGGCATCAGCGGAAGCGAGCGGGAGATAGAGGTGCGCTCAAGTAGAAACGGAAGTTGTCGATCTTCGGTCACGATCCTCAAATCACGTTGATCCGGCGCCGCGTGCGAGAGCACATCGGGATCCAGTTCGATCTGTTGCGTCCCCGCTTTTGACACTTGAACGCGCTTGCGAAATTTCCAAGGCGCGAGATCGATTGTTGCGCCCGTTAACGGAAGCGCAGCAAGATTGTCCGCCGGCTTGTAAGCGGGGCTCGCGACCAAAGAGCCTGGTCGCAGTTCGATAGCCGCTGTGCTCTTTAATTTGTCGCTCAATTCCGACAGATCGTAGCGCGGCGTCGCGCATTGAGTATTTCCGGAAAGCAACTCGTACCGGCCCGGCTCACGCGCAAGGAAAACAAGCTGTGTCACGCGCCTGTCCGCATCAACCGCGTTGATAACGAGTGGCGGGCTGTCGCCGTTATCGATGAGCACAATTAATTCGCGACCGCGAATTTGTTTGTCGATGGGGATTTCGAGATGCGATTCAATTTTGCCTTTCAGATCCACGCGATAAATCGAGCCAGTGCAGAGCGTCTGCTCTCGAATATTATCATTAGCCAATTCAGGAATGGCGATCGCGACTAACCGTGCAAATAATGGATCGGATGTTTCAATCCGCAGAGACGCCACTATGAGATTCGTCGCTCCAAGATCAACTGCCAGCCGTGTAACACCTAAACTTTCGTCACGCGACTTAATTGTTACCGGGAGAGGTTTGACCGGAGCGTCTGTTTCGGCGACCTGTAGTTGCACGCCGGTAAACGGCACCGGAGCGGTGCGGCTGTCGTCGATCGTTAGGCGGAGAAATTCCCAGACCTCCGCGGGGAAGGAAACACTGAGATTCTCTGCGCCCCTGGTCATTTTGAAAATCGGCTTGTCGGTCACGAGCTGGCGCCACTGCGTGCCGTCATGCGAACCCTCCACTTGCACGGCTTTAATGAATTCAATGCCGGGAGGCGTTTCGAAAGTGACGCCTTTGAGCAATGATTTTGTTCCCGTTGTCAGCGTAATCCGCGTTGCCGTAGATTCGAGCGCAGTGCGCAATTCCTGCGATCGTAGCGCAGACTCGCGGCGAGGCATAGGCCGATCGATTAGATAAGGCACTTCGCGGCCCGCACTGTCTAATATGCGCATATCTTCAAGATCGGGACGCGCAACATCTAGCGTTTCGGCGGGCAGATTTACGCGAATCAATCCGTTCGCTGGTACATCAATAGCTTGGCTGAATCGCCACTCGTTAGGCGTCAATGCACCCAGCGATCCGGCGAACAAAAACGTCGCGACCAGAAGACCTCCGGTCAGTTTGCTCGACCTGTGAACCGGCGATCCGAATTTCATTGGGTCTGTTTTGCAGAAAGGCCGAGAAAGCGTTGATAGAGAAAAGATGCGAGGATTGCGATGATTGCGACGACGACGAATGCAGCGATTCGATAAAGCTGATCCAGTTGCGAAAGATCGTGCAGGAAAAGCTTGAGGACGGTAACGCCGAGTAATCCCAGACTCGCATATCGCACCGGCCTGACCGTTTGACGGATCCCAATAATCAGGAGCAGCAACGCGAACAGCGCCCAAGCGATGCTGTAGCTCATGTCGCGCGCGAAGTTGCCGGAAAATTGGAATGTGAGCGCCGCTGCGTTCGGCCGGCTGAAGTAATCGGCAATCTCGATGTTTAACAACAGAAACGCGAGAATCGTGCCGAGCGAGTAAAGCAGCGGCTGCGCGTTGCGGCCGAGGACAAGATTTCGCGGCGGCGGAAGAAGTCGCGCGGCAGCAAAGAGACAGATGGTCACGATGCCATAGGTATAGAGGTACCAATTGATGATCGGCGTTGCGGAACGGGCGTGATAACTGAGGACTGCGGGGTTTAGCGCGAGCCGCACAAACGCAGTCACCAGCAGAGCAGTTCCCACAAGGCGGAGGCCTGGATGCGGCACCCGATGGAACAACCAGCAGAGAGCGGCGCCCTCGAGTGCCCAGCCAAGAGTGATCCATTGGCGGTCGAATTGAATCGGAAAAATAAGCGTGATGAAAAACAACGCAGCGCCGCCAAATAATGCGAGCTGCGCATCTCGCGTCGGGCTTTGTGCCGGCGTGCGTTTCAAGAGAACGAAGAGCCCAAGCAACGCCGGAACAGCGAATGTCGCCGGCACCAAGCCCAGCATGTCGTTGGGGTACGCGGTGCGCATCACATCATAGACGAGGAAGAAATGCAACGGCGCGTCCAGCGCAGCCGTCGCCCAGACCACGGTTTTCCCGACAAATTGTCGATGGAATAAAAACGGAAAAATCGTGAACACCGCAGCAAATCCAATGTACCAGGCGAGCGGCGGCAGAGCGTGATCGGGATTGAAGCGCGCGAAATGCCAGGCGTATTCTAAAGCAAGTGTCGATCCAAAGCCGACGGCTGCGGTCGAGTCGAGCGAAAATATTTTCGCCATGCCGAGAAGCAGAACGACGAACACGAGCGCCAGGCCAAATATCGGCGAGGGATTCGTCAGCGGAAGCCGCAATGTCACCATAATCAGCAGAAGGAAAGGGAGCGTCGCGGACAAGGCGGGAAGTTGAATTGCGAAGCTTGCCGGATCGGTAACAGCGCCGAACAATTTTCCTCGCGTCGTAGTTGCCACTCCCGCGCCAGCGAGCAGTCGGCGGCACGCCCAGACCGTCACGAGCATAAAGAAAATGGCGAAACCTCCAAGAAGGAACAGGGAAGTGGGCAACCCTGTGAGCTCGACCGGGATTCGGAAAATCCATCCGCCGATTACGACAAACGTAAGCAGCAAAACGATCAAGATTGATAACAGACTGCCAGTCGCGACTGCCAAAAGAATGGCCAGCAGATCCACACAGAACACCAGCGGCCAAATCAGGAACGAAACCTCTGGTAAGTTAAAGATTGGCATCAAGACCAGCAGGAGCGCCAGGGCGGGAAACAGATGACCCCACCAGTGCACATCGATCTTGCGCGTGCGTTGCAGGATTAGTGGGGCCGCTGAGTGCAGCAGCGCGAAGACGAAAAACGCCGCGAGGGCGACGTAAAGGTTTTGTGTCGTAAGATACCACGCCGTCCAGATGGCGAGAAACACGAAGACCGCCAGACCGGTGACGCTGCTCACTGCGGCGAGTTTTTCTTTCATGAAAATAATCGCAAGCAAGCCGATATCCGCGAGAAAGATGTAGCTCAGCAATAGCACCGGCCGATCCCCAAAAGCCTGAAACGAGAGAAAATAAAAACCCCAGAGTATCGCGGCCCCGCCAATCCCAACCGCCGCAATCGAGAAAGCGCCTTCCGATTTCGAGGCGAGTTTTGTCGAAGCCAGGGCGGCACAAAAGAGAAGCTCGAAGCCGAGGAAAATTGCCATCGGCACGAAGACTCTGTTCCCAAGAAAGTATTGCTCGCGCAGAAAGAATTGCGTCACCCACCCGATCTGCATGAGCACGGTTCCAACCGCGCCGAGAAGCGGCAGCGCAATCCATTCCTTCCTGCGCGCGACCATCAAGAGGCCGATATCGAGGAGCGCGATATAACCGAAAAGACCAGGCGGATTATCCTGTCCTGTTGAAAGCAGGATTGGCGTGAGAAAACCGCCGGCCATCCCGAGAATGGCAACCGCGATTGCATTGAGACGCACCGCGAGCAGGAACGCCACCGCCGTGATTAGCGCCATCAAAAGGAACGTCGGGACCAATCCAAAAAATGCGAAATGGTAAAACGACCGGCAGGCAAAAGTGACAGCGTAGAGAATGAGGATTCCGGTCGCACAAAGCGTTTGCGCCGTGACCACGTTCTCCTTCCGCTTCAGTGCAAGGCCGCCAACGACCAACGCCAGACCGACCACGAAACCGATTGCCACGCGCATTTCCGGCGGGATAAGATTGTGCTCGAACGAGTACTTCACGAAAAACGCCACGCCGAGGAACAGCGCCAGCCCGCCGATCCACGCGAACAGTTTTGCACCCATAAACTGCTCCCAGTTGATGGCAGGCAGCGAAGGTTGTGGCGCTGGCAGCTCGGCAGAGGGCGGTTGAGGAGGCGCCGGCGGTGGCCTAGATGCCGCAGCAGCCAGGACCTCCTTGGGTAATGGCGGCGGAACCGAAGCGGGCCGTACCTCCGGAGACTCTACAATCGGCAGCGAAACGAAAGGCTCTCCTTCTGCCGTTTGCTTTTCTGCGGCAAATGGCCGCTCTGTCTCCGGCTCGCCTGGTGCGTGCCTTAACAGTTGCAGCTCCGCTTCCAGACTGCGCAATCTGGCTTCGAATTCTTCAACGGAACGTCGCGCGCGATTCGCCTTTGCGATTGCGACCACAGGGACCACGAAACAGACGGCGATGCCAAACAACAGGAGAAAGACGATAGTTTCCATAAATTAAGGTGGGCGAACCGATTCACATAATGCACGGTTTGGTGCAGTTACGTGAATCGATAAATTTGCCGGTTAGCATCGAATTATTCGATCATGAACATTCATCACCTCGAGCTCTTCTATTATGTCGCGAAGTACTGCGGCATTGCGGCGGCCGTGCACAACATGCCATATGGAATTCACGATTTCTCCCGCCTGCAACACTCTCTCGGCGCCGGCTCGTGCTGCCTCGTGAAGCTGGAGCCGGAAAGTCGGAAAGCGCCGGCGAACCCGCCGTAGTAATTCGGGGACATAATCGTGCAGGACGATCGAAGGCGCGGCGATGCGCAATTGCTGCGACGCGCCGCGAATTCTGCCAGCGACCTTCTCTACATCATCGATCGATAGCAAGCGGCGTTCGGAGATTCACTCGCGGCCGCTGCTCGAACTCTCGTTGATCTTGTTGGTCAACAAGAAACACCATCTCGTGAGCGCGAAACAATTATGGAGCCGGGATAAAATCGAAGAGACGCTAATCACTTTCCTACGGGGCGATACGGTGCAGACACATTTCCAGCGGGTCCTCGAGCGGTTTGGCGTCGAATGGTTTCCCGGCATCGAAGTCAACTCCACGCGGCTAATCGAACAGTATGTCGCGAACGGCTATGGGATCAGAGCGACCGTCGCTACCCCCGGTTTCAAAGCCCCGCCCGGAGTGCGCGTAATCTCGTTAGCAGGCTTTCCACCAGTCGTTGTTGGAGCAGCCTGGGCCGGGAAACTGTCGCCGATAGCGCAACAATTTCTCGCCGAAGTCGAAATCGAAGCCAACGCTGTAAAACGCAGCACAAAATCGCTAGCCATTCCGGCGATTTATGGCCACTAGGAATGATTGCCGCCTTCGCGGAATTTCCCCGCAAACCCGCACCTGAGGAAAATCGTCACGCGA
>Ga0209058_1004723_pt1 | contig 10789 bp, 10 predicted proteins | sample GraSoiAngelo_147_FD_185904 | JGI IMG/M metagenome (GOLD analysis project Ga0209058, IMG submission 185904) | Grasslands soil microbial communities from the Angelo Coastal Reserve, California, USA - 14_1009_05_40cm (SPAdes) (version 2) | ecosystem: Environmental > Terrestrial > Soil > Grasslands ... | reverse complement strand
AGGTTGTCCTGGATAACCGCCCGTAGCGGCGCCGGGATAGCGTTCAGCACCGCGGCGATCCAGGCCGGATGCGCGGCGAGCAAGTGATATGCCTGCTGCTGGCGCTGGCCGAGAACCAGGTACTCCTCGGCTGCCGTATCGGGAATGCGGATTGCCTGCTCGACTCCGGCAAGCTCGGCCGCCAGCGACACCGCATCATTAATGCTCGGGACTGACGCGGGTGTCGCGGTTGGTGAGGAATCGGGCTCCGCTTTGGGACTGACCACCGACGATGCGGCGTGGGACGGAGGGACGGATTTTACGCTCTGCGCCGCGGGCCCGCACGCACTTAGGCCCAGCGCCACAACGGGGGCGATGACTCGAAGAACGCGGCGCATTTCGTGCTGGGGAAGTCTAGGGTGTCCGCCACCGCTGAATCAATCCCCGTGGTACTAATGTTTTCGGCGCTGGCGGACGTTGCATCAGCGTGAGTTACCCATGGACTCGGGTTCCAAAGGAGCCTCCTCCGCTCGACCCGGTCCAGGTGCGCCTTCTTCCCCTTGCTGACCTCTTCATGGGCGTGATGTGGTCACGGCCCGCTGGCCTGTCCTTGCGCACCACCTGGGTCACGCCCGCAACCCTGGGGTTGTCCTTGGGGGTCGTGTTACTGGTCGGACTTCCCGGCTTCGGCGCGATCGCCTACGGTATCGGGACAGGCCAGCTTCTCATCCTTTTTGCCGGGCTGATCGCCATCGCCTTAGGCACCGGCGCCGCCGCGGTGGCGATTTACGGCATCCGGCAACGTCGCCTCGCGCGCAGCTCGGCACTGACGTAGGCCGGCGTCTAGCTCACGAGCGCGGGCGCGGCTTGATACGTCGGCGGCAATGGCGTCCCGACCTGGCTTGAATCGACTTCGACGATATCGGGCTTGAGCGGACCGAGCACGGCCAGAAGCTCGCCCTGTTCCGTGTTGCCGACCTTGAATTCGTTCAGGGTCGCCACCAGGTCCGCGACGAGGGCGTCGAACTCGCCGCTGGTGACTCCCATCCCGGCATGGGCCTCCCTCATGCTCCGACCGCTATAGCTGCAAGGCCCGCCGGCCGCTTGGCAAACCTGGTCGATGAGCATCCTGGTCAGCCGCCCCAGGTCGGTTCTGGCGAACTTCTGGTTGATCCGGTCATCCCTGGCGACGCGATCCCGAAAATCTTTGACGACCGCGGTGATCGCGTCGATCCCCCCGAGTCGCTCGTACAGTGAACCTTCCATGTTCCCGCTCCCTCCTAGCAATCGACTCCTCTTCCCGCCCGCAGAGCGGCGCGTCCCGCCGCCCCGACTATTGAGCGTGTGGCTCACGATGTCAATAGCCAGGGGCTCGGCCGTGCTCGAGCCCGACAGTCGGTTTCCAGTTCCGCCTCTCGGCAAGCAGCCCGCACCGTGCTAGTTTTTTAAGGGCGCGATTACGGGTTCGCCCAATCGTCCAGTCGGCGGTAAGGAGGGAGTTCATGAGAAAGCCTACGCTTGCGTTGCTGGCGTCGATGGCCGCGGTGGTGGTGTCCGCGACCGGCGCCTCTGCCCAGACATCAAGCCGTGTCAGCTCCGGCAGCCCGTCGGGCAACACGCCGCAGAATCATCAGAACGAGCCGGCTGTTGCGCTTGACGCGAACACGCCGAATATCCTGGTGGCCGGTTCGAACGATTTCGTCGATGAGCAGGCCTGTCCCCGGCCGCTCGCCGTAAACGGAGGAACCTGTCTGGACCGGGCCACCGGGGTCGGCGTATCCGGTGTCTATTTCTCCTTCAATTCGGGTCACACCTGGACGCAGCCGGCGTACACGGGCTGGACCACGGCTGACTGCGACCCGCTGACGCCCTGCAAAGGCCATGCTGGTCCGATCCACACCTTGCCCTGGTATTCCGAGAGCCAGCTGGTGTCCTTTGGCGACCCGGCCGTCGCCGTCGGGCCGGTCCCCGGCAGCGACGGGACGTTTTCGTGGGGTAATGGAGAGCGGGTCTACTACGCGAATCTGACGACCGCCTTCAGCACCCAGGTCGAGTTCTCGTTCCCTAACCCGGTTTTCAACGGATTCGTGGGCATCGCTGCCTCGCGTCTGGACAACCCCACCCCCGCCTCCGTCATCAACAAGAGCAGCTGGCAGCCTCCAGTGATCGTGACGAGTACCCAGGGACAGACCTCCTTCTATGACAAGGAGCAGATCTGGGCCGACAATGCCGCCTCGAGCCAGTTCTTTGGGCGCGTCTACATTTGCGCCAACGATTTCCGCAGCAATGGCAGTCACAAGAACGGCAACGCCCCGGTACCGATGCAGGTCTTCTCCTCGACGGACGGGGGAAGCTCGTGGACGAAGCGGGGGGTCACCTCGGCGGCCACGAATGGCCTCGGTCCCAACGATTTCGGCTACAGCGGATGCACGATCAGGACGGACAGCGCTGGGGTCGTCTATCTTTTCGCCGAGCGATTCGCGAACCCGGCGATCACCGGTCTTCCAACTCACAGCGCGCAGGTCATGTTCAAGTCGTTCGACGGCGGTTTGCACTGGACCGCGCCGAGCGTCATCGCCAACGTCACGGACCCCTGCTACTTCATCGATCCGGTCTACGGCCGGTGTGTGATGGATGGCTATGCCGGCGCCAGGACTGACCTGGCCGCCTCGCCGAGCGTATCGATTGCCAACGGGGCTCCGACCGGAGCCGGTGCGACCAACGAGATTGTCGACGCGTGGGCCGATGCCCCCGTGCTGAATGGCGAAGTCGCCAACTTCATCTATTCGACGGATGCCGGCGCTTCCTGGAGCACCCCGACCGCCGTCTCGGCGGCTGGGGACCGACCGCTGTACGCTGCGCCCGCCATCGCGCCCAACGGGTCGCGCGCATACGTCGTCTACGAAGCGGTTACGTCGCCGTGGGCCGGCGCCGACTTCCACACGCCGCGCCCGTACCATGGCGTGTTTGTCAGCTCGGCTCTCGGATCGAATGGAGCCCCGACCGGTTGGACGACCGAATTCAACGAAACGCCGGGCGACCTGCTAGCGACCTACCCGGGCCACGACCTGTATCAGGAGCGTGTGGGCGATTACGTCTACGCGGCCGCGTCGAACAGCTACGGCGTCGGCCTGTGGGCCTCTGCGGCTAGTGCCACTGTCTGCCCCGCGATCCAGGATTACCGCGAGCGCTCTTTCGCTGCGGGACACCGAGATCTCCCCGGTGCACCATGGCCGCTGGCCGATTGCCCGCCGACCTTCGGCAATGTAGACATCCAGTCAGCTTCGACTGGGTAGGCTCCTTCGACAGGTGGGGAAGGGCGGCGCGGGGTCGCCCTTTCCCGGTCGCAGGAGGTTAGCTATCGGCACAGCGATAACGGCACCGACCGATCGAAACGTGATCGGAATATACCAGCCGCACGGCTTGGCCGAAACCGAAGGGGCCATGAACCGTCTGGATCAGAAGGCGATGTTACGGCCCTCCATGATGAGACGCGCCCATCCCTGAGGATCGATCCAGGAGCCGCCAACCGCATCGATCTCGGCCTGCGAGACCCCACGGGCCTCGGCACAGCCCTTTCAGACGTGGATCTTTATTCTGTTGTCCCGCGCGAAGCCCAGCACCTCAGTCAGCGCTGGCACTCCCTTGCCGCGAACGGTTTCGGCGACCCCCGTCCGGAGGAGCTCCGTTGAGTCGCCGGCAAGGACGATTCTGACGTCAACGCCCGTCTGCTGGGCGCCCCGAGCCAGATGAAAGGGGATCGTGGCCTTTGTTGGGTCGTTTGCTCCCCAGGTCGTCGAGATCGTCAGCACTTGTTCCATCTCACCCTCCTTCTTGCCGATCAGGCTATCTGATCGGAGGCTGCTTGCATCTCAAGTGCACGACGGCCGGTGGGCCGCGCAATCCGATGAATCTGGTGGTCGTCGTGATGATTCGCACCATCCTGCCCTTTCGCTTCCGGTTCCGTGCCCATTGGTTGGTACCTTTGCGCCTTGAATGCGACCGAACCGATGCCGACCGTTAGATCGTGCTTGGGTCTGACGTCAGTCACCCGCTGGTCTCGCAGTTCGGCGACGCCTTGCGGCGAGCTGGTTACAGCGAAGCCAGGCTCCGGCAGGCGGTTGGCACCAGCTCCAGCCTCACGCACGATCCGCGAGGGAGCGAGGTCGCGCGCCAACGGCTCGCCTCGGGGAACGCGCTTCACACACTCATCAAGGCATTCTGCCTCGGGCTCCCCGTTCCCAGGAATGAACTCACCCACGCCGTCGGGGCTGCGACGGTCGACTACCTCGTCAGCCTTGCCCTCGTTACCTGGGAGCGGGACACTCTGATCCCGCTGATCGCGATCGACGCGGCCCGTGACCTGCTCATCGCCCACGACCCGGCCCGTAGAGGTGAGTCGCTGATGGGCGATCACGTCATCGGTCTCGGCCCGGCCCCGCGAACCCTGGCAGCACTTACGGTCCGGTTAAAGGCTGGGCGCGTGCTCGATCTCGGCACCGGCTCCGGTATCCATGCGCTGCTCGCACTGAAGCACTGCAACGAGGCGGTGGCGACGGACATTAACCCACGGGCGCTGGCGTATACGCGCTTCAACGCTGCCCTCAACCGTCTCGCCATACCGACGACCCGCCAGGGCAACCTGTTCGAGCCACTGGCGGACGAGGCGTTTGACCTCATCGTGGCCAATCCCCCTTACGTGCTGTCGCCAGATTCGGGCCTTCAATTCCGCGATAGCGGGATGGCCGGCGACGAATTGAGCCGAACCGTCGTGCGGGAAGCCGCTGGTCACCTCACCGACGGCGGGTTCGCCTCGATCCTCGTCAGCTGGGCGCACGGTGAAGGGGAGGCGTGGCAAGCGCCCCTTGCCGGCTGGGTTCGAGGCGTTGGCTGCGATGCCCTACTACTCCGTTTCCGAACGTACGATCCGGTGACCTATGCCTCGCGTTGGATCAAGGAAGAGGCCGAGTTTGCCGAAACGCTCGACCGGTGGCTCGGCTACTACGACGGTCTTGGTATCCGGGCAATGAGCTCGGGGGCCGTCATCCTCCGTCGCCGGTCCGGGGTCAACTGGATGCGGTCGGCCCGCATGCTCTCAGGTCCGATCGCGGACGCCTCCCAACACCTGCTGCGGATCTTCGATGCGAGCGACCGCTTATCCCGCATGCCGGATACCGAGTTGCTCGAACAGAGATTCCGGCCGAACCCCGGCCATCGCATTCACCGGACCGGCGTGAGCCGTGACGGATCGTACGTGGTCGAAGGCCAATACCTGGAAACGATCGGTGGGATCCCGATCCGAGTATCGGTCGGAGAGTTCGGAGCGCGCCTGCTGGGGCAGTTCGACGGTAATCGGTCGCTGCGTACCCTGGCCTCTCAACTCACCCCGACGCGGGGTATGACGGCGGGCGACGTGGTCCGCACTGCCATTCAGCTCGTAACCGAACTCTTTGCTTTCGGATTTCTGGAGATCGACGGGTCGGCGCGCGACCCTCGCGGATTGGTCGACATTGACGTTGACCGTAGGGAAAGGAGCCTGGTGACATCATGAAGACGCACGAGCGGCAGAGCCTTGACGACCAGACGCTGGAGCGCGGCAAGCCATCGGCAAAGACGCCCAAGGCTCGGCCGGCAAACGTCGAGCAGTCGATCCGTGAACTCCAGGCCACGGCCGGCAACCGTGCGGTGGGGGACCTCATGGCTGGCTCCGGACCTACGCTGCAGGGCAGCTTCTTTGGCACAGCGTTCGGTGGTCTTGAGGACTGGCTCGGGGAAGAGCCCTCCGGCGGTAGGTCCGGTCCCGATCCGACCGGTAAGGCCGACCTTGCGGATGCCAGCATGAAGGAGACGCCGTCGGATAATTCAATGAAGGTCGCCGATGCCTCGGATAAGTGGGACGCCTCCCAGAAATTCGATGCCTCGGACAAATGGGACGCCTCCCAGAAATTCGATGCCTCGGACAAATGGGACGCCTCCCAGAAATTCGATGCCTCGGACAAGTGGGACGCCTCCCAGAAATTCGATGCCTCGGACAAGTGGGATGCCTCCCAGAAACTCGATGCCTCGGATAAGTGGGATGCTTCAGAGAAGTCTGAACTCGAGCTAGCGAGCAAGGACGACCAGTTGGGATCGGAGGTAGAGTTCGAGGAGTTTTGACCCGTCCAACCAGACGCCGCCCTTTCCGGAAGAAAGGAATTCTGACGAGGAGATCTAGCCCGTAGCGGATTCGAACCGCTGATTTCTGCCTTGAGAGGGCAGCGTCCTGGACCAGCTAGACGAACGGGCCTTGGGGGCGTCGGAGGCGACCCCTATTATAGGTAGGCAAAAATTCAGCACCGGAGGATTCGCTCGTGATCTACGATCCGACCGGCGTCAATTACGTGATGAATACCCTCCAGGCCGCCAGCTATCTTGGTGTTCCCTCCGACGTGATCGACGACATGGTCAGTAAGCGCCTGATTCCGTTCACCAAAGTCGGCGAACGCGTCGTCTTTTCCAAGGCCGCGCTGGACTACTGGGTCTACGCGAAGTCCATGGAGAACCTTCGCGACGATCTTCCGAACCTGGGATTCCAGGGTCGCAAGGCCGGCTGATCCGTGCGTCTCGGGCGTCTGCTCCGGGCCGCGATTCTCTTTCTCACGCTGGCTGCCGTCGCCCAGGAGCTGAGCAAGCCGGAGGGCCAGCGGAGTTGGCACGGACGGGTCGCCGGCGTACCCTACGACTTCCGGTTCCCGACCCTCAAGCGGTTCCGTGACGCCTACTGGAATCCCGCCGACCACCGCCTCTTCACCGACCGGGTGGTCGGAATCGGATGGTCGGTGAACTTCGCGCAGCTGCTGCCACGCCTGCAGGAGGGGTACCGCCGGCTCGCCGAGCGCACCGGCGCCTCGGCGTGACGGTCCGGTAACGTCCGCTTCCGCCGAGTGACAGCCTTTCTGCCACTCAGCGTTCTATTAACGTGCCCGCGGCCAGCCAGCGCCCCTGCTCTGCGATCGGTGGCCGCATTTCTATAGGCGGAACCGGTAAATGAGCGGATTGCAAGAGTTCCTGACGCCCTTCAGTCACCTCATCTTCGCCAACCGGGACAAGGTCATCGTCCTGCTGGCGGTGCTCCTCGGCTGGTTCACCATCCAACTGTTGATCTCGCGTTGGCGCAATGAACGGCTCGAACGTGACCTCTCGACCGCAAAGTCCGGTGGGTCTGCTGGGGGCGGCCGGCGATACGCCCCGAGCGCTCCCGCCGATGAAGTCCGCGCCGAGGGTGGCGCGCTCCCGCCGGTGAAGGGGGGTCGAACCTACGCGCGAAACCTCGGCAGCGCGCTGCAAAAGGCTGGGATGTCCAGTCCGCAAATCTATTCACCGCCAACGCCGGCAGGCTGGGCGCCCAGCGCGAACCCCGCCCCGGTCGGTCCTCCTCAACCGCAACCCGGGATGGCATCGCCGTACGCGACACCGAACGCCCCCTGGGCCGCACCCGCGCCACCGCAACCATCGCCCTGGGGCTTTCCGGCGGGGGCCGTGCGGCCGATGCCCGGGGTACAGCCCAGTCAGGCCCCGTTCTACCAGCCGCAACCGCCGCCACTGCAGCCAATGGGCCAGCCCCAATCCCCGCCGCCGTCGGTGCCCGGACTTTACGGTCCGCCCCCAACGTTCGGACAACCGGCATACCAAGCGGCCTCGAGCGCACCTGCCATGCCGGCGCCGCCGGTCGCCCCACCCGGTCCGACCATGCCAGGTGGAATACCGGCCTTCGGTAATCCACACGCGGTCGAGCCGGCGAATCCCGAGCCGCCTGCCCAGGACGGCGGGCGTCGCGGAAAGCCCAAACGTCGTCGATTCAATTTCAACGTGCTGGAGAACCTGGAAAAAATGGTCCAGCAAAAGATTGAGCCGGCGCCCCCGACCGGCTGGACTCCTCCGGCTCCACCGACTGGCGGTCCGGTCGCACCACCCGTAACGGCAGCTCCGGTCCCGCCGCCGCCCGCGCCGGCGTCGGTCGCACCATGGCAGCCGCCTGCCGTGGCGGCCGACACGACAGCGCGGGTAGAACAAGACCCGGCGAAGGAGGAGGAGTCGCTTTCCCTGCCGTTCGGAGCACCCACCGACGAAGTGCCTGCCGAGGCGGAAGTGACGACGGAATCGGAGGAGCCGCAGAGCGTGGCGGATGCGAACGAGACCGGCGGCTTTGCGCCAGCTTCTTCCAGCGATGCGCCCGAGGACGAGGCAGCCGGGGTACCCGGATTGGAGTCGGAGACGGAAACGGAGCGGAAACCAGACACAGGTCGGTCGATGCGCGCCATGATGTTCGGCGAGGAACCCAGCAGCGGCGAACCGGCGTCAACGGAGGCGGCACCCACCGAGCCTGAGCCCGCGACATCCGATTCAGCCTGGCGCTCGAAGCCGTGGCAGCGGGCTGAAGAGAGCTCAGTCTCCGACGTTCAGTCAGGGGAGCCCACCGGCGAGGAGGCGCCCGAAACAACGCCGGCGACCGAACCCACCACGGAATCGGATTCTGCGGACGCCTACGATGCATGGCGGCCGACGTCGCCGGAACCCGAGGCCGAACCGGAACACGCCGCCAGCGCCGAGCCGGCGGAGACATCCGGCGCCGACGTTCATGAGCCCGTCGCCGACAACGGTGATCGACCCAGCGCCGGCACGATCGTGATCATCGAGGACGACCACACCGCCGCCAGCTATTACGCAACCCTCTTCAAAGGCAACGGCTATCGGGTCGAGGTCGCGAACGACGGCGTGTCGGGCGTCGATCTCTGCACCAGGGTACAGCCGAAGGTGATCCTGCTGGACGTTATGATGCCGCGCCAGAACGGAATCCTGGTCCTTCAGACGCTGCGCGCCTCCGATGAGACAAAGAACACACCGGTAGTCGTGATGTCGAACTTCAGTGAGCCCACCTTGATCAAGCGGGCGATTCAGTTGGGCGCCCTAGAGTACGTCATCAAGACCCAGGTCGACGGCCCGGCGTTGCTCAACGCCGTGCCGCGCTGGATGAACCGCGAGAAAGCGTTCGCGGCAGCATAGCCGGCACTCAATCGGTACGCAGTCCCCTATCGGGTGATGCGCAGCGTTGCGATCTCCCAGGGACGCAGTGGCAACCGCACGACGCCGTCCTTCGGTTTGAGGTTCTCCCGGAGATCGCCGGACAGGGCGGTCCATGCCACAGCGGCGGGACGCAACGCGCACCGAAGGGTCGCCACGCGCGCTTGGTCGGATGCGTTCAACAGTCGAAGGTCGAAACCAGCCGGCCGTGGGATGCACGCGGTCAGCTGGATGCAGTCCGGTTCGAGCTCGATCCCCGGCGCGGGCGTCGTCACCGACGGGCCCCGACCGGGCACAAGTGGGACCAGCATGGCCTCGGCCGCCCGCCAGACCGCACCACGTTCCCAATCGCCGGCATGGAAGAAGAGGCTGTAGCGAAACCGGTGTTCGCCGAGCACCTGGGCGCCCGGGGTCTCGACTGCGGGACCGGCGTGCCCGGTGCGGGTGGTCAGGTCGTCTCGCGAGAGCCAGCCGACCGCGCGTAGGAGCGTGAGCGCCAGCTCCTGTTGCGCGCCGGGCAGCACTTCGTACTCGTGCAAGCCGTCGGTGATCAGGGTCATCCCAACTCGACCATCGCTCACGTCGACGAACGACCACATCGGATAGGTTGGCAGCTCCAGCTCGGGTGACCCGGGGTCGCGTCGGGCTGCCACCACCGGCCTCCGCGTCACGTGGAACGGTGAATCCGCGGCCGATTCTGTCGCCGAAAAGGGCAAGGGAAAATGGACCCGCAGGCGATGATCCGTCGCCCGGTTGATGACCTCCAGCTCGATATCGAGGCGCGGCGTCTCGGCCTCGAGCGAGAGCGCAAGCCGAACCGGCAGCGTGGCCTCGAGGTTGGTGCGCCGCCGGTGGTCCTGGCTGAGCCCGCTGCGGACGACGTAGTCGAACCGCGCCTCGAGGCTGGCGCGAAGCGGACCCGCCCCGCCGATGGTGGCAGTGAAGTTGCGAACCGCCGTCGTCGTGGACGCATTGGCTGCCACCGGCGAAAAGTTGTACTCATCGCCGGCGTCCCCCTCGTCGACCAGGCGGTGGAGCGCGGGGTAGCGCGTCCCCGTGTGCCGGTCGACCACGGTGAACGTCCCATCCGAGCTCAGATCGCATGTTAGGAATGCGTTTTCCAGGTGCATCGAACGGGCGCTGGCCGGGACGCCAGGGTCGCTGCCGCGGAGCGAACCGACTGAGCAGCCGGAAATCATCGATGTCCTGGTCGGCGTGCCCTCGATCTCGACCACACCCTGTCGCGCGAACGGGCTGGGATTCCAGACCTGGCCATCACCGGCCAGTCTCGGAAGAGCCCGCTGGAGAACGCTGCTTGCGAGGGTGAAGGCGTCGGCGCTCCGTTGCCCGGATTCCGCAGCGACGGCGTCGATCCCGGAACCGCACGCGGTGTCGTGGGCAGCGTTCTGCAACAGCAAGGTCCAGGCCTGGTCCAGTGCCCGGGCCACATCGACCCCAGTCAGGGCGGCTAGTGGCTCGGCCACTCGCTCCAGCCTCCGGGTTGCCTGCGCGTAACGCTGTTTCTCGCGAACCCGGACCGAGAGCGTCCCCATCAGCACGTTGGCACGCGCGGAGGATCGTAATTCTCCGCGCCACAGGGGCCACTCCCGCTGCGGCAGCGTGGCGAGGTAATCATCGAGCCGAGCCAGTCGGATCCGCGTCCCGTTCAGACGGCCGCTGGCGGCGCGAACCGCCGCGCTCAACGCCCGCTGGGGGAGGACGTGGTCGTTGCCGTTCATCAAGAGAACCT